>Ga0172382_10000417_pt1 | contig 80058 bp, 86 predicted proteins | sample Leawel138RmetaG_FD_122245 | JGI IMG/M metagenome (GOLD analysis project Ga0172382, IMG submission 122245) | Leachate microbial communities from a municipal landfill in Southern Ontario, Canada - Leachate well 138R metaG | ecosystem: Engineered > Solid waste > Landfill > Unclassified | place...
CTTGATAAAATGGCAATGGCAGCCCCAAAAACAGAGCAAGAGCTGGGCGACCACCATAAGAAACCAACGGCTTGATCTCAAGTATCTCCTCAAGGATTCAGCAAGTCTCAAGAGGCTGATTCCTGAAATGCTGCCGGACGCTTGGGATAGTGCTGCTGACGAATCTGCTTTTGAAACTGATCTACCGATCTCCACTTTTCCACAGTCGTGCCCTTGGGATATCGACACGCAAATCCTGGCTAACTGGTGGCCAGAATAAGTACGGTTGACGTAATGTCCCATAATCGGTCCTCCTGGGTGGCAGAAGAACTGAGTAAAACCGGGCGATCTGTCGTTCAGAGTTTGCTGTCCACGAGACAGAATGGCGCATTCTGTCTCATCATGACTTTTCCGCCGGACGCTGTTGATCTCTGTGGCGTTACACTGCACAATGCGGTGTGATTAAAAGTTTCCGCCACAAGGGCCTGCACGCTTTCTACGAATCGGGGAGCAAGGCCGGAATTCAACCGGACCATGCTGCCAAGATCGCCCGAATCCTGGCCCGCCTGGAGAACGCCCAGACCCCGGACGATATGGACATCCCGGGATGGAAACTGCACCCACTCCATGGAACCCTGCAAGGACACTTCGCGGTATGGGTCAGCGGGAACTGGAGACTGGTTTTTGCCTTCGAGGATGGGGACGCCATCCTGGTCGATTACGTGGACTATCACTGAATCTGGATGAACGCTATGAACCCTATGCATAACCCACCCCACCCAGGACTCCTGCTGCGGGAGGATATCTTGCCTGCTCTGGAGCTGACGGTTACCAAAGCAGCAGAGCAGCTGGGCGTATCGCGACCAACTTTGTCGCGTGTGCTCAATGGCCGCGCCGCTATTTCTCCGGAAATGGCACTACGTCTGGAGGGTTGGCTCGGTGTTGAGCATGGCGGCCGTGCCGACGTCTGGATCGCCCAACAGGCGGCCTATGATCTTTGGCAAGCCCGCCAAGCGGGGGCACCCCATGTCATAAAAGCTCCCATTTATCATACGCAGGTCGCCTGACTATCCACCAACCACCATGGAAATCATGGGTCCACCATACTGTTCAGTTCTGGGTGCCAGACACCCGCTCCCCTGAATTTGTTGCACAAGTTCGCCATCAGTGCCTGAAACTCAACAATGATCCAACCGAAGCGGATATTTTACAGTTTACCGAAGAAGCCGCTGCGCAGATGGATGGATGGCTATAATGCAACGGGGGGGCTTGGTCACAGCGTCCCTGCACGGTGACTATGGGAAACCCCGTCCCGCCGTCATTGTGCAGTCTAATCTGTTGAATGAATATGGTGCGCAGTACTGGATTCGAACCAGTGACCTTCGGCTTCGGAGGCCGACACTCTATCCAGCTGAGCTAACTGCGCGTGCTGCAGATTATAGGGAACTCGCTGGCGCGTTGTCCAACCTTTCCTGTGCAACTCCCTGAAAGTCCAGCGCCAGCCAGTACTGTTCGGTAGAACGGGCGCGGGAAGCTTCCGGTTTGCGTACCACAATTTTTTTGAAATCCTTGCGCAGGGCACGACGCAGCTCTTCAGCACCCGCCCCCATAAACACCTTGATCAACAGTGACCCGCCCGGACGCAGCCAGCGTTGGGCCATATCCAGCGCCAGCTCCGCCAGGTCTATGGCGCGCGCCTGATCGACACTGGCGATTCCGGACATATTGGGGGCCATGTCACTCATGATCAGATCGGCACCTTCCGGCAGGGCCTCACGACAGGCGGCAATCACCGCATCTTCGTAAACATCACCACAAATTACCGTGACATCGGCGACCGGATCCATGGCCAGGCGGTCCACAGCCACCAGCCGCCCGTTACGGCCGATGAGCGGGGCAGCCACCTGGGTCCAGCCGCCCGGCGCGGCACCTACGTCAAGGACGCGCATACCGGGGCGAATCAGCCGATCCTTCTCCTGAATTTCCAGTAATTTATAGGCTGCCCGGGAACGATATCCTTCTTTCATGGCACGCTGCACGAACACATCCCGAAAATGTTCTTTCAGCCATTTTTCACTGGATTTACTTCTAGCCACTGCACCAACCTCCGACCTTTGACCACCGCATCGCGCAAACGTACACTCCCGTCCACCATTTATCGAATCATCTGTCTGACGAGGATACCATGCTGGACGCCAAACAAAGACAAAACCTGCGCGGTCAGGCCCATACCCTCAAACCGGTTGTGATGATTGGTGCTCAGGGCGTCACTGATGCCCTGCTCGCCGAACTGGAAATCGCTCTGGATGCTCACGAACTCATCAAAGTCCGCTTGCCGCAAGTGGAACATGCACTGCGCGATGCCATGATTACCCGGTTGGTCAGCGCCAGTCACGCCGAAATCGTTGGCCGTATTGGCCGCATCGTCATCCTGTATCGGCCCCGGCCTGCTGCAAAAACGCCCAACAAACGACGCTGAAGCGGCTTGGCAGGTGGCTTCCCGCTCGTTAGACTGGTTCTTGATTATCCTAGTGGCTCAACGCCCGGAGTAAGATCATGGCAGAAAACGCCCCCACAGACATTCGGATCACCGTAGAAACCCGATATATTCCCGAACAATCCAGCCCCGAGCAGGCGCATTATGCTTTTGCCTACCAGATCACCATCGAAAACCACGGCCCGCAAACCGCACAGCTGCTCAACCGCCACTGGATTATTACCGACGCCGAGGGTCATATCCAGGAAGTCAAAGGTCCCGGCGTGGTCGGCGAACAGCCCACCCTGCAGCCTGGACAACGCTTTCGCTATTCCAGTGGCTCGGTTCTGTCTACCGCTGTAGGCAGCATGCACGGCAGTTACGAATGGATCACTGCAGACGGGGAAATCTTCGAAAGCCCCATTCCTGCATTTCGTCTGGCCGTCGCTACGGTATTTCATTGAGCCGCAGCAGCCTGCAACGCGCCTACGGCATCTGGGCGCCCATTTACGATCAGGCAGTACGCGGCTTTTCCGAACCTTTACGTCAGCGCAGCCTCCGCCAAATCCCCCAGAATGCGTCCTGTCAGATTTTAATTGATGGCATTGGCACCGGGCTGGACATTCCCTTTTTGCCAAATCACTGTACCGCCATTGGCATTGACCTGACCCACGCCATGCTGCGCCGCGCGCAAAATCTGCCAAGCACCATCCCATTGGTTCAGGCCGACGCCGAAGTACTGCCCTTTGCCAATGCGACCTTCGATTTTGTGGTGATGCATCTGATTCTGGCGGTGGTCCCCAATGCCGGCAAAGCGTTGGCAGAAGCCAGCCGGGTTCTCAAACCCGGGGGCCGGATTTTGCTACTCGACAAATTTTTACGCCCCGGCCAAAAAGCATGGATAAGACGTGCGTTGGGTCGGGTAGCGGGTGCCGTGGCCACCCATACCGATCTGACCTTTGAGGAAATTCTGGCAGAGCGCCCGGAATTGCAGTGTATGCGTAACGAACCGGGTGCCATGGGCGGCTGGTTCCGCCTCATCACGCTGGAAAAGACCGCATAAAATATCAAGCCCGGTAAGCGTTGCAGCTTCAGGGCCTGCAGTCAGCCACCGAACACAGCGTGTTTCAGTCGCGAAGTCCTCTTAACTTAAAAGCGGCAGTTGCCGTGGGTGCTTTTTGCTCAGTTGTTCCTCGCCTGTTGTTCTAAGGCTCATCCTGCTGTCAGGAGAGAACTCGCCCTGCGGGCTCAAACAGCTCTCCTGACGGGCGCAGGATCTCGCCAAGAACAACAACGGCTCGAAACAAAAGTCGCTGCAAAGCACCCACGGCAACTGCTGTTTTTAGGGCTTAACCGTTTCCGGCACCGCCACGTGACGCTTTTTTACGCTCGTTTTCCGTGAGATAGCGCTTGCGAATCCGGATAGACTGGGGTGTTGCTTCCACCAGTTCATCGTCGGCCAGAAACTCTACCGCAGCTTCCAGCGTCATTTTGATGGGTGGCGTCAACATGATGTTTTCATCAGAACCTGAAGCCCGCATGTTGGTCAGTTTCTTTTCCTTGAGGGGGTTGACCACGAGATCATTGTCGCGGCTATGAATACCAATCACCATGCCTTCATAAACCTTATCGCCGGGGCTGACAAACATCCGCCCCCGATCCTGCAGATTGAAGAGGGCAAAACCCACTGCCTCGCCTTCTTCTGCAGAAATCAGCACGCCATTATTACGCGCCGGAATACTGCCCTTGACCGGACCGTAACCGTCGAAAATATGGCTGATCACCCCCGTACCGGAAGTGGCCGTCAGAAACTCCGTATGAAAGCCGATCAGACCGCGCGCGGGAATTTTGTATTCCAGACGCACCCGGCCACGGCCATCGGGCATCATGTCCTGCAATTCACCGCGCCGGATACCCAGACGCTCCATGATGGTGCCCTGATGGGTTTCTTCCACGTCTACGGTCAAGGCTTCATAAGGCTCTTCCCAGACGCCATCGACCTGACGCTGAATCACCCGGGGACGGGATACGGCCAGTTCATAGCCTTCCCGGCGCATGTTTTCAATGAGGATGGTGAGATGCAGTTCGCCGCGTCCGGACACCATGAACACATCGGCATTATCCGTATCTTCCACCCGCAACGCCACGTTAATGAGCAGCTCCTTGTACAGGCGATCGCGCAACTGGCGGCTGGTGACAAACTTGCCTTCGCGCCCGGCAAAGGGGCTGGTATTCACCTGAAAGGTCATGTTCAGAGTCGGTTCATCAATGGGTTTCCAGGGCAGGGCCTCGGGCGCTTCCGGTGCAGCAATGGTCGCACCAATGGAAGGCTCTTCAATACCGGTCACCGCCACAATATCGCCCACCGTGGCCGTTTCCCAGGGCACCCGCTTGAGGCCATCAAAACCCAGCAACTGTAAAATCCGCGCCTTGGTCTGGGTCTGATCCACACCATGAATCAGGACAATATCCTGGCCGGGTTTCATGGAACCACGGCGGATCCGGCCAATGGCAATACGACCCACATAACTGGAGTAATCCAGATCGGCAATTTGCATTTGCAAAGGACCTTCCGGATCACCTTCCGGGGCATGCACATGGGTCAGAATCATCTCGAAAAGAGGTTTCATGTCCCCCGAGCGCACCTCAGGATCTGCACCCGCATAGCCCTGCAGACCAGAGGCGTAAATAACCGGGAAATCCAGTTGTTCTTCAGTAGCACCGAGTTTATCGAAAAGATCAAAAGTGGCGCTGATGACATAGTCGGCGCGAGCGCCGGGGCGGTCTACTTTATTAATAACGACAATAGGTTTCAGACCCAGCTCCAGGGCCTTGCGGGTCACGAAGCGGGTCTGCGGCATCGGGCCCTCGACAGCGTCCACCAGCAGCAGTACGCCATCCACCATGCCCAGCACCCGCTCTACTTCGGCACCGAAGTCGGCATGTCCGGGAGTGTCAACAATGTTGATATGGGTATCGCCCCACTGCACCGCCGTGTTTTTCGCCATGATGGTAATGCCGCGCTCTTTTTCAAGATCGTTGCTGTCCATCACCCGCTCCTCCACCTGCTGGTGTGCGGCAAAAGTACCGGACTGACGGAGCAACTGATCCACCAGCGTGGTTTTGCCATGGTCAACGTGGGCGATGATAGCGATATTACGAATTTGACGAGCCACTGATATTCCCCAAAATGGTCATAAGAAAAAACGCGGGATAAAACCTCCCCGCAGCGGGTTTTCTTATAACGGTATCTTGCTCAAAAAGCAAATAAAAACCGCCCCAGAAGGGGCGGCAAGGAGGCGACCTAAGCCGCCCGGGAATTGCTTTGACTTAGAAACCAGCCTGGAACTGCAACACCATAGTGTTGTAGATATAGCCGTTGGTAGGAACTGCACCTGTGTTACCCTCAGCATATGCAGTGCGGAAGGCAGCACCCTGCGTGGGAATCACGTAGTTCAACTGAATACGGGCAGCGTAGGGGTTGTCAGGATTCACAGAGTAGTTGATACCAAGTGTCGTATTGTTGAGGTATTGCGCTTGACCATTGTAGTTCCAGTTGAAACGCTCGAAACGAACTGCTGGCTCAATATCCAGCCAATCCGGTGTCAAGGTCATTTCATGCAGATTAGCAGCCAAAGCGACGTACCAATCATTGGCATTCAATCCGCCAACACCCTGGTAACTGGTGACATGACTATACTCACCCATGTACTTGAGGCCCATCATTCCACCACGGGCACCCACGTTCCACGCAGTAATGGAATTAGCCAGACCTGGGCCAGCATTCAAAGCATCCGCACGCGCACCAGAAAGCTCAATATTCAATAACGGATTCAGCTTGTATCCCACCATACCTGCAAACAAATAACGGCCAGAACCCTGCGTCAATACTCCGCCCACACTTGTCTGTGCAGTTTTTGACACGAAGGGAACCCCAACATTAGCTATACCTGTCGGATTGCCATTACCAAACAGAGTAAATGCATTGTTTCCATCAAGGGAGTGATTATCGAATATACCCAAGCTGTAATATATACCTGTGTTCATCACGTCGGGGCTGTGGAACATGGCACCCGCACTACGGTCGGCACCCAAAGACTGATTCATGGAGCGTTGAATAAACCACAAGTCATCGCCACCGAACTGAGTGCGTTCCATACCAACAGGAACACGGAATTTACCAACCTTTAGTTGAACTTCAGGAATGAAACCAAAATTGATTTCTGCATCCTGCACACCGGATTCACCACTAACGCCGGGGAAAGAGCTATTGGCTTTGTCCAGAGAACCGCCACTCATCCAAGCACCATCCCACTTGTACTGGAAGTTGTAGGTCACGCCGGGAACAGCGGTACCCTTCACACCCAGACGAATGCGATGCGCACCGAAAATGAGGCCCTCGTTTCCAGGCGTACCAAACTGCTGACTACCGGTAATCTGGGCAAATCCATAGAGGATAGGACCGGTATCCTGGGAGTTCTCAGGCAGAAATACCTTGCTGGAAGTGTCACTATCTGCAGCAAAAGCTGCACCAGGAACCAAAACTGCGGCCGCAACGGCCAAAGCGATAAGATTCTTCTTCATGATAAAGCTCCTCCTCGAGAGCATTGTTTGGATACTACGGTGCAAGTTATAGCACCGGTGTGGACACTATGCAACATTTTGACAACACCTTTTTTACAACGTCGGCAAAATAAATACAAAGCCAGGGTTATTTTCACCTGATCCGGCAATCCGGTTTGACAGGGAAGCTGGCCTAAAGCTATCATCGCCGCCACTCTTGGGGAATCGTCTAGCGGCAGGACAGCGGACTCTGACTCCGCTAACCGTGGTTCGAATCCACGTTCCCCAGCCAAGAACATAGCAGCGCCCAGGTTTTTCCTTGGCGCTTTTTTGTTGCCATGATGACACTGACCCTTTTCGAGCCTTCCGCCTTAGTCCGTGCTAAACTCTTGTCCATGATAGCTAAAACCGATCAAACTGCCCGCAGCGTACTGAATTTCACGAAAATGCATGGCCTCGGCAATGATTTTGTCGTGTTCGATGGTATCCGCCAGCGGGTCCATCTGACGCCAGAACAAATCTGCGCAATGGCTGACCGCCATTTTGGTATCGGCTGCGATCAAATCCTGCTGGTAGAAAACCCCCAGTCCCCGGACTGTGATTTTCGTTATCGCATTTTCAATGCGGACGGCGGTGAAGTTGCTCAGTGTGGTAATGGTGCGCGCTGCTTTGCGGTATTTGTCCGCCGCGCCGGGCTCAGTGACAAGGAAGTCATTCAGGTAGAAACCCAATCCGGACAAATGCAACTGCGCATTCTCGAAAACGGCGAGGTCAGCGTCAATATGGGGGCTCCGCGTTTTGCTCCGGAGGCCATTCCTTTTAAAACCCTGGAAGAAGGCCCCGAATACCTGCTGGAAGTCCATCATGACACCCTGCGTCTGGCCGCACTCAGCATGGGTAATCCCCATGCCGTGCTGCGCGTGCCAGATGTGGCCACAGCACCCGTCACCCATCTCGGGCCACAAATCGAAAAGCACCCCGATTTTCCGCAGCGCTGCAATGTCGGATTCATGGAAATCTGTGACCGCTCCCATATTCGTCTGCGGGTCTGGGAACGTGGTGCCGGAGAAACCCTGGCCTGTGGCAGTAATGCCTGTGCGGCTGTGGTGGCCGGGATCCGCTGGGGAGCGCTGGACCCGGCCGTTGCGGTAGATCTTCCGGGGGGTCGCCTGCACATTCAATGGGCAGGACCAGGACAAGCCGTTATGATGACAGGACCAGCGCAGGTGGTTTTTGACGGAACCTGGCTCCTATAACGCATTGTTTGACAGACAAGGGGGAACATCCTCATGCAGAACACCACAGTACAAGCCATAGCTGACAGCCTGAACTGCGACGCCCGGGATCTGGCTTTTCTGCACAAACTGACAGATCAGGAAGGCGAAACCCTCGCCCATCTGATCGCGGCGCTGGAAGTACACAGTGCCCCCGAACGCTACAGCGACACCCACTGGGAGGATGATTAAGTTGGCAACAGCCCCTGAACACGATGCTCAGGCAGAACAAGTTCGCCAGTACCTGCTCGAACATCCGCAATATTTATGGGATCAGGAAGATTTGTTACTGTCCCTGACCCTTCCCCATGTCGGTCGCGGGTCCGCCTCCTCCCTGCTGGAAAGACAGGCACAGGTTTTACGCGACGAAAATAGCCGTCTGCAGCAGCGCATTGCCGCCCTGCTGGGTGCCGCCCAACAAAATGCGGCGCTGGGCCTGCACCTTTCTGATCTGGCTACCGAATTGCTGAACACGCCGGACTGTCCGGCTACCTTGAATACCGTACTGACCCGGCTGCACGAAGGTTTTCAGGTGGAGGCGCTGGCCCTAATTGCCCGCACGCCGGTGTCGGGTCTACCCCAGTTTACGGTGCTTGAAGAAGCGGATTTTCTGGAGATACTGGACGGCTCGCCGCCCACCCAAGCGGCTACCGGCCTATCTCTCAATCCGACATTGCGAAGTACCTTGTTTGCAGCCGAGGGCGCAACTCTGGAATCTTTTGCCCTGATTCCATTGGTCGGCCAGCATATTCAGGCGGGCATTGTGCTGGGCAGTCAAGATCCCGAGCGTTATGCCAAGGATGCGGGTGCGGATTTGCTCAATCAAATTGCCCGTCTGGTGACGGCCGCTCTGGATCGCTGCCTGACCCCATGTTGATGCAGGAAGCAGTCAACGACTTCACAGACACGCTTGCCCGCAACGGGCGCAGCAGCCCTGCCACCGTCGCGGCTTATCATCGCGACTTACAAGGCTGGTTGCACTTTATGCAAAGCCGTGGACATCAGGACATTGCCCATATTCAGCCCGGCGATTTGCGCGCTTATCTGATGGCGGAACGCAGTCGCGGAGTGGCCGTGCGCAGCCTGCGCAGACGCTTCGCCGCCCTGCGTGCCCTGTATCGGCATTTGCAAAAGGCATCACCGGATTTGTCGAATCCGGTGCAGGGCATCATGATGCCTAAATCCGAACAACGCCTGCCGGACTGGTTGACCGTCGATCAGGCCAAACAGTTGATGGACCCTGTCGAAAAGCCCTCTACAGCCCCCAATTTTGCGCAGAGCCGCGATCAACTGATCCTGGAACTGCTCTATTCCAGCGCCCTGCGCGTCAGTGAACTGGCGGGATTGGACCTGCAGGATCTGGATCGTCATGGCGGGACCGTGCGGGTCATGGGCAAAGGCAGCAAGGAGCGCATTGTTCCAGCCGGAAAAACCGTCTGGCGAATGCTCGATCTGTATTTACCCCTCCGTCATGCTCTGCTTGTGGACAAGCATCTGCTTGAAGAAAACGCTTTACTGCTCAACGCCGCTGGTCATCGCCTCAGTGTTCGCAGCATTCAGATCCGCATAAAGGAAATGGGAGAAAAACGCCTGGGGCAGCATATTCATCCCCACACCCTGCGCCATAGTGCAGCCAGCCATTTTCTTCAGTCCGCCGGAGATTTGCGCGCCGTGCAGGAGTATTTGGGACACGCAGGTATTGCAACCACGGCAATTTATACCCATATGGACTACCAGCAGTTGGCGCATGTATATGATGCGGCTCACCCGCGCGCCAGACACACAAAACGCCCGGAAACCGAGGACAAGTTATGACAGATGCATTACCCATGCACGGCACCACCATACTTTGCGTGCGTCGCGGCAGCAATGTGGTGATGGCCGGAGATGGTCAGGTAACTTTTGGCAATACCGTCATGAAAGGCAATGCCCGCAAGGTACGCCGCATTGAAACGGGCGTGTTGACTGGCTTCGCGGGGGCCACCGCCGATGCTTTTACCCTGCTCGAACGCTTTGAGGCCAAACTGAAAGCCCATCCCGGACAACTGGCCAAGGCGGCCGTTGAACTCGCCAAAGAGTGGCGCACCGACCGGGTATTGCGGCGCCTGGAAGCGATGCTGGCCGTTGCGGATGATAAGCAAAGTCTGATTATTACCGGCCAGGGCGATGTGCTGGAACCGGAATTCGGCATTATTGCCATTGGCTCCGGCGGTCCATTTGCCCTTTCTGCAGCCCGTGCCCTGCTTGAAAATACCGAGCTGCCGGCCCGTGAGGTCGCCGAACGGGCGCTGGGCATCGCCGGGGACATCTGCATTTATACCAACCACAACCATACGATTGAAGAACTATGAGCATGTCTGAAATGACCCCCCGTGAAATCGTCCAGGAACTGGACAAGTACATCATCGGCCAGTCTGACGCCAAGCGTGCAGTGGCAATTGCCCTGCGCAACCGCTGGCGGCGCGGCCAGGTGCCTGCCCCCCTGCATCAGGAAATCACCCCCAAAAACATCCTGATGATTGGGCCTACCGGCGTCGGCAAAACCGAAATTGCCCGCCGTCTGGCGCAATTGGCCAACGCCCCTTTCATCAAGGTCGAAGCCACCAAATTCACAGAGGTGGGTTACGTCGGCAAGGATGTGGAATCCATTATCCGCGACCTGACTGAAACGGCTGTAGACATGATTCGTAGCGAACGCCAAACGGCCATGCGCCAGCGCGCTGAAGAAATGGCCGAAGAACGCATTCTCGATGCGTTGATTCCCGGCCCCCGGGACAGCACGGTGCCACGCAGCGATGAAGGGACCCGCCAGAAATTCCGCAAGATGCTCCGCGAGGGCAAGCTGGATCAGCAGGAAATCGAAATTGAGGTTGCGGCTCCCAAAGCGGGTGTGGAAATCATGGCACCAGCGGGTATGGAAGAAATGACCAACCAGCTGCGGGATATGTTCTCCAATATGTCCCAGGGTAAAACCAGCACCCGCAAGGTGCCGGTGGCAGAAGCCCGGCGTCTACTGACGGAAGACGAGGCTGCCAAGCTGGTCAATGAAGAAGAAGTACGGGCTCTGGCCCTGGAAAGGGTGCAATCTGGCGGCATTGTTTTCATCGATGAAATTGACAAGGTGGCAGTCCGCTCCGGTAGTCAGCAGGGGACCGACATTTCCCGGGAAGGGGTGCAGCGGGATTTGTTGCCGCTAGTGGAAGGGTCCAACGTCAGCACCCGTTATGGCGTGGTGAAAACCGATCATATCCTGTTCATTGCCTCCGGGGCATTTCATCTCAGCAAACCTTCGGACCTGATCCCGGAACTGCAGGGACGACTCCCCATTCGCGTAGAGTTGGATGCCCTGAGTGCGGCAGACCTGGTCCGTATTCTGCAGGAGCCAGAAAACGCCCTGGTTCGTCAGTACAGCGCCCTGCTCGCCAGTGATGGGGTCACACTGCAATTTACTGATGATGGCGTACAGCGCATTGCCGAAATCGCGCAACAGGTCAACGAACGGGTCGAGAACATTGGCGCCCGTCGCCTGCACACCATCATGGAACGCCTGCTGGAAGAAGTGGCTTTTTCAGCGCCAGACCTGAGTCAGCCCAGCGTCGAAGTCAATGCAGACTATGTGGATGGGCGCTTGCAGGACCTCGCCCAGGACGAAGACCTGTCCCGCTATATTTTATAAATTGGGTTGTGTTACCGAAATGTAGCTCACGGCTTGAGATAAAACGCTCCGGCCGCCTGGGCTTGGGCAATGGCAATGACACCAGACAGAACCAGATGACTGCCAGCAGGCCGGGCGGCTGGGTCAAGGCCCATGTTGCGCAGACTGTTTTCACAAAAATCCACAGATAAACCGGCGCTGATCCGCTCTTCGATTTCCCGCCGCCAGTGGCCATGCGCCCACAGTGAAACCGGAGACTGACCGTTAGCAATGACGCACAGCGCCTGATCGGGATCAGCAGCCGCTGCATTGCGCACATTGGCCAACAAATTCGGCCAGCGCCCTGCATCATCAATATGAAACAACAACATCTGTTCAGGCCGCCGGACTGAGTGCCAGCATTTTCTGACGCAGCTTGCCCATGCTGCTTTTTTCCAGCTGGCGGATACGCTCTGCCGAAACTCCCAGCTCATCACCCAGCACTTGTAATGTCTTGGGATCTTCGCTGAGCCAACGGTTTTCAATGATGTAGCGATCACGCTGAGGCAGGGCCGACAAGGCACTCTGCAATACGGTATGCTGGTGCTCGTCCCAATCCCTATCCAGGAGTTGATCCACAGTGGACTCCGCAGGATCAGCCAGTTCCATGACCCGCGAATGACCACTTTCCTCATCGGGCTCCATATTCAGGGAATAGTCATGACCAGTCATCCGGCCTTCCATTTCCAGCACCTGCTCCCGGGTAACGCCAAGATCTTCAGCAATGGCCGCACTTTCCTCACCACTCAACCAGCCCGTGTGGGTTCGGCTGGAACGCAGATTAAAGAACAGCTTGCGCTGGGCCTTGGTGGTAGCCACTTTGACAATACGCCAGTTGCGCAAAATGAATTCATGAATTTCCGCTTTGACCCAATGTACGGCAAAAGAGACCAAGCGTACGCCATGATCAGGATCATAGCGCTTGACGGCTTTCATCAGACCGATATTCCCTTCCTGAATCAGGTCGGCTTCCTGCAGGCCGTAGCCCCGATAACCCCGGGCAATCCGCACCACAAAGCGCAAATGACTGAGCACCAGGGATTTTGCCGCTTCGACATCGTCATGATCGCGCAGACGCAGGGCCAGATCCCGCTCTTCTTCAGGCTCCAGCATGGGCTGGGCATTGACAAAACGCAGGTAAGCCGTCAGCCCGTCTGCACTGACCAAATCCCTACTGGCTATAGCAAGTTCATTCATAGTTAGTCCTCGCAACAATCAACATACATTGGACTCTCAAGATCTGCAGCTGGTTCCTTAATTCCAAAAACTGAGCCGAGCCTCTCAATACATATACAGCATAAGGATTAGATGGAGATCCCGAACAATATTTTCAAGGGCAGCTCATCCATTATGAAAAAGTATGGTCGAGGTGTTGACCCACTGCAAGGCGTGAACCCAGCCAACCAAGAATAGCGCTGATAATAATCAGGATCAGTCCTTCCAGACCCGTCAGGCCTAAAAGCTGAAACCGGGTACCATACAAAGTCGCCAGACGATCAACCGGTTCCTGCAAAATCGCGATGGTAATCGCAATAATAATCCAGGCCAGTATTCCGGCAATGGCCCCCTGAATCAGTCCCTGATACAAAAATGGCCGGCGGATGAAGGCCCGCGTTGCCCCCACCAGACTGGCAATATCAATTTCATCGCGGCGCTGGGCAATATGCAGGCGAATGGTATTACCCATAACCAGAATTGCGCCCACGGCCAACATAATGGCCAAAATCCAGACAGCCCTTTTGCCCAGGGCCAGAATGGCCTGCAGACGTGCCACCCAATGCAAATCGGATTGGGCACTGGCAACTCCGGGTTGACGCGCCCACTCCTGAACTTGCGCCTGCAAGGCCGCCGGACTTTCAGATAATGGATTCAGTTCAACAATAAACGAAGCCGGGAGTGGGTTTTCTCCGAGAATTTTGATGGCAGCCGTCATTCCGGCGTTTTTTTCAAACGTTTTCAATGCGGCTTCCTTACCGACATAGCGCACATTGACGACTCCGGTGCTGCCCTGTAGCTGCTTCTGCAGCTGCTGTATGTCTTGCTCCGTAGCATCCTGATGGAGAAACAGAGAAATCTGGGCTTGATCTCGCCATTGCCCCAACAATTGCTGGAGATTATTGAGCGCCGCAAAAAGGCCCACAGGTAGCGCCAGCACAATAGCCAGGGCAAAAATGGTCATTAGCGTTGCTAACGGCTGCTTCAGCAGGGTGTTCAAGGCATTTTGGGCGGCTTCCCGACGAATATGTAAGGCACTCACGCGGATTTCTCCTTGGAATTTTGTAGCATCCCTTGCTCCAGATGAAAGACGGGGAGCCCCAAACGTTCTACCTGGGACTGGTCATGGGTAGCCACCAGAACCGTGGTACCGTGCTGATGAAAGTCCCGGAACAGATCCAGAATTTCCGTGCTCAACGAACCATCGAGATTACCGGTCGGCTCATCGGCGAGCAAAATTTCCGGGGTATGCACAATGGCCCGGGCAATCCCCACCCGCTGCTGTTCGCCGCCCGACAGAGTGGCCGGCAAATTATGAATCCGGTTACCCAATCCGACTTTTTCCAGCGCTGCCCTTACCCGGCTCTGAATCTGCTTTCCAGATACCCCACTGACCTGCAAAGTCAGGGCGACATTATTGAACACGTCACGATCCATCAATAATTTGTGATCCTGAAAAACCACCCCAATGCGCCGACGATAGGCGGGGATATGGCGTTTTCTCAGGGTCGAAACATCCACGCCATTGACCATCAGCGTGCCATGACTGACGTCCTCCAGACGCAGCAACAATTTCAGAAGCGTGCTTTTGCCTGCCCCCGAAGGCCCAGTCAATAAAGCCATCTGCCCGGTCGGCAATTTAAGATTCAGTTCACGCAGCACATGATGGCGGCCGGGATAATGTTTGGTGACATTGATAAATTCAATCATGACTTCGGCTCCGCGAAGAGGGCATCAACAAAAGATTCTGGATCAAAGGGACGCAAGTCAGCCACCTGTTCGCCTACACCAATGTAACGAATCGGAATCGGCAAAGCCTTGGCAATAGCCGCCACCACCCCGCCCTTGGCGGTGCCATCCAGTTTGGTAATACAGATACCCGTCAGACCAATAGCCTCATGAAACTGCTGGGCCTGATTCAGGGCATTTTGTCCGGTTCCTGCATCCAGCACCAACCAGACCTGATGGGGCGCTTCGGGATCCTGCTTTGCCAGTACTCTTTTGACTTTTTTCAGCTCTTCCATCAAATGGTTCTGGGTATGCAGGCGTCCTGCCGTATCGGCAATGAGCAGATCGGCAGATCGGGCCCGCGCCGCCGCAAACGCATCAAAAACTACCGAGGCACTATCCGCACCGGTTCCCTGCGCAACTACCGGAACCTGCACCCGTTGTCCCCAGCCCTGCAACTGTTCAACCGCAGCCGCCCGAAAAGTGTCTCCGGCCGCCAGCACCATGGAAAACCCATCGGCTTTCCAGCGTGCGGCGAGCTTGCCCGTAGTCGTCGTTTTCCCGGCACCATTGATGCCTACCATCATCAATACCTGCGTCCGTCCCTTTTCCGGCACCCAGAGTTCCGCACGCGGCCGCAAAATATCGAGCAACGCATCGCGCAGGGCTTTTTTCAGGATGGCAGGATCTGTCAGTTCCTTACGACGCACTTTTTCCGTCACCGAGGCCATGATTTCCCGAGTCGCTGCAGAACCCAGATCCGCTTGTAACAATAACGCTTCCAGATCTTCCAGCAATTCGTCATCAATGACTTTTTTACCCAGGACCAGTCGGCCGACGCCTTCGGTAAATTGCTCCCGACTCCGGTTCAGACCTTCTCGTAGTCGTGCAAAAAGCCCTTTTTGCACGGAACCAGCGGCAGGTTCGGCAGCAGGCAACGCCATATCGGGAGACTCAGTTGGTTGCTCTTCCGGCTCTTCCAATGACTGTGCGGGTGGCGGGGTGGTCTCATCTTCAGATGCGGCTTCTGGTACTGCCTCAACATGTGCAGGCAGAACAGTCTCAGGTTTTTCCTCAGCAGGCTCAGGCTGGACAGTTGCGTCAGCGGCTTCTGTCATTTCCTCCTGAGAAGGGCTTTTGTTACGCTTGAACCAGTTAAAAACCATTGAACGGGCAGAACCTCAGACATTATGAATAGTTGCATTATCCACCGAAGCAGCGCAGCGAACAATGCGCCCATCGCTGATGACTATCTGTCACCGGCAATTTGGGGTAAAAATCCATGACCGTCAGCATCATTGCTGGACGGCATCGAGGTCGCCGGCTGTTGACCCCCTCAGATTCAGGCGTTCGCCCTACGCCCGGGGTAGTCCGTGAACGACTGTTTAACTGGTTGGGCGGGGTGGTTGCAGGCGCGCGGGTTCTGGACCTTTTCGCCGGAAGTGGCGCTTTGGGGCTGGAAGCCTGGTCAAGAGATGCCAAGGAAGTGGTTTTTGTCGAAAAAAATCCCCGGCATCGCGCCCTGTTGTTACAGAATCTCAAGGCGTGTGGGATTCCGGAAAGCCAGCTTGCCGGCAAGAATGCTCTGCACTATCTACAGCAGAATGCGCCTTCCTTTGATATAGTGTTTGCTGATCCGCCCTTTGATCAGGGCTGGCCGCAGCGTCTGGCGTCTTGTTTTGCTGCCTGCGCAACATCGGAAAAACCCTGCTGGCTTTACCTGGAAAGCTCGGCTGCGGAACAATGGCAGGCGGCAGATATTCCTCAAGGTTGGCAGCCTTATCGCCACGGACATTGTGGTGATGCTTTTTACACCCTGTTTAGCAAGCAGTAGGAGCACATGCGCACAAAATCTCAGCCCAGACGGATTATATATCCCGGCACTTTTGATCCAATCACCCATGGGCATGAAGATTTGGTCCGCCGCGCTGCCCAGCTTTTTGACGAGGTCGTGGTGGCCATCGCCTCGGAAACTCCCAAAAATCCCATATTTCCTCTAACTGAAAGAGTCGCCCTGGCCACGGAAACCCTCACAGGCATTCCGGGAGTCCGGGTACGCGCTTTTTCCGGATTATTGATCCACCTCTTGCAGGAAGAAAAAACCCATCTGATTTTGCGCGGGTTGCGCGCCATTTCTGATTTTGAGCATGAATTTCAATTGGCCTCCATCAATCGCCGCATGGATGCGCAAATTGAGACCCTGTTTTTGATGACTTCTGATCAGCATACTTTTCTTTCCTCCAGCCTGGTTCGGGAAATCAGTCGCCTGGGCGGAGATGTCAGCGCTTTTGTCCATCCTGCTGTAGCCGGCGCCCTGAAAAGACATTTTCTTAACGGAGTGGACCTAGGCCATTCAGAAAAGTAGAATATGCTATTGATCCAAGGAGAAATAAATGTCTCTGCTTATTGATGACAACTGCATCAACTGTGATGTCTGTGAACCCGAATGTCCCAACAGCGCCATCAGCATGGGGCCGAATATCTATGTCATTGACCCCAAGCTCTGCACCGAGTGCGTTGGCCATTACGACACGCCCCAGTGCATGGAAGTCTGTCCGGTGGATTGTATCAGCAAAGATCCTGACCATGCAGAATCTGCTGAACAACTGCAAAGCAAATTCCGGCAACTTACCGGACAGGCCTGAAAGGCTCTCGCAGCAGACTCAGGAGTGGAGCAGACTGCCGATCCAGCCGGTCACTCTGCTCCTGAATCTCGGCAAGACTCTGTTCCAGCTGCTGTACTCTGGTATCAATATTACCCATAGTCGTGGCAATACTTTGTAGTGAATTCAGCTCTTCCTCGGCATTTTGATGAAATAGCTGGAGTTGCTGGTTCATGACGGCCATGATTTCATCCACCCAGTTTTCCGCCTCCCGACGGGTTTCGACGACAAAATCCCGGGTACGACCCGCTACCGTCAAAAATGCCTTGCGCACCACGCTACTTTGGGTGTTTACCGCAATTTCCAGCATCATTCCAAAACGCTCGTAGCTTTCAGACATATCCATCAATTCCGCACGTCTGGGCATCATGGCGTAGGGCACGGCCCGCAAGGGGGGCAGGCGGTAACGCTTCTGCAAGGCCTGATATTCTTCCGCGACCATGGCGGACACTTGTTGTGCGCCCTCCAGTGCCCGATCAAAGTGGGCGATGGCTTCACTGAAAAACTGCCGGAAACGCTCGACAATTCCTGCAGTTGTCCAGGCTGAGAGCATTTCCGCCTTGGCATTGCTGATCACCAGATCAAAGGTATTAGGAGCCAGAGGAATCAGCAACAACTCTTCCACTGCCTGGCGAAACCGGGCTTTTTTCTCTTCAAAAGCCTGTCGATCCTGCTCAAAATTTTTGAGCAGGATTTGGTGCTGTGCAACCAGTTTGGGGATTTTTTCAGCCGTACGGTCCTTGAGACTTTGTACGCTATCCATTTGGGCTAAAAGACGATGGCGCTGATCCTGCAACATATTTTTTTGATCCAGCACCGCCCGCTCTATGAGCATTCGGCATTTTTCCTTGATGGTTTCATGACGCGCTGGCAAAAGTACTTCCGCTATGGAGCGTTCCAGCGCGGCCAAGCCACTGCGCTCCAGCAGCTCCGCATCCTGACGGATTCGGGCAACCAGGCCTTTTTGACCGGAAACCGGAATGACCTGATCAGGGCTGATACGTAAGCGGGTTGCTGTATTAGCCACCTGCTGGGTAATTTCCTGTTGAATATCATCCTCTTCCCGCAATTCGTCCCAAAGGGTGTCAATTTTATTCAAGAGTACAATTTGCTTTTGATGGGCATTGCGCATCAGGTATTGGTCCCAGATCATCAGATCACTTTGCGTTACTCCGGTGTCTGCACCCAGCAGAAATACAATAGCGTCCGCATCTGCGAGCATGCTGAAGGTCAGTTCCGGCTCGGCACCAATGGCATTGAGGCCCGGGGTATCCAGCACTGTCAAGCCTGCATCCAATACCGGGTGTGCCAGATATAATATGGCGTGCCGCCAGCGCGGAATCAGCACCTTACCCAATCCGCAAGAGGGGCATACCGTGCGTTCGCGATTTTTGGGGGTGCGGTTCAGCGGCGGGCAAAGACCAATACGCCGGGCATCTTCTACGGCCACGCAAACCGTTTCCGTCAAGTGCGCTAATGACTCGGATCGCTCCTTTTTGTCTGCCACAGACAAGGGGAACTTGCGCCAGGCGCTTCCCGCCTTCTTAAGCTTTTCAATGCTGACATCGAGGCTGCGGCTGGCGATGGGCAGTAGCTGCAGACCGGGACGTCCTTGCGGCGCACCGCGAATTTCCACGGGACACATGGTGGTCTGCCCGGAGCTGGAAGGCAGAAGTCTCTGGCCCATATCCGAAAAAAACAAGGCATTGATCAGTTCGGTTTTACCCCGGGAAAACTCCCCGACAAAAGCAATGCGCAGACTGTCCTGCTCTGTATCATAAGCCAGGGTTTCCAGCTGCAGCATGGTTCCGCTGGGCAGCAGGCCGAGGTCGGCAGTGAGTGCTGCCATTTCGTGTAGACCACTAACCAGATCCTGGCGCCAGCGGTTCAATGCAGACAGGCCCTCCAAAATCGGTGACCGGGTAATCGACTGCTCAATGCTCATGGGTACTCCCGACAGGTCAGTGCTGACAATGGGAACAATAAGTGGTCGCCCGCCCGCCGATGCGTATTCCCTGCAAAGCTTTTCCGCAGCGGATACAGGCTTGTCCTTCTCGTCCGTATACCGCCAGAGATAGTCGAAAATATCCATTTCTGCCATCTGGTCGGGTAAAGTCGCGCAGAGTCGTCCCCCCCTGCTGAATAGCAGCTTCCAGCACGACACGCACGGCTGCGGCCAGGAGGGTGTAGCGAGCCAGAGAGATGCGTCCGGCCGGGCGACGCGGATCAATGCCTGCGGCAAAAAGGGCCTCATTGGCGTAAATATTTCCCACACCCACCACTTGATGCGCATCCATCAGAAAGGCTTTTACCGGAATCTGGCGCTGACGACTCTGAGCATGGAGATAGGCTCCGGAAAAATCCTCGCCCAGAGGTTCGGGACCAAGGCGGGCAATCAATGGGTGCGTATCCGCTTCTTTCAGCCAGCAAAGTACGCCAAAACGGCGGGGATCATGGAAACGCAAACACGTATCCTGAGCAAAAAGTAGGTCCACATGATCATGCTTCTCCACCGGAGTGTCCTGCGGGAGTACCCGCAAGTGTCCACTCATCCCCAAATGAATCAGAATGCTGCCCCGTTGCAAATCCAGCAGCAGATATTTGCCGCGCCGTCTTATTTGCTCCAGTTTCTGACCGGCAACCTGCGCGCTCAAGTCCGCATTCACAGCCAGGCGCAAACGTGATTCACGCACGATCGCGCCCTGCAGATTTTTTCCCAAAAGATGCGGACTGATTCCCAGACGGGTCACTTCCACTTCCGGTAACTCAGGCATGATCAGGACTCCTGGCACTACTTACACGTTCTCTGCCCGCCAGATCACAATGCGTCTGTACCTGCTGAAAACCATGGTCATGCAGGAGTGTGTGCACTGCAGCAGCTTGCTCGCAACCATGCTCCAGCAAAATACGTCCCCCCGGGCGCAAGCGCGAACGGGCACCGATAATAATAGGTTCCAGACATTCCAGACCCGTTGCACCAGCCACCAGCGCAGTCCTGGGCTCATGCTGTAAGTCCGGCAGATGGGGGTCATTACTGGCGAGATAAGGCGGGTTGGAAATAATTTGATCAAAACGCAGGTTCGGATCCAGGGGAGTATACCAATCACCTTGCAACCACTGGATGTTTTTCACCCCGATTCGATCCCCATTCAGCCGGGCGATAGCCAAGGCTTCCGGGCTTTGCTCCACCGCAAAAACGCTGGCTTGCGGCCGTTCACGGGCCAGCACCAGGGCCAGTGCTCCGGACCCTGTGCCCAGATCAAGCAGTTGCAGGTCATCCTCTACCTGACTCTCCATAAGCGCCAGACTGACCAGCAATTCACTATCGGGACGAGGAATTAATACTGCAGCAGTGACTGTCAGATCCAGTCCATAAAAGGACCATTCACCCAGACAGTAAGCCAGAGGCACACCGCTGAGTCGCTGGTCCAGAAGTGTCTGTAATTGTGCTCTTTCAGTGGGAGTCAAAACCTTTTGCGGGTTTATCAAAAGTTCCGTGGAACGGAGACCGAGACCATGGGTCATCAACCAGCGCGCTTCCTGGATAGGCTGGTCACTGACTGCCGCCAACTGTGCACCCAGATGGCGCTGCCAATCCTGAAGACTAATCATCACCCAGATTTTGCAGCAAATCGGCCTGATATTCCTTGATCAGCGGCTCAATCACGGCATCCAGATCTCCCGCCAGAATAGCTTCCAGCCGGTACAAGGTCAGATTGATCCGATGATCCGTCAGGCGTCCTTGCGGAAAATTATAAGTACGAATGCGTTCGGAGCGATCACCGGAACCAATCAAAAGCCGCCGGGTTTGTGCAGCACTGCTCTGCTGTTTTTCCTGCTCTGTTTCCAGCAGTCGGGCCTGTAACAAGGCCATCGCCTTGGCGCGGTTTTTGTGCTGTGAGCGATCTTCCTGACAGGCTACCACCAGACCCGAAGGAATATGAGTAATCCGGATAGCCGAATCGGTCTTGTTGATGTGCTGACCACCGGCGCCACTGGCTCGAAAGGTATCAATTCGCAGATCCGCAGGATTGATATTGATCTCGCTGACCGTATCCACCTCCGGCAATACCGCCACCGTACAGGCGGAGGTATGGATACGCCCCTGGGCTTCAGTTTCCGGGACGCGCTGAACCCGATGGCCGCCCGATTCAAACTTGAGTCGGGAATAAGCACCGCGCCCGCTGATTTCCAGCACGGCCTCCTTGTAGCCGCCCCGCTCCGACTCCGATGCGGACAACAACAGCACTGTAAAACCCTGACTCTCGGCATAACGGGTATACATGCGCACCAGGTCGCCGGCAAACAGAGCGGCTTCTTCTCCCCCGGTCCCCGCACGTACTTCCACGAAAACGTTGCGCTCATCATTGGGGTCTTTGGGCAACAAGCGCAAGCGCAAGGACTCTTCCAGTTCCTCCAGATCTTTATTGGCGCTCGCCAGCTCGTCATGGGCCATTTCCCGCAAATCGGGATCGCGCTCTTCAAGCAGCATTTTTTCCGCCTCGTCATGATCGCGTTGGCGCTGTTCGTGACGGCGTAACAAATCCAGTATGGGACTGATTTCACCCAACTCCCTGGAAAGGCTCTGAAAGCGCTGGGTATCATTGACCAACTCAGGGCTGGTCAACATCTGGCTCAGCTCTTCAAAGCGAAAGGCCAACTGTTCCAGCTGGCCCTGCAAACGCGGACTGAGGCTCATCCTTCAGCATCACTGAGATGAAAAAGAATGTCCAACGCCGCGACCAGACTCTCATTGGTGGCTTCCTGGCAGGGCTGGCGCAAGGTCGCAATGGGATCATGCAGCACTTTATTGATCAGCGCCTTGGAAAAAGCATCCAGAACCGCGTGCGGATCCTGGCCCTGATCCAGATAATGCTGAAAACGCCGCACTTCCTCCTGACGCCGTTCTTCCACGTGATCGCGCAGGCGGCGGATAGCCGGCACCACATCCAGACTTTCGCGCCACTGCTGAAATTGGCCCACTTCATCGGCAATGATCAACTCGGCAGCTGCAGCGGCTTCACGTCGCGCCCGCATTCCTGCCTGGGCAATATCATTCAGATCGTCCAGCGTGTACAAATAACATTGCTCAATGCTTTCCACTTCGGGGGCAATATCCCGGGGTACGGCCAGATCCACCAGCATCAGATCACCGCGTTCACGCTGCGCCATGACGGCAGACACCGCCTCACGGCTGACAATGGGCTGGGTGCTGGCCGTGCAGCTCACCACCACATCAGCGTCATGCAGAAGACTGGGGATCATTTCCAGGGTATGGGCATTCCCCGCAAACTTTGCGGCCAGTTGCTCACCACGTTCGGAGCTGCGATTGGCCACAGCAAAAGTGCTTACGCCGTGCTCCCGCAAATGGGTAGCCACCAGTTCTATGGTATCTCCAGCCCCGATCAGTAATACCGAGCGACCTTCCAGACCCCCGAGCAACTGTTTGGCGAGGCTGACCGCTGCGTATGCCACACTCACCGGGGCAGAGCCAATGGCGGTTTCCGAACGCACCCGTTTGGCAACCCGAAACGTCCAGTGCAGCAGGCGATTCAAGACTGGACCGGCTGCACCACTGTCGGCAGCTGCCTGATAGGCATCTTTCACCTGTCCCAAAATCTGGGGTTCACCAATAATCATGGAATCGAGGCCGCAGGCTACCCGAAACAGATGGCGGACGGCCTCTGCGTCGCTGGAGTAATAAATGTGTCCATCCAGAGAACGGGGATCAATCTGATGAAACGCACAGAGCCAGTTCTGCAAGGCCTGACGATTCGACCCATGGCCGCCATGCACGTAAATTTCGGTGCGGTTGCAGGTAGATACAATCAGAGCTTCCTTGACGAGTCCCTGATCAAGCAGATCGCGGTAAGCCGCAGCCAGCGATTCCGGAGAAAAGGCGACCTTTTCCCGAACCGCAATCGGGGCAGTATGATGACTTAGACCAAAGCAGAAAATAGCAGCGACCGTCCCTGCAGAGCGACGATGGAGGGGCTGAATTGTCGCTGACCGCGCACAGGATTGCAAGCCGCTGCGCCAGCAGTTATTGTGCTCGCTGAATGATCAATCCGGAGCAGATGGTATGAGAAGCAAGCTGAGCGGCATGGTGGCAGGAATACTGCTCAGCCTTATCGCTGGGAATGCTGTGGCCGATACCAAGCCTGCCGGGATGACTGGAGAACAGTTGTATTACCTCCTGGTTGCCGAATTTGCGACCTTGCAGCAGGAGCCAAAGCTCGCCATACCGGCATGGGCGGAAGCAGCCAAACTGGCACCCGAGGCAAATGTTCTGGAGCGCGCCACCCAGGCTACCGCCCGCTTCGGGGATTTTGATGACGCCCTGACCCTGGCCAGAAAATGGCGGGAACTGGCACCTAACAGCGCCAAGGCCGACCAGTTTGAGGCAGCACTGCTGCTGACCAAAGGTCAAGAACAGCAAGCCATCAACCTGCTCCAGGCAACTCTGGCGCGTTTTCCGGATGATCCCAAAATCACCCTGCAACTCTCGGAATTACTGATTGCCCACGGCCAAAGTGGCGAAGCGAAGCGACTATTAACTGCTTTGGCCAGCAAAAATCCAAACTCTGCCAGTGCTTATTACACCTTGGGTCGGATTGATCTGATCGAGAACCATCCCGATCATGCTATCACCTGGCTGGAAAAAGCGCTCAGCCTGCGACCTGACTGGCAGGAAGCTGCCATTCAACTGGCCGAGGCCCTGCAAACCACCCAAGGGCCGACCGTGGCCCTGCACAGTATTCAGTCTTTTACAGCGCATCATCCAGACGCGACAAAAGCCCACCAGTACTTGGCCGCGCTTTATCTGAAAATGGGGGGCACGACCCAGGCCTACCGGATTTATCAGGGAATGGCGCGGCAACACCCGGATAATCCTGAAATCGCCTTGTCCTTAGGGATCATGGACATTGAACGCCACAACTGGCCTGCAGCCCAAAGTAATCTGCAGCGCGCCCGTGATCTCGCGCCCCAATCCCCCGCACCCATTTACTATTTGGGCCGATTGTATGAAGCCCAGGGTCACTGGGCGGAGTCTCTGCAATGGTACCAGCGCATTCACTCCGGCCCCCTGTATGCAGAAGTGGAGCTGCACAGTGCACGCGTGGAGTATCAGCTGGGTGACCATAAAAAAGCCCTGACCCGTCTGCAAACTCTGGCAACCGCTCACCCCAAAGAGGCGCAGATTCCCCTGCTCCAGGCCGATTTGTTACAAGGCAGCGGCCACCTGCAGCAGGCCCTGCAAATACTTCAGCAAGCTCTCGAACGTCTTCCGGAAAATGCGGAGCTCTGGTATGCCCAAGGTGCCGTCCAGGAACAACTCCATGATTTTCCAGCCATGGAGAAATCCATGCATCAGGTCATTCAGCTCGCCCCTGATAATGCCCAGGCCTATAATTTTCTGGGCTACAGCCTTGTGGAAAGAAATCAGAACCTCTCCGAAGCCAGCACGCTATTACACCAAGCGATTGAACTAGAACCCGAAAACCCGGAGATTCTAGACAGTATCGGCTGGCTCCATCATCGTCAGGGCGACAACCAGAAAGCCCTGGAATACCTGCAAAAAGCCCACCAGGCCCTTCCTGATGATCCCGAACTCAGCATGCACCTGGGACGTATCCTCTGGGCTCTCGGCAAACATCAGGAAGCCCGTAACGTCTGGCAACAGGCGCTGGACAAAAATCCCAACGACACTCCTCTCTGCCAGGAACTGACCCGCCAGCCATGAGACCTTCTTTTCGCAAAATTTTTCTTTTTATGAGGCTGAACCGGGCACTGCAACTCGGTGCCGGGGCCATTCTCGCCTTGACGCTCTCGGCCTGCGCGACCATTTCCCCCGTAGCCCCCAGTCATACCAACGTTCTCCCCACAGCGGAGCGTAATCAGGTAATTTCCAGCTTGAAATACTGGCGTGCCAGTGGCGAAGCCGTCCTCAGCACACCCAAACAGAATGAAAACTTTGGCTTTCGCTGGAAACAGTCGCCCCGGCTGCAGGAACTTTCCATTTATGACCCTCTGGGCAGAACCGTGGCACGCATCACGGTAGAGGCTTCCGGTGCTCATCTGGAAACCATCACCGGAGAACATCGGCAAGCTCGTAATCTGTCCACGCTACTGAGCATGGTCCTGCATGTCGAACTGCCGGCTGCGGAGCTGCCGGACTGGATGCTCGGCTTGCGCGGTAACACCAGCACCATCAGCAACAACGCTTTAGGATTGCCGAACATTCTCCGCAGCGGCCCCTGGCAGGTCCACTATTTGCAATATACCCCCGTCGGCGGACTGACTATGCCCAAATTATTGCAGGCAAATGGTCCGGATGGCATTGCCCTGCGGATGGCCATTACTCAGTGGCAAATGGGTCAAGCAGAATAAACATGAGCATTTCCTACCCTGCCCCGGCAAAACTGAACCTGATGCTCCGGGTCGTCGGACAGCGGCCCGACGGCTACCATGAACTGCAGACCGTTTTTCAATTTATTGATTTAGCTGATCAGCTACAATTCAGTTCACGACCCGCAGGTCAGTTCTCCCGAAGTGGCGGAGCCGCAACCGTCGCTGAGGCAGATGATCTCACCATCCGTGCGGCGCGCCTGCTGATGGAAAGCGCAGGCATCCGGGAAGGTGTCCATATTCACATCGACAAGGTTCTGCCGCTGGGCGGCGGAATTGGCGGAGGCTCTTCGGATGCCGCCAGCACCCTGATAGTACTCAACCGCCTCTGGCGAAGCGGCTTTACCCGCCAGGAGCTGATGGCACTCGGCACCCAACTGGGTGCGGATGTTCCGGTGTTCATTTTTGGACAGAGCGCCTGGGCAGAAGGGATCGGTGAACAGCTATCCGCCCTGGATGAGGTCCCCGAATCTCATTATGTACTCGTACATCCCGGTATTGCTGTCAGTACCCGGGAAATTTTTACCGCTCCAGAATTGACACGACAGCACCCGCCCAGCACAATAGGCGCGTTTCTCGGCGGGGTCATGGAAAACACCCTGCAAAGCACAGTATGTGCACGCTACCCGGAGGTCGAATCCGCTATCCAATGGCTGAAAAGTCATGGATTGCGCGATGTTCGTTTAACGGGGAGCGGTGCCTGTGTTTTCGGGGTTGCAGAAGATGCAAGTAGCGCCCGGATCATCGCTGGACAAGTACCTTTGCCATGGCGATCCTGGGCAGTCAAAGGATGTAATCGGCATCCTCTATTTGATCCTGCCGAGCAATGAGTTATTGGGGCGTAGCCAAGCGGTAAGGCACCGGATTTTGATTCCGGCATTCCCAGGTTCGATCCCTGGCGCCCCAGCCAATTGTCCTCGGACTGTTTTGCCACCTGCACAGAGAGAATGACATCACATGGCCCACGGCAATCTTATGGTGTTCAGTGGAAACGCCAATCCTGTTCTTGCTGCGCAAGTAGCCCGTTTTCTGCAAATCCCCCTTGGTCGCGCCGAGGTCAGTTCTTTCAGTGACGGCGAAGTGTTTGTCGAAATCCTCGAAAACGTCCGGGGGCGCGATGTATTCGTCCTTCAGCCCACCTGCGCACCTACCAATGATCATCTCATGGAATTACTCACCATGATTGACGCCCTGAAACGCGCTTCGGCCAACCGGATTACTGCCGCCATGCCTTATTTTGGTTATGCACGCCAGGACCGGAAATCCCGCTCGCGCACGGCCATTACGGCCAAGCTGGTGGCGGACCTCATCACCAGCGCCGGGGCCAATCGGGTTTTGACCATGGATCTGCATGCAGATCAAATTCAGGGGTTTTTTGATGTTCCTGTGGATAATATTTACGCCTCCCCCATTTTACTGGGTGACATCTGGCGGAAAAGCTACCCGGAACTCATTGTCGTTTCTCCTGACGTAGGGGGTGTAGTTCGTGCCCGCGCCATTGCCAAACGGCTGGAAGTGGATCTGGCCATCATCGATAAACGCCGTCCCCGCCCCAATGAATCCGTGGTCATGAACATTATTGGTGACGTCGAAGGACGCACCTGCGTATTGGTAGATGATATGGTAGATACCGCCAATACCCTTTGTGAGGCTGCTCATGCCCTCAAAGCCCAAGGGGCAGTCAAGGTCTGCGCCTATTGTACTCACCCGGTTCTCTCCGGACCGGCCATGGAACGGATAGCGCGCTCTGAACTGGATGAACTGGTGGTGACGGATACCATTCCGCTCAGTAAAGAAGCGCAGGAGAGCCCGAAAATTCGCGTACTGTCGGTCGCCGAACTCATGGCGGAAACCATTCGTCGCATTGCTGAAGAAGACTCTGTCAGCTCATTATTCATGGACTGAGAATTAACTCCTGCCTGTCGCCTTGCGGCCAGACTTTGGCCGTTGTATCATGCGTTCTCTCCAATATGGTGGCTGTAGCTCAGTCGGTAGAGTCCCGGATTGTGATTCCGGTTGTCGCGGGTTCGAGCCCCGTCAGCCACCCCATATAAGACAATCACTTAGCGATGCTTGCTAAGTGATTTTCTGCGTCTTAATTTTTATCAAGGCTTGTAGATAGCAAGAAATATCCTTACCATAAGTCGTCTCGGAACCCGCAGGCATGAGCGCCATGATTACCAGCAAATTGACCAGCAAGGCCCAAACTACCATTCCGCAGCCGGTGCGGATTGCATTGCATCTTCGTGAGGGGGATGCGATCGCCTACCGCATTGAGGATGGCCGGGTCATTCTGAGTAAAGCGACTCAAGAAGCTGAGGAAGACCCCTTCGTGCTATTTTCCGAATGGGACAGCGAAGCAGATCGACGGGCCTATGGGCAGTTGTGAAGTTTGGGATGTCGTAAGGCTACCGTTCCCCTATACCAACCGACCTGTTCATCAGTACCGCCCCGCTCTGGTCCTTGCTATCAACAACGGTACAGGGTCTCCACGTCTGCTGTGGGTACTCATGGTCACCAGCGCGGAAAACAGGGGGTGGCCCGGAGATGTTGAGATTGCCGATCTCGCAGGTGTCGGCCTGCCGGTGGCATCGGTGGTGCGCTCAGCAAAAATCGCCACTGTAGAGATGGACATGGCGGAACGCATAGGCCGTCTGGCCATGCCGGATCGCCGGCGTGTCATTGATGCAGTCCGGGACCGCCTTTCCGTGGCGGGGATTTGTAATGACTAAGGGTGCTGGACCTGTGATGGACGATGAAGGGGATGGTGATGGAAAATAATATCCTGATACTCACCATCAACGACTGCCCCGGTATGCGGGTGGTTCGGGTCCTTGGGCCGGTCTATGGTACGGGTGTCCGGTCCCGCAATATCGTCGGCAATCTTCTGGGCGGTATCCGTGCCGTTTTTGGCGGAAAACAGTCTGGCTACTTAAAAATGATTGCTCAGACCCGTGATGATGCGCTGGAACAACTGGCGGAACATGCCCGCTCCCTTGGGGCCAACGCGGTATTGGGGATGCGCTTTGATTCCGGTGAGTTTGATGCAGGACAGGGGCAGGCCATGAATGAGGTCACGGCCTATGGGACGGCGGTGGTGGTGGAAGCACTATAATGCCGGTGGAATTATCCCCTATTGTGCCGCTACTGGCAGGACTGGATGCCAAACAGCGAGAAACTTCTTTGAGTGTGGGGGCTTCTGTGCACCATCCCGAAGTCTGTGCCATGCTGTATGGGACCTGCACGGTGCCGTCTGGTGTATCCGCCTGAACGGACCGGGTTTGCCGGTCTTTCAGGATGACTGGTTCCAAAGTTACGCCAAGATTGCCGTGCTGGTATAACGGGCTTTGGTTATGCCACCAACCCCTCAGCCTGTTCAATAACCATATTCACCGCCCCTTCCTGCATATCGGGCGGATAACCATGTTTCCGTAAAACCCGTTTCACCATGCGCCGTAGATGCGCCCGTGCCTGTTCACGGATGGACCAGTCGATGCGGGTGTTCTGGCGCACGGTATCGGCTACTTCCTTGGCAATCAGTTTCAGGGCTTCGTCGCCTATAGACTGCACAGCGGAATCGTTGGTCGCCAGTGCGCCCTGTTTTTAATGCATCAGTGATCTACGTCTTCATTTTTTACTATTGCACATGTCGCAAAGCACAGTCTTCCAACGGCGTTCCACGCGAATTTCGCCCGGGTTCCCGCATTGTTCACAGGTGTGAGTAGCCTGTTCGTTATGTGCGTTGATGATCTGGTTCAGTTCATCGTTCTGCAGCGTTGTATTGCAGCGCAACAGGCAGTAATCCGTTTTGATCTGGGTGATCCGCAAGAAATCGTCAATCTCATGGTGTTCTGCGTAGGCCGCAATCTGGTCAATCATGTGCTCAACGATGGGAAACCAGCCTTGATAGACCTCTATCCCATACCGATTGATGGCATAGTCCTCATTTTCCGGTTCAGGGAACAGGTTCGGATACTTTGATCGCATGGACTCGGTGAAAGCCCTTTGGGTTTCTGCAAGTTTCATTGACTATGCCCCACAACAAACACAGATTTTTCTTCTGCCCTTCCCCTTGAAAAAACCAAACTTCATCACACCACCCTCACATGCGGCACATCCCTTGCGGAAATAGGCCGAATTTCATCTTCTGCCAAGGTCAGTACCCCCAATGGATCACCGGCCAAAGTGGTAAACTCAACCTCAAAGGCTTTTCCGCCTTCATGGATGAATACCACGGCCCCTACATCACCTTTCACCAGACCCTCATGGGGTCGATCCTTCACCAGAATGACGGTGTCCAGTTCGCTGATCATGGTTTCCCCCGTATTACCTGATCGGCTGCAAGTAGGCCCATGCCTCATCCTCTTCGGGTTTCAACCAGTCTTCAGCCAGTGCAGATTCTGAAAGCAGCGATTCTTCGTTGGCAAGCGGCGTCAGCAAGGTCAGCAAGGCACGGCCTGCCGGAAGCGGCTTGCCCAACCCCACGGGATGAACCTGTCCCTGTGCATCAATTTCCACTTCAATGGTTGGTAGCATGGCTCAATCCTCGGATTCTTCATCCAGCTGAAGGTACACGACATATTCACCCTCGACATCCACGGCGATGATTTTGCCTTCCATCAGGGCATTCAATTCCTTGGGCGTTATGCGGATGCGTTCGCTACTACCTCTTCGCTGCCCAAACACGGTATCCCCATCCAGAGGGTCCATGACCTCGTTGATAATTGCTACCCCACGGTTTCGGTCTACGCTCATGTCATACCACGACAATGTTCCCAATCCCTGCACGTTCCGGTCCGATGACGATCTGAATATCCCGACCCAGCCGAGCTAGGCATTCCAGCATTTTGGCTTCACTGATTCCCCGGAATTGTCCGCGTAGCATCAGAGACAACTTGGGTTGCGGTATACCCAGTATTTCCGCTGCCTGCGATTGCGTGAATCCTTTGCTCTGGATCATGTCGGCAATACGGGATGCCAGTTGCGCCTTCAAGAGCATTTCCTCTGCATCCGGCGCACCGATGTCCGCATAGACATTGCCACTACTCATCTCGATATTCATTCGATCACCCCCTTGGCGTGTCGTTCAGCCCATTTCAAGCGTTCATGTATCTTGTCCATATCGGGTTTGGGTGTGCGGATGCCTTGGGTGGATTTCTTCTGAAAGCAATGCAGGACATATATCCTCTCTTGCAAACGCACCGTATACACCGCTCGAAACGTATCACCATGAGAATCTTCGACAATCTCAAGTACATCCGCCGATCCAAAACCCTTCAGCGGCTTTGCTTGCGCATGCTTGCCGCCGATTTGCGCCAGATGCAGCGCATATCCAAAGGTATCCCGTACATCTTCCTGCATATCCATCAGGTCTTTCTTGGACGATGCCACCCAGAATAATGGACGTTGTGATTGAACCGTAGGGTATATTATATCTAATTGGGTATAAGTCGCAAAGCGGTTTTTCGTCTTCCAGCCTGCGTCCTTCGGCCAACTGTTCCGATAGGTCTTCGGTCAACCGGGCCATCTTTACCTCAAAGGGTTCCCCAGCCGCTTTAGTCCGTACGGTGCAATTCTTCCCGAAGCACTTTGCGCACGGCATCCAGCAGGGATTCCCGTTCCATGGATTCCCGCAAGGTGCGGTTGATCAGCGTCTGATACCCACGTTGCCCCGCTTTTTGGCGAAAGTAGTCGAGAATGTCCGGGTCAATCAGCATATTGACCTGCTTTTTTCGCAAGTGGGCACGAAAGGCAGCTTGGCCTTGTCCAGTTTCTATGGGCTGACCGTCTTGCAGCCAGCGGCCTTCCGGGTGATCCAGTTCTTTACCGGTTAATTCCTCTGCGTCGTCTTCATCCAGCCAGACGTTCGCCGTAGATTTTGATTTCACGCTCATTACATTTCCTCATTGAAATAATCCGCCGGGTATCCCCACGTTGCATATACACCACCGCAACCATGCGATTTTTCAGGAATCCGATGCAAACGGTACGCGCTTCACCATAGTCCTTGCGCTTATCAGGAAACTCAAAGGTGACATCGGCAAACACTTCTGCGCAATCAGCAAAGTCCAATTCCCGATGAGCGAGGGTAGCCCGCCTTTTTTCTTCATCCCAATCCAGATTCATATTGATTATTATGTTGATGTCTTGTTTCGTCAAGGTGAGGGGTTATTGGTTATGATAATGAGCGCGGCAAAGGCGACCATGTTCACCGTCTCGATGAGGAAACGGCTTACGCATTTATCATTTTAAATCAATTGATTGAGGATTTTATTATAGAGGTGGAACGATGGAAGCGCGAACACTGACCATTACCGTACAACCGGACTGGCAGGCTGCTCTACGCAGTGCGGGCAAAGCTGCTCAGTCTGAAACCTACCAGGGAGAAACCCTGAATTTTGAATCGGCGGATGTATTTCTTGGCCGACTAACGGCATTACGCTGGTCGTTACTACGCCAGATTATGCGGTTAGGGGAAGTGCCCATCCGCGAACTGGCCCGCCAGATAGATCGAGATGTGCGCCGCGTACATGATGATGTGGTAGTGCTCACGGAGCTCGGATTGATTGAGCGCACAGCCAGTGGGGGCGTACTGTGTCCTTTTGTGGATTTGCATTTTCGCAAGGCAGGTTAATCATTTTGTGCTTTGCTTTTTTCTCACAGCAACGCCTTGGGCGCCTGATCAAAATCGAAAGCCGCAAGCATATCGTAGGCGTGACGATCACGTTCAGTCAGCGGATCAAGTCCGAAACGTGTCTCAATGAGTTTCAGTATGCTGCCCGTGTGTGCCAGATGGTGATCTACCAGACCTGAACGACTGAAAGGACTCACCAGTAGAGCTGGAGTACGCGTACCCAAGCCGAACGCATCAAGCTGTGGCGGTGACACAGAATCCCAGAAACCACCACCCTCATCATAGGTAATAAATATAGCGGTTTTCCCCCACGCAGGACCTTCCGAGACCGCTTTGAGCAAGGATTCTACCCAGTTCATCCCCGCCACGGGTGTATCCTCACCAGGATGTTCACTACGGGGACCTGCAGCCTTGATGAAGGAAACCGGCGGCAACTTTCCACTCCTGGCGTCATCCACAAAATCATTCGCACTGCGCATATGCCCTCGCCGCACATAATCATACCAGCGCTGGTAATATTGGAATGGATTGTGGTGAGGCACGTAGTGGCTTTCATGTATTTCATCAATCACTGCCGAACCGTCACCACAGTCAAAGGCGCTTTTCATTGCCCAGGGCTTGACCATCTCCCAATTCTCATTGTACCAGGCCCAATCCAGTCCAGCCGATTGCAGACGATCGCCAATGTTCGCATACGTTTGTTCTTCCGGGGGCGGATAATCTGCAGGAGATTTGTCGGAACGGACCACTGTTGGCCCCTGTACCGGGTTGAGATCGTTAATGAGTACGCCCTCAAGATTGTAGGGTAAATCATAAAACGGATGCTCCCGGGCATCGAAAGGTGGATTTGCCGGACTTCTGCGATCTACAGGGGCCTTGGTATTGATGCAGGAACGGGCCGCAGCCAGGTACAACGCATTCCCGGTAGAGCCACCGCTCATCGCCTGAAAAAATCGGTCAAACAAGACATGTTTATCTGCCAATTGATGGTAGAAAGGTATGTTCGCCCTCTCATAATACCCAAGTACGGGACCAGTGGGTGCACTGAGACTGCGAGCGAGCTGGTCAGGAGAAAAGGTCTCCAAATCTTTGCGGGATAGATGTACATTTTTCTGCCCGAGCGCCAGGGCGACAAAACGGTCCATTTTCCCGTTATTGATTTCTGCCCGCATGCGAAAAAAATGATGGGTAGGATCCCAGCGTACCCCAGAATCAGATGGAATGTATGGCTCCAGATGAAAAGGTTCGTTCATCAAAGTCACATTTTGAAAACCGGGAACATCATTTGGCAATGGCAAAGTTTGATAGGGGGTCCCAGATATATCTTTCTGTAACCCGGTAAATCTTGGATCCACTTCACCTTGGGCATTCAAAAGGTTCAGAACTTTTGCACCATTTGGTGAACGATAGGTTCCGAAATAATGATCAAAGCTTCTATTTTCCTGAAAAATGACCACTATATGATCAATATTATTACGTAATTGATTATAGGATGTGGTACCGGCTGCTTTTGCCGAGGTCATGAGGTAGGGTGCGGTGATGATTCCAGCAGTGATTCCAAGCAGTTGCTTCATGAAATCACGTCGATATATGGTCTTTGTCATAAAAGTCTCCACGAGGTAATAATCAGCAATAATTGACCGTGCAGATAAGTACAGGGTTGCCAATGATCCCGATAATGGGACTTTGGCGCACCCTGCGTAGTAAATATCTAGAACTTTGCCGAAACGCTGAAGTAAACCAGCCTTGGTGCTCCGGCATACCCCACCAGTGCACCTGCCCCCAAGGGACCAAATTGGCCAGAACTTCCGCTATCTACCTGAACATAACGATTGTATTTGTTCCCAAGCAGATTCATGATATCCAATTTACTGCTGAGATAATTCAGACCCATGAAATGCACCGGTAATTTCGCACCTAATGAAAAATTAACCAGGGTAAAAGCAGGCATTTTGATATCTGGTGAGGGGGCGTTGGTGATGGAGTTAAATACCGCCTGCGGGCCGGTATAGGTCATCCACAACCGTGGTTCCAGATCCACGCCGGCGACGTAGTTCTGCGTATAGAACCCGACATTAGCGGTTTGGGAGGGGACATAGGGCAGGGGCAAACCATTATAGCTCTTCCCTCCCTGAATGGAGTAGTTAGTAAATTGTGCCTTTTCAAAACTCAGATTGGTAAACAGGTGTAGCCAATAAACAGGGTCATCTTCCAGAGAGATGTTGACGCCGTCATAATCAGATGTTCCCTGAGCATTGATCACCGAATTATCTGGCAAAGTAATGGGAATAAACTGATTTGAAAAATGCAGGAAATACCAGTTCACACTAGCGAGAAAGTTATGAAGATACGGTGCTTCTTTGACATGGAATTTCATGCCCGCCTGATACTCCTGACCCTTTTCCAGACTCAAGGCACTGGTCGGGATACTTTGAAATACCCCACCACCATCATCTGCAGCACCCGGAGTTTTATAAGCGACCGCATAGCTGGCAAATAATGCGAGATGTCGGGTTGGACGCCAGTTGATTGCCAAAGAGGGTTCCACCTGTTCATAGCTTTTCGAGGAAGCGGGAAGACTGGAGTCTGCGCCTTTTGGATCCAGTACACAGGCCGCCGGTGATTCTGCACACATATTGGGGGTATAACGGGTTTGGTAACCTACGACACGAACCCCGGGGGTGATATCCAGAGATTCAATGGGCGAGATGCGATCTTGCAGATAAGCGGCCAATGCCGTTGAATCAAATGTTTTATATAAATAGGTTTGCTTAAACGCAGCTGCCGGGTCATAGGTACCATAAGGAAAATTGTTATTTTCCACGGTATATCGTTCATTGATAAAATAACCACCATACTCCAACTCATTCCACGGCAAATGCGTAACAAAGCTCAGCTTATCACCATAGACATTGGTATGTGGCGTATAATATTCATAGTCTTCAGGGAAAAATCGACTGATTTGGTAATGCAATCTATCACCATGACGAAACCAGACCATATTATGAAGCTCAGTACCCGCGCCAATATTCACATTCGTTTTCTGATAAAGCATCCATACGGTATTGCTGTCATCCTTGTACGGTAAAGCACGATAAAAACCGGATGTTTGCTGACTGTACAGCGGGCCTGGAATTGGTTTTTTGTTCACATCCTGACCATTGATGGTAATGCCTTCAATGGGCGATAGCAGTTGCATAAAGGGCTTATAGGATTGTCCTTTTGCCAGATAGGCACCCAGACTGACATTACCATTTGTAAAAGATTTAATTCCCTTGAAATACCAGGCATAGCTATAACTCGACATATTGCTGCTGCCAAACGGCCGGACAATGGAACCCGCTGGAGAACTCAGATAACTATTACCGGAACTCGAACCCCCACCGATGACCGCAGCAAAACCATCATGCTCGCCGGTATTGATGGCAAAGTGGATATTTTTGAAATCATAGCTCCCATAGGTCATCCCGATTGTTGCACCGGCTTTTTTGGTCGGTTGCAGCGGAATATAGTTGATGGTCCCCCCAATACTGTTGTACCAGCGACTGGCCGGATTACCGGGACCGTAGATAAGCCGAATTCCGCTGATCAGTGAAGATTGGTTCACATCGGGGGAAGCCCATAATCCCGTGGCAACGTTGGCCATGGGTACGCCATCAAAAGTCGTTGCGATACTGCCATCATCAATGGCCCCTCCAGGTATATGCCAGCCCTGCTTGACCCCATTGATACTAATCTGGGTCTTGCCACCACCCGTTGCCGTATAGCCGCTGATCACATTCACCCCGGGGGCCATACTCAGCATGTCATTACCTGACGCTCCGGGACCAGCCGCTTCAATCTGTTTTTTGCCGATGACCTTCTCTGCCAGTCCAGAGCGGAATATCTGGCGCTGGCTGGGTACCGCTGATTTTGGGGCGACATAAATGGAAGTATTGTCTGCTTTGGAGACCTCACCAACATTCACGGAACTGTCATCCCCTACGCTACGGGTGGAGGCGGTAATCGCATCCGCGATGGAGGTATCGGAGTGCAGCGCACATAGTGCGAGCAAAAGGCTTCCTGTCACACGATAGGTGTTTTTTGCTGTCATTTTCATGTCCTCTGGTAGAGCTTCTATTAACTGGAAACAAGAAGTCTAGACATGTAATGTGACAACATGATGAAGCTTTAATGACAAAACGATGACATAACCTCAAGACCACACCAAACTTTCTATAGCCTCATGTAAGCACCAAAAACCAAAGGCCCCGCCGGAAACCGGCGGGGCCTTTGCACATCCAGTACGACGATAAAATTACTTCATCATCGCCTTTTTGAACATGCGCTCTACCTTCTCATTGGCTTCTTCAGCCTTCTGGTTGGCAGAATTGGCAGTGCTCATGGCCTGATCAGCCGTGCTCTGTGCGGCATTAGCCTTGCTCAAAGCGTCAGTTGCAGTGCTCTGTGCGGCATTGGCCTTGGCAAGAGCCTCGTTGGCGGTGGACTGCGCGGCATCAGCCTTGGCAGAAACCTTAGCGAGGTCAGAACTGGTAGCGCAACCGGCCAGGCCCAAGGGCAAAATCAGCGCAGTTACTTTCAAAGCTGTGGTAAACTTGCTCATAGCAGTCTCCTTTGTTGGGTTGGAAAACGAGCAGAGGGATCATAACTAAAAAAATAACTATACGCTAGTCTTAGCGTCACTATGGATACTAGTTTTTTGAATCCATCTGGCAAAAAAAGGCAGCGCAACACCACGCACAAGCCGGTACACAATCGCAACCAATTGTTTTTAATAAAATTAATTTATCTCCTTGATTTTTTCAACATTTTTTATAAAATATTGTTCCTTTTCATGATTTGAGAACAATACCCGTCTGTGTTTCGACTGGAAACCGGCTCCAGAATGCCAGCTCAAAGTGGGAGAACCCTATGATTAAAAGTCTGTCTGCAGGAATGGGCGTTGCCCTGATGGCTTTATTATTACCGAATGCGCTGGCACTTAATTCTTCCGGATTACCAGCCGGGATGCTCACTCAACTCACTCCGAAAACAGCCAACGTCATGAACCCTTCTCAATCTGGTTCCCTGGAAAAAACCAGCGATCAAGATAGTAACACCCGCAATGAATCCACTGCTGCACAAGGGGATGGCGCTCTCATCATCCACCATCAAGTTTTTTATTTGCGCCGGGTTACGGCATATAACGCTTTACCCAGCCAAACCAATAGCAATCCTGGCATGTCAGCCTGCGGACCCACCCGGCCTGACCAGATCGCCCTGTCACCTGACCTTTTCTTTCGCAGCAATGGCAGCAATCGCTGTGGAGAAAAAATCAACATCGTTCTCTCTTCGGGAAAAATCATTCATGGCATCGTATGGGACACCATGAATCCCCGTTACCACATGGCCGCAGATATTCTTATGGGCAGCGTCCAGCAAGCCATGGATTTTGGTGTTCGAAAAGCCCGCTTGCGTTTTGTGCATTCCAGCAAACCCGCTACCAGCGGCGTCTGAACACTTCAGCTCAGGCCGGCCCCGCAGCCATCATGGCCTCAATGTCTGCCACTTTTTTAGGGGCATTTTGCGAAAGAATCTCGGGGTCGGCCGCTGTTACCACCACATCGTCTTCGATCCGGATGCCGATTCCCCGCCACCTTTCCGGTACCGCAAGATTCGCCGGAGCAAAGTACAGACCCGGCTCTACCGTCAACACCATTCCGGATTCCAGTTTCCGTGAGGTCTTGTCTTTATTGCGATAATGTCCCACATCGTGCACATCCAGGCCCAACCAGTGACCGGTACCATGCATATAAAAAGCTTTATACGCTCCCTGTTCAATCAGGGCATCACGACTGCCTGAGAGGATTTTCAGATCACGCAGGCCATCTACCAAAACCTTGACCGCCTCATCGTGATAATCAGAAACCGGCCTCCCGGCCTGCACCGCAGCAATTCCAGCCTCCTGAGCAGCCAGGACGATTTCGTAGATTTCCCGCTGGGCAGGACTATACACACCATTCACCGGGAAAGTACGGGTAATATCCCCCGCATATCCGGCAACTTCTGCCCCGGCATCAATCAGAACCAGATCTCCGTCACGTAATTCCGCATTATTTTCCGTGTAGTGAAGAATACAGGCATTTTCACCGCCACCGACAATACTGGGATAGGCCACGCTCGGTGAACCCAGGCGCCGAAAAACATGTTCAATTTCCGAACACAGGGCATATTCCATCATTCCCGGCTGACACTGGCGCATGGCATGACGATGTCCGGCACCACTGATGCCCACGGCGGCCCGCATGCACTCCAGCTCGGCAGGATCCTTAAAAAGGCGCATTTCATGAACCAGACCGCCGACATCCACTACTTCCTGCGGATAACGAATACCCTGACGAATCTTGCTTTTCGCCAGATTTCGCCAATGCATGACTCTGGCGTCAAAATCACTGTTTTGCCCCATGGGATAAAACAGAAGCTCCCGGCCTTCCAGAAGCGCCGGTATTTGCTCATTCAAGTCATGAATGGAATAACAGCGATCCACCTGGCATTGGGCCAGCGCCCCCTCCAGGCCCGCCCTGCGCCCATCCCAGGTTTCCCGAGCCGGATCACGAGGACGACAGAACAGAATTTGCTCCCCCTCAGAATGTCCAGGAATCAGGACGAGGACGGCCTCAGGCTCCTCAAATCCGGTGAGATATAAAAAGTCGCTATCGCCTCGAAACGGATATTGCACATCACTATTACGCTGCTTGGGGACAGCCGTAGGAATAATAGCAACGGCAGAGTCATGCATTTTCTGCATGAGCTGACGGCGTCGGAATGGATAATCGGGAGTAGGTAACTCAAGTATGGGCATAAGGTAAACCTCCTATGCCCCTATTATCTCACAAATCAACCTAAAAACGACAGTTGGCCTGAAGGCTTTGCCGCATCAATCTGGATTTTAGTGCATCGCCGCTTCAACCTGCTTGGCAAAGGCTGGATCAGTCTGGGTTTGCTTGAGCATGCTGGAATATTGTCCGGCGCTCAGATGGTTGGTCGCCAGCACTTTGTCCACTTTTTCCATATAGGATTTTTTGACCGCATCCTGCTTGGCTTTACTCACGCCTTTCTGACTGATTTCAGCATGAGCCTGCGCGTTCAGGGGTTTGATCTGCTCAACAGCATGGGCAAAATCCTTAATCTGGGCCGGGCTTGCGGCCATGGCATCACTGGCAAAAGCCACATTGCTGACTAGTCCCAATCCTCCCAGCGCCAACACGACAAGTCCGAATTTAATAGAATGACCCAACGATTTCTGCATGGTGTTTCTCCTCTTGTGAAAGCAAAAATAAACCACATATATCAGCAAATTACGTAACAAATTGACGACTGTAGAGTCGCTACCGTAACGACTCCTTGAAGATTTTGCAAGCCATGAAAACCCGTTGGGGAAAATCTCTCTAAGATCCCGAAAAGGCATCATCCATAGCATCACCCAGGCGCAGTACCGAAGTGATTTGGAAAGTGCCGGGAGCCTGCAACTGATCTCCACGCGGAGTAATCGCGCCCTTAAAGCCCAGTTTGACCGCTTCGCGAATACGCCCCTGGGCATCGGCTACGGGTCGCACCTCTCCGGCCAGACCCAGTTCTCCAAACACCACCCGTCTTCCCGTCAAGGCCTTGTTACGAAAACTGCTCAACAAGGCCAAGGCCACAGCCAGATCAGCGGCGGGTTCATTGACCCGAATCCCCCCGGCAATATTCACAAATACGTCCTGATCAAAAAACATGCTGTCCCCATGCCGGTGCAAGATAGCCAGCAGCAAAGACAAGCGATTGGGATCCAAGCCAATGGCGACGCGGCGGGGATTGGCCAATGGACTGGGGGTCACCAGTGCCTGCACCTCGACGAGCAGCGGCCGTGTACCCTCCTGGGTTGCCAGCACCACACTTCCGGGTACCGGTTTTTCATGCTGGGAGAGAAACAACTGCGAGGGATTGGCCACTTCACTCAGTCCAGCTTCCTGCATCTGGAATACGCCCAACTCATTGGCTGCACCAAAACGATTTTTGATGGCGCGCACAATCCGGTAGGGGCTGCCAGCTTCGCCTTCAAAGTACAGTACCGTATCGACCATGTGTTCGAGAACACGCGGACCGGCAATTGCGCCTTCCTTGGTCACATGCCCAACCAGCCAGACGGTGGTTGTACTGGCCTTGGCAAAACGCACCAGACGGGCGGCACATTCACGCACCTGGGCTACAGATCCGGGTGCCGACTGCAGGCTATCGGTATACACGGTCTGTATGGAATCAATCAGCAACAAATCGGGTTTTTCAGCCTGCAGTAGTACTTCGATGGCTTCCAGATGGTTTTCAGCCAAAACCCGCACCGGACTTTTCCCGAGGCTCAAACGCTGGGCGCGCATGGCCACCTGAGCTGCCGATTCTTCACCCGTCACATAGAGCACTTTGCTACGCAGACTGAGATGATGGGCCGTCTGGAGAAGCAGGGTCGATTTACCGATTCCCGGCTCGCCTCCCAGCAAAATAGCCGCACCGGGGACTTGCCCACCGCCCAGCACCCGATCCAGCTCTGACAACCCGGTCGTTCTTCGGCCAACATCTTCCAAAGGTACCGCATGGAGAAACTGGGGCGGGCTCGCATTGGCAAAAGCGGTCTGCGAGCGCGGACTGCTTTTTTCGACACGCTGTTCCACAAAGCTGTTCCAGGCTCCGCAATCTGGACAGCGGCCCAGCCATTTGCTGCTGCTGCTGCCGCAATCCTGGCACACAAATACATTTTTATCGCGACTCATGCCCGCAGCCTCCTGGGTACGCGCATCTGGATGCGGCAACTCATTTCATAAGGGATGGTATCCAGCTGCTGAGCGAGAGACTCCAGAGTAGGTCCTTCGGCACCCATCAGCGTCACCTTGCTGCCGATGTCTGCCTGAATATGGGTAATATCCACAAACAGCATATCCATACTGACCCGCGCCAGAGTACGGGTTTCCTGACCGGCCACCCTGATGGCAGCACCTGATCCCAGCTGACGCGGATATCCATCGCCATAACCTGCTGCGACAACCCCCACCCGACAGGCTTCTGCTGCCTGCCAGGTGGCGCCGTAACCCAGCCAGTCGCCCGCCTGAAGATGGCGCGTCGCGACAATTTCACTCTGCCAGGAAAGCACCGGTTGCAGGCCCAGATCCACACCATTTTTACCGGTGAAGGGCGATAATCCGTACAGCATCAAACCCGGCCGTACCCAGTATTGATGGGTCGAAGGCAGACTCAGAACAGCCCCGGAGTTGGCCAGACTATGCTGGCCCAGCGTGCGACCTGAATATGCTTTGACCATGCGCTCAAATACCGCTATCTGTTGATCATTGAATGGATCTTGCGGGCAATCAGAACGCGCCAGATGGCTCATCAGGCCCAGCACCTGCCAGTGCGGATAGGACTGCAGTTTTGCAAAAACCTCCCCCAATCGTTCCGGCGCAAAGCCCAGACGGTGCATGCCCGTATCCACCTTGATGAAGATTTGCAGGGCACGATGCGGGATCTGGCTTTCGAGCCAGGCCAGTTGGCGATCTTCATGAATGACCAGCCAGTAAGCGCGTTCGGTGGCGAGCAGTACTTCTTCCGCTGTAAAAGGACCGCCCAACAGACAAATGGGCTTGTTCAATGCCAAAGCTTGCAGCGTTTCGGCTTCTTCCAGAGAGGCCACGGCAAAAGCATCCACACCGGCTGCAGCCAGAACCGGAGCACAAACACGCACATCATGACCATAGGCATTGGCCTTGACCGCCGCCATGATTCTGGCCTGAGGCGCATGATTACGAGCCACCTGAAGATTATGGCGCAAGGCTGAAGAGGAAATTTCGGCGATGATGGGGCGGGTCATGGGGCTATGATAATCCAAGCACCGTTAAATCTGAAAACGACAGGCGGAGGGAAGCATTACAGCGGCTGTGATGTTCATGATTATCCTAAAAACGGCAGTTGCTATGGGTGCTTTGCAGCGACTTTTGTTCTGAGCCGTTGTTGTTCTTGGCGAAATCCTGCGCCCGTCAGGAGAGCTGTTTGAGCCCGTAGGGCGAGTTCTCTCCTGACAGCAGGATGAGCCCTAGAACAACAGGCGAGGAACAACGGAGCAAAAAGCACTCATAGCAACTGCCGATTTTAGGATTACGGCTGTGCACGCAACCGGAGAAAATCAGTGACTATATTCGCCGCCCGTTGGCGCATAATTTTCGAAGCGGGTATATTCACCGAAAAAGCTCATCCGCACGGTTCCGATGGGTCCATTGCGCTGCTTGCCGATAATGACTTCGGCGATGCCTTTTACCTCTTCATTATCCTTGTTGTACACCTCGTCCCGATACAAAAACAGGATCAGATCGGCGTCCTGCTCGATGGCCCCGGACTCGCGCAAGTCCGACATTTGTGGACGCTTTTCAGTGCGGTTTTCCAGACTGCGATTGAGCTGGGACAAGGCGATGACAGGAATGGACAACTCCTTGGCAAGGGCTTTCAATGAACGGCTGATTTCGGAAATTTCGGCCACCCGGTTATCGCCTCTACCCGGAACCTGCATGAGCTGCAGATAATCGACCACAATCAAATCCAGGCCCTGCTCGCGCTTCAGGCGGCGTGCCCGGGAGCGCAGGTCGGCAGGAGACAAGGCCGCAGAATCATCGGCAAAAAGCGGGGCGGTGCCCAATTCGCCAATGGCATGGGCCAGTCTTGGCCAATCGTCATTTCCCAAAGTGCCGTTACGCAGACGGTGCTGATCTACTCGCCCCCGCGACGACAAGGCCCGCAAAACAATTTCGTCTGTAGGCATTTCCATGCTGAACACCAGCACATTCTTGCCTTCAACGCAGGCGACGTGCTCGGCCACATTCATGGCAAAGGATGTTTTTCCCATACTGGGACGACCTGCCACAATTACCAGTTGGCCCGGATGCAAACCCGAAGTTTTTTCATCCAGATCAGCAAAACCCGTAGCCAGACCGGTAACCCCTTTTTTGTCACGGGCGACCGCCTCAATACGATCAATTACGGCGGGCAAGGCTTCTTTCAGCTGCACAAAACCTTTACCTGCCCGCTGTTGCCCTTCTGCCAGTTGGAAAACCCGACTTTCGGCTTCATCCAGAAGCATACGCGCTTCGCGCCCATCAGGCCGGTAAGCCAACTCGGCAATTTCCCGGCCGACACGAATCAATTGGCGCAGGGTGGCCCGCTCACGCACAATGCGGGCATAAGCCAGCACATTGGCCGCAGAGGGCGTTTCATTGGCCAGCAAGAGCAAATACTGTACACCGCCGGCATCAGCGAGATGCTCATGATCCTGCAAGGTTTCTGACACCGTGACCGCATCCACGACGCGACCGGCATTGAGCATGTTACTGATCGTCTGAAATATCAGACGATGCCGACGCTCATAAAAATCTTCTGCGGCGACCGCTTCCATGACCTGATCCGCAGATTCCGGGTCAATCAGTAACGCACCGATCACCGATTGCTCGGCCTCAATGGAATGCGGCGGAGCTTTCACCCCGCCGCCGTAGTCATCCTCTTCGTACAAGGTCGCGTCTCAGCGTGCCCGGTAATCAGGCCCGCTCGACAAAAACCATGACATCCAGCTCGACTTCAGGGTGCAGATGGATACGGGCGGGGAATTCACCAATCCGCTTGATGGGGCCATCTACCAGACGAATTTCGGTATGCGCCACTTCATGACCCTGTGACTTGAGAGCAGCACTGATATCGTGCAAACCCACAGAACCGAACAGACGACCGTCTTCACCCGCCTGCAGGGCAATTTTCACGACGGCATCAGCCAGAGCGGCTGCACGCTGCTGGGCGGCCTGCAGGCGTTCCATTTCAACCTGCTCCAAAGCCGCCTTGCGCTCGGCAAATTCTTCCAGATTCCGTTGATTGGCCACTACTGCCTTGCCCTGGGGCACCAAAAAGTTACGGCCATAACCGGGTTTGACTTCGACAACATCACCCAGGCGACCCAGTTTGTTAATACGTTCCAGCAAAATCACTTTCATGTTCAATTCCTCCCAAAAATCCTTGCAAAACGTTCCTCAGGAACGTGGTCTCAATAGTCTTTGCCGCAGGTGAAACACCCTGTCCAGAATTCCCAGCACACTCAGCACCAGCAGCAACTGTGACAACAAAATCAGGGCAATATATAGTCCTAACAAGGCTATGGTGGGCCAGCCTTTGGCAGCAAACCACAAATGCACAAAGCTCAAGCCCTGCAGGAGGTACCAGGTCCCGACCAGCAGCGCCAGATTTTGCAGTGGCCAGGCCAATGCACCGTGGAGCAGACTAATGCCCAGCAGAGTTGCCACCACCAGCCAGATCAGCATACCCGGCAATTCCAGACTGCCATAAACGCGTTGCGGTCGATCCAGACCTTGATAACGCTCGTACCAACGACTGGCCAGCAATGCCGCAAGGGTCCATAGCAAAACCAAACCCGCTGCCATGATGCCCGGCAACAAGGGTGCCATACGCAAAACTGCCGCCATCTGTACTTTGCTGATCTCCTTGGCCAGGGGTTTCAGCATCTGCGTCATCTGGGTCTGCCAGAAATCTGGCCCGGCCCCCAGCGGGACTACCCACAACATCAGTACCAGAATCAGCAGAGACAAGCCAATCAGCACCCAGACCACACCACTCCACTGCGTATCCCAATGCAGCCCCTCACCCAACAGTCGCCCCGGCAACCAGGCCACCAGTGCAAATATCACCCCAAACCAAGGGTTAAAGGTAAAGAGCATACTGGCGATGCCGGCGATAACCAGCACTTCCAGACTTTCCTTGCGTCCTGCCTGTATAGTGACCAGAGCCACCAAAGCCACACAGTTCAAGAAGAGGGGCGCAGCCAGAAAGGGTACCAACCCGGCCAGACTGAACAGGACAGCAATACTTAAACCGGCTTGCCAGCGTCCGCTGAGAAACCAGCGCAGAACTCCGCCCTGTGGCTGCGCCGTCACCGCTCCGTCAGTGCCTTAACGAACGACGTATGGTAACAGGGCCAGAAAGCGCGCACGCTTGATAGCTGTGGTCAACTGCCGCTGATACAAATTACTGGTGCCTGTGATCCGGCTGGGGACAATTTTGCCGGTCTCGCCCACATAAGCCTGCAGGGTTTTCAGATCCTTGTAGTCAATTTCCTTGACGCCTTCTGCCTTGAAACGACAGAACTTGCGACGCCGGGTAAAATTTCCACCGCCACGTTTATCACCGTCACCGTCCCGATCTCTATCCCGATTAAATGCCATCTTGTCTGCTCCTTGAATCAGGCCGTCTCAACGGCTTCATTATCACTGTGAATGGATTCGCTTTCGCCTTCTTCGCTGTCGGTTTCGACGCGTTCCCGACGATCATTTTCGTCACGGGCCAGAAAAGACGCTTCGGTTACGGCCTCTTCACGCACCAGAATCAAATGCCGCAATACCGCATCATTAAAGCGGAAAGCATCTTCCACTTCAGCCAGGGCAGCACCGCTGCATTCCACATTCATCAGCACATAATGAGCCTTATGGGCCTTTTTGATAGGATAAGCCAGTTGCCGACGACCCCAGTCCTCCAGGCGATGGAAATGACCACCATCGCCTTCGATCATGCCGCGATAGCGTTCAATCATCTGGGGGACTTGTTCACTCTGATCAGGATGGACCAGAAACACGATTTCATAATGACGCAAACGTTGCTCCTTATGGTTCACTGCGGAGTCCGGACGCCCATCGCCCGAACAAGGAGTAAAAAATGGTGAGGGCGTATTCTAATACGCGACGCGGGAAAAACAAGAGCTTATCAGGATAATTCGGTGATTTCGCGCATACAGCGGGCACGCTCAGGGGCCGACAGGGGAATTCCGGCGGCTCCGGCAAGAGCGGCAAGCGTGTTGGTCCCGGTCTGCATTCCTTGATTTTGCAGGTGCTCAATGGCTGCATAGGCACCATTGGGATCATTGCAAACCAGGAGCAAATCCGCGCCCGCAGCCTGTGCCGCATCTACCCGTGCAGCCATGTCTCCCGCCACATGGGCACCCACCATACTCAAATCGTCACTGACAATAACACCTGTGAAACCCATTGCTCCACGCAACACGCCGTTAAGCCAACGCGAGGAAAACCCGGCGGGCTGCTCGGGGTCTATTTGCGGATACAGGCAATGGGCTGGCATGATCGCCGGAATGGCTACCTGAATCATAGAACGGAAAGGCTGCAAGTCTTCCTCAATAGCGGCAAGTGGTCGATCATCGCGAGGCAAAGCCAGATGCGAATCGGCCGCCACAGCACCATGACCCGGAAAATGTTTGGCCACCCCCTGCAGACCGGAATCAGACATCCCCTGCCAAAGACGCGCTGCAATGGCACCCACCCAATCCGGGTTACGGTGAATGGCGCGATCACCAATCACCCGGGAAATCCCGCGATCCAGATCCACACAAGGCGTAAAACTGAAATCCACGCCAATTTCCCGCAATTCAGTGGCCAGCAGACGCCCCCAGTCATAAGCCAAAGATTGCGCCGCCTCCAGACCCAAAGCTTCGGCCTTTTGGCCCAGCCTGGCCATGGGTGGAAAGCGTGTCACGCCCTTTTGGAGACGTTGCACCCGGCCACCTTCCTGGTCGATGCCAATCAGGAGTGGGGGACTGCGCAGCGCATGAATTTCCCGGCAAAGCGCCTGAACCTGTTGCGCATCTTCGCAGTTGCGGGCGAACAGGATGACGCCACCCACCGCCGGTTGGCGGAGCCGCTCACACTCTTCGGGTGTTGGCCAAAGACCAGCAATATCCACCATCAAGGGACCACGCATGAGCAAGCGCGGTTCAGCGGAGTGGGGCATCCGGGCCGGTCTCCACGATCGAATCGGCTTTTGCTGCAGAGGAGGCCTGAGCCGCTGCCTTACCCCCCTCCTTATCCACCTCCTCCTGCTGGACCAATTCCATATCCGGCGACATGGAAATCGGTAACTCAATACGCGGAGGCTGACTGGGAATACCGTGCACATGGACTGGAACAATCATCATACTGAAACCGTCATGCTGGAGGCGGTCCTGCACGATGAAGCTGACTTCGTCATGGAGTAGACCATGGAAAGGCCCCTTACTCCGATTGTCAATCACCCGTCCCGCAAAAAAGATACTTTGTGGAAAGTAGCGAATAGCCACATCCGCCAGTTCTTCCATGGCCAGAATGCGGTCGGTGGAGTAGGTAGCAAACCAGGTGGCAGCCATCCCTTCATTACGACAGAAGGCCATATACTGATTGGCTTCTGCTTCCACATAAACCTTCAGGTCTTCAAGCGCCTTGATGCCTTTGAACTCACCCTGCCCGACAATACCGGCCAGCAAAAACACGTAATTTTTGACAAAGCCACCGACCATACGATGTGCCGTCAGCAAGGTATGCAAACCCAGGCCATCAAAGCGGCTCACAAAAAAGACTGCTGTCGCTCCCCGGGGGTCCAGGGGCAAATTGGGACCCGGTTCCAGATGTTCCGGCACCACGTCCAGCATGGTCTCATCCAGCTCAGCAGTAATTTTACGGATGCTCTTGTAGTGCCGATAAATCAGGTATCCGAGCACAACAACAATCAATGTTACCAGCAGGGTAAACCAGCCGCCGGCATCGAATTTTTCGAAAATGGTAATGGCCAGAATGGATGCCGTGACCATGAAACCGAGCACACTGATAGTGAGACGGCCTTTCCAGCGCGGTTCATGATGCCGCTGGGCAAACCAGTGGCGACTCAGCCCCGCCATGGTCAGCGTGAAGGTAATGAACACGTTGATACTGTAGAGCACCACCAGAATACTCACATGCCCACCGGTAGCCAGCAAAATCGCTACCGCCGCAAAGCCGACCAGAAGAATACCGTTTCGCGACACAAAGCGGTCCGATAAATAGGAAAAACGTTCTGGAAGCCAGCGGTCTACTGCCATGTTGGCCATGACAATGGGGGCCGTGATAATGCCGGTATTGGCGGCGATGAACAGCAGCAATCCTTCCGTGACCAGAGTGATTACCGTTGCTGTAGGGCCAAAATGGATCCCGGCAATCGTCCAGTCGCTGGTGATTGCACTATAAAGTACCGCGTTGAGTGTCTGCCCCTGATGTTCATGGACGTGATACATGAGATAGAGAAATATCAGGCTTCCGGCCACCAGTGACAGGGAGGTAGCCAGCAGGGTCATGGTCCGCTGACCAGTCTGGATGCGCGGTTCGCGCATGATATGGACCCCGTTGGCCACGGCCTCCAGACCGGTGTAGGTTCCACCGCCAAGACTGAAGGCACGCATGATCAGTGCGGCAATGAATATCCACCCATACAACTGGTTGTCACGCTCAGCTCCGGCTACCGTATTGTGGGCGATACTCGGAAAATCGCCGACATGGCTGACCAGACCAAAACCCAGCATGATGATATGGGTAGCGACAAATGCCATAAAAATTGGCAAGAGAATCTTGATGGACTCCTTCATGCCGCGCAAATTGATGAAAATCAGAAACAGCAAAATAGCCACATCAATCAGGATGCGCTCACTGTACCAATAGGACGGCAGACTGCTGAGCAACGTTTCGGTACCAGAGGCCACGGAAATGGCTGCAGTCAGAACGTAATCCACAATCAGGGCTGAACCGCTGACCAGACCCGCTTTCGGACCGAGCAGCGTTGAGGCCGTATGATAACCACCGCCGCCATCCGGGAATAAGGCAATCACCTGCTTATAGCCCGCCGAGATGATGAACACCGAAACCGGAATACCAATGGCCAGGAAAACCGCCAGATATTCATGCCCCTTCAAGGCATAATAAATTTCCGGAGGGCCATAGGCGGATGAGGACAAAGCGTCTGAACCCAGGCCTACCCAGGCCAGAAAGGCTGCCAGAGACAAGCTTTCAAACAGTTTCGGGTTGAATACGTTTACGGCACGACGAAATCGGGGTAAGCGAATCCAGGCCATTCAGAACCTCCTCAACGGGGGAAATCAACAGGGGGCTGTAGCCCAATAAAAACAGGGAGCCCTGGAGTAGTTTCAGGGAAGAGGATGCACACATTCTCCGGGCTCATGCGAATGCAGCCGGCCGAGACGGGCTGACCGAGACGAGCGGTATCGGCGGTGCCATGGATATAAATGTAGCGCCGGAACGTGTCGCAATAGCCGCCGCGATTAAACCCGGATTCCATGCCGGAAAGCCAGAGAATCCGCCCCAGTATCCAGTCCTGATGGCCGTTTTCGTCCGGATCCTCGCTGGCGTCATAGCAGTCTCCCGTCCAGCGGCGTCCGCGCAGAATGGCATTAGCTGGCAATCCCGCGCCAATTTTTGCCCTGACTTGATGCCAACCGCGTGGCGTACAGGCGCTGTCACGCCTTTCTCCAAGTCCGTTAAGGGCCGTTGAAATGGGATATTGCACTGTTTCGTGCGCAGCTTGCATCACCCGCAGGTTCTGAGTGGCAACATCCACCCAAAACCAGTTTGCTGGCGTTTCATTTTTCAAAAAGGGCAATGGATTCGACATGGGCAGTATGGGGGAACATGTTAATGACACCCGCTGCTTTCAGGTGATAACCACGCTCGTGCACCAGATATTCGGCATCCCGAGCCAAAGTCGCCGGATTACAGGAAACATAGACCAGACGCGACACCCCGGGAGTCAGGCTTTGTAACACTTCCATGGCGCCACTTCGGGGCGGATCAATCAGCATTTTGTCGATAATTCCTGCCATCTGAAAGTCACTCATCCGCGCCTGGGTCAGATCAGCCACCTGATATCGGGCTTGCGCCGAGAGCCCATTGGAAGCAGCATTTTCCGAAGCCAGTGCCACCAACCGTGCATCGCCTTCAACGCCCAGCACATTCGCGCCCAAACGCGCCATGGGCAAGGTGAAGTTCCCTAAACCACAAAACAGATCAAGAATATGGTCACCGGCCTGAGGACGGAGCAGAGCCATGGCACGACGCACGGTTACCTGATTGACAGACTGATTCACCTGAGTAAATACCAAAGGATCAAAACGCATCCGCAGTTGATAATCCGGCAGATCATAATGCAGGGCAGGCGGTTGTTCGGGGATCAACGGATGCAGCGTATCGGGACCACGCGGCTGCAACCAGATTTGCAGGTCGTGATCCAGTCCAAATTGACGTAAATGCATGAGATCACTGTCCGCCAGGGGACGCATATGCCGAAACACCAAAGCTACAGCGTCGGGGGTACAAGCTACTTCAATCTGGGGGAAATCCTGGGGAGACTGCATTTTGCCAATCAGGACCCGCAGTTCCGGAATACGCTGGCCAACGCGGGGGTCGAGCACCAGACACTGGTTCATATCTACCACGTAGTTGCTGCTACGTTCTCGAAAACCCACCAGAGCACCACGGGTTTTGGGGGTCCGCACCGAAAGGCGGGCCTTGCTTCGATAAGCCAAACCCGGACCAAAAATGGGTGGGAGAATTCTCTGTGGACGCACTTTTCCAATGCGCCAGAGGTTATCCTCCAACTGCCGCTGCTTGATGGCCACCTGCGCGCTCACATCCAGATGCTGCAAACTGCAACCGCCGCACAATCCAAAATGAGGACAGGGGGGTGTTACCCGCAATGAAGAAGTTTTCAGGAGCGTGACCGTTTCGGCCCGTTCAAAAGTTTTGTGATTTTCAGTGCGCCGGGCCATGACCTCTTCGCCCGGCAGAGCGCCATCGACAAAAAGCACCTTGCCGTCCACCCGGGCAACACCCCGTCCTTCTGCATCCAGGCTTTCAATGTGTACCCGCTCAGGCACTGCATCACGAATAGGCTTAGGACGCGACATGCAGGTTCTCCGGCCACAAGTCCAGAAACTCGCGGATATGGGCTTCATCACGGCCCTGTAAATAGCTGCGCAACTGGTTCTGACGCGTCTCATAAGCCAACTTGTCCAGATGCCCCCGGGTCAACTCAAAGCGCAAATGCAGCAGCGCAGTATTCAGAACGTCCACTTCGCAGTACTGGCGAATGGCTTGTTTTTCGCCCTGCTGATAATGATTCAGGACCTCCGCACCGCTCATGCCGAGTTTGCCCGGCAGCCCCAGCAACAGGGCCATGTCCTGCAAGCGCGCAACATTACGCGCCTGGTAAGCAGAGAGCAGATCCATAAGATCCAAATGGCGCTCATGATAACGACTGGTGTAATTATTCCAGCGATAGTTCGGATCGTTTTGCCCCTGTTCCCAGTAGCGCGTTGCCGGAATGCCGTGCAAAAAAGCCCGGTAGTGCAACACCGGCAAATCAAAGGCTGCACCATTCCAGGACACCAACTGTGGAGCGTGACGCTGAATCATCTGAAAAAAAGCATGCACTAGCGTCGCTTCCGGATCCTCAATTGCGCCAAAGCTGCTGAGTTTAACCTGATCGCCCTGCCACCAAAGCGCAGAAATGGCGACCACCTGATGCAGATAAGGGCGTAAAAACTCGCTGGCACCCTGGGTTTCAATTCGGCGTTGATGCTGCAGCAATTCGGCCACTCCCGCATCATCGGCAAGATCAATACCATGCAGGCGCCGACCTCCGGAAATATCCGGAATCGTTTCGATATCAAAAACCAGAATATTCTGCAAAATGGTGTTTATTTCTTCTGCCACTGACCGCTGGCGTTCTGATACCAGTATCCTGCAGGGGCCTTGCTGATCCAGGTCTGGGCAAAAGTCTGTTGAATTTGCCCTTCCCAATCAGGATGACCATTGGCATTGGCGATTTGTTGGTAAAGATTCTGCAAGGCACTGTTATTGCTGCTAACCAGACCACTAAGGCCAGCACGAGCCTGCAAAGACACTGCCGAAGCATCATGAATGGCAACCAGCCCGTTGGCCGTCCAGCCAACGGCACCACTTTCAAAATAAGGACGCATTTGCGCGGCAATGGATTCCAACTGGGCCCGTGCGGCCTGCACTCCAGGACTGGAAGCATTCAGATCGGCTGCCGCCTCGGCGGGTGTACTCAATGCTGAAAAGCTCGTCGCCAGGAGATAACCGGCCACATGAGCCGGTGTCAGACGCTCAAAAGCACTAGGGGCTGGTGCAGCTGCCGGCGCAGCAGGAGCCACCTTGGCAGGTGCTGAAAGAGTGGGCGCTGTGGGCGTCGAAACGGCACCATGGGCTGCAGCCTTGTAAACTTCACCCACCACCTGATCAGCAAGACGTTTGGCAGCCGCTGCCGGAAAATAAATATTTACCGTGACGCAAGCCGAAAGCCCCATCAGCATGCCCAGCACCAGCAGTGCCTGCCAGGTTCGGTTTTTCAGAAAAGCTTGCTTCATCATGCTGTCTATTCTCCTGTGTGCATCTGCGGGCCGGTTTCCATGGCCGTTTTCAGTCTTGCCAGCAACTCATCCCAACTCACCCGGCGATTGTACCCCACTATATCCACCCTGGGCAGTCCTTGTCCCTGCAAAATGACAAAGCCACCATTTTCCGGATGGACGCCGGAAAGTTCTGCCACGCCATTAGATAGATCAACGCCCATCCCCAGATGACTGTAACTGAAGGTATTGAACATCCGCAAAAACATGCCCTGGAAGAAGCCGCTGATCCCGTCTCCCCCGCCCAGTTTGGTAATACTCTGAACCGCCTGATAACTGATTTTTTGGGGAACCCCAGGCGTCTTAACGGTTTCGAAATGGCCCTGAAAAGCTTCGGGAGACCAGTTCAACAAGTACAGATTGCGGAGATTTCCATCCAAAACCCCGCTGATATACCCAAAATGAAAAGCGTCCGTGAGCGGCTTCAATTGCAAGCCCTGAACGGACACGTTAGCTCGCAGCAACGGCATCACGCCCAGGAAATTCTGCACCTGCAGGTCACTTACCCGCAGCTTGCCGCCAAAAATACCTGCACTTAATTCTCCACTGGTCTGTATTGTCCCGGCGTGATAGGTCAAGCGCGGAATGGAAGCCTCAATCGTGCCGGTGAAGGGCGGCCAGTGCATAATCTGCGTCAGGGATTTCATGCTCACCCCCTGCAAGTTACCCTGCATTGAAAAACCGGAATGGGGTCCCCTCCAATGACCGGAAAGCTCCTGAAAATGCAACACCCCACCTAGAAGGTGGAGATCCACCGGTTGTTGCAGGGCAAATCCTCCAGGATGCAACGCCACTCGCACGGCCAGCGGACCCAGAGGAATATGGTATAAAGTGGCACTTTGCCATTTAAAAACCGCCTTTTCCACAGGTACATTGGCATCCCAGGCGCCATGACTAAAGACGCCTGCCAGGCTCGTTTGTTGAGTAGAAAAATCACCGTGCTGTAAATCCCAATGCACAGAACGCAAAGCCGGGTTTCCCGCCACCGAAAAATGCAAATGACCCGCCAGCAAAGCCTGTGCTGCAAAACTGCTGGCTGGCAATAACGGTTTAATCCAGGTCGTAAAAAGGGGTGCCAAGGCGACATCTGCATCCTGCAAATGCCAGTCCAGCTTACTCCCCTGAACGGGTTCACTGACGGCAAATTTTGCAGTTCCCAGATTCGGCCAATTTATCTGACCCCGCTCCAGATGCCAGCTTTTTGCCGACTGGCGCCAGCGACTCTCCATGACGACCGGTCGCACCGGCGCCGCCCAGTACCAGGGACTCCACAAAATGCCCCCCTCGTCCCAACGCAGCTGAACGTGTCCCTGCCAGTGTCCTTGCAGATGCCCATCACCCGTCAATTGTGCGGCGACATTCTGGGCTGCCTGCAACCCATCGGGACTGCTGAACTGCCCTTTGTGCAGTTGCGCCCTGAAATGAACTGCAGAAATATGTGACCAACTAGCACCCGAAGAATGCATCTGCCAAGCGAGTTCTCCGCCACTTTGCCAGTGGGCCGGGAGCAGATGCAGGGCGGCAACCCAATCGGTTAAAGCGACTTCTCCCTGGGTCTGTAATTGCCAGCGACCTGAAGCCGCACTGCGCGCAAGCAGGGTCAGCTTGCCCAATTTTGCCCCCTCCAGTAGAAAGTGCAGACTGCCCAGCCCCCCGGAACGCAGCACCTGAAAACGTCCGGTACCTTGCAAAGCTCCCCAGGGACTTCCCGAAATCGCCAGGTGCAAGGCTGAACACGACCAACCCTGCTGGGTCTGCAGGACACAGTTACCCTGTATGGCTTGCCAGGGACGTTGTTTGCCAAGCTGCAGGATCCCGGCCTGAAATTGCAGACTGGCATTTTTCTGCGCATGCGTCCGCAACATGACCCTCAGGTGCTGCGCTTGCCAGACAGTGCCCTGAACCCGTGCCGCCGTGATTTCCAGCGTTTGCGCCCATGCCGGACCGGATAGCAAAAATCCCGCACAAAAAAATATAAGCCAATACCTGAGTCTGAACCCGGTGGTCTTTGGCAGGCGCAAGGGCTTAGAATCCTGCATAAGCACTCAGGCCGGAAAAACGCCTGTACTCAGATAGCGATCACCGCGATCGCAGATAATCGCCACCAAGACCCCAGACTCCAGGGTTTGAGCAACACGCAGCGCGGCGGCCACCGCGCCTCCAGAAGATATTCCGGCCAGTACCCCTTCATCACGCGCCAGACGCCGGGTCATGTCCTCGGCTTCCTCCTGGGTCACGTCTTCTATCTGGCTGACCATCTCCCGATGGTAGATTTTTGGCAAATAGGCTTCCGGCCAACGGCGAATACCAGGAATTTTAGCTCCTTCAGCAGGTTGTACGCCGACAATCTGAATATCCGGAGAGACCATCCGCAAGTAGCGGGAGGTACCCATGATCGTCCCGGTGGTACCCATGGAGGATACAAAATGGGTGATGCTGCCGCGTGTATCCCGCCAGATTTCCGGCCCTGTACTGAGATAATGGGCTTCCGGGTTATCGGGATTGGAAAACTGGTCAAGCATGAAGCCTTCTCCGGCGGCCACCATTTGCCGGGCCAAATCAATAGACCCTTCAATACTGCGTTCAGCTGGCGTCAAAATGACCTCAGCGCCATAGGCCCGCATCACCTGACGCCGCTCGATGCTCATGTTTTCCGGCATAATCAGGGTCATCGGGATCTTCCGCACCGAAGCCGCCATGGCCAGAGCAATGCCGGTATTGCCGCTGGTGGGTTCAATCAATCGGGTGGAAGTCGTGATGGTGCCGCGCTCCAGAGCCCGCCGGATCATGTTCATGGCTGGGCGGTCCTTGACGGAACCTGCCGGATTATTCCCCTCCAGCTTGCCAAAAATATGGACACCCGCTCTGGGTGCCAAACTCCTGAATTCGCAAAGCGGGGTATTCCCCACCCAATCTTCCAATCCGCCCATATGCTTCTCCTTGCCTGAACATGACGCCATCATAGACCCAAGCCCTAAACCGGGGCTATCCTGAACCTCCTTCAAGTCGGGATTGGAATCCTTGGAATGGAAAACAACCACACAGAAAGTCACGAGAAAAACACGGGTTGGCTGCGTGCTGGCGTGCTGGGTGCAAACGATGGTCTCCTTTCTACTGCAGGACTGCTCAGTGGAGTCATTGCGGGTCAGGCCAATCATGATCAGATTCTGCTGGCCGGAGTTGCCGCCCTGTTATCCGGAGCGCTGTCCATGGCTGCCGGTGAATATGTTTCCGTCAGCTCTCAGCGCGACAGCCAGAAAGCGCAGCTGCGGCAGGAAGCCCATGAGATAAAGCAAAATCCTGAACTGGAACAACTCGAACTTTGTCGAATTTATATGGACCGGGGCCTGGATGAAGCTCTGGCACGGCAAGTTTCTTTTCAATTGATGCAGCGTGATCCTCTTGAAGCGCATGCGCGGGAAGAGTTGGGCCTGACTGAAGTCGCTGAAGCGCGCCCTGTTCAGGCGGCATTAGCCTCCGCTGTTTCTTTTGTGAGCGGCGCGGTACCGCCGGTTCTGATCGGCGCTTTTGTCCCGCACGCCTATGCGCTACCCATGCTCTTTGTAAGCACATTGATTCTTTTAGTCATACTGGGGGTCATCTCTGCCAAACTGGGTGGATCAAACCCTTTGAAGGGTGCCTTGAGAATCCTGTTTTGGGGCACAGTCGCACTCGCCTTTACGGCACTGATCGGTCACCTTCTCGGTCAGGCTATCGGCTAGGACTATTTTTCGGAGGTATTCAGCATGCTGGAAGAAAACTCACTACCAAGATGGCATATTTATCCAGACCAGGAACAGATCAGTACCCATCTTGCGGCGGCCATCACCCGCATGGCGGCCGAGGCCATCGCCCTGCGCGGTGCTTTTCACTTGGTGGTAGCGGGAGGCAATACGCCACGTGCCACTTATGCCCGGCTGCCGTCCATGGGCCGCGACTGGCAACGCTGGCATATTTATCATGGCGATGAGCGCTGCCTGCCACCCGAAGATCCCGAACGTAATAGTCTGATGCTTGCACAAACCTGGTTGTCCCAGGTACCCATTCCAGGCGCCCAGATTCATACCATACCCGCCGAAGCGGGAGCCAGTGAAGCGGCCCGCCGCTATGCTGCCATTCTGCCCGCACAACGTTTTGATTTGGTTCTTTTGGGTTTGGGGGAGGATGGACATACGGCCAGTTTGTTTCCCGGACATGACTGGGGACAGGAAAAAAGCAGTTCTCCCACCCTCAGTATTCTGGATGCTGCTAAAGCCCCCCCGCAGAGAGTCAGCCTCAGCGCCTGGCGACTGCGCCACACGCACGCCCTGTTTTTTCTGGCCTGCGGCTCAGGAAAGCAGGACGCCATCGCTTCCTGGTTACGCGGTGAAAACATTCCTGCAGCGGTGGTGGGTCGTGGCGCTGATGTTTGGCTGGATAAGGCTGCATGGCCGGAAAGTCTGCCCAAGTAGGCTACTCTTTGTTGATGGCCTACTCTGCAGCGGTTTCGGGCTCACTGTGTCAGGGAAAGGCTCAGCGTGATTTGAAGGCTTATGCGAGCTAGTGTTTAAGTTCAGCGACTGACAACAGCGTAGCTGTTGATGGTCCGCTGGAACGATTTGTCCACCTGTTTTACCTGCAGGGTAGCCAGTAACTGTTTGGCGATAGCTTCTGCGAGTTTTACAGGAACCGCGTTCCCTATTTGTCGCATTGCCTCGCTCCAAGCTCCCGCAACTATAAAATCCTTTGGGAAGGTTTGAATTAACTTTGCTTCATATGTGGTGAAGTAACGGACAGTGCCATCTTCATAGCGAATCATATTCTCACCACCCGGAACGCCATGCCCCCCAGCTTTTATAGTTTTAGATGGTTGGTCGATTTCACTTCCGGTATGTCCGGGATAGATTTTAGCACCACCTTTGAAAATATGATCCGGGATATCATGCTTATCTTTTGGATGAGGAACACCAAGCAGAGCATCACGAACTGTCTGCCAGGGCGCACCCTCTGGTGGAAAAAATCCATATTTGCTCTTTAGCAGCTTTGAAAGTTCAATGTTTTTTCGAGATGAAATATTATGCTTTTCCCAATACTCTCCAGTTACAAACTTATCCCAGTTCAGCCTATCCTCTGTGTGAGTTGCACTTGGGAAGTTCCATTCTAAATCTAAGTCTGAACGAAGCCCAACGATGACAACACGCTCTCTTTTTTGAGGGACTCCATAGTCAGCGGCATTTAGTAACTTGTATGACACATCGTAATGGACACCGCGATATTGCATAGGGTTTAGTTTTTCCAACCTTTTCAGATGAATTTCCCAGCTTTCTTTATCGCATATCGTGCAATGCGGATACATTAAACGAAGCACTATGTAATTAAAATACTGAGAAAATGAGTCTCTTAATAAGCCTTTAACATTTTCGAAAATGAATGCCTTTGGTTGCAGGTTTTCTATGCAGCGTATAGCGTAAGGAAACATATCTCTATTGTCCTGATGAGCCTTATGTTTTCCACCTAATGAAAACGGTTGGCATGGAGGACCGCCAGCAACAATGTCAATGTCTTCCAATAAATTTAGGTCAAATTCTAAAATGTCACCTTCAAAAACATAATGTTGGTAAAAATTTTTACGCAATGATTCACATGCGTCTTTGTTGATCTCAACAAAATAAGAGTGTTCAACACCCGCAATTTCCAGTCCTTTTGCCAAGCCTCCCGCGCCAGAAAATATTTCGAAAGTTTTCATCGTCATTGTTACTTGAACCTCTTAAGATGATTGTCAATTCGTGCAACAACATCATTTTTAGCATTTGGAATGCCATTCAACCTCTCCGCCCATACTCTGCCTGCATGAATCACATCCCAGTCTGAGCGAGCTTGTCCATATCTTCCCTTGCCCGGATCGTGATTACCAAAACCATCAACACAGGAATTCCAAAGAGGTTGGTTTAATTTGATCAAAGCAGCTTCGATTGAGCCAATCATGTCTGAACCTTCCTTCTCGAAGATGACAAATCTGCACGAGAAGTCTGCAATATTAAGTCCATCCCCAGCTATAATACTTCTGCTGTGTTCCCTTAAACGCCGGTATAACTCAGTTGATTGAGTTGTTTTAGAATCAGAAGTTCTTGACTGACGCCAACCCTCTGGAACCGCTTTACCAACATAAATAGGGAAATCATAGGATAGCCGGTTTAATTCTTTATACCGCGAATAAGTTGGATTTCCGCCAGTGTAGTAAAGTGCATAAACGCCAGTGCCAAGAAATCTTTCTGGAGGTGGCAGGTGATGTACAGGTGTACCATTGAAGAAGCGAACCGCATCCTTAACTAGTTCAACAAATGCTTCGTTGTGGTAAACGTGTTTATTTCTATTGAATGGCTCTCTACTATCACTTTTGTCTTAGTGTTTTTCAAAGCAGGCTACGCCAGCCATCACCGGTGACAAAAAAGGAGCAAGGAAAAGTTTTTGGCATCCGGTTCCTGGTCTTGTTACACATTGACTGAATACTTGAGATCACGCGCTTCGTCTCCGGTCATACCCCGAAATCCCCAGCAATGAGCTGGCTGTTCCTTTATCGTCACTTCTATGTCCACAGGTGAAATGCCAAGCTCAGCCTCTATTTTTCTGAATAACTCCTTAATCAAAGCCTTTTGGGTCTCAGGGGTACGACCCTGCATCATATTGATCTCAATGACTGTATAAGCGGACGTTCTGCCACCTGGATAATAAAAATCCTCAGCATCCATTGGGATGAAACGATGAGCCCTCTTGTCCTCTGGCATGCCCAAGACTGATTGCATACACCCGTGAATGACTTCAGAAAGCTGGGCCTTGACCGGATTAAGGTGGTCCTTGATTCCATAGATGACTATCACAATGCCTCCTGCAATGTGTAACGTCCAAGCTGTGCGGCGCAAACAAAGCGTAGCGTAGTTTGCATCCGAACGAGCATCTTGTTATACGTTTTGTAGTTGTTTAAGTTGAATACCTTCTTTATTTACCCATGCTGTTAAGCCGTTGGCGCTGCCACCATGAATCGTTGCTGCAGCAGAACTCGGGCTGGTAAATTCGACATCCTTTGCAAAAACATATGCACCGTTTTTCTCGACAAGCGCCCCCTCCTCGATAAGTTTATTTCGTTGCATCAACACGCTCGGCCATTTTTGCGCTGATGCACGCTCTTCCAGAACAGCCTGAGAACCTTTGAGCACAACGATCCCATTAGGCGTCAAATATCCGTTTGCAGTTAGTCCTTTAATATTGCAGTTGAGAAGTTCCTTCTTCTGTTTACTATGCACTGTAGATGAGGACTTATCCAAGAAAGCTTCAACCCCAAGGACCGGAAGTATCTGCTGCATCTTTTCAAGAAATACCTCCATGTCTTCACGATCTGACTCTGGTAGCTTTGCACCACTGCCTTGATTGTTCATCACAATAGCTCGTTCAGTTGTACGCGCAATATGAATCAACCGTCCTTCGAGATATTTAATATGCGCCTTAGTAAGATTTTCGTCCTTTGAAACAAAGAAAGTTATGTTGTTCCAGAAGTCTCTAGACAGATGTGACTTAATACGATCCTTAATGCACTCAGCCTCGCCAATGTAGATTGCACTTTTATTGGTCTCTGGATCAGTCCCAGAAAGAAAATAAACTCCAGATCCTTGTGATTCTTCACGCTCTAATACTTTCTCGAATTCACTCCTTGGCCCAGAGACTGCCTTTCCAGTCCAATTTGATAACTCGGCAGTCCGCAATCTTTTTGGATCACCATACGCGAGAAATATTTTAAGAGTTGCTGTTGGCACAAATTCTTCCTATGTATAACGTGATCGCGAAAAATAGCGATCAATACAGATCAGCTTCAAATGCCCGACGTTCATTCCGCAGCCGTCTTCTGCGACTGCTTAACCATAGAAAGCGCCGTTCCCACCAGAGCACCAATATTGCCGAGATCGGAAGGAATCACCAGACTGGTACTGCTCTTGGCCAGATTCCCCCACTTTTCGATGTAGTCCTTGGCGAGCTGCATTTGCAGGGCTTCGTAGCCTCCGGGTTCACGGGCTGCCGAACCAATAACCCGGATTGCTTCGGCGGTAGCCTCGGCAACCAGTTGAATGGCCTTGGCTTCACCTTCAGCACGCAATACTTCCGCCTGTTTGCGGCCATCTGCCACATTGATGTCCTGTTGCCGCTGACCTTCAGAAGTGTTGATTTGCTGCTGTCTTTGTCCTTCGGATTTGGCAATCAGGGCGCGCTTTTCCCGCTCTGCGGTAATCTGCAGTTCCATGGCGCGGATGATTTCCTGGGGTGGGGTGATGTCCCGTATTTCGTAGCGGAGCACCTTGACGCCCCAGTTCAGGGCCGCTTCATCCACCGAAGCCGCCACCGCCGTATTGAGCAGCTGCCGGGAAGACAGGGCTGCATCCAGATGCAACTTGCCGATTTCTGAACGCATGGTGGTTTGTGCCAACTGGATAACGGCAGTAAAGGGGTTGCTCGAACCATAAGCCGCCTTGACGGAATCCGTAATTTGCAAATAGAGAATCCCGTCTACCGTCATGGTGGTGTTATCAAAGGAAATACAGGCCTGCGCGGGCACTTCCATGGGTACTTCGCGCATATCAAAACGAAAGGCCACACGGTCCAGAAAAGGAATAATAAAATTCAGGCCCGGCTCCAGAACAGCGTGATATTTACCAAGTCTTTCAACCACCCAGGCACGCTGCTGGGGAACCACCCGGATGGTGGTGCGTAAAATCAGAAAAGCCGCGACAATAACAATCAGGATGATGATGAGGGAGGACATAAAGACTCCTTGTCGGAGGGTTGCCGGGGTAGCACCCCTAAATGTAGCAGGTTATCGGTCTTGCCCACGATCACGGCGCGATCACCGGCACAGGGGGCCGGGCCATCATCTACCACCGCCATCCATTCGCTGCCCCGGTAACGCACCGTATAATGTTCATTCTGGTCAGGACCACGAATCACATCCACGCCCTGACCCAAATCAAAATCCGTCAGTCCCTGAGATTTTCCGGCGAGGCGGTGGCGCAGCCACATTCCGGCAGGCAACAACACCAGACAGAAGCCCAGAAACACCCAGTGCAAAACCGCGCCAGGCAGCACCAACCCGGTAATGGCGGTAAACAAGGCGGCTAGAGCCACCGCCGCCAGATAAAAAGTTCCGGTGAACAATTCGGATATTCCCGCTGCGAAAGCAATAATGACATAAATATAAAGCATGCTAATCACCCACGCCGGGAGTCATTCTCCTCAGTCCATTTGCAAAAACAGTGCTGCCAGGGGCGGCAGGGTCAACTCCAGTGAAAAGGGTAATCCCATCCAGCTCCGCGCTTCGGCAAACAGCGGAAGGTTACCCACATTACTGCCCTGATACGCCGCTGCATCACTATTGAAAATTTCCCGGTAACGCCCGGGCTCTGGAACACCGATGCGATAATTTTTGCGCAATACCGGGGTAAAATTGAACACGGCCAGAATAAAAGCACCGTTGCGATCGCGGCGCAGAAAACTAAGTATAGACTGGTCTGCGTCATGGCAATCCACCCAGGCAAAACCCTCCGGGGCAAAATCCAGGTCATAAAAAGCTGGCAGGTCGCGGTACAGGTGCCCGAGATCCCGACTCAGCCACTGTATCCCCTGATGCCAGGGTGTTTGCAGCAAATCCCAGTCCAGGGCTTTTCCACAATTCCACTCCGTTCCCTGAGCAAATTCATTGCCCATGAAATTCAGTTTTTTACCCGGATGAGCACACTGATAACTGAGCAGCAGACGTAAATTGGCAAAACGCTGCCAGGTATCGCCAGGCATTTTATCCAGCAAAGAGTATTTTCCATGCACCACCTCGTCATGAGAGAGGGGCAGTACAAAATTTTCTGCGTACGCATATAGCTGACTGAAGGTCAGATCATTCTGATGAAAACGCCGATAAACCGGATCCTGCTGCATGTAGGACAAGGTGTCATTCATCCAGCCCATATTCCATTTCATGGAAAAACCCAGCCCGCCCACATAGGTAGGGCGGGAGACCATGGGCCAGGAGGTCGATTCTTCAGCAATGGTCAAAATACCCGGATAGCGCTCATTGAGCACCACATTCATTTCCCGTAGAAAATCAATGGCTTCAAGATTCTCCCTGCCACCGTACTGGTTGGGAATCCATTCTCCCTCGTTCCGGGAATAATCCCGGTAGAGCAGGGAGGCCACCGCATCTACCCGCAAACCATCAATATGAAAACTGTCCGCCCAATAGCAGGCATTAGCCAGCAGAAAATTACGGACTTCGTTGCGGCCAAAGTTGAAAATATACGTTCCCCAGTCACGGTGTTCACCTTCACGGGGGTCTGCATATTCATATAAAGCGGTGCCATCAAAACGGGCCAGTCCCCAGTCATCCTTGGGGAAATGCCCCGGCACCCAATCCAGCAGCACGCCAATACCGGCCTGATGAAAAGCATCTACAAAGGCCCGAAAACCATCCGGGTTCCCGAAGCGGCTGGTCGGTGCATAATAACCGCTGACCTGATACCCCCAGGATTCGTCCAGAGGATGCTCCATCACCGGCATCAGTTCGATATGGGTGTAACCCATGTTCTGCACATAGCGCAGCAGACGTTCGGCAAGCTCGGCATAGCCCAGAAAGTCCCCTTTCTCGTCGCGCTGCCAGGATCCTAAATGCACTTCGTAAATATTCATCGGGGCGTGCTGCCAGTCGGCCTGCGTCCGCGCAGTCATCCAGTCCTGATCCTTCCAGACATGCTGACTATCCACTACCCGGGCTGCAGTACTTGGACGTCTTTCAAAAGCATTGGCATAAGGATCGGTTTTCACAAAAACCGCGCCGGAATCCCGGTGGCGGAGCTCAAACTTGTAGATTTCACCCAATTCCAGTCCGGGAATGAACAATTCCCAGAGGCCACTCATTCCCCGGACCCGCATCGGGTGATAACGACCATCCCAGTGATTAAAATCGCCAACGACACTGACCCGCTCCGCATTGGGTGCCCAAACGGTAAACAAAACGCCTTCGACACCTTCATGATAACGACGATGGGCACCCAGATGTTGATAGGCTTCATATAATCGGCCTTCACTGAACAGGTAAACTTCCAGATCGCCCAGCACCGGACTGAACACGTAGGGATCATAAGCTTCGTGTGTGCCCAGGGAATCCTGCCAGCGGTAACAATAGGGGGTGGGTAGGCTATCTCCGGTATGAATAAAAATCCCGTCGGGATGCTGCATGGTCATCAGCACCCATCCCTGCGGGGTTTGCAGCTCTACCTGAGCGGCCCCTGGCAGAAAAACGCGCTGAACAGCTTGATTGTCGTTACCGATCCGGTGCTGCCCCAACCAGGCGAAGGGATCGTGATGACGGGCCTCGCGAATGGCTATTTCGTCATGATTCCAATCTTCGCCATGATTTTTTTTTGGTAATTTCGTCACCACAATCTCCTTTTCATCATTGTGATTGAGGAGCCACTCCCACTAAGAGCATAACACATCGCCGGAAAAGACCATTGTCCCCTTTGAGTGCTTGCCGACATCCTCCAAGTTCAGTACCTTTAAACCGAAAGCACGGGGGAATCCTGTCTATACTCCAGGTCAGGTGTAATACCAGTGCCCGACAAGGAGAAGAGCATGTCCGAAGAAAACCAGAGTGGCCCCAGCAATTCCCCGCGCTTTGTCAGTAACCTGACCAAAAATACCCTCGCCCTGGTCCTGGCGGGTGGTCGTGGTAGTCGCCTTGGACCATTGACCGACTGGCGCGCCAAGCCCGCCGTGCCTTTCGGGGGCAAATTCCGCATCATTGATTTTTGTTTATCCAACTGCATGAACTCCGGCATTCGCCGTATTGGTGTGCTGACCCAGTACAAAGCGCACAGCTTGATTCGTCACATTCAGCTGGGCTGGGGATTCCTGAGAGGCGAGTTCAGCGAGTTTATTGAAATCCTCCCTGCCCAACAGCGTATGAATACCGGCTGGTACAAGGGAACCGCAGACGCGATTTTTCAGAATATTGACATTTTGCGTGCCCATCGGCCGCGTTATGTGATTGTTCTCGCTGGTGACCATATTTATAAAATGGACTATGGTCAGATGCTCGCCGAGCATGTACAAAGTCAGGCAGATATGAGCGTCGCCTGCATTGAGGTCCCTTTGGAAGAAGCCAAAGGTTTTGGGGTCATGACCGTCAACCACGAAGATCGGGTGACCGGTTTCACCGAAAAACCCAGTGATCCCACACCCACCCCCAACAACCCCAACCGTGCGCTCGCGAGCATGGGTATTTATGTTTTCAACACGGATTTTCTGTATGAACAGCTCATCCGCGATGCGGACAGTCGCGAGTCCAGCCATGATTTTGGCAACGATCTGATCCCCTACATGGTGTCACGCTATCGGGTCATGGCCCATCGCTTCCGCAACAGCTGCATTTCCAGCAATGAAGGCAAGGCCAGTCGTTGCTACTGGCGGGATGTCGGTACGGTTGACGCCTATTGGGCTGCCAACATTGATCTGGTGCATGTAACCCCGGATCTGGATTTATACGACAGCCGCTGGCCCATCTGGACGTATCAGGAACAACTCCCGCCGGCCAAGTTTGTCTTTGACGACGAAGGAAGACGTGGCATGGCCCTGGACAGTATTGTCTCGGGAGGTTGTATCATCAGTGGGGCTACGGTCCGTCGTTCCCTGCTGTTTTCCAATGTCCGGGTTAATGATGGCCACACCCTCATCGAAGATTCGGTGATTTTGCCCAACGTGCGCATGGGTGAAGGGGCTCGCCTGCGTAAAGTCGTCGTCGACAAGGGTACTATCATCCCTGACGGCCTGGTGGTGGGCGAAGATCCTGCCGAAGACGCCCGCCGCTTTTATCGAACGCCCAATGGCGTCACCTTGATTACTCCGGAGTTACTAGGTCAGCAACTACATTTTGTGAGGTGACCTTATGCCCCCCGCACGCGCACTTCATGTCATTTTCTGCTGGCATATGCACCAGCCCGATTATCGCAATGCAGATGGGCAATACGCATTGCCCTGGACTTACCTGCACGCCTGCAAAGATTATGCAGACATGATCGCGCATTATGAGGAAAACCCCATGGCTCGGGGTGTGTTCAACTGCGTGCCTATTCTGGTTGAGCAAATTGAAGATTACACCAGTCAATTTGAAAGCGGGCATTTTCGCGACCCTCTACTCATCGCCCTGTCCAGCCCTGATCTAAAAAGCCTGAACAACGAGCAACGTCATCACCTCATGGAGCAATGTTTTCGTCTGGATCCGGAACATATGCTGAATCCCTTTCCCGGATACCGCCGGCTGCATGAAATCTATACCATCATGCACAGTGATCCGGCGGAACTTTCTGACTATTTGTCCATTCAGTTTCTGGCCGATCTGCTGGTCTGGTATCACCTGGCCTGGACTGGTGAAACGGTGCGACGCGGCAGCCCACTCATTCAGAAGTTGATGGACAAGGGACACGGTTTCACGCTCGCAGACCGGCAGGATTTACTGCACTTTCTCGGTGAGCTGATCGGCGGACTGATTCCCCGTTACCGCGCCCTGGCAGAAGCAGGACGTATCGAAATATCCACCACCCCCTACTACCACCCCATTGGCCCCCTGATGCTGGACTTTGCTGCCGCCCGGGAAGCCGTCCCTGACGCGCCATTGCCCGAATCCCCTGAGTACCCCGGCGGGGCCGAGCGTGCGCGCTGGCATATTAAACGCGCTCAGACTTATCATCCGCAACATTTCGGCATTGCCGCCCGGGGCATGTGGCCAGCAGAGGGGGGGGTGTCTGCCGCCTTCGTCAAAATGCTGGGTGAGGCTCAAGTGACCTGGACGGCTTCGGGAGAAGGCGTACTCACGCATAGCCTGTTGCGCAGCGATGACGATTCGGCACCACGCGGTCGGGCCGAATATTTATACAAGGCTTATCGCCTCGAAAATCAGGGACCGGCGCTGTTTTTTCGGGATGACGCGCTCTCTGACACCATCGGTTTTGACTATAAAACCTGGTTTGGCCACGATGCAGTCATCGATTTCGTGCATAAGCTCGAAGCCATCTGGCGCCAGACGGAAGATCAGGATCATCCCGTTGTCAGCATTATTCTTGATGGAGAAAATGCCTGGGAATACTACCCCTACAATGGCTACTATTTTCTTTCCGAGCTCTACCGGGCCCTTTCCAATCATCCCCATATCAAAATGTGTACCTTCAGCGACTATGTCCAGGACCATCCGGAAGCCATTAAAAGCATTTCAGATCTTGCCGCCGGTAGTTGGGTCTATGGCAATTTCAGCACCTGGATTGGCGATGGAGCCAAAAACCGGGCCTGGGATATGCTCTGCACCGCCAAGCAGGATGTTGACCAGCATTTTGCCGGACTCACCCCCGAACTGCAGGAAGAAATCACTGAACAGTTAGGTCGCTGCGAGGGCTCGGACTGGTTCTGGTGGTTCGGGGATTACAATCCTGCCGATTCGGTCAGGGATTTTGATCACCTGTTCAGGATGAACCTGCGCAAACTTTATAACCTGATGCAAATTTCTCCTCCAGAAACCCTCAACGAACCCATCAGTCATGGTGGGGGACCCACCGAATCTGGAGGTACCATGCGCCGCACCCATATGGAAGGATAAGCAATGACCCACAGCACCCCCCTCCTCCTGGGCGTCCACGCCCATCAGCCGGTTGGTAATTTTCCGCAGGTGATTGATGACGCCGTACTGCGCTGTTATCACCCCTTTCTTGAAGCCATGCATCGCTTTCCTGAATTTCCCTTTGCCATTCATATCAGCGGCTGGTTACTCCAATATATGGTGCAACAGCACCCCAACACCATAAAACTGCTGCAGGAAATGGTCACCCGCCAGCAGGCGGAGCTGGTGGGCGCCGGGGACACCGAACCGGTGCTGGCGGCTATTCCCCATGCAGATCGCATCACCCAACTGGAAGCCATGGCCGACCGACTGGACAAAAATTTCGGACAGCGCCCGGTGGGTGCCTGGCTGACCGAGCGCGTTTGGGATCCCAGCGTGGTCCCCGCCCTGCAAGAGGCGGGAATTCAATATGTGATGGTGGATGATTATCACTTTCTCTGCGCTGGGGCATCTACCGACCAACTCGGCAGTTTTCATCGCACCGAAGAAAATGGTCAGGCTATTGATGTGTTTCCTATTTCCGAAGCCTTGCGTTATCGCCTGCCTTTCTCGGAGGCCGCTGCTGCAGTCACTTATATCGAAGAAATATCCGCGCATAACCCGGGCAGCGCCGGGATTTATTTTGATGACATCGAAAAGTTCGGGGTCTGGCCGGAGACTTATAGTTGGGTTTATGAAAAAGGCTGGCTGGAACAGTTTCTGCGGGGCGTCCTGAATTCTCCACACATTCAACCCATGCATTTCAAGGATTATCTGCACCAGCATCGACCCCAGGGTATGATTTATCTGCCCACGGTGTCCTACAGTGAAATGAACGAATGGACACTGGCACCGGATGCTGCCCGCAACTACGCGGCTTTTCTGGAACAGGAAAAGGCTGCGGGCCGCCTGGACTTACGCAAGCCACTCATCCGTGGCGGGATATGGAAAAACTTTCTGACCCGTTATCCCGAGTCCAACTGGATGCAAAAACGCATGCTGCAATTATCCCAGCGCTTTCATGCTTTGCCCAAGCGTCAGCAAAGTAAGCAGATGCGTGCGGATTTACATGAAACCCAAGCCAATGATGCCTATTGGCACGGGCTGTTTGGCGGCATTTATCTGCCGCACCTGCGCCGGGCGGTGTACCAGGCCATGGTACGACTGGAAGCGCAGCTCGATAAAATCCAGGAACGTCCGGGTTTACAGTTCATTGACGTGGATATGGATGGTCATGAAGAGCTGTATTATCACAATGACCATCAACAGCTAATCATTCGCCCGACGCCCTCCGGCGCCGTGGCCGAGTGGGATTGTTACAAACTGCATCACAATCTTGGGGATACCCTGGCGCGACGCGACGAGGCCTACTACGACAAAATTCGTCACGGGGCAGTGGATCATGCGACTCCCAGTGAAGGCATTGCTTCCGCCCATGACCGCATCAGCTTCAAAACAGAAATTACGGCAGAAGATCTGCTTGCCGACACCGCCCCCTGTCACAGTTTTCAGGAGTGGCTGGATAATGTCGCAGTCACATATCCGGAAAACAGCATCGTTCAGGATACTCCCCACTTTACGGGCGGTGTCGCTGACAGCTGGGCAGTCAGTAAAGCCTACAGCCTCACCCATAAAGGACTGATGGTGCATTTCCGGATAGAATCACCAGCTTCCCAACAAAATGTGGAGTCTCACCATTTTCAGACTCGGCTATTTCTGGCCATGCCCAGTTGTGATGGGCCGGCGGGACAGTTTTTTGCGGATGAGCAATCCCAGGGTGGCTTCGGACTTCCCATCCAGGGTGAAAAAACCCGACAAATAGTGCTGGAAGATGCCGTAATGGGCGGTAAAATCACCCTCCATTGCAACCCGCCTGCGCGCTGGGAGGCTGCGCCCCATATGACCGTTTCCCAATCCGAAGCGGGCTTTGAAAAAATCATGCAGGCCCTGCAACTGGATTTTTACTGGGACCTGACGGCTGGCAAGACGCAACATATTGAGATACTGACGGAGATCATCGCCGATGACTGAGCAGCTGACCATTGGTGTTGATGTCGGTGGCACCAATTTACGTTTTGGGGTTTTCCGGGGCAATGATTGTCTGGACAGTATTCGCCATGAAGTCGATCTGCACGCCAAATGCGCTGCGGCAGCCGATTCAGAAAGCGCTGCCCAACTGTTTACAGATTTGCTCGAAGCGGGTATCGCCCAGCTTCGCCATCAACACCCGGAAATTGTTCGAGTCGGGGTGGCTGTGCCCGGATTTGTGAATGCCAAAGGCGTGTTGCTGCAATCCCCCAACATTCCGCAACTCATCAACTTTGATTTGCAAAGCGCCGTTCAGAACGCCTGCCAACTACCCGTACTCATCGAAAATGATGCTAATGCTGCCGGATATGGCGAATTCTGGGAAGAAAAACAGGAAAATCCCGAATTGCGCGATCTCTTGTATATCGGCCTGGGTACCGGCGTCGGTGGTGGATGGGTCCATGACGACCGCCCCTGGCGCGGTGAACATGGAACCGCCATGGAAATAGGACACCTCATTGTTGTCCCCGGCGGAAGACGCTGCGGCTGTGGTAATCAGGGGTGCCTGGAACAATATGCCTCGGCACGCGGAATCCAATCCAGTTACGTGGAACTGACCGGCACGGCACCCGATACCGCTGTTATTGCCCAGATGGCCTGCGATGGACGCCCCGAAGCCAGTCAAACCTTTCAGATGGCCGGTGATTATCTGGGACAAGCCTTGGCCAGCATTTTGAAGGTTGCCGATGTCCGGGTCATTCGGGTGGGTGGCGGGGTTAGTGCAGCCTGGGATTGTTTTGCACCAGCCTTATTAGAACGTTTGGACGCTGACTTGATTCCCGCGCTGCGCGGCGCGGTGGAAGTCAAACGCGGCAATCATGATGATCTCGCCGGAATGCGCGGGGTCGCCCTGCTGGCCGATCAGGAACTCAGCCAATAACCGATGCGTATCGGAGTTTTTGATTCTGGACTGGGTGGTCTCAGCACCCTGCTCTCCTGCCTGCGTTATTTGCCGAATGCCCATTTTTTGTTTTATGGCGATAGTGCTCATAGTCCCTATGGCGACAAAACCGCCGGCGAAGTACAACAATGGACGGAAGATGCTTACGCCTGGTTTGTCCGGCAGGGCGTAGATGCCGTGGTACTGGCTTGCAACACGGCTACCAGCGCGGCAGCCCTACCTCTGCGGGAATATGCGGACGTGCCCATCATTGGCATTGAACCCGCCATCAAAAAAGCGCTGATGCTTTATCCCGAAGGCAGGATTCTCCTGCTGGCCACAGCCATGACCGTCACTGGTGAAAAACTGCGTAATCTCTTGACGCAATTACCAAATGCCGAACAACGCGTGCAGCCTCTTGCTTGCCCGGGTCTGGCAGAACGCATTGAATCCCAGAGCAGTGACTGGCAGCAGCAAGTCCAGGAGTATCTGCACAATCATGTTCTGCCTTTTTACTCGACAGACACCCAAGTCATTGTGCTGGGCTGCACCCATTACTGCTGGATCAGCAACTGGCCATCAGAACTGAACGGACGGAATATTCCCACCCTGGATGGAAATGATGGCGTGGCGCGGCAATTATGTCGCAGGCTCGACATACAGAGCCTCCCGGACACGCCACCGGACTTGCCCGTTGAAGCATCCATCGATTTTTATTTTACCGCCGACGCGGCTGAAAAGACGCAAGTTGCCCGTCGCCTGCTGCGCGCTCACGGGGTCAAAACCTAGTCCATCTGGACCCCATGATCCGTCAACTTCACGCCATATTTTTTGGCCTGAGCCTCACCCTGGGCATAAGCCAGATTAGCCAGTTCCTCAGCATGTTTGGCCTTAACCACGGCTTCATCATATTTACCGGCTTTGTCTGCCGCTTCGGCTTCCTTATAAACTTTCGGGGTGGAAAGCCACAAATAATGCACGGCTGAAGTTTTTGCCATGGCCGTCTTGGCCGCCGCCAGCGCCTGCTGCGCGTCTGTAGCGGTAACCGTCGCCGCCGTCGCAAAACCCGCCATCGTCAGGGTGCCTGCTGCCATCACACTCATCAATACACGCTTCATAAATGCACCTCCCTCTACAAACCTTGTTCAGAATGAAACAACCGACCGGACATTACTCCAATCCGCAATCCAGCAAAATTTGTTCCTTCCCGGTAACCACCTGAAAAAACAAATCCCTCAGCATTAATCCGGCAATCTGCTCATGTTGAAATGGCCAATTTGGGCCAAAAGACCCAGTGCCCATGCGGACCATACCGGACCATTTGATTCCATCAGCAGCACCTCTATATAAGTAGAGGCACAGCCAGCGCCAGGGCATGAATCAAGACACCCACCAGACCACCGACCAGGGTTCCGTTCACCCGAATATATTGCAAATCGGTCCCCACTCCTTCTTCCAGCAGGCGGATCATGTCTTTTTCGGGCCAATCCTGAATGGTTTTTTCAATATGCTGCGCCAAACCATCACGCATGGCCGGGGCTAAACGGCGGGCACTGTTTTCCAGATAATCATTAATGGCCTCCCGCAAGACTGCCTGCTCCGCCAAAAATGTCCCCAACTGCCCGGCCAAAACCTGAATCTGTCCTTGCAGGCGGGAATCAGGGCTGCCCAGATCATGGTCCAGCCAGGCGCGCAGATCGCGCAACAAACCATCTGCATACTCCTGCACTGCCGGATGGGAAATCAGGCCATTTTGCCAACGCCGGATACGCTCCTGAAACCCAGCGTCTGTCCGCAGCCGCACAATCGCATCAGCCATCCAGCGATCAAAAGCCAGACGGCGCGGATGCTCGGGATCGTCCTCGATTTCCTGCAAAAGTTGATGCGCGGCCTTTACCAGATTTCGCGCGAGATTATCACTCAGGGTGGCAGGGTCCATGAGCGCACTCATCCAGGAGAACAAGGTGGGATAGGCGCGTTTCAGAATGGCTGCTATTTGCTCGGCCAGCAGCCCCTGCGTTTCTTCCCCATCCAGCCACTCGCGCAGGCGCTGAATGCCATCTTCCAGAAGGGTCTGATGACGGTGGTCTTCCGTCAGTAATGCCAGAATATTTCCCATCCAGCGCGCCCCATCCACGCGCTGCAGCTGGCGACCCAGCGCGCTTCTCAGGGCAACACGCAATTCCTGATCATCAGTCAGCGCCAGGGCTTTTTGCAGCAACGTCGTCAATTGCCGGGCCAGCAAATGACTGCTTTCCGGCTGGATCAGCCACTGTGCCAGCCAGGTGGCGGGATCGGCGCGGCGCAACAGGCGGACAATGGCTTCACTTTCCAGAAAATGATCACGAATGAACGTGGCCAGACGCTTCGCCAAACGCGCCTTGTTTCTCGGCAAAATGGCCGTATGGGGAATGGGCAGACCCAGCGGATGACGAAACAGGGCCACCACCGCAAACCAGTCCGCCAGCCCGCCCACCATGGCGGCCTCGGAAAATGCCCCGGTCCAGGCCCAGAGGCCCGAAAATCCCTGACTCGCCGAAAATAAGAACAACAGCAACGCCAGCAACAGTAAAAACAAAGCCCAGCGGCGCATCACCTGCAATTTTTGCAGGCGTTCTCCTGGCCGAGGATTCAGAAGTGTTTTTGGGGGTTCATTATTATCGGCAATCATGTGAGCGAGTTTAGCACGGAGACTTGCACTCTGTAGAAATCGCCATTTAATATGCAAACATAACTATTGGCAGGGAGTATGGATCATGCGTCTTATTCTGGCGATTTTTTTACCTTTTCTGGTGTTTTTCACCATTGGCCGGCCGCTCGCAGGCATCATCTGCCTGCTTCTGCAAATCACCGTACTGGGCTGGATACCGGCGGCTATCTGGGCGGTTTACGCCTTAAGCCAGTACAAGACCGATCAGAAAATCCAGAAAGCGCTGGGACGTTAAAGGCCCTTATTAAGCCGATATCAGTTAACCAAGATAAGACTTCCTGCTCAAGTTGGCATTCGGTCAGCGTTCGTCTTCCTTATTGACGCGGATCAATGCCAGATTGATGCAGTAGTTGCTTCGTCCTGCCTTGATCTTTTCGACAAAACCCGCTTCGGCCAGATCGTCGAGGTATTTTGTTGCAGTCAGACGTGAAACCTGAAGATCGCGCTCCAAAAAGGCAATCTTGGTGTAAGGATGCTGGAACAGACTATTGATCAAGTCTTGGCTGTAGAAGCGAAACTGATTCCGGATTCGCTGCTTATAGTCCATCAGGGCGAGGCTGATCGCTTTAATCATTTTGATGGCCTGCTCTGCGGTCTGTTCCACAGCATCCAGCATGTACATAACCCATTCTTCCCAGGCTTCATCATCCCGAACGGCCTGAAGCAGGCGGATAGTACTCCCCTTTGTTCCGAACGATGTAGTTGCTGAGATAAAGCAACGGGATGTCCAGCAACTCAGCCTTGACCAGATAAAGCACGTTGATGATGCGCCCGGTTCGACCGTTGCCATCGTAAAACGGGTGGATACTCTCGAACTGATGATGAATCAGAGCCATCTTGATCAACGGGTCAACGTTGAATAGAGCATCGTCATTGATAAATCGCTCTAGGTCGCCCATCAGGCGGATGATCTCGTTATTGTCCTGCGGTGGAGTGTAGACCACCCGGCCTGTATCGGTCTGAAGATCAGTGCCCGGTAACTGGCGAAAGCCTGCGTCGTTCTGTTCCAGTGCTTCCTGAATTTTCAGAATTTGCCGGTTTGTAATCAACCCGGTTTTGCGCACCTCCTCAAAGCCCGTGCGAAGCGCTTGCCGATAACGCAAAACCTCCTTGGTAGCCGGGTCTGAATACACGCGCTCCAAAGCTTCGCCCTTGAACAATGCATCGTGCGTCGTGACGATGTTTTCGATCTCGGAACTGTCTTTGGCTTCCTGCAAACCCAGAGTATTAATCAGGATGCCCTGGTTCGGGATGGTCCGTGCCATACTCTTGAGCTCCGCAAGCTTACGGCTGCTTTTTACTAGCTTCTTCAGAATAGGAGCAGTTTCGAACCGTACCGGATCGAGCTGATGCAGCGGCTCAAGTGTCATGGTTGCTCCCGAATAGATGGAATGGCGAAACATGCAAAGAAAAACAACTCGACCTATACATATCGCGAGAAATATGCATAGGAAAACCCATTCTTATATACACGTCAAGCTTAGTCGGAATAAGATCTGTCTACCGGGTTGGCATTGTGCAGCCCGCTTCGCGCACATTAAAAATCCCAGAAAGTACAAGACGTTCTGGGATTATGTTTACAATTTATGTTTGGTGAGCGCTAAAAAGGAATATCGTCATCAAAATCTTCCATCGGCGGGGGTGGGGTATCCTGTTTGCGCCCACTGCTGGCCGGGGCTGAAGAAGCACCCGTCAAATGACCGCCGCCATGATCTTCTTCGTCAAAACTGGCTGCACCACCACCGCCCCCGCGTGGACCCACCAATTGCAGCCGGTCACCGATAATTTCAGTGGTGTAGCGCTCCTGACCTTCCTTGTCTGTCCACTTGCGGGTCTGCAATCGGCCTTCCACATAAGCCATACTGCCCTTGCGCAGGTATTCGCCAGCAATTTCGGCTGTACGTCCAAATAGCACGATACGATGCCATTCGGTGCGTTCCTGTTTATTCCCTTCGCGATCCTTGAAATTTTCAGAGGTGGCAATACTGAAATTGGCGATAGCAGCACCACTGGGCTGATAGCGCATCTCCGGGTCCCGGCCCAGATGTCCTAATAATATGACCTTGTTCACTCCCGCCATTGTCAGATCTCCTTGAGTACAAGGGGACGGCCGTCCCCGAAAGCTCTATACTAACCCATCCAGAGAAAAACTCATTCCTGAACCCAAAAAGGCTACGGCTACATGGAACATATCCAGATCCGGGGCGCACGTACCCATAATCTCAAAAACATCTCATTGACCCTGCCCCGGGACCGCCTCATTGTCATCACCGGCTTATCCGGTTCGGGCAAATCCTCACTGGCTTTTGACACGCTCTATGCTGAAGGTCAGCGCCGCTATGTGGAGAGTCTTTCGGCCTATGCGCGGCAGTTTCTGTCGCTGATGGGCAAGCCTGATGTGGATGCCATAGAAGGGCTATCCCCCGCCATTTCCATTGAACAGAAATCCACTTCCCATAATCCCCGCTCTACCGTCGGCACCATCACGGAAATCCATGATTATCTGCGTCTGCTGTATGCCCGCACTGGCACGCCCTGGTGCTGCGGAGCACCGATTCAGAGCCAGACCATCAGCCAGATGGTGGATCAATTACTGGCCCTGCCTGAAGGCGAAAAACTGATGATTCTCGCCCCCATGGTGCGTGATCGGAAAGGCGGTCATGAAGAGGTGATCAGCGCGCTGCGGGCCCGGGGCCTGATTCGTGCCCGGGTAGATGGGGAAATGCTCGAACTAGATGAAATTCCGACTCTCGACAAAAAACGCAAACATCGCGTTGAGGCCGTCATTGACCGTCTGGTGTTGCGTGCAGACAGTGGGCCGCGTCTGGCGGAATCCCTGGAAACCGCCCTGAGCCTCGCCGATGACCAGGCCATCGCCGTGTTGATGGGGCCGCAACATCAGGAAGAACGTCTGTTCTCCGCCCACCATGCCTGTCCCAGTTGTGGACGTTCCTTTCCGGCCCTCGAACCCCGGCTGTTTTCTTTCAACAATCCGGCAGGGGCCTGCCCACGTTGTGACGGCCTGGGAGAAATTACCTTTTTTGATCCGGACCTGATTATTCCTGATCCGGGTGCCAGCCTCAGCGCCGGGGCCATCGCCGCCTGGACCAAGCGCCACAAGGAACATTACACCCCCTTGTTGAAGGCGCTGGCCGCTCATTTTCACTTTTCCCTGGAGTCTTCCTGGGAAGACCTGCCTTTTGAGGTGCGTGAGCAAATTCTGCACGGTTCCGATGAACGTATTACCGTGCAGCAAGGTTCACGGACGCATCAGATTCATTTTGAGGGAGTCATTCCCGGACTGGAACGGCGCCTGCGCGAATCCCAGTCCAATCTGGCGCGGGAAGAAATCATGCGTTACATGGGCCGCCTGCGCTGTCCGTCCTGTCACGGCAGCCGTCTGCGTGAAGAAGCCCGTATGGTCAAGGTGGGGCCTCTGGCCCTTCAGGAAGTGTCAGCGCTGCCCATTCGCGAATCCCTGCAACACTTTGCGCATTTGCAACTGGAGGGCCAGGAAGCCATCATCGCCGAGAGAATCCTGAAGGAAATCAGTAGCCGCCTGAAGTTTCTGGTAGATGTGGGTCTGGCCTATCTGAGTCTGGATCGTTCCGCAGAAACCCTTTCCGGTGGCGAAGCCCAGCGCATTCGCCTGGCCTCCCAGATTGGTGCCGGTCTGGTGGGGGTCATGTATGTTCTGGATGAACCCTCCATCGGCTTGCACCAGCGAGACAATGATCGTTTGATCGGCACCCTCAAACATCTGCGTGATCTGGGGAATACCGTCATTGTTGTAGAGCACGACGAAGATGCCATCCGCGCTGCAGATCATGTAGTGGATATGGGCCCCGGTGCCGGTACCCACGGAGGTGAAGTCATCGCTCAGGGTACTCCCGAAGAGATTCGCGCCAATCCGGACTCCCTCACTGGTCGTTACCTGACTGGTGATTTGTGCATTGCCATTCCCGAACGTCGCCGTCACGACCAGCAACGCTGGCTGGAAGTCATCGGTGCGACAGGCAACAACCTGAAATCAGTCGATGCAAAAATTCCCATCGGCCTGTTTACCTGCATCACCGGCGTCAGCGGCTCGGGCAAATCCACGCTGATCAATGACACCTTGTATCCCGCCTGCGCGCGGGTTCTGATGGGCAGCACGCAGAGTCCGGCTGCGCATCAGCAACTGCGTGGCCTGGAAGCCCTGGACAAGGTCATAGCCATTGATCAAAGTCCCATCGGCCGGACCCCCCGGAGTAATCCGGCCACCTATACCGGACTGTTCACCCCGATTCGCGAGCTTTTTGCCGCCACCAGCGAGGCCCGGGCGAGAGGTTACAATCCGGGGCGCTTCAGTTTTAACGTCAAGGGCGGCCGTTGTGAAGCCTGTGAGGGTGACGGCGTCATTCGCGTTGAAATGCATTTTCTGCCGGACATTTACGTATCCTGCGACGTTTGTGCCGGAAAACGCTACAAGCGGGAAACCCTGGATGTGCATTATAAGGGCAAAAATATTCACGAAATTCTCGAAATGACGGTGGAAGATGCCCGCCAGTTTTTTGATCCGGTACCAGCCATTGCCCGTAAATTGCAAACACTGCTCGATGTAGGGCTGGGTTATCTGCGCCTCGGCCAGTCCGCCACCACACTTTCCGGTGGCGAAGCCCAGCGGGTAAAGCTCTCCCGGGAATTATCCCGACGCGATACCGGACGCACCCTATACATTCTCGATGAACCCACCACCGGCCTGCATTTTCATGATATTGCCCAGCTTCTGGTGGTCCTGCAGAAGCTCGCCGATGCGGGCAATACCATTGTGGTCATTGAACATAATCTCGATGTCATCAAAACCGCCGACTGGATTATCGACCTGGGTCCCGAGGGTGGCTCCGGAGGCGGGCAAATCATCGCCACGGGCAGCCCTGACGAAGTCGCCCGCAATCCGGTTTCACACACCGGTCACTATCTGGCGCGACATTTATCCCGATAAATTGCACAATAGTCCTGTAAACATGACCTGGAGCCGTGAATATGTCCGTTCTCCCCGAACGCCGTGAACAAATCCGCAGTGCCCACGCCGCCCTGATCCTGCAGGTAGTTGCAGCCTGCCAGAACCCCCGGTTGCGCGGCGCTGTCGACGACCACCTGCGCGTCGCCGCTGCGAATGGTTGGGGAGAGCTGGTAACCGTCATTCAACAGATTATGGCTGGCAAGCGTGAACTGGGTTTACTGCAGGGACTGGATGAAGAAGACAGTGTCATCGTCGAATCCATTCTGATGGGTCTGCAAAATCCCGAAACTCTTCCCAAAAGTACGGGGCAGGCCGACCCGGGACTGGCGGCCCCGGGGCTGGCCAGTGTCATCCTTGCCGCCCGCCGGGGCGACCCCCAGGCCGTCGCCTGGTTGGGGCAAATGGCCAGTCAAATGCAAAAAGCCGGGGGCGACATGGCCCGTATGGGGGCCGCTCTCGGCCCCTTGTCCCGAGGTTTGGATGATCGCCGCAAGCTGGAAAAAGGCATGGGACCATTGGGTCGCAGCCTGCTTCAGGGGGTACTGGACGAACTCGCCAAAGCCGAATTGCAATAAGGTCCATTCAACCCGAAAAGCTTGAAATGTTGCTTTATCGCCCCTATTTCCCGAGTCAACGTCTTTTTATTTTCAGGAGTATTGCATGGCCACTGGTGAACACATCCTCGAAGTCAACTTAGGTAATTTTCAGGAAGCCGTTATTGAGCTTTCCCAAAAGGCCCTGGTCCTCGTGGATTTCTGGGCACCCTGGTGTGGACCATGTCGCGCCCTGGGTCCTGTCCTCGAAAAGCTGGCGGAGGAAATGCAGGGTGCTTTTGTTCTGGCCAAAATCAATTCTGATGAAAACCCGGAACTTTCCCGGGAATATCAGGTGCGCGGAATTCCCGCCGTCAAGGCTTTCAAAAACGGTAAAGTAGTAGACGAGTTTACCGGCGCTCTCCCGGAGTCTGCCATCCGCCAGTTTCTTGAAAAACATTTACCCAAGCCCGGCGATGATCTGCGCGCCGAGGCCATGGCCGCCATGGCCCAGGGCAAAACCGATGAAGCCCAGTCACTTCTGGAAGAGTCACTGCAGACGAATCCCCAAAACGATCAGGCGCGTTTGGCACTGGCCCATCTCGCCATACAACAGGGACGTCATGCGGATGCTCAGGCACAAATTGATGCCATGTCCCCTCTGTTTCAGATGGAAATCGAGGTCGAGGGTCTGAAAGCATTACTGGAATTTACGGATGCAGCGCGCAAAGCTCCCCCCATTACCACGCTGGAGACAACTATTGCCCATGAAAAAGGCGATGCACGCGCTCTGGCCATGTATCAGCGGGCGCTGGTTCTGCTTTTGCAGGGCCAGGAAGCCGCCGCTTTGGATCAACTGATTGAAATGGTGGAAAGACACAAAAGTTACGACGATGGACTCGCCCGCAAAACCATTCTGAAGATTTTTGCCCTGCACAGCAATCAGGGGCCACTGGTTGAACAATACCGCACCAAATTATCCCGCGCCTTATATTAAGTGTTATGGTAGACCTCAGGCAGGAACTAGATGCTTTATTACCGAGTCTAAACGCAAATGCGTCAATGCTGCAGAACCAAAACTCCAAAGGAGAGTCCTATGGCGAATAGTCGCCCGAAAACCCTGTTGAAACGCCCGAAACTACTGATTACTGCTGTTGTCGCTGCGTGCTTTGGTTTTACCCTGGGCGCCACCGAATGGGCACAGGCC
>Ga0172382_10000418_pt1 | contig 79950 bp, 79 predicted proteins | sample Leawel138RmetaG_FD_122245 | JGI IMG/M metagenome (GOLD analysis project Ga0172382, IMG submission 122245) | Leachate microbial communities from a municipal landfill in Southern Ontario, Canada - Leachate well 138R metaG | ecosystem: Engineered > Solid waste > Landfill > Unclassified | place...
GGCCTCCATCGTGATCGTGCTGGCCCACAAGGCGCACGAGCTGATCTACGACCTGGCCGACGACATCATGAAGTGGATCGGCTTTGGCACCAGCCCGCTGGGCTCGGTGAAGGCCGAGGGCGACGTCAGGCACATGTCCCAGACCGGCACCCGAGCCACCGGCCAGTTGGCCCAGGCGGCTGCGGGGCAGGGTGGTGGTGGTGCCAGGCCGCGTGGGGGCGGCACCGGTGGCGGCGGTGGCGGTGACAATACCAATACGAGCAGGGATGCCAATCCGGCTGGGGGGAATCCTGCGCCGGAGCGGAGTGGCGCTCAAAAGCCAGGATGGTGATGCGGACCGGATAAGACCATAGAAAAAGGCACGTCGAACGACGTGCCTTTTATTGAATCGGGGAATGGGAAGCTAAAGTCTACTTCAGGTTGTAAGCCTTCTTCTCTTCCTCCCGAGCAACCGTTAGCCGTCTTTCGGCCTCCTCTTCTCCGAGGTATTCACGAACTCGCTTCCCCGTGGCTTCTTGGAAGGCAGAAGCGGATACGCTGAACCGGGCATTCGCCTCAACCGCCTCCTCCTGCCACTCCTTCAGCACATCCTGAAGCTGACCCAAGTCCCGCTCCAGCGAGTTCACACGGCCTTCCAGTTCGCCCGCGTAGTCCATCCACGCTTGCAGGTTGTTGGCCCTGGCTCCGGCCACAGAGGCCCAAAACATTCCGCTCATGGCTATCTCCTTCTGTCTCGTGTTCCTGTCTGTGCTTGTCTGTCTGTCCTGGATCATTATTGACCCATGTGGGGGTCTGGACAAGTGGTGTGCATTTATGATAGACGCGTTTTTGTGGGTTGGTCAAGGGTGTTCTTCGGCCGGTCATTCTTTCAGGCGCTGCCCGGCGAGTCAGGGCATGGTGATCTACCAAACAGTCCTGACGTGCCGGTACCTGATAATTTTCTCATCTGCGGTGATCAGCTCGGCATTAAACTGTCGAGCCAGAGCGACGATCATTCTATCCGCAGGATCCTGATGGAACCCTCCAGGAAGTCGGGTCGATTCGACTGCCGTGGCCGCATCGACGGCCACAAAGCGGACCCCCTCGATCTCCTCGACAGCCTCCAGCCAGTCGTCAGTGGCCATGGTCAGAGTGAGGCGTCCCTTTTCGACCAAAAGAGCAATCTCCCAGGCCGAAATGGCCGAAACAAGAATTTCGCCATCGTCTGAGTGCAACTCATGTTCAATGGCTTCCAGGGCGTGTCTTGATAGCCGGGAGCCTCCATTGACCCACCAAAGCAGGGTATGTGTGTCCAGGACAATCAACTCAATGCTTCCCAGTCGTCTTCGCCCACCGGATCGAACGGATCAGTCAGCTCGATGACGCTACCGCGCAGGCGCTCAAGCGGGGTCCGTTGGTCCGCTCTATATCGACGCACCTCAATGGTTGGACGGCCTTTGTCAGTTACAACGATGGCCTTGCCGGAAGCCTCGATCTGACGAAAGAACTTCAGTGCCTGTGCCTTGAACTGTGATTTTGATACTTCTTCGGAGTGCATGGTTGCCCCTAATGTTGCCCCTAGTCATGATGGCTGGTCATCAAGATAGGATAAGCTGATGACTATGGCAAATGGTCATCACGACCCAGGTGTCGGGCGATTCTTGAAGCGTGGTCGCCTCATCCATAAACGGGAGTGTGCGCCGGATTGCCTGTTGATCGAGAGGGTGATCCGAGAAGAAATCGAAGTCGACCGATTCACGATGCCCATGCCGCAGGGCGAGGGCGGTCCCGCCATAAAGAGTGAATCCAGGTTCAGCCGAGACGCCCCGGAGGTCCGGCCAAAGGTCTTTCTGCTTTTCGGGCAGGACACTCATCACGGGTTTGAAACCGGCGCTCATGCGAAACGCCGAGTCGGCAACGGTGGCACGGCATCGACTTCGGCCAGCCCCAGGCGATAATGCCAATAAGCCCAGGATCGTCCATTGAACCACCCTGCTTCCGCGTGTTCGATAACACGCCGCAGCGTGTCCTCCCCGAACGAGGAAACGAGGTGCTGCATGTCCTCGAAGGTGCCGAGGGTCATTACCTGCGCGATAACACGAAGGGGGCGTTTGGCGGCCTGCTCCGGGGATATCCACCAGATATACTTTTCAGCAAACGCCTTGATGGCCCTGTCGTCATCGCCCCGAGTCGGAGCCTGTGGCAAGGGATTGGCGGCGTTCGTGGAGGCCATGACCAGTGCTCTCGTTTCGGATGGGCGACGGTACTGAAATTCGCCAGCAGACAACAAAAATGATAGTGCGCCATTCGCTGCAAAACAACCATTAGCCAGGCCGTCATCGGGTTAGAAAGCGGTCGAGGGGGCGAGGTGGCCGATCTGGCGGTTGCCGTGCATTCGGGTCGGGCGTCCAGCCGTTTCTCAGCGGCCTGGTGCCAACCCGATTTCGGGGCGTTCATCGTCCGGCGTCATGTCCGGCAGCTCGCCCTGGTGCATCCGCAGGGTCGACCAGACCGACTCATCATCAATCCTGAGCACCCGAGTCGGGTCAGCCTGCCCTTCGACCCCAAATATGTCTTTCAATGTGTTTTTGGCCAGCCGGGTGTTGAGCGGTGTGGCCTTTTAGACCCAGATAGGTGTGTTGGGTCGATTTTGGTGCTGCGCCATTTTTTCTTGAAAAAAGGAGAGGCAGCAGAAGATTTGAGAAATGTTCTCCAAGCTGTTTCGGTGCATTCTATAAGAGTGGATGCTGATGAAGTTGAAGTCGCTGCATCCAAATTAGGGAATGAAGGTGAAAAACTAGTTGATAATTGGTTGGGCTGCCTAAGAAGTGGTCAAACATATCCATAATATTGAATCGTGCCCGTGGTCTGAGGGAGTCCGGAGCTGTCGATAGGGTGTTTATAAAACTGCGTCATCCACAAAGGAGTGAACCCCCCCTAAAAGTTTTGTTTGATTTTGGTATGCATCGGCTGGGTTTTTAGCTGGTGGATTATTTACTAGCTGTGATTGTTCCTCACTTGGTGTGTCTACATGACGTCAAGGTCGTCGCTGAACGCTCTTATTTTTTCTTCTGTAAGATTGTTTCCGGTTTCGTGTTTCCTTTTTGATTCGCCACGCCTTTGTCTTGCTTCTTCGGATTGGTCTAGGATCTTCACTACCTCTCCATTTTTTAATGTTACGTCTAGGACTGTATTAAAGCTTAATTCCTTTTGTAATCCCATGTGGATGTACAGTTCGGCTGTAAGATCTTTAGCCAATCTAATGGTTCCAGAGAATGGCACGAAAAAACTCATGTCCTTGTAGGTTACCGATAGATCATTTATTTCTAGGGGAAACACCACCAATAGAGGGGTATTTTCCGTTTTTGTCTCGAACTGTGAGGTTTTCCAAATATAGCCTGTCGTCAATAAGTCGGTAATGTGCAATGTAGTCCCTGTAGCATGCTGTGTGGAGCATTTCTGGATCCATGCCAAATTGTTGCGGACTTGCTAGTTGGTTGTCTTTATTGCGTGGTCAGCCCTCTGGATCGGTTTGTTGGCCGATCAATGAGTAGTTCTCTTCCTTGAATACAACTGTGTCGCTGATTTGGGCGGTCATAGTAACAATCTCCTTGTCTTATGTTTTTAACTCATTTGGTCGATGGCCGTGAGAACTCCGTCAAAGAGTGCGCTTTTGAGCACGGGGGCGCTGCCTGCTCTGGTTAGACTGGTGCATGGCGATTGAACTATGGAAGGGTGAACCCTTCGCCCAGCAGCTCTGCATAAGCTTCCGCATAGACACCGCTTGGTTTGATGTAATGGCTAAACCTTCACTGCCAGTGATGCACCATCTCGTGCACCAAGGTGCACAGAGAAACCTCGAGCGATTGAAGGCCTCTTGATGAAGTCGCCCTCCCAGTGACCGGGCGGCAGTCGCTCCTCAAATGTCTTCGGGAATGTCTTCGGGCCGGTGCAGGATACGCAGGTGATCGGGCACCGTGATGCTGCTGGCAATCTGCTCCGGAGACCAGGGGGGATAGAGCAGATGACGCCGCACAGTCTCATACAAGGCTGAGCCGGCGACGAGCTTGTTCCGCCGACGGGAGCGACAGCGAGGGGCTTCAGCGTTGAGCCGCGAGATTTGAGCTCGGGACTGTCCTTCGGATGGAAATAGGCGCTCAGACATGCATGCCGTGCTCTCGTATCGCCTGGAGGCGGGCCGGGCCGATGCCGTCGATCTGGCGTAGCTCGTCCAGATCTTTGATGGGGCGCATGTCGATCAGTGCCTGGGCGCGCTCCGGGCCGATGTGCGGCAAGGTCAACAGCTCCTCCACTGAAGCGGTATTGAGGTCGATGGTCCGGGTGTTTGCAGCCTTTGCGTCTCGTTGAACGGAATGAAAGTTTGACGTGGAAGAGAGGCCGACGGGGGCTGGCACTTCGGACTGGCGGGCCTCTGGTTCGAGTCTCAGTTCGGCAAAGTCCGCGAAGACTTCAATCATCCGTGCTTGAAGTACGGTCCTTGGGCCAGAGGCCAGCAGTTTTTCGTCGATATCCAGCAGCAACTCGGCCCGTTCATGGCCTGCCAAGCGTTCCGCCAGGGTGTTGGTCACGGCGGCCAGATAGGCAAGGTGCCAGTCGCCGCCGGGCGGCTTGCGCTCCACAGCTCGCAGCAGTGGCCGGGCGCGCTCCAGTCCATCGCTCAAGTCCGTGGTGGGGTTATCGGGCGATCGGTTGGGGGGTGCCAGTTCGACGGATTCATGAGCTGGTCGAACCGGCTCGCCTTGACCCCAGTGGGTAAAGATCAGCCAGGCCATGGCTTGAAGTTCGGTGTCGCTAGCCGTATCGAGTGCCGTCAAGAGCCCCTCGTCGAACCGAGGTTGTGCCCATCGTAATCGCATATTGCGGAAGGCCCTCCGCAGGTTTTTCAGGGCAGGTGGTATGGCCTGGAGTACTTGCAGGGCGCCCTGGGCGAGGCCGGCGATGATCTGGGCTGTTGTCTGCAAGCCTGTGATCAGCAGCTGGGCCAGAAAACCGAGCATGGACAACACCAGGTAGAACAACTGCAGGATCAGCGCCTTGCGCCCGCGAAACTGAACGCCGGCGATCTTGGCCGAGGAGCGCCTGGGCCTGATCCAGTTGACGGTGCCCAACCGGTTGCGGGTGGAGACCGTGACGCCGGTCTTCGACAGGTTCAGTCTCGTCGGCCCGCGACCGTAGCGGCCGCGGAGGATGAAGCGGCCGTTCTGGAAGGCCAGCTGCGTGCTCTTGACGGGTGTTGCGGATACGCGAAGCCCGCGGCGGGTATTGGCGGTGAAATTGGCCCCGGCGGCCTTGGCCTGAGTACGCAGGGCGACTCCGCCGGTTCGACTGGCTCGCAGGTAGCGGCCCCGGTGCTCGACTCGGGTTTGTCGCCCGTGTTCGTCCTTTTTGCCGATATTGAAAAAGCTCATGAACCACCTCGCTCATGGTTCACATCGTGTCTTGTTGAGCCGGTTTGATGTTGAACGATGGCTCTGACCATGGCCTGTTTCATGGTCAGGTTGTTGGCATCAATACACCGACTGAACCGACTGATGGTCCGAGAGCGTCAGGCATTGGTCACCACCGGATAGCTCGCATCACCCCAGAGGGTGTCCGGACTGTTCATCATGATCTCGATCATGGCGGGCACAAGCTGGCCGAGCAGGCGGACGCAGTCTCGCACCTGGTCGCGATTCACGCGGCTGTTCCAGGTCGCCCCGCCATGGATGATCTGGTTGCGCAGCACATAGGTTCGACGCAGCACGATGGCGAGCAGCGTCGCAGTGTTCTGCTCGGCCAGGGCGAGGTTGGCGGCGGCCTTGCCATTCTTGAGGCGTTCCTCCCAGGTTGCTGCGTCGATATTTCCTTTCTGCCACTCCCAGAAGCTGCCGAACACGTAGCGATTGTCGAGCAGCAGGCGGATGCTTTTCGGAAACTCCTGCCAGACCAGTTGGTCGAGCAGGCCATCGCTATCTAGCTCCTGAAGTTTTTGCAGGAAGTCCGCGAATGCCTGTCGTTCGGGGCGACCTCGCTCCCCATCGATCTCGTTCGCGTATGCCGCATTGAACGCTACCCACAGAAAGATGAATTGCCCATCGAGGTCATCAGCCAGCTCGGCGCGCCGCAGCCAGCTGAGGGCCCGGTGGATCCGTAGACCGAGGTTTTCGGGATAGTTGTCCCGCTCGGCCCGCTGGCGCTGTTTGAGTTCATGAAAACGGTAGTCGTGTTCCGTCACCGTGTTAACTCCCTTGTCCTTGGATTCCTGTTGCTTATGAGGGTGGCGTTGTCGTCAGCCTAACGGATGCGTATTGACCTTCCCTAGGTGGGGGTTTGCATGGGCTCCAAACAACTCCCGCACACCAGCGGGGTTTCCGGTCTTGTCCAGGCTGGCACTTCGCACTGTGGACAGACCAGACGAACCCTGGGGTCACGGCGCGGCTCTGGCGGCGAGAACACGGTTGGAATTCTCGTATCTGTGTCCGTATCCGCATTCACCAGGGGGGCGATACTTTCGACCGGTGCCTCGCTGGTTGCCACCTGAAGCCCTTGTTCGGCCAGTTGCTCCTGCACCTGCTTGACCTGCTCTGGTTCGACTGGTGCATGGCGGTCGAACCATGGAAGGGCGAACCCTTCACCCAGTAGCTCTGCGCAAGCTTTCGCATAGGCACCGTTTGGCTTGATGTAGTGGCTGACCTTCCTGCCAGTTTGCTTTCCTTCCGGCAGGCCGCTGTCGCTGGGTACCAGTCCGATTGCCTCCATCTTGGCCACCCATTCCCGGTTGTGATGGTTCGAGCGGCTGGGCTTGCCGAAGCATTCCTGCCAGTGATGCACCATCTCGTGCACCAGAGTGGACAGGGAAACCTCGAGCGGGTGCAATGTGAAGTAGCCCGGATGCAGGCCGAGCTCGTGAATGATGGTCCCGTCTGCCGAAATGAATCGCTCAGCGTGGTGATATCCGCGTTGGCGTCGAGAGCTTCGCAGCGTGATCAGGCAGGGCGGCAGCTCCCCGTTGAACAGGCGTTCGTTGAAATGATCGAAGGCGCGTTGGAGCGCCGAATACATCACAAGGGTAGGGGATTTGGTCATGGGGCGTCAGGCGAGATTGAGTTTGGCGGGCACCATTCTACCCGAGCCCATTTCTCACAAATTTCCCCAAAAATAACTGTTAAAACCCGTGGATGGGGGTTTCGACAGACAGGAAAACCTGCTTGGTCTCCCTTGCGCGAGCCGTATCATCTTGTTCGCTTCAGAGCACTTTGGATCAAGCCAATTCACGAATGGTCGGAAGAACGATGCCTTCGACAGCGGGCTGAAAACACCGGGTTGCTAGCCGGATTCAGTTCCAGAGCCTCACATCCGCTTCGACAAGCGGGGCTCACAGACGGAGATTGACCCGCACCACTTCATCTTCCGAGTCGAGCGCCTGCTCGTCGAAGCCCAGATGGGTGACCAGTTCTCGCATGCCGGTATTGCGCAGCAGCACGTCGCCGAAAAGTTCGCGGACGCCGTGCTGACGGGCGTAGTCGATCAGGATCTTGAGCAGGGCGGTACCCAGGCCTCGAGCTTGCCAGCGGTCGCCGACGACCAGCGCGAATTCTGCCGTCCCGCCGTCGGACTGGGTGTGATAGCGCGCCACCCCGATCTGTATATCGCTGCCGTCGTCTTGTCGATGCAGGGCGATGAAGGCCATTTCCCGGTCGTAGTCCACTTGCGTGAAGCGGATCAGTGCCTCCGGGGTGAGTTCGTCGAGTCCCTGCTTGAAGCGCAGGTGGCGACTTTCCTCGGACAGCCCACGCACGAAGGTTTGCGCCATTTCCGTGTCTTCGGGCCGGATGGGCCGCAGGGTGACGGTGGTGCCGTCCCGAAGTGTCACTTGCTGGCCAAAGTGCATGGGGTAGGGGTGGATCGCCATGTGGGCGTAGGGCTCGAGTGGAGATGAATGCTCGGCCAATTCGATTCTCGCGTCGACGGCGGACACGCCCCGTTCGCCGGCGAGCAGGGGGTTGATGTCGAGCGAGCCGATGGCGGGTAGCTCGCAGACCATTTCCGAGATGCGCATGAGTACTTGCTCGATCGCTTCCCGTTGTGCCGGAGGGGCGCTACGGAACGGTCCGAGCAGGCGCGCGGCACGGGTCTGGTCGATCAGGCGGCCCGTCAGCATGGCGTTGAGCGGGGGCAGGGCGAGTGCCCGGTCGCGGATGACCTCGACGGTCGTCCCGCCCATGCCGAAGGCGATCACGGGACCGAATATCGGATCCCGGTCGACGCCAACCAGTAGCTCGCGGGCCTGGCCGACGTCGGCCATGCGTTCGACCGTGATCCCTTCAATCTCGACCTCCGGGTGTTGTTGGCGGAGGCGTTCGAGCATTGCCCGAGCCTGCTCACGCACCGCCTGGGCGCTACGCACATTGAGCTTTACCCCACCGACATCGGTTTTGTGGCTCAGCTCGGCAGCGCTGACCTTGATGGCCACCGGGAAGCCCAGGCCCTGGGCTGCGATCATGGCCTCGTCGGCATCGCGCGCCAGAATGGCCTGGGTGGTCGGGATGTGGAAGGCGTGCAGAACCGCCTTGGCCTCGCGAGCGGTGAGGATGCTGCGCCCGGTCTGGCGGACGGTATCGAGGATCAGGCGGGCGCCCTCGATGTCTGGTGGTGAAAGCTCCTGCATCGCCGGGGGTACCTGCAGGAGCAGTTGCTGGTTGCGATGATGGGAAACCAGGTAAGACAGGGCTTCGACCGCGGCCTCCGGGGAGGTGAAGTTGGGAATGCCGGCTTCATCGAACAGTGCCCGGGCTTCGGCCACCATCGCCTCGCCCAGCCAACAGGCCACCACCGGCTTGACGCTGTTTTCCTGGCCTTGCTCGCGGCGCTGGTCTTGCACACGACGGATAATCTCGCGGGCGCAACCGGTCGGATCGGTCATGGCTTGGGGCGTGAGCATCACGATCAGCATGTGGACGCCGGGATCAGCCAGGCAAAGGTCGATGGCATCGCCGTAGCGAGCCGGAGTGGCGTCACCAATAATGTCGACAGGGTTTTCCTTCGACCACTGGGCGGGCAGCACCTGGTCGAGTGCGGCGACTGTTTTGCTGTCGAGTTCGGCCAGCGGCAATCCGAGATCGGTCGCCCGGTCGGCCGCCATCACGCCGGGGCCGCCACCGTTGGTCAGCAAGAGCAGGTGATCGCCCCGCAGTTCAAGGCGACTGGAGAGCGTCCGGGCGGCAGCGAACCATTGGCTGATCCGTTCGACCCGTACCACCCCGGCACGGGCCAGGGCCGCATCGAAGACATCGTCGGCACCAATCAGCGCCCCTGTGTGGGTAGCTGCTGCGCGAGCCCCGCTGCTGTGACGGGCGGACTTGAGCACGATGACGGGTTTCATGCGGGCAGCGGCCCGCAGACCGGTGAGAAAGCGGCGGGCGTCACGGATGCCCTCGATGTACAGTAGGATGCCATCGGTCTTCGGATCGGAGGCGAGGTAGTCAAGCACGTCGCCAAAATCCAGATCGGCGGCATCGCCGGTGGAGGCAACGGCCGAAAAGCCGATTTCACGGTTGCTGGCCCAGTCGAGGACCGCCGTGATCATGGCACCGGATTGCGAGACCAGGGCGAGGTTGCCTGGCAGGGCCTGATTGAGGCTGAAGGTTGCGTTCAGCCCGATCGACGGTCGCATGAGTCCAAGGCAGTTCGGCCCCATCAGCCGCATGCGCTCGTCCTTGGCGATTTCAATGATTTCCTGCCGAAGCCGCGGGCCGTCCACGTCCTTCTCACCGAAGCCGGCTGAAAGGATCACTGCGCCGCGCACCCCGGCGTCACCGCATTGCCGCAATATGTCGGGGACCGTGGCGGCTGGCGTGGCAATGACCGCCAGATCGACGGGCTGATCCAGCCCGCTGAGGTCCGATCGACAGGGCAGTCCTTGTACGCTGTCGTGACGAGGGTTTACCGGGATGATCTCCCCCTCGAAACCGGCTTCGATTAGGTTGGCCAGCACGGTAGTGCCAAGTGCACCAGGGCGCTCGCTGGCACCGAACACGGCCACACCGCGTGGATTGAACAATGCTTCGAGAGCGTGGGTGCTCATGCTGGTCTCCCGGTATGATCGGTTCATGGCCGTTCCTGAGCCATGAGTATTGAGATGTGGCCCGCCTGTCATGTCGCTGTGATCACGCATCCGGGCTGTGAATTACATGAAAAAGCCAGTGTAGCCGGAATCCGGTACCCGGAGAATTCATCCCGGCTCGGCGGCTACGGACGGTAATCGCTGGCGGGAGGCGGCGGCTGAGGGTTGGCTCGATCGGATCGCCGCACATCACCCCGAATTGATCCGGATATCGGCCGGGTTCGATGACCATCTGCTCGATGACATGGATGGCTTCTCTTGAGGGCCGCTACCATCGGCATGCGCTCATCGATGCAGGTTCCCTGTCGGTGGGCTGGGTGAAGTCGTCAGGCGCGTGTCCCGATGCGACCTGTCAACGACGCGGTCTTTACCATCCCGTCGGTCGCAAGAGTTGCCAAGGCCACAACGGCATCAGGGTTTTCCGTTCGACCGCGCCACGGCCCTGTTCAGGTTGCAGGAGCCGCCACCGTCCCTTGGTAGAAGACCTCGCAATCGGTCTTGCCTCCCGTGATCGCGTTCAAGCCACGCCGAAGGAGGTCGATGGGTGCACCAAGTAACTCTTCGACGGCGTTGGGCGGCTCGGTCTGCGGAGCCGAGAAGGGACCGTGCATGGTCTGTTCCAGCACGGCGCAACCTCGTTGATCAATAGCTGCCACGGTGGCGTGGTTGATCCTCTGGTTGGCCAGGTCCAGCGAGGCTTGGGCGGCCAGTCGGTTTTTCGCTGTTGCCAAGGCCACGTCTCGCGTGAGGGCGGTGCCATTCTTGATCTCCCAGTCGGAAACCAGTTGTGTGATATGGGTCTCGCCACCGTCGGCGGTACCCAGCAGGCGGGCGAAATCGGATCCCTTGGTGGCAAGCAGCCAGGCCGGTCCGACGAAGGCGACGGCCGCCGCATCCACCAGGCTGAAACGTTGGGTGCGGTGATACTGAGCGAGCTCTGCGTCCAGGTCTACGCCGCGCAGCACCAGGTTCTGGCCACTCAGCTGGACGTGACCATTCAGGTGCCGCCACAGCTCGTCGGTCTGCCTGCCTTGGCTCTCGAGTGAGGCGCGCAGCACGACTGTGCCCGACGTGCTGCCGCCGGGCAGCCAGGCGTCCGGGAGATGGGCCAGATTCACGGCATCAAAATCGAGGTTCAGCGTCCCGGTTGGCGGCGAGCTGCTGAAGTCCAGCGTGGCCTCTCCCGTCCCGTGGCTCTGGAGGAGATTCATCTTGCCATTATCGATGTGGAACACCCCGTTTTCGCCATTGAGATCGAAGGTCAGATCGCTGAGGGTCAGTGCATTCAGGCGAAGCGAGTCGATACTGGCGCTCAGATCCATCGAGGTGCCTGCCAGCGGGTGCTGGTCATCCGCGGGTGACGACCAGCGCCATCCGGTCGAGGTCAGATCGAGCCCGGTGATCGACAGCTGCAGCTCCCGTGCCTTGTCGTGCCAGTGGATTTCCCCGTCGTGGACACGCAGATCGAAGGGTGCAGATTCCCGGCGCGGTCCATTGTCATCGGGCTCGGGGCCGAGACTCAGTAGTGTGGAAGCACCGTCCTCAAGGTGCAGTATCGGGGCGTTCAGCAGCAATGCATCCGGCACCAGACGGCCACGCAGCAGCGGAAGCCAGCGTACAGCGAGAGTGAGGCTGGACAGCTCGGCGAGGGCGGGTGTGTCCGAGTCGGGCGGTGACTCGGGGCCGAGTGTGACCGCTTCGGCCTGTATTCCGGGGCGGGGCCAGAATGTCAGGGCGATATCGCCACGAATGTTGATTGGCACCCCCAACCACTCGCTGGTGTGCTGGGTGAGCTGCTGCTGCAGTTCGTCTTCGGGCCAGAACCACTTTAGGGCAATGGCGGACAGGGTCAGGAGGGTGATCAGCGCTGCTAACAGAATCGACCAGGTACGTAGTGGGCGGCGAGTGCTCGATTTCATGGAACGGCCCGTTGGTGTGCGTCATGCCGAAGAGTGTAGGCCGTGAGAAGTGGCATTTCATTTGTGCGCGAGCGGAGTGATCGCAGGTCGTCGGTGAGCCTGCGAAAGATCGAGTCAGCCGAGCCTGGACGACCCGCCAAGCCCCACAGGGCACACCTTGAGTCGGGTGGATACAAGGCGACTGTCCGTTGAAGAAGGAGGTGATTTATTTTCCAAGGAAGGCAGCGCCGCCGATGCCCGGCTCTAAGGAATGCTGGGCGGGTCTCGGATTCGTGCAGACCATCCTTAGAGCCGCAGGGACAGGCTCAACGAACCGAAGCGGTCGGCATGTTCCTGCTGACTGAATTCCTTGCTGCGCCAGATCATGGTGTAGGTCATCTGCCAGCGATCCCACTCAAGCGCGAAACCGGCCTGGGCGTCGCCGACCCAAGGTTCACGTTCGACCGAGTGGCTGTCGGTGTAGCTGTTGCCGTCCAGAAGCAGGTTGTGGGCCATGTAACGGCCCTCGAGCCCGGCAAAGACATACCAGCGTAACCCGGCCCCAGGTTGACCGAAGATTTGTACGTCTTGCGCGGGATCAATCGAGGTAATGTTGTAAGTGTTATCCAGCCCCTTGCCATAGCGCACTGTCATTCCGCTCGTGGCATAGGTGAACAGATTGCCAAGCGAAAATCCGGCGGTAGGGCCGTATTCCAGATCCATCCCGCCCCAGCGGGCCTGTTTCAGCCAGGCGTGCTCGTAGCCGATTGCGACGATCGGCTCATTATTGAGCTGGTGGCTCCAGCCCCGTGGCTCGTCCCCGGCGATGACGTGATGAAAATATCGTTGTGTCTTGGCCGCTCCGGCGGCTGGTCCCACCAGGCCGAGATCGAGATGCAGGCTCCTGGTTTCGCGCCACCCCTTGTACGCCCGGTTATTTGCCAACGAAAGCCCGGCATAAAGCAGGCCGGCATAGGGTCGGTCGTCCTCGACCAGGGTGGTGGCCGAGATATCGATGGGAGTGTACATCTGATGACCGAAGCGATAGGCCGCCTGGTCGACGTCATTGGCCGTCCAGCCAGGAAGAAATGCGGCCAGTTCATTGATCCAGTGACCTTCTTTTGGAGGGAAGATCCACCTGATTTCGGCACCATTGGTGAAATGCCCGTCCTCTGCCCCGGCCCAGGAATTGTTTTCTGACTGGATCGACAGCAGACCACTGGCCTGTATGGGCAGGACAAAGAGTAGCAGCGGAGCGAACAGGGCCAACAACAGCCAGCGCCGGGCATCCTTCATGATGTGTCCTCAGGGGCAAATGGTGGAACACGCACGAACATAGCAGGCCGCTGAGTCAGATGTCTGGCCGCGTTGTTGATTGTCATGGAGCACGGGATCGGCTTGGAGGCCTGCCAAGAGACCGATTCGGTGATCCAGTTGATATTTTTCGGAACAGTAGCATATTGATCTTATTGGCAAGTAGAACGAATTGGAGGTGGCCATGGCTGTGGGTTGGGCGAAAGACGGTGCCGAGCAGGAGCAGATTGACGACACGATCAATGACGCAATCGCGCGGGTGCGTGCCGAAATCCCGGTGGGCGAGAGCCTTGAGCGCTGTGAGGAATGTGACCAGCGGATTCCGGAGGGCAGGCGGCAGGCGCTGCCCGGTGTGCGGCTGTGCGTGACCTGCCAGGCGGAACAGGACGAGCATTCAGCGGTTGCCTCACCGTATAACCGCCGCGGCTCGAAGGACAGCCAGCTACGTTAGGGAATCTCTGTACGATTCGATGGCATCCCCGTCTTGCGGGCGGCCCGGCTACTGACATTGCCCCTTCAGGTTCATCTGCCAACGGTTCTATTAGAGCCCCAAGGCAAGTGCATCACTTGAACGATCGCAACAATTACGATTGGAGGGCGGTTTCCCCTTAGGCCTTGCCTCGCGGGCGGGGCGTTGCAGGGGCGGGCCGGCAGGGATGCCGGCCCGAGGTTCACTGCGACAGGATGTCACGTCGAACCGACCCGTCCGCGAGGCCCCGTTCGCGAGGCTGATCGCGGCAGCGATCAGGCCCGCAGGGCCAAGGCGTCGGCTGTCCTTCTTTTCGTCGATTTTCCTGGACAAGCAAGAAGACCGACTCGCGCGCATGGCACAGTGACAATCCATGGCCCACTCGCTCGAACGGCGCGTGAAACCGATCCACCACCCTTCACGATGGAGCGAATCGCCCGCCACTTGCAAGCCCCGTCCGTGGCCGCCGAAAACGACACGCCAGGGCAGGAAACGCCCTGGACCGGGCTGCATGTACTTTCCAATACGACGGCATTCGATATATGCTCCATCGAATTGGAGCAGGGCGAGACGCAATCGCCCCACGGACTCGACATGAACGGAACGTCGCCATGGAAGTCGAAAGCAGCCAGCCAGTACCCTCCAGCCAGCCCGTCGGCGGAGCAGCCGCGCCAGGTCGTAAATCACGCATCACGCCAACTTGGCCTTCCACCTGGCTGCCTGACGGCATCCCCGTCCTGCGGGTGGCCCGCACGTCGTGTCCCGAACCCAGGCAGCCCGCCGCCCCAGAACGGCGCCGGCCGCTGGCCGCAGCGCCAGCATTCCCTTTTTCCCATCGTCGCTATCAAGGAGCATGAGCATGCGCCGACATGTCCTGGCAGTCATCCTGCCCATCCTGGCCTCGCCTCGGCCGCCCCCTTCGCCTACATCACGAACGGCGGTGACAACACCGTCTCGGTGATCGACACGGCGACCAACGCGGTCACCGCCACCGTGGCTGTCGGGAGCCAGCCTGACGGTGTTGCGGTCAGCCCGGACGGGACGCGGGTCTATGTCGCGAATTACATTGACGGCACCGTCTCGGTAATCGATACGGCGACGAATGCCGTGGTGGACACGGTGACCGTCGGGAACGGCCCCATAGCCTTCGGTGCCTTTATCGGCCCGGCGGCTTCGGCACCACCGGCACCATCGGCACCGGTAACCATTCCCACCCTCTCTGCCTGGGCCATGCTCCTGCTGGCCGCGCTGCTTGCGGGCCTGGGCCTGTGGCGCCGGCAGACAACAGCCTGAGGACATGAGGCGGCGCGTCGCCTGCTGGGTCGGTCAGGTGACGGCGCAATGATTCAGTTGGGATCGGGCGGGACGAAGGCAGCAGCTTCCGCAAGGTTTTCCCACGACGATGATCTGCACCGGTGAGTCCAGTGTGTCGGCAGAGCGGATGAGTGCCGCGTTACAGGGAGCCGTGTGACCCTAGCCGGCAATGCCGGGCCGAATGGCTTTACAAGCGTCTGTTCTGCCTCGGTAGACAGATGGAGTGGCAGGTCACAGATGGGCCGTGTCGCCTGCGATTCGCTACACTCGTCGGCATGATTCCATTCTCGATACTCGATCTGGCCCCGATTACCGAGGGTTCGGATGCCGCCACGGCGCTGGCCAACAGCGTCGATCTGGCCCGCCAAGCTGATGCGCTCGGCTACCGGCGCTATTGGCTGGCCGAACACCACAACATGCCCAGTATCGCCAGCGCTGCAACGGCGGTGGTCATCGGGCAGGTGGCGGCAGCGACCCGGCGGATTCGTGTCGGTGCCGGCGGGATCATGTTGCCCAACCACGCACCACTGGTGGTGGCCGAGCAGTTCGGTACGTTGGACGCCTTCTTCCCCGGTCGGATCGATCTGGGACTGGGGCGTGCGCCGGGCACCGACCAGACCACCGCGCGGGCCCTGCGGCGGGACTCGAGTGGCGATCCGCGGCGCTTTCCCGAGGATGTCGGCGAGATCCTTGCCCTGTTTGAGGAGCCGGAGTCCGGTCAGGCCGTGCGGGCGATCCCCGGTGTTGGGAGCCGCATACCGGTCTGGATTCTGGGTTCGAGCCTGTTCGGCGCCCAGCTGGCCGCCGCTCTGGGGTTGCCTTATGCCTTTGCCTCGCACTTTGCCCCGGCTGCGTTGATGGCGGCATTGGCGCACTACCGCGAGCACTTCCAACCGTCGCGCTTTCTCGATCGGCCCTACGCGATGGTCGGCTTGAATGCCTATGTGGCGGACAGCGACGCCGAGGCCCGCTTTCATGCCAGTTCGATGGAGCAGGCCTTTGTTGCCCTACGGCAGGGGCGGCCTGGTCCGATCCCGCCGCCGGTGGCGGACTATCATCAGCGGGCAGGGCGTTTCGAGCAGGCGGTGATCGAGCAGACCATGGCTTGTTCGGCGATCGGCTCGCCCGAGACGGTCGAGCGCGAGATTGCCCGATTCCTGGAGACGACCGGCGCCGATGAGTTGATCATCACCAACTCGAGTTTCGATCACGCAGCACGCTGCCGTTCCTACCAGTTGCTGGCCGAGATACACGAGCGCCTCGTCGCCCAGCGTGCTGAACGAGGCGTTTGACTAGAATGCCTGATGCGACGGCGGCAGACCCGCGCGATGACAACGATGTCCGCCGGGTGTTCCTGGCGCTCTGGCCGGACGAGGGCATGCGTGGTGCGCTGCACCATCTGGCAGGTATGATGGACGTCGGCGGCCGCTGTGTTCCGCGCGACCATTTGCACCTGACACTGGCCTTCCCCGGCACGATCAAGGCCGCGCAGGCGGCCTGCCTTGCCGAGCGACTTTCCAGCCTGCGGTTCGATCCGATCCCGATCCTGCTCGATCGGCTGGGGTATTTCCCTAGAGCCAAAGTGGCCTGGGCGGGGCCGAGCCAGCCGCCGGAGGCCCTTGGTCAACTGGCCGAACGGGCGCGGGGGCTGTGTCTGGCCTGCGGGATCGAGATAGCCGATCGGCCATTTCAACCGCATGTCACGCTGCGCCGTTTTGCGCGACCGCCGTCGCAGGTTGTCCTGGATGAGCCGCTGCACTGGTTCGCCGATACGCTGGTGCTGGTCGAGTCGGGCCGTGATGGCCATCCGGGGCCCTACCGTCTGCTGGCACGCTGGCCGTCAGACTGAGTGGTCTGCTCGGCCGACCGGGTGTTCGTGCGGCACTGCCGCGGCCGCCGGGCCACTTAGGCAGCCGATGCTGACGCCAAGCGGGCGAGTGTGAGACCTCATTTTGACGATAGTTGCCTGCAACCGGGCGGAATGCCGGGGAATGGCGTGAGACAGCGTGCCCGCGTCGCGGTCATAGCAGCCACTCGATCGGCAGCAGCGAGGACAGCCAGGCCGCGATACTCTTGAAAACGTTAATGCCGGGTTCCTGTTCATGAAGGATGACCTCATCGTCGCGCTGTTCCATCCAGCGCAACTGGCCTCCATCAAGTTCTACCCGGTAGGCAATTTGCGGCGCGTGCAGGTCGAAGATATGGCTGATTTTTCCGGCAAGCTCGGGGCTGTCGATCACGAATCCCATTTCGGTGTTGAACAGGATCGAGCGTGGGTCGACGTTGTAGGAGCCGATGAACAGCTGTTTACCATCGACCACGATTGCCTTGGCGTGCAGGGTGGTGGCCGGGCTGCCGAAAAAACCGATTCCTTCGGGCCGCAGCCCTTTGTCGACGAGCCGGCGCATCTCGTAGAGCTCCACGCCGGACTTGAGCAAGGGCTTTCGGTAGCGGGCATAGCCGGCATGGACGGGCGGCATGTCGATGGCATCCAGGGAGTTGGTCAGTACCCGAACCCGCACCCCCCGTCTGGCCAGGATGCCTAGCGCGTCGGTCAGGGTCGGGCCGGGCACGAAGAACGAGGAAATGATGTCCAGCGACTCTTGAGGGACAGCAAACTCTTCACGCAGGGCTAGCGTCAGCAGATCCTCGTGGGCAATCGGATCAAGCCCCTTGGCCGGGTCATCGAGCACCAGTGTTGTCGGCGCCCAGACCAGATCCAGGTCGCCGGTCAGCAAGCCGCCTACGACATGATTGTCGTGTACGGCAGCCAGCAGTTTCCGTGCCTCCTGGGATGACAGCAGGGCATCGGCCTTCTCGCCGAGGTGTTTGAGCGTGTCTTTTCCCGCTGGTGGCAGGATGCGGTCGGCCGGATAGGCCGAGCCGCTCTGCCAGTAGGCATCGAAACCCTGCGAGGCGTCGTCGACCACCGGGCCCACAGCGAGGATGTCGAGATCGGAAAACACGAACCCGTCGGTCGCCCCGAAGTAGCTGTCGCCGATATTGCGGCCGCCACTGATCAGTGCCTGATTGTCAGCAATAAACACCTTGTTGTGCAGGCGCCGGTTGGCACGGTTGAAGTCGGTCAGGAAGCTCAGCCAGCGCACATCACGCATTGTAAACGGATTGAACAGCCGCACCTCGATATTGGGATGGGCATGCAATGCCGCCAGCTGGGTGTCGAGCTGCCGAGTGCCCAGATCGTCCAGCAGTAGGCGCACGCGCACGCCGCGATCGGCGGCGTGCAGCAGCTCGCGCAGCAGCAGGGTGCCGGAGTGATCGCTGAACCAGATGTAGTACTGCAGATCGAGGCTCTGCTGGGCGGCGCGTGCCAGGTGAGTCAGAGCGGCGAAGGTTTCGGCCGGTTCAAACAGCAGATGGATGCCGGTGTCACCAGGATGAGTGCTCAGTTGCGGGGCCAGGATGTTGCCAAGGGGCGTGTCACGCGTCTGGGAGGCCGGAATGGCTGTCGAGGAGTGTCGCCCTTCCAGTGGTGGCAGCGAGCAGCCGGCCAGCAATGCGGCCAGCACCATGCCGATCCCTGTTATTGATTTTGGTGTTTTTCGAACCAAAGCCCTGTCCCTCGGCTACCTGTACCAATATAAGATGATGGGCGTGGAATTTGGATCGTCCTGGTCATCCACTCTTGGCCATTCGCCTTGGCCATGCTGAAATATGTCCGAGTAGGTAATGAGGCAAGCCTCCTCAAGAAGTTATCAGAAGGAAGCTATAAGAAGGCAGCTGTCAGAAGGAAATCATCAGATCTAATCAGGTTCCGCGGCCAGCCGTTCAAGGATTCGCGCTGTGTCTTGTTTGGCCAGCACCGTGTTCATTACCTCCACCGCCACGACGAAACAGGGCACATGAAAGGGTTCACTGAGCTTGGGCGGGAGGCAAGCGGACCGGGTGGCGTGCTCATCGGTGGCGAGTTGTTCCCCGCAGCATGGTCGGGACATAGAGCAGAGCGGACAGGCACGCTGAGACTGACGAAACTTGGCCTCCTGAGTCGGAGGCCGGGTGTCAAAAAGAATGGGTCAGAGTTTACGTTCGAAGGCCTCGACCTGCTCACGCGCCTCGTCCTTGGCGATGCCGTATTTCTCCTGCACTTTTCCGATCAGGTAATCACGATGACCCTCGGCCTCGGTGAGGTCGTCATCGGTCAGTTGCCCCCACTCCTGCTTGATCCGGCCCTTGATCTGTTTCCAGTTGCCTTTGATTCGATCTGAATCCATGAGGATGTCTCCCAAATGACGTGACAGAGTCGAAAAGCGAACCCGCGAGGCGAGACGCTTAAGGAAGCTAGGAGCATGAAATGTCTTTGTCAAGGGAGCGATCCTATGATTGATTCGCGGCGAGTTCCCCTGGATATTTTCCGGCGAGCTGATTTGCTCCCGGATCGGGTAGCGGTTGCTTGGAAAAACGCGCCATGACACTGGGCGAATCGTCGTCTCACCCCTCGAATTGCCTGGCTGGTTGATACGTTCACTGTTCGTCGCTTGGTTGATGATGGGTGCACCTATTCCTGCAGGATCTTTCGTTTGAACTATGTTCCTGTTGGGCCATTTCTAAACATCCAGGAGCGGATTTCCCACTTCGACAACGTCTGGCTCGCAACAGAGGAGATTTGTCATGGGTCCTGAAATCATCAGTGAGCGTTTCCCGCATGTGGTCAGTGCCGTGTTCGACGACGAACAGCGTGCGCGTGATGCTGCGGCCGCACTGGTGGCCAAGGGTGGTCTGCCCAGTGAGCAGATCGACGTGGTCGAGCCGAACGATCCGGGTTTGTCGCACAAGGTCGAGCCGGAGTCGGAGGCCATCTTCCAGACCATCCTGCACTCACACGCCATTCTAGGGGTAGTTGGTGTCGTTGCAGGCCTGATCCTGGCCGGAATCCTGATCGGTGCGGGCTTTGCGTTTGCCACTTCCTTTCCCGGCTGGTTGCTCGGCATTTTCGCGGTGATCGGCGGGGCGATAGGCATGCTTGTTGCCGGACTGGTTTCCAGCCGCCCCGACCATCAGTACGTGGTCACCGAAACCCGGGATGCCGCCGAGCATGGCAAATGGACGGTGGTGGTGCATGCCCGGGACATGGAGGAGAAGAACAGGGCCGATGAGCTACTGAAACAATACTCGGAGGAGGTGACCGAGTCATTGTGATGGCCCGGAACAGCCTTCCGGGGCCGTCAGTCGGCAGGAGCGATGGTGAATGACATTCGACATCGATTGGGCGTCGATCTACTGGAATCTGACCTTCCTGGCGGCGGCATACATGCTCGCGCTCCCTGTGGGCTTAGAGCGCGAGCGGCACTCCCGCTCGGCCGGCTTGCGGACCTTCCCGCTGGTCGCCGTCGCCAGTTGCGCCTACATGCTGCTGGGTATTAATGTGCTGGAATCCAGTGATGCCGAGGCGCGGGTGTTCCAGGGGATCGTCACCGGTATGGGCTTCATCGGCGGCGGGGCAATCCTCAAGAGCGAGAATCACGCTTCCGGCACGGCGACTGCTGCGAGTCTCTGGGCCACTGGTGGCATTAGCGTGGCCGTCGCCTGGAATCACTTCGAGGTAGCCGTGCTTCTCTCAATCATCACCTTCGCCAGTCTGCGCCTGCTGTCGTCGGCGAAGACTGTGTTGAACGACGACGAGGGGAAGTCGCCCAAGGCCGACGACTGATCACGCAGTGACCCGGCAACGAAATCATCTGTGGCCGAGCGACCATCTGAACAATGGGTCAGCAGCGGCCCTTTTTCGCTTGGCCCGGCGGGCAGAAGTGGCCATGAGAGTGACTGTGCCCCTTGCGGTGGCGATGGTGTTCATGATGGCCGTTGTCGCGGTAATGCCGATCATCGCGGCTGTTGTGCGTGGTGACACCCGTACCGACGGCCGCGCCGATGCCTGAACCGACGATCGCTCCCTCGCGGCCACCGACTTCGGCGCCGATGATGCCGCCGAGCGCGCCTCCGATCGCCCCACCAGTGGCGGCGTCGCGGTGAAGCTCGCCGCCAAACGCGGCCGTGGCCGGCAGGATCAGTGCAGCCAGCAAAATAGGACTGTATTTGATCATGATTCTGTTCCTGTGAGTTGTCGCGGGCTGGCAGGTGAATCTGCCGATGACCGCTTCGATAGGCAGGCTTAATCGCAAGTTTCCGAGGGTTATTCGGCCCCTTCGTCTATCTCCGTTTCTTCGGCTGCCGGACCGACGATCACCACGATCCGACGTGCCGGATCTACATGGCGGTCGAAGGCTACCTTGATCTCGGCGGCATCAATGGCCCGCACCCGGTCGATATAGTCATCGAAGTAGTCCAGCGGCAGTTCCAGGAAGGCCAGGGCGCCAATCTGTTCGGTGATTTTCTTGTTGCTGTTCAATCGCATCGGGAAGCCACCCACCAGATTGGCCTCACTGTCGGCGACCTCTTGCTCCGTCGGTCCGTCTGCGAGGAAACGCTCGAGCTCGTCGATCATCAGCGTCAGGGCGTTATCGACCTGGCTGTTGCGTGTCTGGATGCCCATCACGAAGCGCCCACCAGCACGCAACGGCATCAGGTAGCTGTAGGTGCCATAGGCCAGGCCGCGTTTCTGGCGCAGCTCGGACATCAACCGTGAGGCGAAGCCGTTGCCACCGAAGATGTGATTGCCGACGTACAACGGCAGGTAGTCCTCGTGCTTGCGGGCGATGCCGTCGAAGGCCACCAGTACGGTCGACTGCTCGGAGGGGAAGTCGACCCGGACAGTCTGCGATTCTGCCAGTGGTGGGATCGGCGGCAGGTCGGCAGGTTTCTCGCCAGCTGGCAGGTCGGCCGTTAGCCGGTTGGCCAATCGTTCGGCCTGCGCACGGTCAAGGTCGCCGACGATCACCACGATGGCGTTTTTCGCGACGAAATAGCGTTGATGGAAGGCCCGCACGTCCTCGTGCCGGATGGTCTCGACACTCTCGCGACTGCCATCGGTGGGATGGCTGTACGGATGATCGCCAAAGGCGGCCTGACGGAGGGCGTCGTTTGCCACCGCCGAGGCCGATTGCTGGCGTGCCTCGATTGCCCGCAATAGGCGCGCGCGCTCACGGGCGACATCATCCGGATTGAAGGCCGGCGAGCTGATCACCTCGGCCATCAGATCCACGGCCGGCCAGAGCCAGTCGCTTTCGGTCAGGCTGCGCAGGCGCACGGCAGTCGTCTCGAGGCTCGCACTGGCCGAGAACTCGGCGCCGGCCCGGGCGAAACCGTCGGCGATCGCCTTGGCATCCCGTTCGGTACTGCCCTCGTCGAGCAAACGAGCCGTGAGACTGGCCGTGCCGCCCTTGCCCTCGGGGTCACGCGCACTGCCGGCATCGAAGATCATCCGGGCATCGACCATCGGCAGGCTGTCGGTGGCGTAGAAGAGCACCTGTGAACCATTGTCTGTCTGCCAGGTTTCCAGTGGCAGAACGGGCTGGTCGGCGCGTGCGACCAGGCTGGTGAACAGGCCCATGAACAGGGCGACGATGGCGAGCGGAATCAGCCAGAGCGGCTGTCGATAAAACTCAGTCATGGGTTTTCACCTGCGATGGACTGGTCGGCGCCTGAGGCGGTCGGCTGGGGATCCTCCTGTGGCTCGGGTTCCAGAGTGGCGATGGTCAGCCCCCGGTCGTGAAAATAGGTTTGCGCGACCGCCTGGATGTCAGCGGGCGTGACCGCGCGGATACCTTCGACGAACCGGTCGGCGAGGCGATAGTCCAACCCCACGGTCTCATACACGCCGAGCGCCATGCCCTGGTAGAACAATGAGTCGCGCTGGTAGACGTCCGCGGCGGCCACCTGGGCCTTGATGCGCTCGAGCTCTTCCTTGCCGACGGGTTCGGCCTTCAATCGCTCGATTTGCGTACGCAGCAATGTTTCGACTTCAGTGAGTGACTGGCCCTGGCGCGGCCTGGCATTGAGGGTGAACAGGGTGGTCTCGCGGGCAGTGAGGCTGTAACCGGCTGAAGCGGCCGACAACTTGCCGGCACGTACCAGGTCGTTGTTCAATCGGGCACCCGAATCGCCCGAGAGGATGCCGGCGGCTACGGCCAGTGCATAGGCGACCTTCTGGTCGTCGGCAGTCACCAGCGATGGCACCTTGTAGCCCATCGCCAGTTGCGGCAGCTTGGCTGGAATCACGAGCGAGGCCCGCTTGATGCCGTGCTGAGTCATTTCCTCGCGTGGCTTGGCTGCCGGCAGATCACGGGAAGGCACCTTGCCGTAGTGACGGCGGGCCAGTTTGATCGCATGTTCTTGTTCAACATCGCCGACTATGATCAGCGTGGCGTTGTTGGGTGCGTAATGGCTGCGGTACCAGTGTTCGAGATCCCCAATCGTGTAGGCGTCGATATCCGTCTTCCAGCCGATGATGGGGTGGTGATAACCGCTGCTGGTAAATGCGGTGGCGTACAGCAGTTGGCCGAGTCGCGCGCTGGGGTTGTCACGCACGCGCATTCGCCATTCCTCCTTGACCACCTCCTTTTCGCGGGCGAATTCCTCCGGATCGAGGGCAAGGTTGGCCATGCGATCGGCCTCCCAGCGCATGACCGTCTCGAGTTCATCGGCTGCCAGTGTCTGGAAATAGGCGGTGTAATCGCGCCCGGTGAAGGCGTTCTCCTCGCCGCCAAGGCGCGAGATGATCTTGGAGAATTCGCCGGGGCCGAGGCTCTCGGTGCCCTTGAACATCATGTGCTCGAACATGTGCGCAATCCCCGTGATCCCGCCCGGCTCGTCGGTCGAGCCCACCTTGTACCAGATCTGGTGGGTCACTACCGGTGCGCGCTTGTCGGGCAGCACCAGCACTTTGAGGCCGTTGTCGAGGGTGGTTTCGTGCACGTTGGTCGCGCTGCCGGCGGTGACGGCGGTGGACGTGGCCAACGTGATCAGCAGGGAAAATAGGGCGGCGAGCGCCGCTCTCGGGAGACGTCCTGGATGCATGCGTATCAGTTACCGATAGTTGTTGGTGGGACCTGTGGAAACGACTCGTTCCGATCCGCGTCCGCCCGCGTCCGCTTGACTCATGACGAGTGGCTCATGAGGCGGTCAGATCAGCGAGATGTGACCGGGAACAGGGCGTTTGGTTTCACTTCCAGTGTGGCAGGCTCGACGACCCGGGAGTCGGGATGCTGATTCTGGAAGGAGAACGCGGATCTCACGATCATACAAGCTGGCTGCGTCGTCGAAGAAAGTATTGCCCAGATGGTATTGCCCAATAAGATCTTGCCCAAAGATGTTGGCCAAGAGGCTGACACCAGGTCATGGCCGTTGGCAGATCACTGGCCGGTTGTCTGTTAGCCGGCCTTTGCGTATGACACGCTAAGGAAGCTTTGCACGAATCGATGGAACCCTTGGGAATTTGTTTACACTAAGGGGAAGCTCGCTGTGGCGGGTGAGGTGTAGTTTCAACCAGAGGGAGTATGAGATGAAACGAGTTGCTCGAGTCGTCAGTCCGATCGTGATTGCCTCGTTGGTATTTGGCAGCACGACGGCCATGGCTGCTCCGTCCGCCATTGTCGATGGACTGGTGTCCACTCAGGAGGTGATCAACGCCGATCAGGTGCGCGCCGATCGTCAGCAGATCGCCGAGTTGCTGGCCCGCGCAGATGTTCGCGAGCAACTGGCCGCCCAAGGCGTTGACCCGGCCGAAGTCGAGCAGCGTGTGGCGGCCCTGTCTGACCAGGAGGTGCGTCAGATGAACGAGAAACTCGACCAGATGCCTGCTGGTACAAGCAGTGTGGTCGGTGTGCTGTTTGCTGTCTTCGTCATTCTGCTGATCACCGACCTGCTCGGTCTGACCAAGGTCTTCCCGTTCACTCGCTGATAACGGGATGTCTTGATGAGGCATATGGAAAGCACCCGCTGGTCGGGTGCTTTGTTGTTTCTGACGCTGGTCGCTCTGCTCGGCGGCTGCGCAACTACCCCGCCGTTGTCTGAAGCAGCGCGCTCATCCCTGCCGGATCGACAGCTGATCGAAGAGGTGCCGTTCCATGGGCAGCGCCAGTACCAGTGCGGGCCGGCGACACTCGCGATGATGCTGGCGCATGCCGGGCAGCCGGCCAGCGTCGACGAGTTGATCCCGCAGGTTTTCCTGCCTGGGCGTGCAGGCAGCGTTCAACCCGAGATGCTGGCCACGGTACGTCGCCACGGACGGGTGCCATTCGTCATCCCGGGCACGATGGATGCCTTGCTCACCGAGGTCGCGGCGGGCCATTCGGTTGCCGTGCTGCAGAATCTGTCGCTGCCCTGGTGGCCGTCATGGCACTACGCGGTGGTGATCGGTTACGACCTGGGCGAAGAGACGCTGACCCTGCACAGTGGTGAAAAGCCATGGATGGAAATCGGGATGGGGCGCTTCGACGCTACCTGGGCGCGTTCCGATCGCTGGGCCTTTATTGCGCTGCCGCCCGGGGAGTTGCCAGCTTCGCCGCTCGGCCGACCGGCTGTGGAGGCGGTGGTTGCCTTCGAGTCGGTGCAGGGCGCCGAGGCCGCTTTGCCGACATGGCGCGCGCTTGCCGAGCGGCGGCCGGAGCTCAGCCTGGCCCAGTTTGGTCTGGGCAATGCACTGGCTGCGGTCGGTGATCGCAGAGAGGCTGCAGCCGCCTTTCAGCGTGCGGCCAGTGCAGCCCCGGATTTTGCAGCCGCCTGGCTCAACTTAGGACTCGTGTTGCGGTCGCTGGGTGATAGTGCTGCTGCCCGCAAGGCGCTGGAGCAGGCGGCCTTGCTCCCCGGCCCACTCAAGGAGCGGGCGCAAGAGCTGCTCGAGACGATTCCCTAGGGAAGCTCTGCACGAATGAATCGATGGTGCCTCTGGCTTAACGCTGAATATTCCAACCAACCCCTTGGTTGTGGCCTCTGCTGAATGATTGCCAGTCATTGCGGCCCGCTCGCCTCGAGTTGTGGTGCTCTTGGAGTCGGAGTAGGCAAGCCGGTTTGAGGATGCGGGCGGGTCGTATCGTGATCCCGGCGAAGCGGGATCATCGGAAAACGGTAGGCCGCGAATGATAAGCTTATTAGATAGTAGTAATTCAGGCCGTTCCGGCCGGTAACAGACAGAGGGGAATGCAGCATGCTGATGCTGGACGTGAAGGATCTGGGGTGGTGGTACTGGCTGGTGACGGCCGGGCTGCTGACATTCGGCGTGCTGGTCAACCCGCTGGGGCTGTTCCTCGCTGTGGGGCTGACGGTGATCAACTTGCTGCACTTCGCCGTGCGTGCAGATCGCCTGACAGCCTTCCCGGTGCAGGTGCGATTCTTCTATCTGCTCCTGCTGCTGATCGCGTTGCCCGAGCCACTGCGCTGGCTGTTCTGGATCCCGACAATAGGCACCTGGGCACAGGTGTTGGTGGGTTATTGCACCATGGCGCGCCTGGTCTCGTTGTTTCCCTGGAACCGCCACGAGCCGTTGAGCTGGCGGTTGGTCTGGCGGCGATTTATCTCGGCGCCGGTGCGTGGCAGCGTGGCTGAGCAGGAAGTGTCCAGATAAAAAATGCCGCAGACGCCTTCACGTCGCCTGTCGTTCCAGGAAGGCCCACGGCCACACTGAACCGTGCTGCAACAGGCAGATCCAGCTCGAGACTATCAGCGCGTTACGCACGGCGCCTTCGGCCTATCTTGAGAGACATTATTCGATGAGCGATCTTCCCCATTGCCCCGAGTGTAGTTCGACCCTGACCTATCATGACGGCACGCTGTTCGTCTGCCCGGAGTGCGGGCATGAATGGTTGGCAGAGGCCGAGGCGGAAACCCAGCCGAGCGACGCCGTCGTGCGGGATGCCCGCGGTAATCCGCTGGCGGATGGTGACAGCGTGACCGTGATCAAAGACCTCAAGGTCAAGGGCAGCTCGGCCGTGGTCAAGGTGGGCACCAAGGTGAAGAACATCCGCTTGGTCGACGGGGATCACGACATCGACTGCAAGGTCGATGGCATCGGCCCGATGAAGCTCAAGTCCGAGTTCGTCAAAAAGGCATAGGGATGAGGGTTTGAGGACGAGGACTCTGGGGATAAAGATGTGCCGAGGCAATCGAATGACTCGGCAACTCGACCGAAAGTCCCGGTATCTTCGATGAGCGAGTGGTGGGGGTGTGACGAGCCCCGGCTATTCGTCCAGCATCATTATCAGCCCCTGGGCGACCAGCGCCGCAGCGGAAAGGATCATTCCGGACCAGGGGATCCAGCGCGGCAGGTTTGGTACGTCTCCCGGCTGACCACGACGCTTGAGCACGATCAGCGAGGCGTTCACCGTGACGAACACTGCCAACACGATGCCGCTGGTGAGGTTCGCCAGCGTCTTCAATGGCAGGAACAGGGCAAGCAGCAACGTGACGGTAGTGGCCAGGACCGTGGCGATCAACGGAGTGTGGGTGCGGGGGTGGATCTGGCCGAGAAATGCCGGCGCTCCCTGGCGATTACGTCCCATGTCCATGATCAGGCGCGCGGCCATGATGATCTGGGCGAGGGCCCCATTGACGATAATGAGCAGGCTGATCAGGCCCAGCGGCACGCCAGGATGCCCCTTTGCTTCGACCACGGCCACCAGTGGGGCCTGCGCCTCTGCCAGCAGGTCGGGTGACAGAACACTGGTGGCCGCAACCGTCACCAGCGCGTAGATTGCCAGCGAGATCAGCACCGTAGCCACGATTGCGCGGGGCAGGTTGCGCTTGACGTCTCTCACTTCCTCGGCAAGGGTCGTCATGTCCTCAAAACCGATGAACGCGAAGAAGGCGAGAAAGGCGCCGAGAAACATGCCCAGCAGCATCTGTGCCTCGATGTTGTCCAGGGCGTCTGCCAGCGCCACCGGAGCGCTGGCCATATCCGGGGCAGCCACCCATACCACATAGCCGAGCCCGCCTAGGCCGAGCAGGGTGGTCACGGCCATGAACCAGGCGCTCTCACGTATACCCGCCATGGCGATGCCGCCGAGAATGAGCGTGGTTATGGCGATGGTCAGTAACGCGGGCAGGTCAAGGAACAGCGAAGCGTAACGCTCGAAGCCGGTGAGGACGGTCGCCGCCGACACCATTCCGGTGATAGCCAGTCCCCAGCCGATGGCGATGTTCAAACCGCGTCGTCCGAAGGCCTCCCGGGCGTAATCGATCGGACCGCCGGCGGCTGGAATGCGCGCGGTCAGCTCACTGAAGGACAGGGCGGTGAGCGAGGCCACCAGGGCGGCGAGCACGAAGGCGAATGGTGTGAGCAGACCGGCGGTGCCTGCGACCTCGCCGATCACCACGTAGATGCCCGCGCCGAGAATGGTGCCAAGACCATAAAGCGTCAGCAACACGGGCCCCAATTCCCGTTTGAGCGTGGGTTGTCCGGGCACAGGCAGGATGGTCGGAGGGGTGGAGGTGTGGTGATGGGGCGGTCGGTTCATGGCCGCTATTGTAGCCCCCCGCAGCCCCAGGGTCGGTGCCAGGCGAGGTGCTACTCGGACAAGACAGGCAATTCGGACTGATTTAGGGAAGCCCTGCACGAATCGCGCGTCGAGCATGGTCTCGATCTGCGTGAGATTCGTTCGTTTCCCGTATCTCCAGCCGCTCGGCAACTCGCATGAGATGACTTGTTTCTCTTGATCTAGACCCCGCCAGGGGTCGCTCGTACAGCAGTTCAATGCGAAGGCCCCGAACTCTCGGGGCCTTGTTCTTCATGGTCGCGGTCTGGGATGCCGGACGATCAGCGTTCCGTCGACTCCTTGACCTTGTCGCCCAGTTCCTCGATTTCATCACCTGCCTTGTCCGTGGCGTCTTCAATCTTGTCGCCGGTCTTTTCCACGGCCTCGTCAATTTGCTTGCCGGCCCGTTCCGCAGGCCCTTCATTGTCTGAACAGCCCACTACGGTCAGACCCAGGGCCAGCATCAGTGCGATCAGTGCATTTCTGGTAGTCATTGATTGCTCTCCTATTGGTTGTCAGGCTGTGGGGCAAGTGATACTCACGCAGTAAGGCCGAGCGCTGCTCGACCGGTCTCCATCGCGAGCATAGTCCTTCGAGGGCCGGAGGCTTCACAAGTTTCAAAATCCATCGATTCGAGCAGGTTTCCTTGAACGATGGCAAGCGGGAGATGCCGTCGTGATCAGAATGACTTGCCACGCAGGGCGCGCAGCAAGGCTCGGGCTTTTTTGGCGGGTTTGTGGTGGGGGTTGAGCTCCCGTTCGCTGCGCCGTTGCTCGGCCACCAGACGGCGCTTTTCGATGCTGTCGGGCGTCTCGCGATACATGGCCTGGGCTTCGCTGGCCGGGCCTCGCTTGGGGTTGAGGCCCTCGACCTCGACGACAAAGTGCATGCCCGCCTTGCTGATGGTCAGTTGATCGCCTGGTCGGACGGCCCTGCCACGTTTGCCGACCGTCTGGTCATTGAGTTTGATCTTGCCGCCATCGATTGCGGCCGCGGACAGCTGGCGGGTCTTGAAGAAACGGGCCGCCCACAGCCAAGTGTCGAGACGCTGGCTGTCGATCGCGGCGTTGGTCGGCAGGTTCGGTTGGCTTTTGGTGCGACGTTTTTTCATCAATGGTGACAATGGGGGTGGGCATTGGGATACGCTTGACGGTATGCCGGGCACCCGCCCGTGGATTTATTCTGATGTGGAGGCATCATGCAACTCGAATTGATCAGCTTCAAGCTCTGCCCTTTCGTCCAGCGCTCCGTGATCACCCTCAAGCACAAGGGGGTGCCGTTTGACACCACCTTTATCCAGCTCGACGAGCCGCCGGCCTGGTTTGCCGAGCTTTCGCCGCTGGGCAAGGTGCCCTTGTTGAAGGTCGACGACACGGTGCTGTTCGAGTCGGCGGTGATCAATGAGTTCCTCGACGAGTCCTTCGGCGAGCGCATGCTGTCGGACAATGCCCTCAAGCGTGCCCAGCAACGGGCCTGGATCGAGCTGGGATCGAGCGCTCTGTTCGCGATGTTTGGTGCCACCACTGCTGGTGAGCAGTCCGAGAGCACGGCCAAGCGCGAGGAGCTGGCGAAACTGTTCGGTCACCTTGAGCGTCAGTTCGCCAAGACCCCGCCGGCGCCGTACTTCTCCGGTGAGGCGTTCTCATTGGTAGATACGTCGTTCGCGCCACTGTTCCAGCGGCTGTTCTTGCTGCCCGAGCCACTGCTTGACTGGAGCCTGGTGCCGACAGTCAAGCAGTGGGGCGAGCGTCTCGTCGATGAGGCGATCGTCAAGGAATCGTTGCCCGAAGGCTTCGAGCAGCTGTTCCCGATGATGCTGAAAAAGCAGAATGGCTGGTACGCCCGCGAGTATCTGGCTGACTGATACCTGGTGCCGGCGGACCTCGCGTTCGGCTGCCTCGGCCCTTTGCTCAGTTCCAGTTCCGCTCAAGTCGCTGGTTGACCCAGCTGCCGATACCGGCGCCGAGGAGGATGCCGGCAGTCACCCAGGCAGCGAACCACTTGCCCTCGCCGAGCATGGCCAGTGCCGTGCCTGGGCAAACGCCGGTGCCCGCCCAGCCCAGGCCGAATAGCACTGCGCCGACGATCAGGCCACGCTTGAAGGGCTTGTGCTCGATGGAAATCGGCTCACCGGTATTACGTGCGCGCCAGCGGCCGCGCCAGGCCAGCCAGCTGAGCATGCCGCCTACGACGACGGCGGTGGCGATCACCCACAGCAGCCGGAGGTCATTGAACAGCAATAGGTCGCTGATGATCGCGGGACTGGTCGCGCCGGCGCGGCTGAGGAGAAAGCCGAAGCTGATGCCGAAGACGAGGAACAGGGCATTGCGGTGGTTGAGCATCGGTCAGACTCCCAGCAGCCAGGCGGCCAGCTGGGCTGAGCCCACGGCGACGGCAAAAAAGATCGCTGAGGCCACCACGCTGGCTGGCGCCCCCATAGCCACGCCGGCGATGGTGTGGCCGGAGGTGCAGCCGCCGGCCAGCCGAGAACCCAAGCCGATCAACAGGCCGCCGAAAAGCCACCAGAGCGCGGCACCGACAGTCGAGTCGGGTATCAGCGCGGTGTAGAACTGGCCGAATTCAGCAGCGCTGCCCTGCCAGCCAGGCTCGCCATCGGTGAGCGCGGCGAGCAGGCCGCCAAGAATAACGCCGAACAGGAACACGATCCGCCAACCACCATCGGTATCGCGCGCGGCACCGGGCTTCAGGCAGGTGGCGAGATTGGCGAACCCGGTCGAGCAGGACAATGGCTGGTCGGCGAGCCAGCGTTGCGTGAAGGCGAGCCCGGCGATCAGCACGCCTACCAGCACCGGGGGCCAGAGCGGGCCAGTGAAGGCATCTATCAGTGTGTCGAGGTAGGGCAAGAACCAGTATCTCCGCAGGCTTCGTGTTTCGATGCAGCCCGGCACCTTAGCCGGGGGCTCGCATCCGCGCCAGCAGATATTTTTTCTGTGCCTATAAACAGAATCACCCCCGTCGAGGCGGGGGTGATCAGGGCAGGCGGGGACTGCGGCCGGTCAGTCGGCCCAAGTTGGTCAATCTGGTCGATCGATATGGTCAATCGGCCAGATCAGTCGGTCTGGCGTTCCCCGAAATCTCCCTTTTCGGGCAGGGTGATATTGAGTTCGAACAGTTCGAACTGCTCGTTGTGTTCCACCTCGAACTTGACCGCGTCGTCCTCAACATGGACGTACTTGCGAATCACCTCGAGGATCTCCTGTTGCATCGCGGGCAGGTATTCGGGGGCACGGTGCTGCCCTTGGGCCCGCTCGTGAGCGATCAGGATCTGCAGGCGTTCCTTGGCCTTCTTGGCCGAGGGTTCCTGTGAACGTTTGCGAAAGATATCCAGCAGTGCCATGACTTAACTCCGACCGAACAGGCGACCGAGGAGCGACTTCTTCTCGGACTCGATGAAACGCATGGGCCGATCTTCGCCAAGCAGTCGGGCGACCGCATCTTCGTAGGCCTGACCGGCGTCGGTGTCGCTGTCGAGGATCACCGGTCGGCCCGCGTTGGAGGCCTGCAGCACGGCGTTGGATTCGGGGATGACGCCCAGCAGGGGTATCGCCAGGATCTCGAGCATGTCTTCGACGGAGAGCATCTCGCCTGTGCCTGCGCGTGACGGGGAGTAGCGGGTGACCAGCAGGTATTCCTTGATGGCAGTCTTGCCCTCCTTCGCTCGGCGGGACTTGCTGGCGAGGATGCCGAGCATGCGGTCGGAGTCTCGCACCGAGGAAATTTCCGGGTTGGAGACGACGATGGCTTCGTCGGCGTAGTACATCGCCAACTGCGCACCACGCTCGATGCCGGCGGGTGAATCACAGATGATGTATTCGAATCCTTCTGCTCGAAGTTCGTCGAATACCCTGCCGACGCCTTCCTCGGTGAGGGCGTCCTTGTCTTTTGTCTGGGAGGCGGGCAGCACGTAGAGGTTGTCGACTTCCTTGTGACGAATCAATGCCTGGTTGAGCCCCGCTTCGCCCTGGATCACGTTGACGATGTCGTAGACGACGCGGCGCTCGACCCCCATGATGAGATCGAGATTGCGCAGGCCGACGTCGAAGTCGATCACCGCTGTTTTCTTGCCGGCCATGGCCAGCCCACTCGAAATGGCCGCGCTGGTCGTTGTCTTGCCAACGCCGCCCTTGCCGGAGGTTACCACCAGGACTTTGGACACGGGTTGTCTCCCTGTTCGCGAAAAAGTGTTGTGATTTGTTGCGGCCTTGCGGGGCATCTGTCCGCCTGCTCGGCGCTGTCAGGTGGTCGGACTGTGCCACAAAGACGTGTTATTCCCAACGATTCCACCCTGCTGAATGCTGCCGTCGTCGGTTCGTGCAGAACTTCCCTAGTCAAATGGCTGGACGACCAGTTGGCCGTCGATCAGTTCGACCACGACGCGTTTTCCCCAGGCCGAGTGCTGGGCGAGCTGTTCGCCATCGAGGAACGTGCCGCAAATGGCGATGATCTCGGGCTCGAATGACTCGCAGAAGATGCGCGCCTCACCCTGGTTGCCAGCGCCGGCCGCAGCCGTGCCCTTGAGTGCACCATGGATGTAGATGGAGCCGTCGGCCACCACGCGGGCACCGGCGCCGACGGTGTTCATGACCACCATGTCCTGCCCCTGGGCGTACAGCTCAGTGCCCGAGCGCACAGGATGACGCAGAATCATGGGTGCGATGGGTCCGACTGGCCTGGCCGCTCGGGCGGGGGCAGCGGGTTCAGCTACCGATTCGGGCCTCGTCTCAGGCGCCTGTACCGCTTTCGGCTCGGCTGCAGCAGGTGGCGGGGTGATCGGGCGAGCAGTGTCGAGGCCGGCTCGGTCGTCGAACACCGGCAGGTCGGCGCTACGCGCCTGGGCTTGCTGCTGCTCGTTGCCGTGCACCACGCCGACAGGCTCGAGGCGATAGTTGCGCAGCAGGCTGACCAGGGCTGGAAAGTCGATCCATTTGCCGCTGTCCGTGATGGCCGCCAGATCAATCACACAGGGCTGACGCTCGTTGCCCACGCCGGGGTTGCCGAAGCGTTCGCTCAGACTGCGGGTGAGTTTGAGCAAATGCGTTTCGAACAGGTGGACGTGGGTGAGTGCAAGCGGGCGCTGGTCGATATCAAGGGCTGCTGTGCCGGTCCGGGCGGCCTTGCGTGAGGTGGCAGTCATGTGGGGCTCGAGTTTTATCCTTAAAACGGGTTGAACAGGGTGATTCTCGTACCGTTACAGACGGCAGAGTGCCAGACGGAATTGGATATCCTCATGGACCTGTCGAGGGCGGCCATTATCGCGATCCAGCGTCATGAAACGCACGGTGAAGCGGTGCTTGCCGGCGCTGATTTCCGGATAGGCGACGGTGTTGTCGTCGATCATCACCCGCAGCAGCTGATAGGGCGAAGCACTTTCGATGCTTTGTTGCAGGAAGCCCGCCTCCGCAATTACCGACATGGTACCCACACTGTTGCGGATCAGATCAATCACCAGTTCGTTGGCTTGGCGAATATCCGCAAACGGCGCCAGCCAGGCATCAACATCTTCGCGTCGCTCGTCTGCCGGCCGGCCGAGCCAGTAATGCAGGCCGGGGATGTCGAACTCGCATAAGGCGCCGGGAATGGAGGCACGCTGGCGGACTGCATTCAACAGCTCGTGATTCTTGAGGTGGACACCTGGCTGGGCGTGATAGGCGTGCAGGGACTTGATCAGGCCGGTTTGTTGGTCGAGCAGGGCGTTGAGCTTCTCGCGGTCGACGCTGGGTGAGTCGGGCACGCTCATCAAGCGGGCCTGCTGGCGCTCAAGTTCCTTGATCAGCTCGCGCTTGATGTCGATCCGCGAGAGCACGTCGGCGGCCTCAAGCAGCAGGAGCATGGTGCAGAGGGTGTCGTTCTGCGAGCTGCTGTGCAGATGATGGTCGATACGCGAGAATAGGTTATCAAGCCTGAGGCAGGCCCGGATCCGTTCATTCAGCGGTTGCTCGAAGATTTTCAGGGGTGCGTTCCGATCCATTGGGGTGCCGATGGGGGTCGAGGGTGGGTCGGCCATCTCGCGTCAGTCATTCTCGACTTGCCTGCTAGATAACACAACGTTTACCAAGCTCTTTTATCAGACGCAGGCAGGCGATGGGCGATGGATGGACGGTCAGTCCGGCTCGTATCCCAGAATCGGCGCCAGCCATTTTTCGGCCTCTTTGCGGCTCCAGCCCTTGCGGCGGGCGTAATCGTCGACCTGGTCCGGCCCGATCCGGCCGACGCCGAAGTAGCGTGCCTCCGGATGGGCGAGATACCAGCCCGAGACGGCCGCGCCCGGGTGCATGGCATACGAGTCGGTCAATTCAAGTCCGACGCGCTCGGGGTCCAATAGTTCCCACAGCAGACCTTTTTCGGTGTGATCGGGACAGGCGGGGTACCCCGGAGCGGGACGGATGCCCTGATATTTCTCGGCGATCAGCTCGTCGTTGGACAGGGCCTCATCGGGGGCGTAGCCCCAGAACTCCTTGCGCACCCGCTTGTGCAGGTGCTCGGCGAATGCCTCGGCGAGACGGTCGGCCAGCGACTGCAGCAGGATGGCGCTGTAGTCGTCGTTGGCCGCCTCGAAGCGCGCGATATGCGGTTCGATGCCCAGCCCGGTGGTAACAGCGAACCCGCCGATCCAGTCCTTGACCTTGCTGCCGGTGGGGGCGACAAAGTCGGCCAGGCACTGGTTCGGCTTGCCGCCCGAGCGTGGCATCTGCTGGCGAATGTGGTGCAAGGTGGTGAGCACATGCTGGCGCGACTCGTCGGTGAACACCCGGATGTCATCATCCAGTGAAGCGGCCGGCCAGAACCCATAGACGGCATTGGCCGTGAGCCATTTCTCCTCGACGATCTGCCGCAGCATGGCCTGCCCATCAGCGAGGAGTTTCCTCGCTTCGGCGCCGACTTTCTCGTCATCGAGGATCGCCGGGAACTTGCCGAACAGTTGCCAGCTCAGGAAAAACGGACCCCAGTCGATGCACTTGATGATCTCTTCGAGCGGATAGTCCTCCAACAGGTGGACGCCGGGCTGCGCTGGTGCGACCGGGGTGTAGTTGTCGAAATCGACTCGCTGGCGGTTGTCGCGTGCCTGCTGGATGGGCACACGCCTGGCCTCCTTCTGGTTGGCCTGGCGACGTTCCACAACCTTGGCGTACTCACCTTCGACCTCGTCGACGAAGGCCTGCTTGTCGCGACCAAGAAGTCTTGATGCCACGCCGACGGCGCGTGACGCATCGAGTACATGGATCACCGGCTGGTCGTATTTCGGGTTGATCCTGAGCGCGGTATGCAGCTTGGAGGTGGTTGCCCCACCGATCAGTAGCGGGATGTCGAAGCCCTGGCGCTGCATTTCGCTTGCCACGTTGGCCATCTCGTCGAGTGATGGGGTGATCAGACCTGACAGGCCGATGATGTCCGCGTCTACTTCACGTGCGGTATCGAGGATTTTCTGGGCCGACACCATGACGCCGAGATCCACGATCTCGAAGCCATTGCACTGCAGTACTACGCCGACGATATTCTTGCCGATATCGTGGACGTCGCCCTTGACCGTTGCCATGACGATCTTGCCGGCCGACTGCACGCCGCAGCTATCGGTTTCCATGAACGGCAGCAGGTGCGCGACGGCCTTTTTCATCACGCGCGCGGACTTGACCACTTGCGGCAGAAACATCTTGCCGGCACCGAACAGGTCACCGACGACGTTCATGCCGTCCATCAGTGGCCCTTCGATCACGTGCAGCGGCAGTTCGGCGTTCTGGCGGGCTTCCTCGGTGTCCTCGATGACGTATTCGTCAAGGCCTTTGACCAGCGAATGCTCGAGACGTTTTTCCACCGGCCATTCGCGCCAGGCCAGATCCGGGCCACTGGCCCTCTCGCCACCGGAGTCGCGGTAGCTCTCGGCGAGCTCCAGCATCCGGTCGGTGGCATCGTCGCGGCGGTTGAGCACGATGTCCTCGACCGCTTCACGCAGTTCGGAGGGGATTTCGTCGACTACGGTCAGCTGACCGGCGTTGACGATACCCATGTCCAGGCCTGCCCGCGTGGCGTGGTAGAGAAAGACGCTATGAATGGCCTCGCGTACCGGCTCGTTGCCACGGAAGGAGAACGAGACGTTCGAGACCCCGCCGGAAACCAGCGCATGCGGTAGGTTTTGCTTGATCCAGCGGGTGCCCTCGATGAAATCGACGGCGTAATTGTTGTGCTCCTCGATACCGGTGGCGATGGCGAAGATGTTTGGATCGAAGATGATGTCCTCGGCCGGAAAGCCGATACCGGTCAACAAGTCATAGGCCCGCTGGGCGATTTCAATGCGGCGCTCGAGACTGTCGGCCTGGCCTTGCTCATCGAAACCCATCACCACGGCTGCCGCACCATAGCGCTGTACGATGCGTGCCTGTTCGAGGAACTCTTCCTCCCCCTCCTTGAGCGAGATCGAGTTGACCACCGCCTTGCCCTGTACGCACTTGAGGCCCGCCTCGATCACCTCGAATTTCGAGGAGTCGATCATGATCGGCACCCGTGAGATATCCGGCTCGCCGGCCACCAGGTTGAGGAATCGCTGCATCGCGGCCACGCCGTCGATCAGGCCCTCGTCCATGTTGACGTCGATCATCTGGGCGCCGTTCTCGACCTGCTGACGGGCGACGTCCAGCGCCGTGTCGTAGTCGTCCTCCCTGATCAGCCGACGAAAGCGGGCCGAGCCGGTGACGTTGGTACGTTCACCGATGTTCACGAACAGCGAATCGGCCGTGATATTGAACGGTTCAAGTCCGGAAAGACGGCAGGCGACTTCCGGCGTGGCCGGCTGGCGTGGTGCGACACCTGCAACTCGACGCACCATCTCGGCGGTGTGCTCAGGGGTGCTGCCGCAGCAGCCACCGACGATATTCAACAGGCCCGCTTCGGCCCACTCGCCGATCGCATCGGCCATCGGATCGGCTTCGAGTTCGTACTCCCCCAGCTCATTGGGCAGGCCGGCGTTGGGGTGGGCGGAGTTGGCGTATTCGTTCACCCGTGAGAGCTCGGCGACGTACTGGCGCAACAGGTCAGGGCCCAGGGCACAGTTCAGCCCGATCGACAGTGGTCGCGCGTGGCGCACGCTGTTATAGAAGGCCTCGGTGGTCTGCCCTGACAGTGTGCGGCCCGAGGCATCGGTGATGGTGCCGGAGACCATCACCGGCCAGCGCTGACCGTGGTCGGCAAACAGTTCCTCAAGCGCGAATATGGCCGCCTTGGCGTTGAGCGTGTCGAAGATGGTCTCGATCATGAAGATGTCGACACCGCCTTCTAGCAACCCATCGGCAGACTCGCGATAGGCCGCGACCAGTTCGTCGAAGCTGGTGTTGCGATAGCCAGGGTCGTTGACGTCGGGGGAGATCGAGGCGGTGCGGTTGGTCGGACCAAGAACGCCGGCGACGAAGCGTGGTTGGTCGGGCGTCTCGGCAGTCTTGGCGTCGGCCGCCTGGCGGGCAATCTGGGCGGCGACCACATTGATCTCTCGCGAGATCTCTTCCATCTGGTAGTCGGCCATGGCGATGCGGGTGGCCGAGAAGGTATTGGTCTCGATGATATCCGCACCGGCATCGAGGTACTGGCGGTGGATATCTGCGATCACGTCCGGGCGGGTCAGCACCAGCAGATCGTTGTTGCCCGTGGGGTCGATCGGCCAGTCGGCGAATCGTTCGCCACGAAAATCGACCTCGCCGAGCTTCGCATTCTGGATCATGGTGCCCATGGCGCCGTCGAGTACCAGGATGCGTTCGCGCATCAGGTTGCGAAGTTGGTCGAAAACGGGATGGTCTCGGTCAATCGAAGTCATGGGCGACATGGCGTCCTGAATCGGCTGCTGCGCAGATCCGCGCTGGCCGAGTGGGTGAGTTGAACTTGAAGTCCGGCAGTATAACGCAGGCGGCCTGGCGTCGGGCCAGTCCAGTCTGGAGTGCCTGCAGCAGCGCCGCCTGTGGAGTTTCCCTGTGGAACTGCTAAGAGTTCTGGCGCCGTCGTCGTTGCGCCCGGCGACGCCGCTTGTGGATGCTGATCTTCAGTCGCCACAGCAGCCGGATAATGGTGAATCCAGCGATTGAACTGATGAATGCCAGTGTAAGCAGGCCCACCCCTAAAGGCAGCCAGATATGTGGCAGCTGGCTCATGGCGTAGCGGATGCTCATCTCTCCACCCGCAGGCGGTGGAGGCAGACTCCAGCCGGTAAGAGCCGTGCCGATCTGATAAGCGATCCAGAGCAGTGGCGGAATGGTGACAGGGTTGGTTGCCCAGACCATGGCGATGGCCAGGGCAATATTGACCCGCATGAAGATCGCACCAGTAGCGGCGATCAGCATCTGGCCGGGCAGGGGGATGAAGGCGACGAACAGGCCGAGGGCGACACCACCCGAAACCGAGCGGCGGTTGAGGTGCCAAAGATTCGGATCACCGAGGAACTGGGCGACGGGCCGCAGGAATGGCTGGTTGACGATCCGATGACGATTGGGGGTCAGACGACGAAAGAATTTGCGTGGCATATGGGCCTCGTCGAACGTCAACATCGGTAAGGGCGGAGTAAGAGGTCGTCCACGTGGTGGTTTTAGTTTTGTGGTGGTCTATTTATCTCGCGAGCCTGTGGCCATTCGTCAGGCCGGCTATTGGCTCCTGAGTAGGTCGCGCAGCTGGCGAGACACGGCCATGTAACTCTGCTTTTCTTCATCGGTCAGTTCGCCGATTACCTGATGACGAAAGCGCGCCAGATCGTGGTCGGCGGCCTCGATCCGTGACTGGGTGCCCGGTTTGAGCCAGATGGTCTTGGCGCGGCGATCGGCCTCCGAGACGCGCCGTTCAATCCAGTCCCCTCGCTCCAGTCCGTCAAGCAACTTGACCAGCGTCGGTCCTTCGATGCCCAACTCGCCGGCCAGTTCCTTCTGCGTTCGCCCCTCGCCCTCGTCGCGCAGGATCCGCAACACGGCCCAGGCCGAGGCGGTCAGGCCGTATGTACTCAGGATCTCGTTCACCTGACTACGCCACAGCCGGGATACATCGAACACCAGGCGGGTGAACTCGCCTTCATATTGCTGCACGGAGTCGTTGGCTTGGGTCATGGGATCGGACCGACTGTCATGGGTTGTTCGGATAGTCATATGGTCTCACTACCCGTGAGTTTTCGCCATTCTGTTGACTGAGATCCGGGAGCGGATATGGGATGGATCTTGTTGTTTTTCCAATGATTGGATGTCGACTCCGGCCGATTCTGCTGCCCTCCGGGACCTGTGCCTGTGCGGGCGTTCGGATTGCCGCCATAAGGCATTTACGATACCATCCAGCGGCTGAAACGGGTGCCCATTCGGGCCGACATCCACCTCCTCTCGATATGAATCGTCAATGACCAAGTTCGTCTTCGTTACCGGTGGGGTCGTCTCGTCACTGGGCAAGGGAATCACCGCCGCCTCTCTGGGCGCACTGCTCGAATCTCGCGGTCTGCGCGTGACGCTGATGAAGCTCGACCCCTACATCAACGTCGATCCCGGCACGATGAGCCCCTTTCAGCACGGCGAGGTATTCGTCACCGATGATGGCGCGGAGACGGACCTTGACCTGGGGCATTACGAACGTTTCGTGCGGTCGCCGGTCAGTCGCCGCAACAACTTCACCACTGGCCGGGTCTACGAAACCGTCATCCGTCGCGAGCGCCGGGGTGACTATCTGGGCGGCACCGTTCAGGTGATCCCGCATATCACCAACGAGATCAAGCGCCGTGTGGTCGAAGGCTCGAAGGGCTACGACGTGGCCCTGATCGAGATCGGCGGTACCGTCGGTGATATTGAGTCGCTGCCGTTTCTCGAGGCGATTCGTCAGCTGGGTGTCGAGGTGGGGCGCGATCGCGCCATCTACATGCACCTGACCCTGGTGCCGTTCATCAAGGCGGCCGGCGAGCTGAAGACCAAGCCGACCCAGCATTCGGTCAAGGAACTGCGTTCGATCGGCATCCAGCCGGACGTGCTGGTGTGCCGCTCGGAGGTGCCGCTGCCGGAGGATGAGCGGAACAAGATCGCCTTGTTTACCAACGTCGAGCATGACGCGGTCATCTCCGCCATTGATGCGGACACCATATACCGCATTCCACGCCTGTTGCATGCGCAAACACTCGACGAAACAGTGCTGCGCAAGCTGCACATCAGCGCCGGGCCTGCGGATCTGAGCGAGTGGGACCGGGTCGTCGAGGCGCAGACCAAGCCCGACCGGATTGTCGATATCGCGATGGTCGGCAAATATGTCGACCTGGCGGATGCTTACAAGAGCGTCAATGAGGCGCTGCTGCACGCCGGCATCCAGACCCGCACGCGGGTGAATATCCACTACTTTGATTCCGAATCCTTCGAGCACGACGGCGTTGGTCGACTCGAGGGCATGGACGCGGTTCTGGTCCCCGGCGGCTTCGGTTCGCGCGGGATTGAGGGCAAGATCGCCGCGGTCCGCTACGCCCGTGAATCCGGCCTGCCGTATCTGGGTATCTGTCTGGGCATGCAGGTGGCGGTGATCGAGTATGCCCGCAATGTCGCTGGCCTGGAGGGGGCGCATTCGACCGAATTTGATCGCCAGCCCGCGCACCCGGTCATCGGTCTGATCACCGAATGGTGTGACGAGCAGGGCAAAGATAACAAACGTGACGAGGAGGCCGACCTCGGCGGGAGCATGCGCCTGGGCGCGCAGCGCTGCCGCATTGAGCCGGGCACGCTTGCACATCGCATCTATGGCAGTGATGAGATCAGCGAGCGACACCGCCATCGCTACGAGTTCAACAACGAGTACCGCAAGCAGCTGAGCGAGGCCGGCCTGGTCTTCGCCGGCTGGTCGGTCGAGAACGAGCTGGCGGAGACGATCGAGCTGGTTGATCATCCGTTCTTTTTCGCCTGCCAATTCCACCCCGAGTTTCGTTCCACCCCACGCGATGGCCACCCGCTGTTCACCGCTTTTGTCAACGCGGCTCACGCCCAGCGGGTAGGCAAGACCAAGACCATGGAGGAGGAATGACGATGAAACTGCTGGATTTCGAGGTCGGGCTGGATCAGCCGCTGTTTCTGATTGCTGGCCCCTGCGTGATTGAATCTGTCGGTCTGGCGCAGGAAACCGCTGGGCGACTCCAGGAGATGGCTGAAGCCGTTGGCATCCGCCTGATCTACAAGAGCTCCTTCGACAAGGCGAACCGATCCTCGACCGACAGCTACCGTGGCCCGGGACTGGAGAAGGGATTGGCGATCCTCGAGGATATCAAGCGTGAGTTCGGCCTGCCGGTACTCACCGACGTGCACGAGGATACGCCGCTTGAGGAGGTCGCCTCGGTGGTGGACGTGCTGCAGACCCCGGCCTTCCTCTGCCGGCAGACGAACTTCATCCAGAACGTCGCCCGACTGGGCAAGCCGGTGAACATCAAGAAGGGCCAGTTCCTCGCCCCCTGGGACATGGCCAACGTGGTTGAGAAGGCCCGCGCCGTGGGCAATGATCAAGTGATGGCCTGTGAGCGTGGTGTCTCATTTGGCTACAACACCCTGATTTCCGACATGCGTGGGCTGGCGATCATGCGTCAGACCGGCGCGCCGGTGGTCTTTGATGCCACCCATTCGGTGCAGCAGCCGGGTGGGCAGGGCAAGGCCTCCGGCGGCCAGCGCGAGTTCGTGCCGGTACTGGCGCGGGCGGCGGTGGCTGCGGGCATCTCCGGGCTGTTCATGGAGACCCACCCGGAGCCGGACAAGGCGCTGTCCGATGGGCCGAATGCCTGGCCGCTCGACGCGATGGAGGACCTGTTGCAGACGCTGGTCACGCTGGATCGCGCGGTCAAGGCGGCGGGGTTTGCGGAAAACCCGTACCTGGGGCTCGATCGCTTGGGCCTTGGGCGCTGAATCGGTCGGCCTGGGCAGTCGGCCTGGCATAATAACCGGCCCGGATGGCCGACCGGGATAAACAAGTTTTAGGGCTGGCATGCCTTGGCAGGTCGAGCCGAAACCGCATCGAAACTGAACTGAATACTAAAATAATTGGGAGAACTACTGCATGGCAGCCATTGAGCGAGTGCACGCACGCGAAGTCATTGATTCACGTGGTAATCCGACCGTCGAGGCCGAGGTCCATCTGGTCGGTGGCGCAATGGGACGGGCGATCGTGCCCTCAGGTGCTTCTACTGGTGCGCTTGAGGCGATTGAGCTGCGTGACGGCGACCCTGATCGTTACCTCGGTAAAGGCGTGACTCGTGCGGTTGCCAACGTCAATGGCGAGATCTTTGAGGCCATCAAGGGCATGAACGTGCATGCGCTGTCCGAGATCGACAACCGGATGCGCGAGCTGGATGGCACCGAGAACAAGTCACGGCTGGGCGCCAATGCCATCCTGGCGGTCTCGCTGGCCGCCGCCCGGGCCGGGGCGGCCCAGTGTGGCGAGCCGCTGTTCTCCTACCTCGGTGGTGAGGCGGCGGTGACCTTGCCGGTGCCGATGATGAACATCATCAATGGTGGTGAGCATGCCGACAACTCCATCGACATGCAGGAGTTCATGATCATCCCGGCCGGTGCGCCGAGCTTCTCCGAGTCGCTGCGTTACGGCGTTGAGGTGTTCCATGCTCTCGAGCAGGTGCTTTCTGCGCGCGGCCTGTCGACTGCCGTCGGCGACGAAGGCGGGTTCGCTCCGGACCTGCCGTCCAACGAGGCGGCGATCGAGGCCATCATGGAGGCGATCGAAAAGGCCGGCTACGTCGCGGGCAAGGACATATTCCTGGGCCTGGATGCGGCGAGCTCCGAATACTTCAAGGGCGGCCAGTATATCCTGGCTGGCGAAGGCCGGACCCTGGATGCAGCCGGCATGGTCGATCTGCTGGCCGAGTGGGTGGACAAGTACCCGATCCTCTCGATCGAGGACGGCATGGCCGAGGATGACTGGGACGGCTGGGCGCTGCTGACCGAACGTCTGGGTGACAAGTGCCAGCTGGTCGGTGACGACCTGTTCGTCACCAACGAGAAGATTCTGCGTGAGGGGATCGAGCGCAAGATTGCCAACTCCATGCTGGTCAAGGTCAACCAGATCGGCACCTTGACCGAGACCCTCGCGGCGATGCGTCTGGCGCAGGAAAACGGCTACACCAACGTCATCTCCCATCGTTCGGGCGAGACCGAAGACACCACCATCGCCGATCTGGCCGTCGCGACCAATGCCGGCCAGATCAAGACCGGGTCCCTGTCCCGTTCCGACCGAGTCGCCAAGTACAACCAGTTGCTGCGCATCGAGGAGCATCTGGGTGATCGGGCCCGTTTCCCGGGTCGCTCGGTCTTCGGCCAGCAAGCATAGAGGCAGCCCCAATGATGCCGCTGGCACGGAATCGGCCCACGGTACGAACGGCATGCGCGGGCTGACCACGGTGCTGGTGCTGATGCTCGCTGCCCTGCAGTGGCGGGTCTGGTTTGGTGGTGCCTCCGTCGGCAAGGTCGAGGCCAAGCAAGCTCGGGTGGCGCAGCTCCAGCTAGAGCAATCTCGCCTGGAACGGCGCAATGAGACCCTGGTCGCCGAGGTGGAGAGTCTTCGCCGTGGCATGGATGCGGTCGAGGCGCAGGCACGGCTGAGCCTCGGGCTGCTGTATCCTGGCGAGCACTTCTATCAGGTCATCGAGGCCGTGCGCCCGGACACCCTCATGCCGCCAACCGTTGATCCGTCATGGTCACCATCGGCGTTGAGCGATGATTGAGTCCCCGCTACTGAACGATGGGGCAGCCTCAAGTCGTCCCGGGCGCCGCTGGTGGCTGCTGCTGGCGGCTGCCGGTTCCGGCCAGCGCATGCGCAGTGAGCAGCCGAAGCAATACCTGCCGCTGGGCGATCGCAGTGTGTTGGAGATCACGCTGTCGCGCTTTACCGGACTGCCGGGCCTTGCCGGTGTGATCCTGGTCACCGCCGCAGACCCGCCCGAGGGGGGAGTGCGGGCGCTCGAAGCCGCTGGTCTTCCGATCCATTATGCTGTTGGCGGCGCCACTCGCGGCCAGAGCGTACGCAACGGCCTGGCGCTGTTCCGGGGGCGCGGCCTCGGTGGTGGGCGCAATGGCAAGGGCGAGTGGGTAATGGTCCACGACGCTGCCCGCCCCTGTGTCCGACCCGAGGATATTCGGCGTCTGCTTGAAAGCGTGGATGCGCCGGATGGTGGACTGCTGGCCGCACCAGTGCGTGACACCATCAAGCGTGTCGATGCCGAGGGACGGGTAGCCGCAACGGTTGATCGCAGCCCATTGATGCATGCACTGACCCCACAACTGTTTCCAGTCGACGTGCTGCTGGATGCGCTCGAGTCGTCGCTGGTGGCCGGGCGCGAGATCACCGACGAGTCGTCGGCGATCGAGCAGGCAGGGTTGTCGCCGCGGACGGTGATCGGGGCGGCCGACAACCTCAAGATCACCCACCCGGAGGACCTGGTCATTGCCCGTGCCATCCTCGTGCAACAAGGGGTCCTCGATGATTGATCCGTTTTCCCTGCGTGTCGGTCACGGGTTCGATGTGCATGCCTTCGAGCCGGGTGACCATCTTTGCCTGGGTGGTTGCCGGATTCCCTTTGATCAGGGGTTTCGGGCCCACTCGGATGGTGATGTGCTGCTGCACGCCATCAGTGATGCCTTGCTCGGGGCAGCGGCTCTGGGCGACATCGGCCGGCATTTTCCGGACACGGATCCCGCCTTCGCCGGCGCGGACAGCCGCCAGCTGTTGCGGCGCGTGCTCGAGTTGCTGGATGCCGATGACTGGGCGGTAGTGAACGTGGATGCGACCGTGATCGCGCAGGCACCAAAGCTTGCCCCCTGGATCGCGCCGATGCGTACGGCGATCGCGGCGGCCTGTGATTTGCCGATTGAGCGGGTCCACGTCAAGGCCACCACTTCAGAACGGCTCGGGTTTACGGGGCGAGGGGAGGGTATCGCTGCTGAGGCGGTAGCCTTGCTGTGCCGCAAACCGGTGGTGGATTGATTTATGGGGGGTGGCCGAGTAGGCTTGTCGCCCGTTTCCTGGGGTGATCTGACCGAAGCGGTCAGCCGCGCCTCGGGGTCGCAACGCTCTTGAACATCTAAATGGAACCATCGGATGCGTAAACCGATTGTTGTTGGAAACTGGAAACTCAACGGCACGTTGGCAAGCAACGAGTCGCTCGTCCTCGGCATTCTTGACGGCATGCGGGAGCTCGACGGTGTTGACGTGGTTGTCTGCCCACCGTTTGTCTATCTGCCGCAGATCGCCAAGCTCACCGCGGCGACCAACCTTCGTTTCGGGGCGCAGAGCGCCTCCGAGCACGATGGTGGGGCGTTTACTGGTGAAGTTGCTCCTGGCATGTTGCGCGACATTGGTGCCCGTTATGTGATTCTTGGGCACTCCGAGCGACGTGCGCTGTACGGTGAGACAGACGAGGTCGTCAGCAACAAGGTCAAGGCTGCCCTGGCCGCCGGACTTACGCCGATTCTCTGTGTTGGCGAGACACTTGATGATCGCGAAGCTGACAAGACCGAGGCGGTTGTCCAGCAACAGCTGGCCGCGGTTATCAGCGGCAACGGCATTGAGGCTATCAAGCGTATCGTGATCGCATATGAGCCGGTCTGGGCCATCGGGACCGGGCGCACGGCATCGCCCGAGCAGGCACAGGAAGTGCACGCCTTCATTCGCGGCCAACTCGCCGAGCATGACGCGGGCATCGCTCAATCGACTCGCATCCAGTATGGTGGCTCCATGAATCCCGACAATGCGGCGGCTCTGCTCGCTCAGCCAGATATCGATGGTGGCCTGATCGGCGGCGCGTCGCTCAGGGCCGAGGACTTCTTGGGTGTTTGTCACGCAGCGGCCGGTACGGCAGGTTCATAAATGACCACATTCGTAATCATTATCCACGTGCTGCTGGGGCTGGTCCTGATCGGGCTGGTGCTCATCCAGCACGGCAAGGGTGCGGATGCTGGCGCGGCCTTCGGTTCGGGTGCCTCCGGCACCGTTCATGGCGCGCGCGGGCCGGCGAACACCCTGCAAAAGCTGACAGGTTGGCTGGTAGTCGCCTTTTTCGGCACCAGCTTGTTGCTTGCCTATGTGATTAACACTTCCCAAGAGCCTTCAAGCGTGGTAGATTTTGCCCCCGTTTCCGAGAGCGGGAACCTTGCCGAGCAAGACGGACACACCCCGTCCGACAAGCCGGCAGGCAAGCCGAGCGATATCCCATCCCCAAGCTCGGTGGAACCTTCTGGGCAGAGCGAGGACGGCAGCACCCCATCGCCGTCGGATGTGCCCGGACAGTAGCGGTGAACAGTCACCGTTGCGGCCGGATCAAGCGATGATCCGGTTGATAGTCACTGCGGACGTGGTGGAACTGGTAGACACGCTATCTTGAGGGGGTAGTGGCGCAAGCCATGTGGGTTCGAGTCCCACCGTCCGCACCAAACAAAATTTTCTGGTTCGACTCATTATTCTTGTACGCTGTCGTGGTGATGTCCGCGCGGCGTGCAGGTTAGTCGAACGCGCAGAAAAACGGCCGGATCCAAGCCGGCCAAATTTCGAGCAAGAGGGTGTTCAGATGCTTGAAGGCTATATTCCTGTCCTGATCTTCTTCTCTGTGGCCGCCTTGTTCTCCGTGGGGCTGTTGGTCATCGGGCGTGTCCTGGCACCCAATCGCCCGGATGCTGCCAAGTTGGGCGCCTACGAGTCCGGCTTCCCGCCGTTCGAGGACGCCCGGATGAAGTTCGACATCCGCTTTTACCTGGTGGCGATCCTGTTCATCGTCTTTGACCTTGAGATCGCCTTCCTGTTCCCTTGGGCCGTGGCGCTGGATCACATCGGTGGGTTCGGCCTGGCGGCGATGGCCATCTTCCTGGGTGTACTGGTGGTCGGCTTCATTTATGAGTGGAAAAAGGGGGCGCTGGAATGGGAATAGAGGGCGTTCTGGACAAGGGCTTTGTCACCACCTCGGCTGACAAGCTGATCAATTGGGCACGCACCGGCTCGCTGTGGCCGATGACCTTCGGTCTGGCGTGCTGTGCGGTAGAAATGATGCATGCGGGTGCGGCACGTTACGACCTCGACCGCTTCGGCGTCATATTTCGTCCCAGCCCGCGTCAGTCCGACGTGATGATCGTGGCCGGCACCTTGGTCAACAAGATGGCGCCGGCGCTGCGCAAGGTCTACGACCAGATGCCTGAGCCGCGCTGGGTCATCTCCATGGGCTCCTGCGCCAACGGCGGCGGCTATTATCACTACTCCTATTCGGTAGTGCGCGGCTGTGACCGGATTGTTCCGGTGGATATCTACGTGCCCGGCTGTCCGCCGACGGCCGAGGCGTTGCTTTACGGGATCATCCAGTTGCAGAACAAGATCCGTCGCACCAACACCATCGCACGCGCCTGACGGATACCGGTGAGCATAGGGGTAGTCAGATCCATGAACCTGCAAGCGGCACTTAAGGAAACAATCGGCGAGTACATCGTCGAGCAGAGCATCGACTATGGCGAGTTGACCATTGAGGTCGAGGCCCGGCATTGGCGTGAGGTGGCCACTCGGCTTGAGAAGAGTGAGACGACCCGTTTCGAGCAGTGTGTCGATATCTGTGGCGTGGACTATCTCGAGTACGGTCGCACCGAGTGGGCCGGTGAGGAGACGGTGTCCTACACCGGTTATAGTCGAGGCGTGGAGCCGAATACCAGCGGTTGGTTGAAGTTCGGTGATGAGCCAGGCCCGGGCGACTTGGGTCGTCCGCGCTTTGCCGTGGTCGCGCATCTGCTTTCTTACACCCATAACTGGCGGCTGCGCGTACGCATTTACTGTCCCGATGATGAGGCACCAAAGGTGCCGTCGGTCGTATCGGTCTGGTCCGGTGTGAACTGGTTCGAGCGTGAGGCGTTCGATCTGTTCGGGATCCTGTTCGACGACCATCCGGACCTGCGGCGCATCCTGACCGACTACGGCTTCGTCGGCTACCCGTTCCGCAAGGACTTCCCGCTGATCGGTCATGTCGAGGTGCGCTACGACGCCGAGAAAAAGCGTGTGGTCTACGAGCCGGTGTCGATTGAACCCCGAGTGTTGGTGCCGAAGGTGCATCGTGACGACAGCCGCTACATTGACCTCGACGAGGGCTGATAGATGCCGGAAATCGCCAATTACACATTGAATTTCGGTCCGCAGCACCCGTCGGCCCACGGCGTGCTGCGCCTGGTGCTGGAAATGGACGGTGAGACCGTCGTGCGTGCCGATCCCCATATCGGTCTGCTGCACCGAGCCACCGAAAAGCTCGCCGAGAGCAAGCCTTATAACCAGTCGATTGGTTACATGGATCGCCTCGACTATGTCTCGATGATGAGTAACGAGCATGCGTATGTGCTCGCCATCGAGAAACTGCTTGAGCTCGAGATTCCCGAACGTGCCCAGTACATCCGGGTGATGTTCGACGAGATCACTCGCATCCTGAACCACCTGTTGTGGCTCGGCGCGCATGCGCTTGATATCGGTGCGATGGCGGTATTCCTGTACGCCTTCCGCGAGCGTGAGGACCTGATGGATTGCTACGAGGCGGTCTCCGGGACGCGCATGCACGCGACCTATTATCGCCCGGGTGGCGTCTACCGCGATCTGCCGAACACGATGCCGAAGTACCAGGCCTCGAAATGGCATAGCGAGCGTGAAGTCAGGCGCATGAACGAGGCGCGCCAAGGCTCGCTGCTTGATTTCCTCGCGGATTTCACCGAGCGGTTCCCGAAATACGTCGACGAATATGAGGCCTTGCTGACCGACAACCGTATCTGGAAACAACGGACCGTCGATATCGGTATCGTCACCAAGGAGCGGGCGTTGCAAATGGGCTTTACCGGCCCGATGCTGCGTGGTTCGGGCGTGGAGTGGGATCTGCGCAAGCACCAGCCGTACGCCGTCTATGACCAACTGGATTTCGACATTCCCGTAGGGGTCAATGGTGATTGCTATGACCGCTATCTGGTGCGTATCGAGGAAATGCGGCAGTCGAACCGCATCATCCGCCAGTGCATCGACTGGCTGCGCAGCAATCCGGGGCCGGTAATGGCCGAGAATCGCAAGGTGGTCCCGCCGCGGCGCGAAGAGCTCAAGGCGGACATGGAAGCACTGATCCACCATTTCAAGCTGTTTACCGAGGGGTACACGCTGCCGCCCGGGGAGGCCTATGCGGCAGTCGAACACCCGAAGGGGGAGTTCGGTATCTATCTGGTCTCAGATGGGGCCAACAAGCCGTACCGCCTCAAGATCCGCGCGCCGGGTTTTGCACACCTGTCGAGTCTCGACGAGATGTCACGTGGCCACATGCTGGCTGACGTCGTGGCGATCCTCGGCAGCCAAGATATTGTATTCGGGGAGATCGATCGCTGATGACCGAGAGCAAACTCCACCTGCTGACCAAAGAATCCCTCGAGGAGATCGACACCTGGATCGCGCGCTATCCGGAGGATCGCAAGCAGTCGGCGGTGATCGCCGCACTGAGCATCGTCCAGGTTCAGAACGAGGGCTATGTCACCGTCGACCTGATGGATGCGATCGCCGAGTATCTGGAGATGGAGCCGATCTCGGTCTACGAGGTGGCGTCTTTCTATGCCCGCTTCGTGACCGAGCCCTGTGGTCGGCACCATGTTGCGGTCTGTACCAATATCGCCTGTGCCCTGATGGGATCAGACGAGATCGTCGCGCACTGCGAGAAGAAGCTGGGTATCAAGACCGGGGAATCGACACCGGATGGTCGGATCTTCCTGAAGCAGGAAGAGGAGTGTCTGGCTGCCTGTGGTGGTGGGCCGATGATGCAGGTCAATGACGACTACTATGAATACCTGACCCCGGAACGGGTCGACGAGATTCTCGACAAGCTGGAGTGACGCCATGAGTTTCAATTACGTCAGTTCCACTGCGGTCTGTTTTGCGACGCTCAAGCACGAGACACCTTGGTCCCTGGAGGCCTATCTGGAGTCCGGGGGTTATCAGGCCTGGAGAAAGATTCTCCAGGAAAAGACGGATCCGGCAGTGATCATCGAGGAACTCAAGACCTCGAACCTGAGAGGTCGCGGTGGTGCCGGCTTTCCGACCGGCCTCAAATGGTCGTTCATGCCCCGTGAGGCCCCAGGGCAAAAGTACATCGTCTGCAATTCGGATGAATCCGAGCCGGGCACGTTCAAGGATCGGCAGATTCTGATGAACAACCCGCATGCGGTAGTCGAAGGCATGGCGATTGCCGCCTACGCCATTGGTGCGACCAAGGGCTACAACTACATGCGTGGTGAGTTTGGCGGCGTGGTGTACCAGCGGTTCGAGCAGGCGCTCCGCGAAGCCTATGAGCAGGGCATGCTGGGCGAAAATCTCCAGGGATCGGGGTTCGATCTCGACCTCTACAGCTCACTGGGTGCCAGCGCCTACATCTGCGGCGAGGAAACCGCGCTGCTCGAGTCGCTGGAAGGCAAGAAGGGCCTGCCACGATTCAAGCCACCGTTCCCGGCAAACTTCGGGCTGTATGGACGGCCGACCACGGTCAACAATGCGGAGACGCTTGCGTCAGTGCCGGCGATCATGCGGGAAGGCGGCCAGTGGTTCGCCGATCTCGGCGTGCCCAACAGTGGTGGGGTCAAGGTCTGGTCCGTCTCCGGGCATGTCAACAAGCCAGGTGTGTTCGAGATCCCGATGGGGACTCCGTTTGCCGATCTGCTGGAGATGGCCGGCGGCATGGTTGGCGGCAAGAAGTGCAAGGCAGTGATCCCGGGTGGTACATCCTCGCCGGTCATCCCGGGCGAGATCATGCTTGAGGCCAACATGGACTATGACTCGATCGCCAAGGCAGGCACCTTCCTCGGATCGGGTGGGCTGATCGTGATGGACGAGGACACCTGTATGGTCAAGACCCTGCGTCGGGTGGCGCGGTTCTACTACATGGAGTCCTGCGGCCAGTGCACGCCATGCCGAGAAGGCACCGGCTGGCTGTCTCGCATGCTCGATCGCATCGTGGATGGCAAGGGCAGATTTGAGGATCTCGATCGCCTCGATGACGTCGCGAGCAAGATCGAAGGTCGCACTATCTGCGCCTTCGGCGACGCGGCGGCGACCCCGGTACGGAGCTTCATCAAGCATTTCCGCCCGGAGTTCGAGTACTACATCACGCATGGCCACAGCATCGTGGACCGTGCCTCCCAGGTGGCATGAGGTCGACCGTGCGAGCAGGTTTTCCGGTATGAGTAACGAGAAGATTACCTTTGAAGTCGACGGTGTGACCCTCCAGGGTAATCCTGGAGACATGCTGATCGAGGTGACCGACAAAGCGGGGATCAACATCCCGCGCTTTTGCTATCACCGCAAACTGTCGATCGCAGCCAACTGCCGCATGTGTCTGGTGGAGGTGGAGCGCGCGCCCAAGCCCTTGCCGGCTTGTTCGACCCCGATTTCCGAGGGCATGCAGGTCTCTACGCACAGCCCCAAGGCCATCAAGGCCCAGCGCTCGACCATGGAATTTCTGCTGATCAACCATCCACTTGACTGCCCGATCTGTGACCAGGGCGGTGAATGTGAGTTGCAGGACGTGGCCATGGGCTACGGTGAAGGGGTCGGCCAGTATTCCGAAGCCAAACGGGTGGTGAAGGACAAGAGCATCGGGCCATTGATTGCTACAGACATGACCCGTTGCATCCATTGCACGCGTTGTGTGCGTTTTGGCGAGGAGATTGCGGGGCTCAAGGAACTCGGCGCCACCGACCGCGGCGATCGGATGGAAATCGGCACCTATATCGCCAAGAGCGTCGTCTCAGAACTCTCGGGCAACGTTATCGACCTGTGTCCGGTCGGTGCGCTGACCGCCAAGCCGTCGCGCTACACCTTCCGTGCCTGGGATCTGGTGCAACACAAGCACCTGTCCACGCACGATGCGTTCGGCTCGAATGTTTACTTACATACACGCAAGGCACGAGTCATACGCACCGTGCCGCGCGACAACGATGCGGTCAATGAGACCTGGATTGCCGACCGCGATCGGTACGCCTATGCAGGCCTGTTCAGTGAGGATCGGCTGACTCGCCCAATGATCAAACGTGACGGCGAGTGGGTCACGGCCAACTGGGAAGAGGCCCTTGAGGCGGCTGCCCAGGGTATTCAGGCGATCGTCAATCAGCAGGGGCCGGCGGCGCTAGGTGCCCTGGTCTCGCCGAATGCGAGCATTGAGGAGCAGTACCTGACGGCACGCATCGTTCGCGGCATGGGCTCCAACAACATCGATCACCGCTTGCGCCAGACGGACTTCTCGGGTGAGGCAGATGATCCGGTCATGCCGTGGCTGGGCATGGATATCCCGGCAATTGCCGAGCTCGATGCCGGCCTGGTCATGGGCATGACCGTGCGCGAGGAAGTGCCGCTGTTCGCTCATCGACTCCGCCAGGCGGCACTGGGCAACGAGGCACAGCTGACGCTGGTGCATCCATTCAAGCAGGAGTTGATCTTCCCGGCCCGACAGATCAGCAGCCGCGTTGATGAAGGCGGCGAGCTGGGTGTGTTGTTGACGCTGGTCAAGGCGGCCGGCGGCACAATCCCGGCTGGCCTTGCGGATCATCCGCAGGCAACGGTGGAAGATGCCGATGCCATCATTGCAGAGCTCAAGCAGGGCAAGTCGACAGCAATCTTCCTGGGTGCGGTGGCGCAGAATGCAGCTGACTATGCTGCCCTGCGCGCCACAGCCGCCGAGCTGGCTCGCCTGACCGGTGCGCAGCTGGGTATCGTGTCACAGGGGGGGAATGCCGCCGGTGCCTGGCTCGCCGGTGCCGTGCCACATCGCGCCGCTGGCGGAGCGGAGGCCGTTGGCCACGGGCGGCATGCTGCCGATCTGCTGGCCGAGCCCTGCGATGCGATGATCTTGCAAGGGGTGGAGCCCGAGCACGACTCCGCTGCTGGATTGGCTGCACTGGATCGGCTGGAACAAGCGACCTGTGTCGTTGCGCTCACCAGTTACGTTACCCCGGCGATGAAGCGTTATGCTGATGTGCTGCTGCCGATGGGCACGGCGGTCGAGACGGCCGGCACCTGGGTCAATGGCGAGGGTCGCTGGCAGTCAGTCAATGGTGCTGTACGGGCGCTGGGCGAATCGCGGCCTGCTTGGAAAATACTACGGGTGCTCGGCAATCTGCTCGACCTCAATGGGTTCGACTACATGGCCGTCACCGAGGTGCGTCGCGAGATCCAGTCGCACTGCCAGGATGTCGCGCTGGAAAACAAGACCGCGCCATTCGCCCAGGCCCGCTATGAGCTGCCGGTGGCGGCAAACGAGCAGGGTGGTTATCAGCGGATCGCACCGGTAGCCATGTACGATATTGATCCGGTCATCCGCCGCTCCGCACCACTGCAGGCGACCGAAAAGGCGATGTTGCAGCGACATCTGCTGGTCAATCCGGCTGATGCCGAGCGCGAAGGCTGGGTCGATGACATGATGGTGGTGGTTGAGCAGGAAGGTGCGCGTGTCCAGCTGCCGCTACACATCGACAATGGAGTCACGCCGGGTAGCGTGGTGGTCTTCAGCGGAGCGCATGCGAGTGAGTTGCCATCCCGCGCCGGACACGTCGTCATCAAGGTAGAGGTTGTCGCATGATCACCGAATGGCTTGCTCCGGTCATCGGCTGGATGTCGCCTAACTGGCAATATCTCGTCGTTCACGTCCTGTTGACGTTCGTGATCATCATGCCGATCGTGATCGCGGTCGCCTATCTGACGCTTGCCGAACGCAAGGTGATTGGATACATGCACGTACGCATCGGCCCGAACCGGGTTGGTCCGCGCGGCATGTTCCAGCCGTTCGCGGACGTCTTCAAGTCGATGTTCAAGGAAGTCATCACGCCGACGGTCGCCAACAAGATCGTGTTCTATCTGGCCCCGATCCTGATGCTGGTAGCCGCGCTGGTCGCCTGGGCGGTGATCCCGTTCGACGACGGCTGGGTGCTCGCCGATATCAACGCGGGTCTGTTGTATGCACTGGCAATCGGAGCGGCTGGCGTTTATGGCGTCATCCTCGGCGGATGGGCTTCGAACTCCAAGTATGCCTTGCTCGGCGGCATGCGTTCGGCGGCACTCAAGGTCTCCTACGAGCTGCCCATGGGTTTTGCGCTGGTCGGCGTGGTGATGGTCGCGGGCAGCCTCAACCTGTCGGAGATCGTGCGCGGCCAGGAAGGCAGCATTCTGCATTGGTACTGGTTGCCGTTGCTGCCCTTGTTCGCCATTTACTTCATCTCCGGCGTTGCCGAGACGAACCGGGCGCCATTCGATATCAGTGAAGGTGAGTCGGAAATTGTCGCCGGCTTCCACGTCGAATACTCGGGCATGGGTTTCGCCCTGTTCATGCTGGCCGAGTACGCGAGCATGATTTTGATCTCGGCGCTAACCGCGGTGCTGTTCCTTGGTGGCTGGCTGTCGCCGTTCCAGGGGACGTTCCTCGAGTCGGTGTTCGCTTTTGTGCCGGGCATCGTCTGGTTTCTGCTCAAGATATCGGCACTGTTGTTTGTCTTCATCTGGTTCCGAGCGACGTTCCCGCGCTTTCGATACGATCAGATCATGCGGCTCGGCTGGAAGGTCTTCATCCCGGTAACGATCCTCTGGATCTTGGTGGAAGGCGTATTCCATTATTACGAACTCGGACCGTGGTTCTAAGAGGCGATGCCATGAACAGGATCAAGCACTTCTTCAAAACCTGGTTCCTCTGGGAGCTGTTCCTCGGCATGTCTGTGACCGGCAGGTACTTCTTTGGTCACAAGTACACGGTGCAATATCCGGAAGAGAAAACCCCACAGTCGCCGCGGTTTCGCGGTCTGCATGCACTACGCCGGTACGCCAACGGCGAGGAGCGCTGCATCGCCTGCAAGTTGTGCGAGGCGGTCTGCCCGGCGTTGGCAATTACGATCGATTCGGAGGAGCGTGAAGACGGCACCCGTCGCACCACTCGTTACGACATCGACCTGTTCAAGTGTATTTACTGTGGTTTCTGCGAAGAGTCCTGCCCGGTGGATTCCATCGTAGAAACCAGGGTTTACGAGTATCACTTCGAGAATCGTGGCGAGAACATCATGACCAAGGACAAGCTCCTGGAGATTGGTGATCGTCTGGAATCAGAAATTGCCGCGGATCGCCTGGCAGATGCCGCGTATCGCTAAGCGTTAATCGGTTCGGCGTGGTAACGTCTCGTCCCGCGCGGAAGACCGCAAACGAACGAAACATCGCTCAACCGGCTCAGGGGCGGGCAGCCCGCTCCCAGCAGAAGGATAGTCATGTCGCTATATCAGATCCTTTTCTACGTGTTCGCCTCGGTGGCGGTGATTGCCGCCCTGCGGGTGGTGACGGTGAAGAACCCGGTGCACGCCGCGTTGTTCCTGGTGCTGACCTTCTTTTCTACAGCGTTGGTCTGGGTGCTGATGGAGGCGGAATTTCTCGGCATCGTGCTGCTGCTGGTGTATGTCGGCGCAGTGATGGTGTTGTTCCTGTTCGTGGTGATGATGCTTGACGTCAACATCGCCGCCATGCGTGAGGGGTTCGTCAAGAACCTGCCGGTGGGCGTGTTTGTCGCCCTGGTGATGGTCATAGAGCTCGCGCTGATCGTCGGACCGGCTAGCTTCGGACTAGACATCTATCCGGCGCCGGAATTAGCTCCAGACGGGACCAACAACACCTTGGCGATCGGGTCGGTGCTGTACACCAAGTTCGTCTACCCGTTCGAGATTGCCGCGTTCATTCTTTTGCTCGCAATCGTCGCGGCGATTGCGCTGGCCCACCGTCGTCGTCCGGGCACCCTCCGTCAGGACGTTGCGGCCCAGGTACAGGTGCGGGCGGCCGATCGGATGCGCATCGCCGATCTTGATGCCGATAACACTCGTCGCGGCGAGCTATCGGGTGACTCGTCAGCCAAACAGGATAAGGAAACCTCATGATCAGCCTGTCCGAGTTCCTGCTCTTCGGCAGCCTGCTGTTTTCGATCAGCGTTGCCGGTATTTTCCTCAACCGCAAGAATGCGCTTGTGCTGCTGATGGCGGTGGAGCTGATGCTGCTCGCGGTCAACGTGAACTTCCTGGCGTTCGCGCGTTTCTGGGGCGACGTCGATGGCCAAGTGTTCGTGTTCTTTGTCCTGACCGTTGCTGCGGCAGAGGCGGCCATCGGACTGGCGATCCTGGTAACACTGTTCCGCAACCGGCGCACGATCAACGTCGGCGACCTGACCGAGATGAAGGGCTGAATCCATGGAAAAGATTTATCTTGTGGTCGTGCTCGCTCCACTGATCGCCTCGATCATTGCGGGGTTGTTCGGACGACAGGTTGGTCGCTCTGGCGCCCACTGGGTGACGATTGTCGGGGTGGCGATCTCGCTGCTGGCATCCCTGTACGCGTTCTACCTGCATGTCTTTGCTGGTCTACCGGCATTCGACGGGGCGATCTACACCTGGATGGCCTCGGATATGTTCACCTTCGAGATCGGTTTTCTGATCGACCGACTCTCGGTGATGATGATGGTGGTGGTCACGGCCGTCTCGCTGATGGTGCACATCTACACCATCGGCTATATGCGTGACGACCCTGGTTACCAGCGTTTCTTCAGCTACATCTCGCTGTTCACCTTCTCCATGCTGATGCTGGTGATGTCGAACAACTTGCTGCAGCTGTTCTTCGGCTTCGAGGCGGTGGGGCTGGTGTCCTATCTGCTGATCGGTTTCTGGTATCAGCGCGAGTCGGCAATTGCCGCCAATCTCAAGGCCTTTCTGGTCAACCGGGTAGGTGACTTCGGCTTCCTGCTGGGTATCGCGGCGATCCTGATGTACGCCGATACCCTGCATTACGCCACCTTCTTTGAGCGTCTGCCGGAATTGGCCAGCGTCACGGTCGAGTACTGGCCTGGTGTGGAGTGGTCGCTGGTGACCATGATGGCGATCCTGCTGTTCATCGGTGCGATGAGCAAATCCTCGCAGGTGCCGCTGCATGTGTGGCTGCCCGACTCGATGGAAGGTCCGACCCCGATCTCGGCACTGATCCATGCCGCCACCATGGTGACGGCGGGGATCTTCATGGTCGCTCGCTTCTCGCCGTTGTTCGAGCTCTCGGATGTCGCCTTGTCCTTCATTCTGGTCATCGGGGCGATCACCGCCCTGTCGATGGGCCTGGTCGGCATCGTGCAGAATGACATCAAGCGCGTGGTGGCGTACTCGACCCTCTCACAGCTCGGTTACATGACCGTGGCCCTGGGTGTGTCGGCATACAGCCCGGCGCTGTTCCACCTGATGACACACGCCTTCTTCAAGGCACTGCTGTTCCTGGCGGCCGGCTCGGTGATCATCGCGCTGCATGATGAGCAGGACATCCGTCGAATGGGTGGGTTGGCGAAGAAGATGCCGATCACCTTCGTTACCTTCCTGATCGGTGCGTTGGCCTTGATCGGATTTCCGGGCACCTCGGGCTTCTATTCGAAGGAGTCGATCATCGAGGCGGTACAGGCCTCGACCTTGCCGGGCGCGACCTTTGCCTACTGGGCAGTGTTTGCTGGGGTGTTCGTGACCGCGTTCTACACCTTCCGCATGTTCTTCCTAGTGTTCTTCGGCGAGCCGCGCATGAGCCGCGAGGAGTACGGCCAGGTCAAGGAGACGCCGAAGGTGGTCACCGTGCCGTTGATGCTGCTGGCGATCCCGTCGCTGATCGTGGGCTTCCTCGTGATCGAGCCGCTGCTCTTTGGCAGCTACTTCGACGATTCACTGCGGGTGCTGGCGACACACGGCGCGATGGCGGCGATCGAGAGCCAGTTCAATGGTGCCTGGGCGATGTTTGTCCACAGCTGGGTCACACCGGTGGTCTGGATGGCGTTCGGTGGTGTGGCCCTGGCGGCGGTGATGTACCTCGGCCTGCCGAAAGCCCTGCCGCCGCTGTTCGCTCGTGTGTTCGCCTGGCCCAAGCGGGTCCTCGAAGAGGGCTATGGTTTTGATGCCTTCAACGACGCGGTCATCGCTCGTGGCTCGCGTCTACTGGGCCGCGGTTTGTGGCAGATCGGTGATGTGCGCGCCATTGATGGCTTCCTGGTCAACGGCTCAGCCGCGGTGGTGGGTTATATGGCCCGTACCTGGCGGCTGGTCCAGACCGGCTACCTCTACCACTACGCTTTCGTCATGATCCTCGGCCTGATTGGGCTGATGACCTGGATCGTGTTCGTCGGTACCTGATTGACACCCTCTAGATAACAAGCGAAGGATAACGGTCCTATGTCCACCTCTTGGCTCGATTCCTGGCCAATACTGAGCCTGCTCGTCTGGTTGCCGATCGTGGCGGGTCTTGCCGTGATGCTGTTTGGCAACCAACGGGCACGCGCTGCCCGCTGGTTCGCCCTGGTCGTGTCCATGGTGGTCTTCGTGATCAGTCTGGGGCTGATCGTCGGCTTCAACACGCAGACCGCGGCGATGCAGTTCACTGAGCATCTGGCGTGGATCCCGGCCTTTGGCATCAATTACGCCCTGGGCGTCGATGGCATCTCGATGCCGCTGCTGGTACTGACCACCTTCACCACGGTCCTGGTGATCGTGTCGGCCTGGGAGGTGATCAAGGACAAGGCGCACCAGTATCTGGCGGCCTTCCTGATCATGGAAGGGATGATGAACGGCACCTTTGCCGCGATGGATGCCATCGTCTTCTACTTCTTCTTCGAAGGCATGCTCATCCCGATGTTCATCATCATCGGGATCTGGGGTGGGCCGCGCCGAGTCTACGCGACCATCAAGTTCTTCCTGTACACCTTCCTCGGCTCGGTGTTTATGTTGGTCGCGCTGATCTACATGTACTTCCAGTCCGGCAGCTTCGCGATTCCCGCCTTGCATTTGCTGCCGTTGACGCTGACCGAGCAGATCCTGATCTTCCTGGCTTTCCTGATCGCCTTCGCGGTCAAGGTGCCGATGTGGCCGGTCCATACCTGGCTGCCGGACGCCCACGTCGAGGCGCCCACTGGCGGCTCGGTGATCCTGGCGGCGATCATGCTCAAGATCGGTGGCTACGGTTTCTTGCGCTTCTCGTTGCCGATGACCCCGGATGCAGCGGCCGAACTCGACTGGCTGATGATTCTGCTCTCACTGGTGGCGATCGTCTATATCGGCTTCGTGGCGATGATGCAGTCGGACATGAAGAAACTGGTCGCCTACTCGTCGATTTCCCACATGGGTTTCGTCACCCTGGGGATGTTCGTGATCTTCATGATTGTCGCCAATCCAGCCAACACCTCGGCCAGCGGCGCGACACTGGCGCTTGAAGGCGCGATGGTGCAGATGATCTCGCACGGCTTGATCTCTGCCGGTCTGTTTTTCGCCATTGGCGTGCTTTATGACCGGCTGCACAGTCGCGAAATCTCGGTCTACGGTGGGGTGATCAACACCATGCCGTGGTTCGGCGGGCTGGTGGTGCTGTTTGCCATGGCGAACGTGGCGCTGCCAGGCACCGCCGGTTTCATCGGTGAGTTCATGATTGTCCTGGCCGCCTTCAAGGCCAGCTTCTGGATCGCGCTGGTCGCCGCACTGTCCGTGATCATCGGCGCTGCCTACACCTTGTGGATGATCAAGCGTGTGATTTTCGGCGCAGTGCAGAACGAGGGCGTGAAGAAACTCAGCGATCTCAATTTCCGCGAGGCTTGGGTGCTGGGCACACTCGCGTTCCTGATTGTGTTGATCGGCGTTTGGCCGAATCCGCTGGTCGAGGTGATGCACGCCTCGATCGAGAACCTGGCGCAACAGGCGCTGACCACCAAGTTGTAAGACGTTCCCTATGACACTCGCCTCACTGAATCTGCAACCGGTCCTGCCCGAAATCGTCCTGGCGGCGATGGCCTGCGTGATCTTGCTTATTGACCCGTTCCTGCCCCGGCGCGGGCCGACGGTCAGCTACGCACTCACTCTGCTGACACTGGCCGCACTATTCGTCATCACCTTGGTGCAGATGGACGGTACGGTGCGGATGAGCTTCGACGGCATGGTGGTCAACGACCCGATGGCCGATCTCATGAAGCTGACCGTGTACGTGTTGGTGGCTGCCGTGCTGATGATGTCACGGACCTATCTGCGCCAGCGGGGGATCGACAAGGGCGAGTACTACATGCTGGCCCTGTTCGGTGTGCTCGGGATGATGATCACCATCTCCTCGAACCACTTGCTGCTGCTCTTCCTGGGTCTTGAGCTGCTTTCGCTGGCGATGTATGCGATGACCGCATTCAAGCGTGATGACGGCCGGGCCTCGGAGGCGGCGATCAAGTACTTCATTCTCGGTGCACTGGCCTCGGGCATCATGCTCTATGGCATGTCGCTGCTCTATGGGGTGACCGGTGAGCTGACACTGACGTCGATTGCACACAGCGTGGCGGCCGGCGAGGGCTCTCTGGCACTCAAGGCGGCCGTGGTGATGATCGTGGCCGGCGCGGTGTTCAAGATGGGTGTGGCGCCGTTCCACATGTGGCTGCCGGACGTCTATGATGGCGCGCCGACGGCGGTGACGCTCTATCTCGCCGCAGCGCCGAAGATTGCAACGCTGGCGTTGCTGATGCGTCTGCTGGTCGACGGCATGGGGCCGCTGTTCTCCGACTGGCAGCCGGTCCTGATCGTGGTGGCGATGCTGTCGATGGCGATCGGTAACGTGATTGCGATCGCCCAGACCAGCTTCAAGCGGATGTTGACCTACTCGACCATCAGTCACGTCGGCTTCATCCTGCTGGGTCTGCTGGCTGGCACCAGCGAAGGCTATGCCGCAGCACTGTTCTACACCATCGCCTATGCCGTCATGACTGTTGGCGGCTTCGGCATTATCCTGCTGCTGGCTCGCCAGGGCTTTGAGGCCGAGGATCTTGCCGATCTCAAGGGCCTAAATGACCGCAGCCCGGTGATGGCCTTCGCCTTCCTGCTGTTGATGTTCTCGATGGCGGGTATTCCCTTCACCTTCGGCTTCTGGGCCAAGCTGGCGGTGCTGCAGGCGATCGTAGGGGTCGGCTTGTGGTGGCTGGCGATCTTCGCGGTGATCACTGCGGTGATCGGGGCGTTCTACTACCTGCGGGCCGTGAAAATGGTCTATTTCGACCAGCCCGAGGACAGCTCGCCCATCGAGGCCGATATCAATGTACGCGGCGTAATCGCACTAAGTGGTGCGGCGATGCTGATCTTCGGCCTGTATCCGACCGGGTTGACCGTGCTGACGGCTGGCGCGTTCGGCCTGTAACCCGCGCTTAGCGCACGAGGTTTTCATGATTGCCGACTGGATCGTTATTAGCTATTTGATTGGGCTGTTCGTCCTGGCGAACCTGCCGTTCGTCAATCAGCGACTGTTCCTTCTGATTCCAGTGGCGGCACCGGGGCGACAGAAATCGTTCTGGTGGCGCATTGTCGAATGGCTGGCCTACTACGTGATCGGCATCGGGGGCGGCATCTACCTCGAGTACGCCATCGGTGGAGTCGAATCGAAAGGCTGGCAGTTCTGGGCGATCACCGCCTGCGTCTTTGCCGTGTTTTCGGTGGTGGGCTTTATCTGGCAGTACCAATTGCGTAAGTATCTGCAAATCTGATCGACTCGTAGAGCGGTCCAGCCAGGGATCGATCTGGCTGGTACAAAAAAGGCGGCCCGCATGGATCACGTGGGCCGCCTTTTTTATTGTGCAGGATTGCTGGTTTACATCTGCCCGAGAAGACGCCGGGTGGCATCGACATAGCGGCGGCGCTGGAACAGCAGTCGCCAGCGGCGACCACCCACTTGATCGAACAGGATGGCCGCCCGCACAGCAGCCAACAACAGGGCGCGGATGGTGGCGGAGATCGACAGGTCCTCAAGGTGATGCTTCTCACCATTGATGACGAACTTCTGCGGTAGCTGGCTGAGCGTGCTGCGATAGAGATTGTTGAGATCCGACATCAGGCCCGGATCCGCGCCGTGCTGCTGATGGCTGGCCTTCAGCTCCTGTAGGCGGCGGGAGAGGGTCTCGCCCATGTCCGCGTCGGCGCGAAATGCCTTGGTAAGGGCGAACAGGGTCACTGCGTAACGGGTGAGCTCGAGGTCACGTGGTGCGCGCGAGTTGCCGGTGAGCAGTTCGTCCAGCCGCCGCAGGCCGAAGCGGACTCCGGACAACCCAGCGAAGACGCTCGCTGTGTCGGGTGCGTCAAAGGCGAACAGCGAGCCGATGCTGGCCTCGAATGCATCCTGGTCGGCCACGCGCCCCTCGTAGGCGAGCGTCTGGATCAGCTGGAGGGCCTGGGTCATTGCCGCCATGGCGATGAGTTGATCGTCGATATCTCGAGCCATCGAACAGTGGAGTCCTTAACGGTTGGGGGTCAGTGGTCGGGCAAGGCGCGGGTGATTACCGCGCCGCCCAGGCACACCGGGCCATCATAGAACACGATCGACTGACCGGGGGTGATGGCCCGTTGCGGCACCTCGAAGGTGGCGACCAGGCGGTCGCTGTGTTGCTCGATACTCACTGCCTGGTCAGGCTGACGGTAGCGGATCTTGGCGGTCAGCGGCCGGTCGCTCGGTGGCGGCTCGATCCAGTGGATCTGTTCAGCCTCCAGCCGCCGGGCGAACAGGGCCGGGTGGTTCTTTCCTTGCGCGACCAGCAGCGTGTTGCGCTCGAGATCTTTGCCCACCACATACCAGGGCGCCTCGCCATGCGACTTCAAGCCGCCAATCCCGAGCCCCTGGCGTTGGCCGATGGTGTGATACATCAAGCCCTGGTGGTTACCGATCTGTTCGCCGCCAAGCGTCTTGATCGGCCCCGGCTGGGCTGGCAGATAGGTCTTGAGGAAGTCGGCGAAACGTCGCTCGCCGATAAAGCAGATCCCGGTCGAGTCCTTCTTGTCCGCCGTGATCAGATCATGCGCGGCCGCAATCTCGCGCACCTGCGTTTTTTCCAGCTCGCCGATCGGAAAGTAGGCCGAGCCGATCTGTTCGCGGGTCAGGGCGTGCAGGAAGTAACTCTGGTCCTTGTTCGGGTCAAGCCCGCGCCCCAGACGTGGGCCGTCAGGTCCTTCGAGCCGACGGGCGTAATGACCGGTCGCGATCGCCTCCGCCCCGAGCGAGCGGGCATGATCGAGAAAGGCGCGGAACTTGATCTCACGATTGCAGAGAATGTCCGGATTGGGGGTGCGCCCGGCCTGGTATTCCTGCAGAAAGTGCTCGAACACGCGATCCCAGTATTCGGCGGCGAAGTTGACGTAGTGGAGCTCGATGCCGAGCTTGTCGGCCACGGCCATCGCGTCGAGCATGTCCTCCTTGGCGGCACAATACTCCTCGTCGTCATCGCCTTCCCAGTTCTTCATGAACAGGCCTTCGACCTGATAGCCGGCCTCTTTCAGAAGCAGGGCGGCGACCGACGAGTCGACGCCGCCGGACATGCCCACCATGATGCGCGGCGCCTCGCCCAAAGCGTCTATCGGAGCGGCGGGAATGAGTTGGTCGAGTGTCGAGTCGGTCATATCAAGTCGGTTGTTGGATCGAGCGCAGCAGGTCGAGGGGGTAGCGCTGCCCCCGTTCAAAATCTCGGAGTGCAGCATGGACGAACGGTGAGCGCGGCGGGATGGCCGAGCGTTCGATGGCCTGGCGGCTCATGAAGTGCGTGGCGAGGATACCCTCGTCCAGTGGTTTGTCATCGGGTGCCGCCCCGATCTCGCCGATGATGGCCACCCGCAGCACGCGTGGGCCGCGGCCGGGGTTGTCATGGTACAGGCCGAGCAGTTCGGTGGGCTCGAAGCGGAAGCGGGTCTCCTCACGCACCTCGCGGATCACCGCCTCGATCAAGGTCTCGCCGGGCTCGACATGGCCGGCCGGCTGGTTGAGGTAGCGCTGGCCGTCGACGCGCTCCTCGATGATCAGATACTGGTCGCCTCGGCGGATAATGCCGGCGACGGTCAGCGCGACGAGTGGTCGGTCGATCAATGTAGGCATAAGGCTCAGTATATCGTCCATGGTCGGATGGCGTGGCCAAGTTGGCTCAACTGTCCAATTGGCGGCGGGCCTTCCATTCGTAGAGCAGGTCCAATGCTGCCTTGGCGGTGAGCTCGTCCGGGTTCAGATCGTCGAGGGCTTCGAGCAGCGGGTCAGGCTCGGGTTCAGCGGGCATCGGGGCCGGCTCGGTCGCAAACAGATTGAGCTGCGGTGTCGCAGTCCCGACATGGGACTGTCGCTCGAGATTTTCAAGCAGTTGGCGCGCCCGCCGGATGGTGGGGCGGGGCAGCCCGGCCAGTTTGGCGACGTCGATACCGTAACTCTGGTTGGCCGGGCCGTCCTTCACGCCATGAAGGAAGACGAGCTCGCCCTGGTGGGTAATCGCGTCGAGGTGGACGTTCATCAGCGCCTCGAACTGCTCGGCGAGCTGGGTGAGCTCGAAGTAGTGGGTGGCAAATAGCGTCATCGAGCAGTTTTTGCTTAAAAGATGCTCGGCCACTGCCCAGGCCAGTGCCAATCCGTCAAAGGTCGAGGTGCCACGACCGATCTCGTCGATCAGCACCAGCGAACGGTCGGTGGCGTGATGCAGGATCTCGGCGGTCTCGGTCATTTCAACCATGAAGGTCGAGCGGCCCGAGGCCAGATCGTCGGAGGCGCCGATGCGGGTGAAGATCCGGTCGATCGGGCCGATAGTGGCGGCGCTCGCCGGCACATGGGCACCGGTGTGCGCCAGCAGCACGATCAGGGCGGTCTGGCGCATGTAGGTCGACTTGCCACCCATGTTCGGCCCAGTGATCAAGAGCAGGCGTCGGTCCGGGCCCAGGGCGGTGTCATTGGGGACGAATACCGTCTTGCTGTTGGCCTCGACCACCGGGTGGCGGCCTTGCTCGATCTCGACGCCGACCTCGTTCCAGAAACGGGGTGCGACCCACTGCTGGCGCTCGGCCACATCGGCCAAGGCGGCGAGGGTGTCGAGATCGGCGAGGGCATCGGCACGTCGGCGCAGTTCGGCCTGGCTGCTCGTCAACTGCCGCAGCAGCTCGTTGAAGCACTCGCGCTCGCGTCCCAAGGCCTTGTCACGGGCAGTCAGCACCTCCTGTTCGAAGTTCTTGAGGGTATCGTTGCTGTAGCGTTCGACCGACTTCAAGGTCTGGCGGCGGGTGAAGGACTCGGGCATGCGGGCCGCCTGGCTGCGGGGCACCTCGAAGTAGTAGCCGTGGACGCGGTTGTAGGCGAGCTTCAGATTCTCGATGCCTGACTGCCGGCGGGCATCCTCCTCCATGGCAGTCAGGGTCACATCGGCCCGTTCGGACAGCCCGCGCAGGCGGTCGAGCTCCTCATCGAAGCCATTTGCGATCACCCCACCGTCACGCAGCCAGACCGAGGGCTTATCGGCGATGGCCGCCTCGAGCAATTCGCGCACCTCGGGCAGATCGGCAAGATTCTCGACCAGGTCGAGCAGCAGCGGCTGTTGGCAGGCGGCCAGCGTATCGGTCAGGGTCGGGAGCTGATGCAACGAATCGCGCAGGGCGGCCAGATCCCGCGGCCGGGCGGTGGCCAGCACGATGCGGGTGGTGATTCGCTCGATGTCATTGACCTGACGCAGGGCCTCGAACAGTGTAGTGGGCAGGTCGCGCTCGCGCAGCTCGCTGATCGCCTGGTGACGGGCGGCCAACCGGTCATGATCACGTAGTGGCCGAGCCAGCCATTCGCGCAGCCGCCGAGCGCCCATGCCGGTAGCGGTACGATCGAGCAGGCCGATCAGCGCCCCATCCGCACGACCTTGGCTGTCCTCGAACAGTTCCAGATGGCGGCGGGTATGCACGTCGAGGAGCAGGGCATCGCTGCTCTGCTCGACGGCCAGCCCGTCGATGTGGCCGATGTGGGTCTTTTGTGTGTCCTGGACGTACTGCCACAAGGCGCCGGCGGCCCCTAGGGCGGCATCCAACGCCTCGCGCTTGTCCGCATGTACACCGAAACCGGCCAGATCGTGGGTGCCAAATTGCGTGCAAAGCTGTTCGACGGCCGTGTCTGCGGCGAAATGCCAGATCGGCCGTTCGCGGGCCAGCCCATCGTCGCCGAACTGTCCGTCGGTCAGGGTCTCGAGAGTAACGCCTTCGGGCAGCAGCAGCTCGCGTGGGTCGATACGCGCCAGTTCCGTGGCCAGCTCGTCGGCGCCTGCGGGGGCCATGATGGCGAAGCGCCCGCTCGACAGGTCAAGATGCGCCAGGCCGAAATGCTCCCGGCCGCGGTGGCGCTGCCAGTTGACTGCTACCAGACGGTGCGCCTGACGTTGCTCGAGTAGCGCCTCGTCGGTGACCGTGCCCGGCGTGACGACCTTGACCACCTCGCGCTTCATCGGTCCCTTGGCTTGCACCTCGCCGACCTGTTCGCAGATCGCCACCGACTCGCCTGCCTTGAGCAGGCGGGCGAGGTATGATTCGTAGGCATGGGCCGGCACGCCGGCCATCGGGATCGGTTCGCCGGCCGAGTTGCCACGTTGGGTCAGTGTCAGGTCGAGCAGGCGGGCAGCGTGGCGCGCATCCTCGAAGAACAGTTCGTAGAAGTCGCCCATCCGATAGAACAGCAGTACATCCGGATAGTCTTGTTTGATACGGAGAAACTGCTGCATCATGGGCGTATGCGCAGCGAGGCGATCGGTCTCTCCGCTCTGATCTGAGCTTATCTGGGGCTGTGTCGTCATGCGGCGTATTGTAACCAAGGGCAGGCGCTCCGGGGCAGCCAGCAGGGTAGGGCCACGCAATGAGGCCAGGTAATGGGATCAGGCGATGAGCGCCGAGAGATGGGTGCTAAGCGATGAGTGAACAAGAAGGTGATCACGAGCAGGTACCGCCAAGCTGGTCGGCTGATGAGCAGCTGACCACCAACGGCACGGGGCGTGCCGTCTGTGTCGAATCTCTTGGCAAGGCGCTCAAGGTGCACGGGTTTCGGCTTGCGGTAGCCGAGTCCTGCACTGGTGGACTGCTGGCTGCGACACTCACCGACCAGCCCGGTATTTCTGCCTGGTTCGAGGGTGGCTGGATTACCTACAGCAATCGGGCCAAACAACGCGATCTTGGCGTGCCCGCGACGTTATTCACCGAAGTCGGCGCGGTCTCGGAGGAAGTGGTCACCGCCATGGCCGAAGGGGCGCTCACACGCGCCGAGGTGGAATACGCCATCGCGATCAGTGGCGTGGCGGGTCCAGGCGGCGGCAGTGAGGCCAAGCCGGTCGGCACCGTCTTTATCGGTTGGAGCCACCAGTCGGGGGAAACGCCTGATGGCAGCCGCCCGGGGCAGTTGGAAACCTTTGTCGCCCGCTTCCGTTTTCCCGGCGACCGGCTGGCGGTGCGTGAGGCGGCTGTCGACGTGGCCCTGCGCGGGTTGTGCGCTCACTTGGCCGGTGAGACATGGGACGAGGCCTCGGCCGCCAATTGGTCCGAGTCCTTCTGGCCGGAGGCCGGCCTCAAGCTTTAAGGAAGCTCTGCACTGCCCGGAGCGAACCGCAGGCCGACGAGAAACACGAGGAACGCCACAAGCCGTGAATATCGACCCCGCGACCAACCGGCTGGACTCCGTCCCCTACATAGCCTCGCCCAACTGCGATGCCCGCCCGCGTGATGAGCGAATCGAGCTGGTAGTGGTGCACGGCATATCGTTGCCGCCGGGCGAATTCGGCGGTGATGCTATCGAGCGGTTTTTCACCAATCGGCTCGACCCGACGGAACATCCGTATTTCGAGACGATTCACGACTTGCGGGTCTCCGCCCATCTGGTGATCTATCGTGATGGTTCCATACAGCAGTTCGTGCCCTTCGATCGCCGCGCCTGGCACGCGGGCAACTCGCGTTTTGGTGAGCGAAGCCGCTGCAATGACTTCTCCATCGGCATCGAACTCGAGGGCACGGACACTGAGCGGTACACCGCCGTGCAGTACGAGCGGCTGGGCCAGGTGTTGGCGGCGATCAAGAAATGCTATCCGTCGATCCATGCCGTGCGGGGACACAGCGACATTGCCCCGGGACGAAAGACGGATCCTGGCCCGGCCTTCGACTGGGGGCATCTGGTCTCCCGGCTGCCTGAGGGGCTGTCGCTGGCATGATGACTGATCCATCCGACTCAAACGAAGGGACATTCGCGCGATGAAACTACTGGCCCTGATCCTGGCACTTACCGTCGATCGTTTCCTGGAGTTCTTCCAGCGCTGGCGTGCCGAGCGTTGGCCGCAACGCGGCACCGTGGAGGTGTTCGAGACATTGGCCGGAATGATTGGCGCAACCGCGGCTCGGTTACTCGTCTGGCTGCTGCTGCCGGTTTTGCTGTTCGCCTGGCTGGGGCTGGGCAACGACGGGGTCATTGGCTGGCTGGTTGCCGTCGTGGTGCTCCTGCTGGTGATCACCCCACGCAACACCGCCGAGATCAGCCGGCAGTTGTTGGATGCCGCGGCCCGCGATGATCTTGAGGTTGTGCAGTCGGCACGGCGGGTGCTGTTTGAGGGCACACCAGTCGATCCGGCTAGCGCGACCACGCGCCAGACCGGCGAGCGCATCATTGTGCTCGCCTTCAGTGAATGGTTCCTGGTGCTGTTCTGGTTCGTGCTCGCCGGCCCGGCTGGAGCCTTGTTGTATCGACTGACCGAGTGGTTGGCTCAGACGCCGGATCCGGGCGAACAGGGTGAGCCGTCCGCATTGCGCGGCTGGCAGAGCAAAGTCCATGCCTTGTTGGTACTGCCGGCCGCGCCCGTATTTACCGTACTGATGCTGCTGGCTGGCTCATTCCAGCGTGGACTGAATGCCTGGTGGCGTGACGAGGCCCTGGGGCATGAGCAGGGCGCGCTGGATGTCTGGGAAGCCGGCTCGATTGGTCTGATCGCCCGGGTCGGCCATGCGGCCATCGATATCGAGCGGGCCGACGAATGCCTCGATGAAGCCGCCTGTCTCGCCGATCAGCGGATCTGGTACCAGGCGGCCCATGCCATCGTCCTGCGGGTCCTGTTGTTCAGCCTGGCGCTGGTTGCCGTGCTCATGCTGATCGGCTGGGTGGCTTGAGGGTGGGGCCAAGCATCCGGCAGGACGGATACAACCGTGACCAGTGGCCCTGCTCACCGGCCATTCGTACCAGTAGGTGCGCCTTCTGGCGCGATGTGCAGACAATGGCCTCTACAGCTGCCATGCTCGGGCTGTCACCACCAAGGAGTGTGCGCTGCGATGAAACCTCAACAATTGATAGGGCTCGGCCTGCTGGTACTGGGGCTCATTCTGCTCTTTTTCGGTTATCAGTCCTCCCAAGGGCTGGATGATCAGGTCACCGAAGCGCTTACCGGCGAATATACCGACAGCACCATGTTTTACTGGATTGCTGGTGCGGTAAGTGCCGTGGTCGGTGTGGTGATGCTGGCCATCGGCCGGAAATAATCGGCCGGCTAATTACCGGACATCTGAATTGCCGGACGTCTGAGCGGCCCGGCACAGCGTGGCTACCCATGCTGCGGTTTTTCGGGGCCGCTCAGTCTGGTATGAAAACAGTGCTGTGCCCGGGCCGAACCGTTTGCTGCTTGAGCGCTGGCACAGGTCCGCGGCTCGACACATCCGGCCGTCTGCCGATAAAAAGCATTTTCAGGCGCGCCAGATTGTCGTCTTGCGCGCATGTTGTCGATCCCGACGTATTCGACCGCGATGATCCACGGCGGTAGTATCCGTTTCGTTATCCAAACAGCCCCACCAGGGGGCTGCAGCACAAATCAATAGACGAGATTCATGATCAAGAGCACCCGACTGGACCTGATACGTCACGGTGAGCCCGTTGGCGGGCGTCGTTTTCGCGGCGATGCGGTGGATGACCCACTGAGCCCGACCGGTTGGCAGCAACTCGAGCGTCGCATCCAGGCGCTCGAGGAACAGGGCATGGCGGATTGGGACGTGATCGCCACCTCGCCGATGGCTCGCTGCCATGGTTTTGCCGCCGGCCTTGCCATGCGGCGTGGACTGGAACTGGTGGTCGAACCGGACCTGCGCGAGATCGGTTTCGGTCCTTGGGAAGGCCTGCGCATGGCCGAGGTCGCCGAACGCTACCCCGAGTTGCACGCCGCCTTTCTCGACGACCCGGTCAGTGGCCGGCCGCCGGACAGCGAAGCCATGCCCGACTTCTTCGAGCGCGTTTTTCGTGGGCTTGAGCGGCTGGAGGCCAATCATGCCGGGCAGTCCATTCTGCTTCTCTCGCATGCGGTCGTCATGCGCGCGGCCTGTGGCTGGGTGCTGGGTGCGCCCATGGCGGTCGTCGGGCGGATGGAAACGGAATACGCCTCGTGGCTATCGATTCAGAACAGCGAGCGGGGCCGCCGCCTGCTGGCGCTGGATAACAGCCGGCTCGGTGAGGACAGCTGATGCCGGTAACGGCCCGTCCTTCACTTGAAGTCGATCTGCTCGGTCTGCAACCGCGTGATGCCCCGCCAGAGTCAGACAGCGGCTTCTCCGCGCCGACCTGGACCTGGCCCGAGGAGATGGGCCAAGAGATAGGCCAGGGGGTGGACCAGAAAGAGGACAACACGGATCGACCGCTGCCGCGGCTCCTATCCGGCCGCTTCGTCGCTCCGGCCAAAGCCGCTCCAGTAGATGCTGCAGAGGCTGATTGCCGGCACGATGATCCTGACCGGCAGGCACTGGCTGCACTGGATGACAACTCGTTTTCGGAAATCGACGCGCTCAGCCGCGCCCTGGGTGACTGGCTATTGGCTGGTGGCAGCCGGGACAATTTCTGCAAACAGGTATCGAGCTGGCGTGAGGAGGGTTTCAGCCGGCTGCTCTGCTTTGACCCCGTGCACCTGAAGGCCGAGACCGACCACGCCATTACCCTGGGCCCGCGTTTTTTGGGGCTGAGCGACGAGGAATTCGACCGATTGCTGGGTGAGATGAATGTCTGGCTGGCGACCGATGGCATGCGGATCGAACGTATTGGCCGGCAAAGCTATCTGCTGGCAAGGGTGAGTGACGATGGCCTGGGGCCGGCCGCAAGCTCCCTGCAACGCGCCGGCGCCCCGCTGGCCTGTCTGCTGAATCGTAATGCCGGCGTGTTTCTCGACGAGCGCCACAGCGAACCGATCCTGCGCCAGTGGCTTACCGAAGTGCAGATGTGGCTCTATCCGCAGCCGTTTAACGATGTACGGGCGGCCGGCGGTCGGCCGATCCTGAACAGTTTCTGGCCACATGGCATGACCGAGCTGACAGCCGATCTGCCGGTTGCCGCATCGTCCGAGGCCTTGATCATCAGCGATTCACCCGCCGTGTTGGCCCATCACGCCGCGGTCGCCTGGCATTCGGATTTGATCGAGGCAAGGGACGCGACGATTGAGGCGGCGATCGAAGCGGGCCGACCGTTACGGCTGCTGCTGACCGAACTTGCCTGGTGCCGACTGGAAGGCGATCTGGGGGGATTCCATCAGGAGCTGGAGCGTGTCGATGCCTGGTTGGCCGGTCTGCTGGCGCGGAAGCCACACCTGTCCGTCACGCTGACTGACGGGCTGGGCGGTGTCTGGCGGGCCGAGTCGCGCCTGGCGGGGGTCTGGCGGGGGCTCGTCGCCCGGTGGCGGCGATGACGACCGTCAAGACGCACAAGACGGCCAGTCGGTTGGGGTTGGCGGCGATCCGCCGTCGCCCGGAGCCGGGGGCAGTCCCGGCGCTCGGGCAGTTGAACCGGCGTCTCGCCCGCGTGCTGGCAAGCCGTGGGATCCGCGATGCCTCACAACTCGATCATGGCCTCGCGGCCATCTTGCCACCGGCTGGCTTGCCGGACCTTGAGCAGGGCGCCGCCCTGGTCGCCGACGCGGTGCAGCGCGGGCAGGCCATCTTGGTGGTCGGCGATTTCGACGCGGACGGGGCCACTGCCACCGCACTGTGCCTGCGCGCCTTGACGGCGATGGGTGCTTCGACGGTGAATTTCCTGATTCCGGATCGTCAGCGCCACGGCTACGGTCTCAGTCCGGCACTGCTTCAGGAGTATGGCCAGGGGCATGGCAAGGTACCGAGCCTGATCCTGACGGTCGACAATGGCGTCTCGGCCCACGCGGGTGTGGCTGCGGCCAAGGCACTGGGCAGCGTGGTGGTGGTGACGGACCATCACCTGCCCGGCGAGACGCTCCCGCCAGCCGATGCCATCGTCAACCCCAACTGTCCCGGGGCCACCTTCGGCTCGCCGGCACTCGCCGGCGTGGGCGTGGCCTTCTACCTGCTGGCGGCCGTGCGTGCCGAGCTGGACCGCCGTGGCTGGTTTGCTCGTCGAGAACGGCCCAATCTTGCCAACTGGCTGGACCTGGTAGCGCTAGGAACGGTCGCCGATGTGGTTGATCTGGATGACAACAACCGCCGCCTGGTTGCTCAGGGGCTGGCTCGCATCCGTGCCCACCAATGCGCACCGGGCATCCTGGCGCTGTTTGCCGCCGCTGGCCGAGACCCGCGCGAGGCCCAATCGCGGGATTTGGGGTTTGCCATCGGCCCGCGGCTGAATGCCGCCGGGCGGCTGGAGAACATGCGCCTTGGGGTCGAGTGCCTGCTCGCTGACGACCCGGCCGATGCACGCCGGCTGGCCAGCGAGCTCGATCGCATCAACCGCGAGCGCCGTTCGGTGGAGCGCGACATGCTCGATATCGTGGCGACCGACCTTGAGCGGGCGCTGGGCGGGCAGGGCGATGTGCCACCAATGCAGGCGAATGACTGGGTGCGCTTTGACCCCGGTTTCCACCCGGGCGTGATCGGCATCGTCGCCGGACGGCTGAAAACACGCTGGGTGCGCCCGGTGTTCGTCTTTGCCCCGGCCGAAGTCGATAGTGACGGGCAATTGCTCAAGGGCTCCGGTCGCTCGATTCCCGGCATCCACCTGCGTGACCTGCTGGCCGAGATCGACGCCCGACATCCCGATCTGATTACCGGCTTCGGCGGCCATGCCATGGCCGCGGGATTGTCGCTTGGCGCCGATCGTCTTGAGGCGTTTCGCCAAGCCTTTGCCGAGGTGATTGCTCGGTTCGCAGAGCGCCTGCCCGATGGCCGTGAAGTGCTGACCGACGGCCCGCTTGCCCCGGAGGACTTTCAGCTCGACTTCGTCGAGGCGCTCGATCAGCACGGGCCCTGGGGAACCGGCTTTCCCGAACCGTTGTTCGACAATCTGTTCGAGGTGATCGACAAGACCGCGCTCAAGGACGGCAAGCACTGGCGCCTGAATGTGCGTCCTGAGGGGGCCGCCGATGCCCGGCCGCTGGAGGCTATCTGGTTCAATACCCCCGATCCGCTGCCGCCGGGCCGGCTCTGGCAGATCGCCTATCGACCCGTCATCGATACCTTCCGTGGCCAGCGGCGTCTCAAACTGTTCGTCGAGACGGCCCTGCCTGTTCCAGGTGGTGGCAAACCTGACTTCTGATCAGAACGGGAACACCAACAGCGTGAGCGCGATCACCACCAGTGAATAGATAATGGTAAGGCACCCCAGCCTGGATTGTGGAGTTGCACTCCACACCCGGCGAGTGCAACTCGCTGCTCCCCAAAGACGCGGTGCCTGCTCTGGCCTGTCATCCATCCACCCTGTCGGGCGGATTGTCGGGCTAAAGCCCGACCCACAGGGGTTGGTGCCAGGTTTGTACCGAAGCGGCCTGTGGGTTGGGCTGTCAGCCCAACGGTCGGCCGGCAGGCCGACTTCCTCTACAGCCGGTTCCGCCAATTTCCATCCACCCTGTCGGGCGGATTGTCGGGCTAAAAGCCCGACCCACAGAAGCCATTGGATCGTGGAGTTGCACTCCACGCACAGCGAGCTCAACTCGCTGGAACAGGCCTGATCAGAATGGGAACACCAACGGCGTAAGCACGATCACCACCAGCGAGTAGATGATGGTGACGGGAACGCCGGCCCGGACGTAATCGTTCATCCGGTATCGCCCCGGTGAGTACACCATCAGATGAGTCTGATAACCGTAAGGCACCAGGAAGCAGGCGCTGGCTCCAAACGCGACCGCCATGATGAAGGGCATCGGGTCCACCCCGAACGCCAGCGCGGTTGACCAGGCCAGCGGGAAGGCCAGTGCGGCGGCCGCATTGTTGGTGACGGTCTCGGTCAGCATTACGGTGAGCAGGTAGCTGCCGATGAAGGCGGCATAGACCCCATGCTCGTGGAAGGCCCACTGCATGAACGTGGCCACCAGCTGAGCGCCTCCCGATGTCCCCATCGCTTCGGCCAGCGTCAGCGCCGAACCGATGATCAGGAACAGTTCGAACGGGAATCGTCGGCGCAGTTCGGCAGCACGCAGGACGCGGAAGGTCAGCAGGGCGCCCAGCAGGCCGAGTAGCCCGTGGAACAGTGGCAAAATGCCGGTTGCAGCCAGAGCGATCACGCCAAGAAACCCCGTCAAGGTCAACGTGCTGGCGCGTGGAGTCAGCCTGGGCTGCTGGAAGCCGCCGCTGAGCAGATGGAAGTTGCGGTCGATGTTTCGGTGCTGGGCGAAGTCCGACCCCGTGGCCAGCAGCAGGCAGTCGCCGACCCGCAGGGGAATACGGCCCAGCTGGCCGGTCAACCGCTTCTCACCGCGGCGGATGCCGACCACGCCGGCATTGAACATCGCGCGGAAATCGACTTCCTGCAGCGTCTTGTTGGCCAGCTCCGATTCGTTGGCGATGACCACCTCGACCAGGTTGGTCGTGAGCAGGTCATCTACCCGGTTGCCGAACAGGGTCAGGCCGGGGAAGCGCTGCAAGGCCTGAACCTTCTCGATCTCGCCGGTAAAGATGAGCACGTCGCAGGGTTCGATGACCTCGTCGGGAGCGACCGGCGTGATCATCCGGGTGCCACGTTCAATGCCCAGCAGGTACAGCCCTTCCAGGTTTCGCAGCCCGTTGTCCTCGATGGTCCGGCCGATCATCGCTGAGGTCGAGTCAACCTCGGCGGCGAGAAAATAGGACAGGCGGGCCTCTTGGTCTTCCGCCTTATTGTGCGGCAGCCACCGCGAAGTCCACCAGAGAACGAGCAGCGAGACCAGCGCGGCCGGGATGCCGACCCAGACGAACTGGAACATGGTCAGGGCGGGCAGGCCGGCGTTGACGGCAAACGAGCTGACCACGAGGTTGGTCGAGGTGCCAACCAGCGTGGTGACGCCACCCAGGATGGAGGCGTACGACAGCGGGATCAGCAGTCGTGAAGGGGCGAAGCGACGCTGTTTGGTGATCGCCCCGAGAAAGGATGCGACTACCGCGGTGTTGTTCAGAAATGCCGAGGTGATGGCGGATGCCGCCATCAGTTTCAGTACCGCGAAACGCTCGGAGCCATTGAGCAGGCGCTCGGAAACAAGATCGAGGAAATGCGAACGCTCCAGGGCGAGCGAGACCAGCAGGAGCAGCACTAGGGTGATCAGTGTCGGGTTGGCGTAGTTGGCCAGCATCACCTCGCTCTCGACCACACCGGTCAGCACGAAGGCGGCGGCCAGTGTCGTAAAGGCCACCGCTGGCTTCACCCGCCCATGCGCGAGTACGGCAAGCAGCACGATCAAGCTGAGAAGAACGATCCAGGCCTGCATCTGATGTTTTCCTGGTGGTGTTTTTCGGGTGATGTTTCCCGGCTCTGATCATCGTCCACCAAAACCGACGACGCTGAAGGCATAGGTAAATCCGAGTGGCATGGTAATCGCGGCTCGATTGGACTGTCCAACGCTCATGCCGTGAACACATTTTTCCTGATGTCATAAAGTCGAGCAGGATCAATAACCTGTATGGCAGTTTTAAAGCTGGATATTATAATTCTAGACGAGCTCGGTCGACACCGTCGTCAGGCGGGTTGCCTTCGATTCGATGGTCACATACGGTCGAAGAAACGGTGCGCCGCTGCGGGGTGCCCCTGCCGTCAGCGTGGTGTTCAGGACCTTCCGGAAAGGAGGCTGGGCGGGCGTCGACGGGCGGTCGATATCGGCGGATGTCGGCCAGTGGATGTCGGAATGACTGATGACCGGATCCGATGCAGTGCACTAAACGCCGGATGACAGCCGCGCCACGGTATCCTTGAAAAAGGCTACCGAGTTTGCAGCTGATCAGGCGCGATACCGGCCCCGGGATACCCGAGGCCTTGCTTGGAAAAGTGACCGAGAATTTCTGATGCGCCGCGACTTGGGGTTGGCTATTCGTGCAGAGCTTCTCTAAGCGGCAGCATGCCAGCGTTGCTAGCGCGAAACCACGAAATCGCGAGCCCGAGGAGGCCTTGACGTGCGGCTTGGATGGCACAGTCACACCTCCTCCTGATGTATTTCTCGGCCTAATCCGCAATACCCAGCTGCGGTCGCGGTGTATCCACCGTGCTGGGAGGCAGGATGGGATATGTCACGCTAGGCTGTTCGCCGGTCAGGGTATGCAGGAAGGCGGTGATCGTCGTCGCCTCCTCGTCGCTCAGCTGGATACCGAGCTGCGCCGATCCCATTACCGCCACCGCCTGTTTCAGATCCCAGGCCTTGCCGCTGTGGAAATATGGCGGCGTCAATTCGATATTGCGCAGGCTTGGTACCTTGTAGACGTATTCATCCGAGGCGGACTGGGTCACCTCGAAACGTCCCTTGTCCTCCGGCGGCAGGAAGTCAGCGCCGGGCTTTTCCACCACGCCGAACGGCTGGTACTGGTCTCCACCGATATTGACACCGCTGTGGCAGGCAGCACAGCCCTTGTCCATGAATAGTGCCAGCCCGGCCTTTTGTTGCTCGTCCAGGGCATCGGCATCACCCTTCAGGTATTGATCGAAGGGCGCATTCGGGGTAATCAGTGTGGCCTCGAACAGCGCGATCGTATCCTGCACATTATCGATATTGATGGGGTCCTCCGCGTCGGGGAAAGCCTCCTCGAAAAAGGCCAGATAGCCGGGGATGGCTTCAAGCATCTCCACCGCATGTTCGTGGGTGGTGGCCATTTCGACCGGATTGACCAAGGGGCCGCCCGCCTGTTCGGCGAGATCCGCGGCCCGGCCGTCCCAGAACTGGGCGGTGTTGAATACCGCATTGAGCACCGTGGGTGAATTACGACCACCCAACTGCCAGCGGTGACCAATCGAGGTTTCCAGCATGTCGACCCCGCCGAGCCCGACCAGATGGCAGGTGTTGCAGCTGATGGTATGGCTTTCGGACAGCCGAGGTTCGAAGTAGAGCATCTTGCCGAGCTCCACCTTGGCTGGTGTGCTCGGATTGCCCTCCAACTCCGGCGGGCTATCGGGAATCGGCTTGAACATCGCCTGAGCACGCCCCATCAGCTCGTCGTCAGCGGCCATGGCCGTTCCTGCCATTGCCATGCCAGCCATCATCAGTACCAGATTACGTTTTCGCATGATGATCTCCTTTGTCCATGCGATGGATTGTTTGCTCCCGTATTGATACATGCGCACCTGAAACCAAGCTGAAAGCCGAAAACCAAGCTGAAAGCCGAGGTGTCGGCAACTCGCACGCATCTCGGCATCGAGATACAGTTTCTCTAACTGTGCAGTCCCGGATGATGACCTTGAGGCAGACAAGTTGACACCGTGAGCAACATCCGGGCCGGCGGCGAGGTGTTGATCTCTTGCATTACTTTCTACAGGGCTTCCCTGGCGAGGCGGCTACGCGCACTGCCGCGGCGGCTGGATCCTCGGTCACCGGATCGACGGCATTCAGGCCGAGGGCGTCCGCATCCCGCACGCGGACAACAGCCCCTATCCGCTACCCAAGACGCGATATTGGGCCCGCGACGGTGATGCACTGCGATATACTTGTCTCTTTCGGACACTAAATTGGTGCCTCAGCGGCGAGGGCAAGCTCGGCGCTACCGGCGCCTCCGCTCGGGACTTGCTCAACGCTACCGACACGCTGCCCAGCGCCTGATCGAGATCTTCGACTGGTTGAAACGCCAGTTCCCGGCACCGCTGGGCATCTGAGTCGAAGGGCTGGCATTGACCAAATCGAAGGCCGTCACCGACTGGCGCGAAGCCAATCACGATACGGTCGATCTGGTGCAGCCCAGGAGGCAGTCCAGACGATTAGATGGGCGACAGAGCGAAAGATCAATGACTGCGCGTGGCAAGCTGGGGCCGGCCCGCACAAGCAAAGCAAATTGTTGGGGGAAAACCGTTGGGGAAAGACATGGCCACGCTGACTCATCTGCAACGGCTCGAGGCCGAAAGCATCCACATCATGCGCGAGGTGGTGGCCGAGACCGAGAATCCCGTGATGCTGTATTCGATCGGCAAGGATTCGGCGGTCATGCTGCACCTGGCGCGCAAGGCCTTCGCGCCGGGTCCGCCTCCGTTCCCTTTGCTGCATGTCGACACGCGCTGGAAGTTCCGGGCGATGTACGAGTTTCGGGACTGGATGGTCGAGCAGATCGGCATGGACCTGCTGGTTCATATCAACCCGGAAGGTATCGAGAAGGACATCGACCCGTTCGTGCACGGATCGGCGATCCATACCGATATCATGAAGACCGACGGCCTCAAGCAGGCCCTCGACAAATATGGTTTTGATGCCGCTTTTGGTGGGGCGCGCCGTGACGAGGAGAAATCGCGTGCCAAGGAGCGGGTATTCTCGTTCCGTAGCGCCCAGCACCGCTGGGATCCCAAGAACCAGCGCCCCGAGCTCTGGAAGCTGTACAACGCCCGCAAGCACAAGGGCGAGTCGATCCGGGTGTTCCCACTCTCCAACTGGACCGAGCTGGATATCTGGCAGTACATCTACCTCGAGAACATTCCCATCGTGCCGCTGTACTACTCGGCCGAGCGCCCGGTGGTCGAGCGCGGGGGCACGCTGATCATGGTCGACGACGAACGCATGCCGCTCAATGAAGGCGAAGTGCCGATGATGAAGAAGGTCCGCTTTCGCACGCTCGGCTGCTATCCGCTGACTGGCGCGATCGAGTCCGAGGCCGACACGCTCGCCGACATCATCCAGGAAATGCTGCTGGCCACGACCTCCGAACGTCAGGGCCGCATGATCGATCACGACTCGGCCGCCTCAATGGAGAAGAAAAAGCAGGAGGGTTATTTCTGACCCGCGTTCGCGGATCAGAAATAACCCCAGAGAATCAGAAAATAGAGAACAGAAGTCAGAAAGAAAAACTCAGGAGTGCAAAGGGAAGTTTACGGAGAGAGTCTGAAATGGATTTCGAGAGGCTTGCTGTGTGGAGGCGGTCGGCGCGGTTATCGTCCGAGCTGTACTTGGCGTTGAAGGACTTGCGTGACTTTGGGTTTCGGGACCAGATCACCCGTTCCGGGCTGTCAGTACCGAGCAACATTGCCGAGGGTATGTCGCGGCCCACATCGAAAGATCGGATCAAGTTCCTCTACATCGCCAAGGGCTCCTGCGCTGAGCTCCACACCCAGATCTTGATTGGCATGGAAATCGGCTACATAGAAAGATCGACTGGGCAAGCATGGACAAGAGAGACACGCGAGCTCTCGGCTATGCTAGGGAAGCTCTACACGAATCGATAGTGTCTCTGCGGGACCGCCAAGGGTCCAGATGCCAGGCGCAGTCCGCCGTGAAGGGCGGTGGTCCTTTACAAGGACTGCAACACCGCAGATGGGCCC
>Ga0172382_10000419_pt1 | contig 79889 bp, 72 predicted proteins | sample Leawel138RmetaG_FD_122245 | JGI IMG/M metagenome (GOLD analysis project Ga0172382, IMG submission 122245) | Leachate microbial communities from a municipal landfill in Southern Ontario, Canada - Leachate well 138R metaG | ecosystem: Engineered > Solid waste > Landfill > Unclassified | place...
CGGCTACTCAGGCAGAGTGGGACAAGGTGAAAGCCACTTGCCCCGATATGTCGATCACGGAAGCTATTGGTGAGTTCCCTTGGCCGCTTAAAATGGAAAAAATTTCTAAAGGGGAAAAAGAGATTACGATTACTCCGAACTCTGTCGGGCTGAAATATCAGCTAGGTACAGAGGGCTAATATCAATGTGTGTTTGTTTGCCGATAATATACAAGTCAGCTGGTCGCTCTGGATGGTCTAGAAGCATTTGATGGCGTTTGGTTTAACAAGTTTATACAGATGATAAGCCCAAGCTGGGCAGGGTTATAACGGTGGCGCTGTTGTTGAGGTGATCGATATCGACACTCATCTTAATATCATTACCTCGGTAGAACATCGGCGATAGTTAGTTGTCGATGTGCCCGATCAGCTTTGCCCTTCGGATACAGAGTGTGATTCCGGTTCCTACCGATGGCCACTGGGGAAGAAGCGGAGGTCGTTTCAGTGAGGATTATGTCCTTAATGGTACCGACGAAAAGTTTAAGCGTAAAGCCAAAGTGATTCGTATAAAGCCTAACTCTCCTGTATTTTCATTGGCAGGCCTGCATGGAGTTCTCGGGCTATGCGAAATTAATAATCACGGTGATGCGCTCGGCAATGGCTAACGCCTCGCTTCGATTCGCTCCCAGTTGCTTCCGTTCAAGTTGGAGTCGCGGTTTGGGTTGTAAAACGTGTCGTTGTGTAACAGGTAGCGACCGTTGCCATCGGTGTAGACGTGGTCATAGAAACTTGGGAGCTTTACAGCTTCGCCGCCTGGAGCTGAGTAAATGGTTTGCTCCCAAACTGAGTCGACAGTGGCCGCCTGGATTCTGTCGGACGATGCGTTTCTAGAACTCCAGCCCTTCATGATGATGTTGGAAACATCGTTTGCGGCATTGGCCTGAATTTGACTGATTTTCGCAGCGCTATTAATCGCGGCCATGTTACCTTTGTGCTTGATATTCGCGAGCTGCACCCAGTACTTATTCATTTCGGCGGTCCACACAGGATTTATGCGGACGGACTGGTAGATCGCATTCAATGCGGGATCTTCCAGATAGTTTGTTCCCACTGGGCCGCTCATGGACTGCATTGAAAGAACGCTCCAGCTGCCTTGAGTAATCCGTCCTTGTTTGATCATGATGTTGTAAAGCCATGTTATGACTACGGTCTCTTCGATTGTGCTGCCATTTTTGTTGTATTGGATTACAGCTTTTGTAGCTTGTGTATCAAACTCAGAACTGAAGCCCATAGAAGCCGTGGTTTGATTGAGTTGAGCGGTCGATTGATAGCGAGTGGCATACTGTCTGCGTAGCAGAGCTGAAATTTCGGGGATGTCTTCTTCGGTAACCAGTCTCAAGTTGGTCACGCCTTCTGCGGGATTGAGCGATGCGAGATCTATTATCCAGCGGCCGGGTGATTCTGGTAGGGGGTAATATAAATTTCCGGTTTGGAGGGGTTGGAGCTTATTGGCGATGTTACCCTGTTGGTAGTTGAATTCGAAGGAGAGGCTTGGGAAGAAATGGATGCCTCGTTCGTCGGGTGCTGTAATTGCAACGTCGATAAGAACGGGCATATTGAAAAGCCCTCCGCCTGTTCGTGTGGCACCGCCTTTTAAGGTCCAACCCTCGGGCACGAGCACTGTGCTGATGACAATATTATTCATTCCTGAATCAGTAATGGTGTGCTCTCTGAAGATGATGGCACTATCTGGGGCTGCCCCTGATTCTGATAGCGAGGCCGTGCCGAGGGTGACGCCTTCGTTGTTGTTGCAGCCAAGGATACCTGTAATCAGGAGTGCAAGGATAACAAGCGCTCCTGTGTTCGATCGTAAACCTCGTTGCGTACTCATGCTATATCCCTAAATTATTTAAATATATGGCCTAAAAACGTGCGGGGGAGTTTGTGATAATGTTAACTCCCCAATATTTTCATTGGCAAGCTCAGTATGGGATTATCTGAGTCTGCAAAATTGATAATCACCGCGATATGTCCGGCAACGACCAGGCAATACCATACCGCCGAGAATATTTGACCGTAGCGATCCAGTGGAATTAAATGGGAAAAATGTCGCTGCTTCCACTCAAAGATCACCTCGATGGCGCCAACAAACAAAAAGAATACCAGTAGCGCTAGACCAAAGGCATAAGCTAGCCCAAGCCCCAGAGCTATGCCTGTCATACATACGGATAAACCCACCCAGGAGCGCATGGAAAAACTAATACTCTTGAGTACATGGCCACCATCTAAAGGTAAAATAGGCAATAGATTAAATAAATTTAATAAAGCGCTAAGCACCGCGGCCCCGGCAAATAGTTCTATATCGGTTAGCCAATAAATAAGCAAACAGGCCAGCGACATTAATAAACCAAAACACGGGCCCATGATAGAGATCACCACGTCTTGCCAGCGGGTATTGATCTTGTCGTCGGATACCGCCAAGCCTCCAACAAAGGGAATTAGGTAAATACCTTTGGTTTTAATCCCAAAATATTGCATTGCTCTCACATGGCCATATTCATGTATCACTAGGCAAGCTACTATTACCAAGGCAAATTCAACGGTGAATAACCAGGCATAACCGGCTACGGATGCCCCCGCTAGCACCACTTTTATCACCTTGGCGCTTTTAAAGAGCTTAAAGGCCAGCGCCGCCAAACCCATAAAGCTGCGTCTTGATTGTTTTTTGACTAGATGTGCCGAGGCGGATAATGGGAACTCACCAGTCTCTTGCTGATGCTGATTTACCCATAGCTGATAAGTCACGGTTTGATCTTTGGCTTGCAAATTTAAACTGATTTCTACGTTGTTGTTTGCTTGCTGTAAGTGAAATCTATGTACGATCTCACTTACGGTAATTCCGCTTAAATCGACCTTGCTCACCAGCTCATTGCCCCAGTACACACACTGGGTGCCCGTACTATCATTTTCAAGTTTTAAGGTTTTGCCAAATAGTTCTAGGTTTAACAACAGTATTTCTCGCAGAGTCATTATTTAAGGCGTTTATTTTACCTGAGTTCATGCCAGGCTGCATAAATGACTTATCTAATAAAAGCGTACAAAAAAATGCTCTCTCATCCAGTAATGAAAGTTATACTCGCAATTTGAATATCAACCTCAGCTTAAACGTCAGACGTATCGGCTGTGGTTTTTTCTTATTGAAGGGAAACCGATAGCGTGTCAAATACAGGGCAGGTTGAAAAGGTGAAGAATGAACAGAGTCACTGGGTTATTTGCCCAAAATGTCAGGGGCGCGGGAAAAAGCATAAGAAGCTCCGTAAGAAACTGAGGCTCCAGTATCAGCGGGAGTTGGATCAATATGAGCAAACGATGCGCTCAGGGGCTGCTCCAGTTCGCCCTAAGGGTCATCTCGATACCTGCTTGAACTGTAAAGGAGCCGGATTGGTTTATTCTGCCATTCAGCCTGTAGTGGACAAAAACTATCCACACCTTGCTATTATTGGTGGAGGAATAGGCGGAGTGGCTCTCGCTGTGGCTTGTTTGCACCGTGGAATTCCATTTACTCTATATGAGCGTGATAGCGGTTTCGATACGCGGTCTCAAGGTTATGGGCTCACGCTGCAACAAGCGAGTAAAGCGATTGAGGGATTGGGTGTTTTGTCGCTACAAGAGAGAGTAATTTCAACCCGGCATCTGGTTCATACCACCGAAGGAAGAGTGATCGGTGAATGGGGGGTTAGAAAACTGGGGCCGTTAGACTTGCAAGCGTCACCGAAGCGCACCAATGTGCACATAGCCAGGCAGTCGTTGCGTTTAGCTCTGCTTGAGCAATTGGGTGGACATGATGCGGTGCAGTGGGGGCATCAACTAGTGGATTTTAAGGAGTGTGGGGCTGGTGGTGTGGATTTACGCTTTCAAATTGAGGGCGAAGGCAAAGGGACGATGAAGAGCGCCCATGCAGATCTTGTGGTGGGGGCAGATGGAATTCGTAGTACGGTGCGGAGGCTGTTGATTGGTGAGGAAGCCTCCCCATTATGTTACTTGGGTTGTATTGTGATTTTGGGGATTTGTCCTTTAGAGGCTATAGACGATACTAAAGGTATTGATCGTTCTTTGCTGGACTCGGCTACGGTATTCCAAACCGCCAATGGTAATGAGCGGATCTACATAATGCCTTATTCACCCAGCTCAGTAATGTGGCAGCTCAGCTTCCCCATGTCAGAAAATGAAGCCAAGGCGTTGAGTGCCCAGGGGGCTCAGGCGCTCAAGATCGAGGCTTGCCGACGATGTCAGTGGCATGATCCCATCCCCCAGATTTTAGCGGCGACGCTGGAATCTCAGGTTTCCGGTTATCCCGTGTATGACCGAGCACTCCTCGATTCAGAATTGTTGCAGAAAGGGGCTCAGGTGACCCTGATTGGCGATGCGGCTCACCCTATGAGCCCATTTAAAGGGCAGGGCGCGAATCAGGCGTTGTTGGATGCACTGGCGCTGGCTCGAGGGATCAGTAAAGGATGTGGACCTTCATCTCAATGGCGACAGGCGGGCCTGAGGGAGAGCGTGTTAACTGAATTCGAAGCAGAAATGTTGGCGCGCAGTGCAACGAAAGTAAAGGGTTCAGCCGAGGCTGCACAGTTTCTGCATTCTGATGTCGTGCTCCATGAGGGTGACGAGCCGAGAGGACGATGTCTACAAAGAAAAAAGATCATGGAGCCAAGTCTTAAATCCTGAATTGTATACTTATCACTAGCACCGACTGATGATATGCGCAAAAATTGAAAAAATTGGGGTCAGAGTAATAGTTGCTCTTTTGGCGTTTGCTAAGACCTTGGATATCTTAATATAAACCTGTAACAACCTATGCAATCAGCTCAACCATATAGTGTTTATTGGCTCTCCAATCTGGAAACTCCGCTGGCCAATAAATTTTACAGTAAATATAGTTTTCGTGGAAAAGCGCGACGGCATGAAGTGTGTGCGGTTGTTAGGAGTGAGCAGAAAGTTGTTGTTGCCTGTGCTTATATTAGAGGCTACAACGTGTTTAAATTACTAGCCGGTGTTGCGGTGGCCCCAGCACATCAAGGTCGAGGTGTTGCAAGGCTAATGCTAACGCACCTCGCGGAGCGATTTGATCACCACACTTATACCTTTCCCTATCTGCATCTGCTGCCATTGTATGTTTCACTTGGATTTAAGCCGTGCGACGCCGAGGGGCAACCGTCGTCGGTCACACAGTTATATCAACGCTACCGAGATCAAGGGCGAGACATCGCAATGATGGTTTATACGGGTTAATAGCTGATCCAGGCGTCGGTGGTTGATAACGTTTAGGGTTGGCGTAAATTTTATTTCACATTACCCTTCTATGGAGATACCTGATGGCAACACGTACCCGGGCTGAGAAAAAAGCCAATAAACCCCAGCTATCGGCAGAGGCTTTATCTCAGGCGCAAACGATTACTAACACGGTGGTACCGGTGAGCTTTACCAAGCAGCAGCGCCGAGAGGTGCAGCTGGCTATTGAAAGCGGTATGGCGACAATCAGAGCTCAGGCCAACAGTAAAAACCGAGATCGGGATAAAAAGCTTAAACAGTTGCAAAAGCAATTAGCGATTAAGGAAAGCGATGTTGTCACCACCACTGAAGAGAACCACAGCGAACTGAATTTGAAGATAATTTTACCTTGGGGGTTGCTCTTGCTGACATGGATAGGGCTGGCGATCTATTTCTGGACTTTTGTCTAGCTAGTTGGGAAGGGCAAGCTTGTTGTTCAGGAACCCCAGATTATATTATGGGGAAGATTATCCTATAAGCGCTAATGCTCCGCACGCAAAAAATAATCTTTCATCCAAGAGTAAAGCGTTTCTTCTTTAAGTTCGGTGGCAGGCATATTTTCAAATTCATCCCCCGGCTCTTTATCTTTGAATGAAAATTGATAGATTAATGTTTCAGGCTGTTGGTCGTGCAAAATAATGATAATACGCTTACCGCTTTTCAAGCAGTCGATGGTCATAACATCGGCAGGTATGCCGCCAGCACGCATTTTTTGACTGACACCGACAACAGGGTCAAGTGTTTTAAAATCTTGTTGTATGCGGGTATGGGCCGCAGTGGTTAGGTCGCAGAGGTCTTCTAAATATTTGTGGGTCACAGTGGCGTCTCTAGTCATTTAGCTACTAGTAAGATAGCAGAAAATACGGACTCGTGGGATTGGTCTTGAATATGCTCATTATGGGCTGAGCGATTGGTTTTATGCTGGCCGATAAGGATTGAACCTGTTGAGAGTGAGGCGAAATAGATAAGTTTCAATGTGAATGATAATGATTTGTGTTTATAATTGGGGTTTTATCGTTAGTTATTCGAGATAACCCATGAATATAAGTCGCAATCTACTCGCTGTCTTTCTGGTCAGCGGCACGCCTTTGGTCATTGCCCAAAGCTCTACTGACGATGCTGCTGCATCGAACCCCAAACTTAATATGGAAGAAGTGGTGGTAACTGCCCAGCGCTCGCAAGTAGAGTTGCTGGAAGAGTACGCTGGTGGGCAGGTTGCGCGCGGCGGTCGTGCGGGCTTGCTGGGCAACCTGGATTTTCTCGATGCGCCTTTTTCAGGCTCGGCCTATACCGCTGGTCTGGCAGCGGCACAGCAGGCTGAAAGTATCGGTGATGTTTTACAGAATGACCCAGTGGTGCGGGTTGCCAAGGGGTTCGGCAATTTTCAGGAAGTGTATATCCTGCGTGGTTTCCCGGTTTATTCCGACGATATTACTTTGAACGGTGTGTACGGTATTTTGCCTCGGCAGTTTGTCGCCGCCGAGCTGGTTGAGCGGGTAGAAGTGTTTCGCGGCGCCAATGCTTTTTTGAATGGTGCAGCACCCGGTGGTAGTGGTGTCGGTGGTACGGTTAATCTGGTGCCCAAACGCGCACCCGAGGGCGGTGTTAAACGACTGACGGTGGGTTATGAATCCGATGGTCAGTATCAAACGGCTTTTGACTTCGGTCATCGCTTTGGTCAGGAGGAGGCTTGGGGGCTTCGGGTCAATGTGGTACGCCGTGATGGTGAAACTGCAGTTGATGATCAGGAGCGAGAACTGAGTGTGTTCTCGATAGGCACAGATTATGCTGGCGAGCGTTTCCGTTTTACTGCCGACTTCGGCTATCAGGATAATCATATAGATGCACCATTGCCACAGGTGACTCCATCGGGCGATATTCCCAAAGAGCCTGATGCAGGCAGCAATTTTGGTCAGCCTTGGACCTATAGCGATGAGAAGCAGCTCTTTGGTGTGGTTCGTGGCGAATATGATGTCAACGATGCGGTCAAGGTGTGGCTGGCCGCTGGCGCGCGCAGTGGCGAGGAAGAGAATGTATTGGCTAACCCTACCTCCGATGCCAGCGGCAATCTCTCTTCCAGTCGTTTCGATAATACTCGCGAGGACGATGTGCTCTCCTTTGATGGCGGGGTGGAGTTGAAATTCACCACCGGTTCGATTGGCCATACGCTAGTGGTTTCGGCGTCAAGCGTAGAGCTGGAGTCAAGGAACGCCTTTGCATTTTATCTGACGCCTTTTACCTCTAATCTTTATGATCCGGTTGTGGTCGCAGCGCCGCAAACAGGTATTTTCCCCGGTGGAGACTTGAGTAATCCATTGCTGACGGAAAAGACCGAGAATGAAAGTTTTGCGCTGGCCTACACGGCATCGCTGCTTGAGGATCGCCTATTAGCTACTGTGGGCCTACGCCGCCAGAGTATTAATACTAAGACCTTTGATTACAATAGTGGCGCTGAGCTATCTGGTTATGATGCCGATGAGACCACGCCGGCGGTTGGCTTGGTGTGGAAGGTTTCAGATACCTTATCCTTTTACGGCAACTATGCTGAAAGCTTGCAGCCCGGATCGATTGCTCCAGCCACGAGTGGCGGTATGGCAATTAGTAATGCAGGTGAAGTGCTTGATCCATTGACTGGCGAGCAAGTGGAGCTGGGTATTAAGTATGATGCCGGTCGTTTTGCTACCACCGTAAGTGCTTTTACGCTGGAGCGCGCTAATACCATCGTGGTTGATCAGCGCGTTACCAACTCTGGCCGTCAGGAAAATAAAGGCATTGAAGTCAGTGTATTTGGCGAGCCGGTTGCAGGCATTCGTTTGATTGGTGGTGCCACTTATCTGGATTCGGAGTTGACCCGCACGGAAGGTGGAATGAATCAGGGTAAATCTCCGATTGGTGTACCTGAGTTACAGGCTAGTTTCAATGTGGAGTGGGATATATTGGCGGCCACGGGTTTGACGCTGGATGCGCGGTTGGTATACACCGGCAGCCAGTATGCCACTGCTGATAATAGTATTGAGTTGGATAGCTGGCAGCGTTTCGATCTGGGTGCCCGCTACACGACCATATTTGATGGCCAGCAGGTAACCCTACGCGCGCGTTTGGACAATGTGCTGGATGAAGAGTACTGGGCCTCGACGGGCGGTTTTCCTGGTGCCAATTATTTGATTTTAGGTAATCCGCGCACTTTGTCGCTGTCTGCCTCTATTGATTTTTAATGTGGTCTTTAACCCGATGAAAACCAAGAATATTCTTGCCTGGGGCTGGGTTCACAAATGGTCTAGTTTGGTATCCACTGTGTTTCTGGTGATGCTCTGCGTGACTGGTTTGCCGTTGATTTTTCATGATGAAATTGATGCGGCGCTCAACTCCAATGCATGGGAGCCGGCTAAGCCCGATGGGGAGCAGTTGGATTTAGATCAAGTGCTGGCGCTGTCATTAGAGAATCGTCCCGGTGAAGTACCGATATTTATGAGTTTTGATATTGATCGCCCCGTAGTCAATGTCACCACTGGGCCAAGCGTTGATGCGCCGGGCTCTCAAATGCATTTTGCCTCTTTCGATTTGACCAGTGGTGATTTAGTGCCACCGGCCGATGTCGGCGAAACCGTGATGGAATTTATTTTGCAACTTCATACCGATATGTTTTTGGCTTTACCCGGTATGTTGTTTTTGGGGTTGATGGGTTTTCTTGGCTTGGTCGCCGTGGTATCCGGTGTGGTGTTGTATGCACCTTTTATGCGTAAACTGGATTTCGGCGTGGTGCGTCGACAAAAATCAAAGCGGGTAAAGTGGCTGGATTATCATAATTTCTTCGGCGTAGTTACCGTCGCATGGGTGTTGGTTGTGACGGCAACAGGAGTGATCAATACCTTGGAGACGCCGTTGATTGATGCCTGGCGAGATCGAGAGCTAGGGCAGCTTATTGTTGAAAATAGTGGCGTGAACGTGAGTGAACATCGCGCTAGTCTGGATGCTGCTGTGAGCGAGGCGGTGTTAGCTGCGCCTGATATGACGCTCCAGTTTGTAGCGTTTCCCGGCAGTGGGTATTCAACCCCTGCGCACTATGCGATTTTTTTGCACGGTGATACGCCGTTGACAGAGCATTTGATCGCGCCTGTCTTGGTCGATGCAAGTACCGGACAGCTTGCAGGCTTAAGAGAAATGCCCTGGTATACCAAGGCGCTGGCTTTATCTCGACCGTTGCATTTTGGTGACTACGGTGGTTTAGCGTTAAAAATTATCTGGGGGGTATTGGATGTGCTGTTACTCATCGTGCTGTTGTCTGGCCTTTATCTGTGGTGGAAAAAACATCGCATTACTGCATCTGATTCTAAGCCTCTGAATTCTGCAACACAAAGTGTAGAGGAGTTAGTCATGGAAAAATATTTGTGAAGCAGCGAAGAGGGCGTAGTCTATTAGAGATATTCAAAATCCCTATAGTGGTTTTTATCCTGACGCTGTTCGGGCTGGTTGCTGCATTGCTGACAGAGGGCATGGCTGATATCGTTGGTGTGACAGCGACGGCTTCGGCCTTGCTGGTCATTATTTGGATTTTTATTAACGCTAAAAAAAATAACTGATTTTAAGCACGCTATCGAATATCGAATATTATATGACCATTGAATTTGTGAGGCCTAGCAAAGAAGAAATTCGAACAATGCCGATTTTTGATGGGCTGCCACTGAATAACATCATTATGGTTAGCGATGAATCCGAGCTGGTAGTCGCTAGAGATCTAGTGACTGGTGTGACCCATATTGGTTTTGATACTGAAAGTAAACCAACTTTTCAAAAAGGTGAGAAGTCAAAAGGCCCGCATGTGATACAAATAGCAACGAATACTCATGCATTGCTTTTTACCCCTCGCTTTATGCCAGGCGTGCAGCTTGCGCTGGCGATTCTTCAGTCCGAGAGTGTTGCTAAATATGGGTTTGGTCTTTCAGGTGACAAAAACCTGTTTAGGGCTAGATTTGGCGTGGAAATAAAAAATACTATAGATCTTGTACCAATCACAAAAAGAGTATTTGGTTTAAAGCAGGGGCTGGGGGCGAGGTCTGCCGTCGCCATGCTATTTAAACAAAGATTAACAAAATCAGCACAAAGCTCTAACTGGAGTAACTACCCGCTACAAGTAGATCAAATTAAGTATGCTGCTAATGATGCCTATGCAGGGCTCTGCGTAGCCAATGAACTAAAAAGGCGCGGCTTAATTTAGTTGATTGTTACTGCCGAAAACATGTGTGAATAGCTTAATTTATTACAAGTTTTTTCAATGAAAGGGATCTTGCTAAGCCAGATTTAACGTACCCATGAGGCTGGTGGTTCATTTATTCATTTCGCTCCATAAATTAGTGTCCCATTAATGCGCCTTGATAAATTTGTTTGTAAAAGTACTGACCTAACAAAAAAACAGGCTGTCGAGCTTATTAATAAGGGTGAGCTCGTAGTTAATGGTCAGGTTATTGAAACTGAAGCGACCCAAGTTCATGAAAATAATCAAATAACACTTAAGGGTAAGCTGCTAAAAGCTCGTGATTTTCGTTATATTGCTATCAATAAACCTTCAAATACAATTTGTTCCAACGTTGATGAAGTGTATCCATCGTTATTCAATTATTTAAACATTGAGAGGGTGTCTGAGCTTCATGTGGCAGGACGTCTAGATGTTGATACAACAGGATTAGTACTTGTTACCGATGATGGGCGTTGGTCGTTTAATATTATTAGGCCGTCAATGGCGTGTAAAAAAGTTTATCGTGTCGGCTTATCACGGCCTATAACCGATGATGTGGTTAGTAGGTTTTCAAAGGGTGTTCAATTGCAAGGCGAACAGCAATTAACATTGCCAGCATTGCTTGAAATCGTTAGTCCGCAAGAGGTGCTTTTAACAATAACCGAAGGTAAATATCATCAAGTTAAGCGCATGTTTTCAGCAGTAGGCAATAGGGTTGTATCATTACATCGTGAGAAAATTGGACTTATCTCTTTAGATGTTGCCGTTGGGCAATGGCGCTATTTAACAGATTTTGAAGTTGCTTTGTTTGTTGATTGTTAATAAAGCTATTAAAGTTTTTTTGTAGGTCCATCCAATGGACAGCTTAAATAAAAACAGGTGCGCACCTTGACACCAAAAGGATATGAAACCTGTACGAAGAATTTGTATGCTGAATCGCTAAAAGTTACCGGTAGTATCGGCGACAGTATGCTGGAGCAGCAGTTTTGGCCTATTTAACGGCAAGCTAAGCCTGTATGGAAACCGTTTTACGGCTACAATACCCCTTTTAAAATCCCTCTAAAGGTATAAATATGCGAGTTTGTGGTGTTGAATTAAAAGGTGGTGAAGCCGTACTGTGCTTGTTGGAGCATGATAACGGCGTATTTACTGTACTTGAGTGCCGTCAGCGGCTGATTAGTGTTTCTCAATCTGCCAATACCGATACTCTTCGTGATTTTCATTATGCCTTTGCTAAGTTGATGCAGGATTATCAGGTCGACACCGTAGTTATTATCGAACGTCATCAAAAAGGTAAGTTGGCAGGCAGTGCTACCAGCTTTAAGCTGGAGGCAGCCATTCAGTTGATCGATTTACCTGTTGAATTGATAACTCCGTCAATGATCAAGGAACAGATCAAATTAAATAAGTTGTGGGTGGATTTTGAAAGTCTTGAATTGAAGAAATTTCAAAAGCCTGCCTTTGAGGCTGCGTTTGCTTATCAAAATTATCGTATTTTCAGCTAGCTTAGGTATTGCAGGATTCTCGTACTTTTAGGGGGAGGGCGTCATTGCCTGCGATACGGCGGAAGCGCCTCGGGTCGAGGTGGAGCGGCTATTGACTTTGAAGAGGACGGTCAGTCTAACGTTATCAAAGCAAACTATTCATTGCGGTCACAGTAAGATGCTTTAATCTTGACGCTGCCCGAGTATGCTAATAGTCAGGGCCTTCTCTAAAATCTGTGGCACTTTCTAGGCGCTGCATTACGAGAGCAGTGAAGTTCGTACAACGTGATCCCAAAAAAGGAAAGGCCTCGCCCAGTGTCGGTTGTAGTTGCTTATCCAGGATTTTGCGTAATGTACGGCGCGCACGAAAAAGCCGTGTTTTTACAGTTTGGGGGTTAATGTCCAGTATTTTAGCGGTTTCTTCGGTACTGAAACCTTCGACTTCACGCATTACAAAGACCACGCGAAAATCGTCGGTCAGGCCGGCGATGCTATTTTCCAGTAGTCCTCGTATTTCAAGTCGGCTTGTCGTATTCATGGGGTCTTCCATATCGCTTTTCGGAGAAAAAGCTATAAGTTGTGCAGTGTCGTCATTGCTGCCGAGTATCTCCAGTGAGGTCGATTTATGGCGTTTGCGCAGTCTGCCATAGCATTCATTGAGCAGAATACGCGTTAACCAGGTGGTGAAGTACGCATCACCCCGAAACGAATCCAAACTAGCAAACCCACGTAAATAAGCCTCTTGCAAGGCGTCCTCCGCCTCAAAGTCATCATTCATCACCGCTCGCGCGACTCTATAAAGGGGTTGATTACTACGGGTAATAATTTGCTCAAATGCCTGACGATAGCCATCGCGTGCCAAGCTTACGAGTTCAGGCATGGATGCCTTGCCAAAGTCGATTGCCCGATTTTCCGCAGCCATAATTTACCTCACCAATTGCTTTTACTCATGTGATGTGAATAGACAGTAAAAGGTTCCCGCTATTTTTTGTAAAGCCGTGCGGTGGTTAAGCTGAGCTGCGGGAACAACGCTGTTGTTGCAGTAATTCATTTAGCGTTAGTTTGTGCAATATAACGGGAACCTTTTCGTTTCAACAGCATTTAATCAGTGTTGGAAGCGACTTGGCTGTTGTCTAAAGCCAGTACAAAAGCTCTTCAATGATTTTTGATTCTATGACGAAATACTGGAGATTGCTGTTATGACTAGTCACAAGGAAAGCACAATACAAGGCGAAGCTGTTGAGCTTCAGCGGCGAGGCTTTATTTTTGATACGTTGGGCTTGGGGCTTTCTGCTACGGCGGTGGCGATACTCGGTGGTTACGCTGGCCTCAGTAAGGCCGCTGCCGCCGAACACCCCGCTGATACAGCCAGTGATGTGCGTATTCTCGGTACCGCATTATCGGCAGAGCGTGAAGCGATTGCCGCCTATCAGCTAGGGGCGGAAAGTAGTTTGCTGGAACCCGCTGTGCTCAAGGTGGCCATACAATTTCAAGTGCATCATAAAGAGCATGCCGAGGTGCTTGCCAGCACCATTCGTGACCTTGGAGGAAAAGTGCCTGCGGAGGCTGAACGCTATAACTTTCCTACCCACACATTAAAGCAACAGCAAGATGTGCTGGAATTTGCTGCTGGATTGGAACGCGGTGCCGTCAGTGCCTACGCAGGAGCAATGCCACTATTCACCCATCGCGATCTATCCAAGGCAGCTGCCAGCATCTTGGCGGATGAGGCGATGCACTGGGCGATTTTACGACAAACGCTCGGTCTAGATCCGGTGCCTGGTGCGTTCTTTTCCTGATGGCTGCTATTAGGCGATGGTTTCTCGGTTGGTTGCTGGTTCTCCTCAGTGGCTCACTGGGCGCAGCCAATGAGCTGGCAGGCGATTCACAGCGCGGCGAGCACGTGTATCAGCGCTGTTTGGCCTGTCATGCGCTCAGCTATAACCGTACTGGTCCTTTGCACTGTGGTTTACTTGGGCGCAGAGCCGGCAGTGTGCCAGGATATCCCTATTCAGCGGCCATGCTTAACGCCGATATTATTTGGTCCGCCGAAACCGTCGATGCCTTTCTGACAGCACCAACACAATACATCCCAGGAACAAGTATGACCTATTCCGGCCTGAATACTGCCGACCGCCAAGATCTGATTGCCTTTATCGCCATGGCCACTGATGATCCAAATTATTGTCCCTTTTAAGAAATTAGTGGCATAAATTGCGAGGACATGATTAATTGGCCGTTTCTAAGTGGCGATAATGATCAGGGTGTATGTGTGAGTAGTAATTACGAGAAAGTTCGGGCGGAGCAAATTGAATATAACAGCAAGCGTGCTAAGGGTTACCGTGAACAAGCATTAAAGTTGTTTCCGTGGATATGTGGGCGCTGTGCGCGTGAGTTTAATCGGGTGGGGCTGTCTGAGTTGACAGTGCATCATGTCGATCACGACCATGATAATAATCCGGTGGATGGTAGCAATTGGGAGCTGCTGTGTATTTATTGTCACGACGAAGAGCACACGAAATTTGAAAACTTGGTACGCTATGGAAGTACGACAAATAAAGCGCCGGCAGCAGCTACCTATAATCCTTTTGCTGACTTAAAGAAAAAAATGGAAAAACCAGAATAAGGAATAGTTTTGGCGGAATATATATTCGCTGATTTTTATTTGTTAGGTTAGTGCTAAATATTCCAGCTTGCCTGAACACTTTAGGATTCATCTATGAACAGGCATTGCTAAAAAGAGTAATCATCAAACCTTACACTCATATCCATAGTAGCTCGCAATGGCTAAGCCGCTGGCAACACTGGTAAAGGTGTCGTGTTGAACGACTTTATTAGGAAATAAGTCTTCTAATAACTCCATTACGGCAGCTATTCGAGAGGAGCCACCAGTGCGAACAACATAATCGATGCTATTAGCGTCTGCCTTGGTGTTGGCTAACAGGTCATCAATGCAAGTTTGTAAAGCTGCTATTACCTCAGCGATGATTTGGTTCAATTGAGTGCGATTAAAAGGTATGGCGAGGTTGATTTCTGGAATATCTAAAACGGTACTTTCAGCATCGGATAGTGCGATTTTAGCGGCTTTTATATGTTGAAAAATATTGTAGCTATAATTATGCAGTATGACATCTTCCAAACGCTCCAGCTTTTCATTCTCGACGCCGTCTTGAGAGAGGTATTCTGCTATTTTACCGGTGTACTGGTTTTGATTTAAGGTATGGGTAATGGTCCAGTTTAGTAGTGCGTTTTCATACTGATCGAAGGGGAATGGGGTTGTGACTAACAAGCCATCGACCAATCGAGACCACGTTGTACCCTTGCCTAACTCTGGAAAGATTAATTTTTCAAAAATGAGTTGATCGATATAGTCTCCGCCTAAAGCGATGCCTTCAGTACCCAGCACTTGAAACTGTTTGTTTTGATAGCGCACCAGACATAAGTCCAGTGTGCCGCCACCAAAGTCCACAGTTAAAACAATGCTGCCATCTTTGATATTTTGTTTTTGGACAAAACTTAAACATGCCGCCACTGGCTCGGGATAAAAAGTCACTTTTCCCAGTTGGGCATAAGTACTGCCTTCTTGAATACGATCGGTGGCTAGTGCGTTTTTACCGATATCATTACCTTCAAATTCTACTGGGCGGCCCATGTATATACCTTGATCAATACTACCAGCGGCGGTATTGATGGCCTTACGAAAAGACAATAAAATCGGTGTAATCAATGCAACCAGACGAAAAGGGCGCTCAAATACCATGAGCCGGAGGATATTTTCTTTACCCAAAAGCCGCTTGATTCCTAAAAATAAACGGCCGGGTAGGCCGTAATCTTCGGCGGCACCGTAAATTAATTGATTAGCGCCACCGCCTTCGCCTTCTGGTCCATCACTAAAAATACCGCTAGGATCTGCTTCCACTTCGGCGATAACTCGGGCAGTAATTTCTACCCGCCGGTCTGCGTTTTCTTCGACATAGGTATTTATGGCGACAGAGCCAGTCAGTGTTTGAAAATCGCGGTCGAGATGAATGGCGGTGGGAACTGTTTGAGCGCCAGGTTCAATTTCTATCATACGTAACTCGGTGCCATCAAAAACCGCTATGGCGGAGTTAGAAGTTCCAAAATCGATGCCTATACCTTTCATTGTTACCTACTGTATTAATGTTTAATGTGCCATTAAAAAGCGTTACGCTTTTTAGATAAAAATCGCTGATGTAAATAGAATTTACTTAAAACCATATTAAAAACTATGGTTGGAGCTTGTGCTGCTAGAGTTATACATAATATTGAAGTTCGTGAATTGGACACCAAAACCGATGGATCAAAATTTACCCTGCAACGATGTTTTTAGCTTGGTAAATGCCATTTAATTGTGATGATACTCATTGCTGTCAATTTATATTAATTCTGCTACTGACGATGGGTTTGGCCGCGAATTCAAAAGTTTTGGATTAGGCCACAGCAGTAAGGTATTGTCCATACAAATAGAGGAATTAAAGGCGTCGAAGTTAAAAGCTAGCGGCTTAGGGCTAAGCGGGGGGTTAGGCGGATTTTAATCTGTATAATAAGCCCGGGTGGCGGACCTTGGTGGTGATAAAGCGTCCACTCGTTTTGATGAGTTTAAGTAAGGAAAATAGTCATGAGATACCTGATTTTGGCAATATTAGCTTTAGTCACTTCCTGCGGGGAAACTTCAGAAACACAGGAAGAGGCTTCCACAGTAAAGGCCTCGGATGCAAAAATAATGGAAGGTGTTCCGCTGACCACTGATAAGAGTGTAGCCTTGACCGCTGGTGAATGGCTTATCATTGATATCGCTGGTGATGGCGTTATCAATAAATCACAAGCCAGCCTGATTTTTAGCAAAGAGGGCCAGCTCGCAGCTAATGCTAGCTGTAACCGGCTGATCGGTAGTTATAATATCGATAGAAACTCTCTAACAATCGAGTTGATGGGTACAACGATGATGCTCTGCCCAGACCCCGTTCAGAGTCAAGAGCGTAAGTTGCTCGATATGCTTGCCCTTGTAAACCGTTACATGATCGATAAAACGGGTACTTTAGTGCTGACCACTGCAGACGATTTAACGATCACAGCAAGGCTGATGTAATGGGTAGCTTAGGTAACATGCGTGAGCAGGCTAAGCAGTTGCTATTGTCGTGGCTTGATAATTACATACCGAGCCTATCTGAACTCGCGTTTGACAGTATTGTAGTGTTATGGATTGCCTTTGTGGCCCTTGTTCTGCACTTCATACTTCATGTGCTCTTGCGCCGCTTACTAGTGCGCCTGGCGGAAAAAAAAGGCGATCTGTGGCAACAGGCGTTTCTGGAGCATAAGCTATTTCATCGGCTGTTTTATGTCCTTCAGGGGGCCGTCGTTCATGTGCAGGCGGGACTTTGGCTTGATGAATCCTCATCGCTACTTCAATTAATTGAAGGGGTTGCCGATCAGTGGATTCTTTTGTTCGCGTTGCTTGCTTTCTTTTCTGTGCTCGACACCCTCCAAAGCTTAGTGGTTCGCGAGACTAATCGCATACGATTTCCTCTCCGTGGCCTGATTCAAACAATAAAAATAATTGCCAGCTTTCTCATTGGTTTATTGGCTATTTCATCTTTGATGGGTAAATCGCCGCTTATTTTATTTAGTGGCTTAGGGGCTTTATCGGCAGTTTTACTGTTAGTTTTTAAAGACGCTATTCTTGGATTAGTTGCTGGCATCCAACTATCCGCAAACCAAATGCTGTCCATTGGCGATTGGTTAGAAATGCCAAAATACGGTGCTGACGGCGATGTTATCGACATTGCACTGACTACGGTAAAGGTTCAGAACTGGGATAAAACAATTACTACCATACCCACTTATGCGTTGATCTCCGATTCATTTAAGAATTGGCGCGGGATGACAGAGGCCGGAGGGCGGCGGATCAAGCGAAGCGTATTGATAGAAACCAGTAGCATTCGGTTTTTAGACGAGGCGCTGCTGCAGCACCTTAAAAAAGCCAATTTATTGGATAGCTACCTAGGAGAAAAAATACAGGCGATCCAGGATGCGAATAAACAACAGCAACTGGATATGTCAGTTAGTATTAATGGCCGCAGGTTAACCAATATAGGCACATTTCGGGCTTATCTGGTTTCGTACTTACGAGCGCACCCTGATATCCATCAACAGATGACGCTTATAGTTCGTCAACTTGAGCCGTCGAGTAATGGTTTACCCATTGAAATCTATGCTTTCACCAATACGACTAATTGGAATCGTTACGAAGATATACAGTCGGATATTTTTGACCATCTATTTGCGGTGTTACCAGAATTTGGACTCCGAGCCCATGAAGCGCCTACAGGTTATGATGTGAGGTCGTTAGTAGCTGGTAAAGCAGAATAACATTGCCACCATTATGAAGTGTGTTTTGCGCACAGATGATTCTATCTAATCTGCTTAAATATCTTTAGAATTGTTAAAACTTTTACCATACAACCATGGTCTATATTTCACTGGTTAATGGATAGATATAATTCGTGTATTGTTACTTATATTATAGGATGCTTTATGACTATTGCTGAACTGATTAATCAACTTCGTCGGGCACCAGAAACGATTGAATTTGACCAGGTAATGGCTACCATTACAGAATATTACGATTACACACCGGTCGGTTTTAGTAATGGAGATATTATCAATGCAGCGGGTAACAACGAAGGCTCATGTAAAATATTTGCCTTCGCCCAGCTTAATGCCTTGAGTGAAATGGAAACTTTGGCCTTATTCGGCAAATATTACCGCGAGGATGTTATGGAAAATCCCAGCGGGGATGATCATGCGAATATCCGTAACTTTATTCTTGATGGTTGGCTGGGTATTAAGTTTGATGATGTGGCCTTAGTGCCTAAATAACGATCTTACTTACTCTCACCGATTGAGTTAACTAAATGTTGAATAACAAGTGTAGCCCGATAAGTTTTTTGCGAAACAGTTTTTTGTGGCAGCGACGGTTTGTGTTATTACTGCCGTGCATGTTGGCTCAGCAAGCTATCGCTGCTGAAAATATGACAGATGCACTTATAGGCCGATTAATTGAACAGCAACTACCTACAATGCTATATCAGCATAAAGATAAACCATGGGAGTTAGGTACTTACAGTGTGACGGTTAATAAGGCTGGTGCATCAAGGTTTGTTAGCACGACTAAGCAGTTAGAAACGGCAATGCCTCTTAATGTGGTTATTTCAGGGACTATCAGTCAAGCATTTATGGGGGAAACGATGAATATTCCCTGTCACAGTCAGTTTGTGACACAGGGTAAACTTAATATTGTACCGTTGCTAAAACCCGATCATGTCGAGGTTAGTGTGGCGATTGATATTCCAATTCCCAATCCGTCTTTAAATTGTGGGAGTTTTCAGTTGCCGATTAAGATACCGCTTGAGCAGTTAGTGGCAGATAATAAAGCCCAATGGCAGCAACAGGTAGCGGCAGAAATAAATACTTTATTTAAGCAGTATGGTCTGCAAAATTAAATCATATTGTAAATGTAGGCTTGTTCTAAACGCAGCTGGGAGTTTTTATTGATGGGTGTTTTGACCTTATGATTATTGTTGCATTAATAATAGGTTCGTTAATCATTGTTGGGTTGTGTGTCTATGCTATCCAGCAGTGGCGGTTGGTGTTTAAACAACAAAAGCAACGCAAGCACGAAGCTATTCAGGTAGAAGAGAGTAGGGCGGAAGCGGCCGCTCAGGCTTTTGACAATATATTTGTTGTACTCAAGGCCATTGATCAAGGCCAGGTTTCGTTGACTGAAGCTGCAATAAGAATAATGGCCTACCGTTTAGCACTGCGGCCCGATCAGCAACAATGGGTATTGTTTGGTCCCTTTGATGGTTTGGCAATGGCGACGGCGCATATCCCAATTCTTGATGGATGGAAGGCTTTAGAGCGCACTCAGCAGGAACAACTTGAGCAAGAGCGTATTGCGCTAGAGCAGTCCTATGAAGTAGAAATCCTCAAGCTTACGCGAGAATATTTGCTGCTTGAAAAGCAACTGGATGACAATCATTCCTTTAATCGCGCAGAGCCCAAGTTAGTTAAGCCAACAGCCATTTAGCCCTGTCAATGACTCGGTGTAACTGCCTGTTTAACCACCTCTAAAATACCCCTGGGTTTTTTATCCGCCAAGGTTTTGTCGAAGGCATAATTTGGCTCTATCCCTGCCGTTACCAGCTGTAAGTAATACATTGTGGGCCAATTGTGGGGGGAGCTTGAGCTGTTTGTTGCTTTTCTTACAGCAGTAACGTCATAGGTGTGGGTGTGGGGCAGTAATTCATTGCTGCCGATCACTCCATCTTCGGTATCAATATACGCTTCGCTATAGTCAGCACAAGTTCCAAAGTGGTCTAAACCGTAGCGCCAGTTGATGCCGTTAATTGAGAGGGGGTCGAGGTAGGTAGTCTGCACCACGATATTATTGTTAGTTTCTTTGATTGCTTTACAGGCCGCGTAAATCACAAAAGCACCACAGCTATGGCCAATTAAATGTACATTGTTGAGGTTTTTGCTAATTAAAATTTCTTCACCAAGCAATTTACCGATGCGGCCAGCTTTGATAGCGCAGTTAAGCGGGGTTTGAGCATAGTTGCTCCAGTTCAGCGGCATAACTTGAGCAGAGTGCTGCCGTTTATTATAGGCTTGCTGTAGTGGTATTAACCAAGACTCGCTATTGTCATGAGCGCCGTGAGCCAGGAGTATTAGGCTGCTTTGCTCGGTTTGAAATTGGTTGAAATCAATGGTGTCGAAGTTTTCAGGCCAATACATAAATATTAGCAGTAAACTGGAGGCTGCAATAAAGCTGCCAAGAGGCAGCCATATAAGCAAGCTGAGGGCAATGCTAAACCAATATTTTTTTACTAGAATCCAAAGGTTGCTCATGTTGAGCTATTTAAAATTCAGCTTTTGCGAAACCGGTTACTTGGGTTAAGCCCATTTCTCTTCCTAGTACGGTCAATGGATGCACCACTACTAAGCCTCTTATCGATTTTTTTAGCTTCCCTAAGTCGCCTTGTTCGGCCTTGGTTAAAGGGCGGCTGAAGGGCAGATTTTTTACTTCACTACCTTGGTGATTAACCTGTTTTTGCTGCTTTTGCTTGGCATCGATGATCCGCTGCTCCAGGCTCTCAATTTCAAGTTTGAGTCGGAGTGTTGCGGCGTTGTCTCTGCCTTTCTCAGCAGTAGCTAATTTATGCCGGGTTTGATCAAGATGATCGTGGAGTTTTTGTAGTTGTTGCTTAATACTCATAATGCTACCTCAATAGAAAAAGGGTTGATTGATCACCAACCCTTTGGGGCAGCAAAATGCTGCAACGTAAACACCTGAATCAGTTTAGGCTTTGGCCGCATCCTGAGTAGATAAGTATTCTTCATAGGTGCCTTGGAAATCAATTAATTGCTGATCTTTGATTTCAATGACGCGGGTGGCCAACGAGGAGACAAATTCTCGATCGTGGCTGACAAAAATCAGCGTGCCTTCATAATGCTCAAGCGCTAAGTTAAGTGCTTCGATGGACTCCATATCCAAATGGTTAGTCGGCTCATCCATAATTAGCACGTTGCTATCCAGCATCATTAGTTTGCCAAACAGTAGACGGTTTTTTTCACCGCCAGAACAAACTCGGGCTTCTTTTTTAAAGTCCTCGGTGGAAAAGAGCAGGCGGCCTAATGTAGCTCGCACGATTTGATCATCGTGGCTTTGGTTACGCCACTGGCTCATCCAATCGAACAGATTCAAATCGCAATCAAAATCTTTGGTGGCATCCTGTGGGCAATAACCTAGAGTAGCATTTTCTGCCCACTTCACCGTACCCGATTGGGCTTCTATCTCGTTCATCAAACAGCGTAAAAGCGTGGTTTTACCTGCGCCGTTTTCGCCGATAATGGCTAACCGAGTACCTGCTTCAAGGATTAAATTACCCTTGCTGAATAGCTGCTGATCACCGAAGCCATGGCCGAGGTTTTCTAAAATTACTGCTTGTCGATGTAGTTTTTTCTCTTGCTTAAAGCGGATATATGGGCTGACGCGACTAGAAGGTTTGATATCATCCAGCTGTATTTTCTCAATGCGCTTAGCTCTTGAGGTTGCCTGCTTGGCTTTAGATGCGTTGGCAGAAAAGCGGCTAACAAATTGTTGTAGATCGGCGATCTGGGTCTTCTTCTTCGCATTTTCAGACTGCAGACGTTCCCTGGCTTGGGTTGATGCAGTCATAAAATCATCATAATTACCTGGATAAACCCGTAATTCGCCGTAATCGATGTCAGCCATATGAGTACAGACTGAGTTTAAGAAATGTCGATCGTGAGAAATGATGATCATGGTGCTTTTACGCTCGTTGATCATGTCTTCTAGCCAGCGAATGGTATCAATATCCAAGTTGTTAGTAGGTTCGTCCAGTAACAAAATATCTGGATCTGAAAATAGTGCCTGGGCCAGTAATACTCGCAATTTCCAGCCGGGAGCGACTTCGCTCATGGGGCCGTAGTGTAGCTCTTGGGCGATACCAGCGCCCATTAGTATTTCTTCAGCGCGACTTTCGGCGCTGTAACCATCCATTTCGGCAAACTGAACTTCGAGTTCAGATACTTTCATGCCGTCTTCTTCAGTCATGTCGGGGAGGTTGTAAATACGTTCGCGTTCTTGTTTGACTTCCCACAGCTGACTGTGACCCATAATAACTGTGTCTACGACGCTGTACTCTTCGAAGGCGAATTGGTCTTGGTGTAGCTTACCGACTCTTAGGTTGGGGGAGATGGATACGTTGCCTGCAGAGGGAGTCAGGCTGCCATCGAGGATTTTCATGAACGTCGATTTACCACTGCCATTAGCGCCGATAAGGCCATAGCGATTACCATCGCCGAATTTTACTGAGATGTTTTCGAATAATGGCTTGGCGCCAAATTGCATGGTGATGTTTGCGGTAGAGATCAAAGCTTATTCCCAAATACTGAAGTTTAGAATGAAGGTGAGGGGTTTTAAAGGGGCGTACTATAGGGATTTGTGGGCGCTACGTCGAGTGTCGCTGAGTAAAAATCAATCATAGGCCCTTATTGGAGCGTGCTAGATGTTGAAAAGATTAATCGTCATCGGCAGCTTGCATGCGCTCTAAGCGAGCTTGCTCTTCAGCAAAGGCAGCTTTGATCTCTAGTAGTACTGAGTCTACATCGGCAGCCTCTTCAGGATAATTAAAATGGCCGGTAAGCTTGCTCTCGGGGTGTAAATCGCCTTCTTCGTAGAGCGCCCACATTTCGTCAGCATAATGCGTATTGAGCAAGCTGGGGGCGTATTGGCCATAATAATTGGTCATATTACTAATATCACGCTCCAGCATGACAAAAGCATTATTATTAGCTGCGGCATCAACGGCTTGTGGGAGGTCGATAATAACAGGACCGTAGTCGTCTACTAGTACGTTAAATTCTGATAGATCCCCATGAACAAGACCCGCACAGAGCATAAGTTTTACATAGTGCATCACAGTGCCGTGATCCTCGATGGCTTGTTCTGCGGTCATAGAAACATCATTAAGCCGAGGGGCAACTTTACCTTCGCTATCGGTAACCAGCTCCATCAGCAAGACACCGTCAAAGCAACCGTAGGGCTGAGGGACGCGCACACCAGCGCGGTCAAGGCGGTAAAGAGCTTCAACTTCGGCGTTTTGCCAGGTTTCTTCCTGCTGCTTGCGGCCAAATTTAGAGCCTTTTTCCATGGCTCTGGCGCGGCGACTATTACGTACCTTGCGACCTTCTTGATACTGTGCCGCCTGTTTAAAGCTGCGTTTGGCGGCTTCTTTGTAGACTTTGGCGCAACGGATCTCATCGCCGCATCGAACGACGTACACAGTTGCTTCTTTGCCGCTCATTAATTGGCTAATGACTTCGTCAACGAGGCCATCTTCGATTAAGGGGAGAATACGTTTAGGGATTTTCATGGCGCCCCTTATACATTAATTATAGGAGCTATGGAATACAGAGCTACAGAATATATAGTGTCAATACTTATAAGTACCTAGTGAATGCTGACCTTACGAGCACTATTACTCCGTTTGTGTGGTGGGCGGCTAGCACTGCATGGGGAAGTACGAGGCGTAGCCGACAGGGTCAGTTGTTGTTTAACCAATTAGCCGAATATTGTTTTGCTTAGGTAAGCTCCCGGTTAATTGCTCCACCTGTATAAGTACCTCAGGAGTTAATGAGTATAAAAAACTATCGTATTGGCGGCATACATCGGTGTCATGGGAGCGATTGCAATACCGAATCAGGGCTTTCATCGAAGCCTCGTGACTAAGGCGATATTTCTCTCCAGTAATTGCCGTAACGACGAGTCCTAGGCGATATAGATGGAAAATACTGTTTTGCGAAAAAACGAGTTTCATTCTGAGCCTCCTATGGAAAGTGATGGTGTAGCTTGCATCCTGCAATCATGGGTAGTATGCATAAGCCTAATATGTGAACAAAGTGAATCTTGAGCTGTTGGTGGTTTGTTGTGCAGGTTTGCGAGTAAGGTCACGCTTTAGGGTTGTTTGTGGGAATTTTTTATAAGGAGGAGGACCTAAACCTGCTGTGCTCAATAAAGTTTAAAGCACTGAGCCTCGGATAAGATGGTTGCTAAACCTTCGATGGCGATAATGGCCTGACTTTCATCAGCAAAGCTTATTACAAGCTGGCTACCGCTGGCTAAATGGAGTTGTGGTGGTGTGATCAATAAATGTTGTTGGTCGCTCTGTAGCAACAATCCCGTGTAGTTAGATGCATTATGTTTGAAACGTACCGGGGTAAAGTTTTCGGCTAATATTTCAGCGCAGATGGATTGCCTTCCCTGTTGTGCTCTAGTCATTGTGGTAATACGGCTAAGGATTAACCTGGTTTTTGGGGAGTCATCTTTCTCCGCAGAATTCGTTTTCTCGCTAGTTTGAATCAGCAGTAACAGTTCACCAATATCTAGGTTAATGCCAATTTTCCCTTCAGATATTTGTAATTGTAGTTGTTGTTTGTCCTCTACAGCGCATAACCATTCGGATTTACTAAGGCTAGGCTTTGGGGGTAGCCCAATTAATGGCTGGCCGGGTACTAATGGGCCTTGTTTAGATAGAGCATAGTCAAACTCTGCGTAACTGATACATGGCTTGTAACCGCTAATTGCGGTGAGCTCGATAGCATTATAAGTTGAGTAAACGGGGAGCCGCTGATGTGTTTCGTTATTTTTTACGCATTGATTAAGTGCGCTGAGTAGCAAAATTTTTTGATCGATGGTGGTTTCTTTTAACGCAGGGCAACTATGATTATTTTTATTGGCGATACGAAGTTTTAGACACTCAACAAAATCTTTTTTAATTTGATTGAAAAAATCCTGTATTTTTACGTACAGCGGGGGGTAACTAGGCTTGCCTTGAATAATATCAGTAGGTGTAATAAGTACTGGATTGCTACTATCGTGGTTTATTTGCCATAGTTGCTGTCCTGGTTTGACTTCGGATAATTGATTGCTAATGCACAAAGGTATCAGCTGCAGATGATGCTGGTTGTGTTGTAAATAAGCATGTAACACCCTATATAAGCTTGAAGACAGATTGCTGAGGTTAAATGCTACGCCAATTTGATAACGTATAAATAGCTGAATGAGGTTTATTTCGTGTGGACTATTAATGGATTCTTTTGGTTCGGATAATAACTGTGGCTCATAAAGCGATAATGCATAAAATATTTTATTGACAGTTTTGGCCGAGCCATTGGGTAGAGGTAAGTGCAAGGTGTTGCATAAGTCTTGCTCCAGGCAGAGACAATCAAGCAGAACAAAGGCGATTTCATTCGCGGTTTTTCTCTGTGGCCCGTAAATTAAATTAGAGGATTCATAGAGATCGACATAAATTTGTTTGTAACCGGTAATTAACTGTCTAAGGGCAGATTGGGCAATGTCGACCATCTCGGCACGTTTCTCGTCATCAGCGCAGGGTTTTCGCTCAAACATGGCAATCACGGCTTTAATTTTTTCGGCCAATAGTGGAGCGAAAGCGTTTAATACTTGGCTGCGTTTGCGGTTTGATAAAGCGGTTTTTGCCAATAACTGTAAATGATGATCTGACTTTTCCAGCATGAATATCAGGGACTTACCCCTCGCCGTAAATAGGGTGGTTATTTCATGTGGGCTAATAATATCAGCCTGGTCTGGTTTTGCTTTTAGTACCGGTAGTAGTATTTCCAGGGCTAAGCTTCGCTCTGGTAATGTCCGGCCTAGATACTCATCCAGCTCTGCCTTTGATTGATTAAATTTCTCTTTGCTCATTTGGCCTAGCTCTTTGCTTTTAGCTTTTATTTTTTTGCTAAAATAAGCGAGCTTGCTATGTGCTTCATCTGTTTTTGTTGGTGTAGAGGTGGATGCTGGACAAGTTTGTTGTTTTTTCTCAGCCAATAACCGAGCTTGCTCGGCTGCAATTTGATCGATGAGCTGTTCAAATAAGATTGCTTCATCGCTTGGCGGTATTGGCTTACGGGCGGGCGAATGATTAATGGCATTATTGATGATGCTGAGACGACCAGAGTTATCAGTGGCAATTGGAGTGGAGTGGGTTGCTTGCAGTTGCTGGCTGAGTTTTTTAGCGTGAGTGCTAAGTAAAGCAGTAAAATCTCTTGGTTGTAGCGCAGGTGTTATTTTTGCAGTAATTTGAGCTGTTGCAGTGGTTTTGGGCGCTGTAGTGGTTTGCTGTTGTGCAGATTGAGTTAAGGCTTGTTCGAGCGCGCTTTCGTCGGCAAATAAAGCATCGTTATACTGGCTTTTAGTTTCAATGGTTATTTCGTAATCAGAGTAGTTTTTAAGCGGTATAGATTCCAGCGCTTGTTTTAATGCATCAGGGTCTTCAACATTTTCCTGATAGTTTGCATCTTTGTGAGCTTGGGATGCTTTTGGTGTATTTAGTTGGTTGTTAATGCTCAAACTCCCTGCGAATCTATGCTTTTTGGTGGCTTCTGGCCTGGCAATTTTCAATAGTTGTTATGGCCGCCAAGCATATATATTTAAGCATAGCCGATTTTATGGGTTACTCCTCAATTTTGCACATTAGTAACATTTTTACTATAATTTTCCAGCAGTTTATTCTATTTTATCTTAATTAAATCTCGATAATGGTAGATTAGTTTATGTCTAATGAAGCATCTTCTGACGCGGCGGATGAAATTGAAAATAGCGTGATGGTCAATGAGGCCTGGGTGATGACTACCAAGCAGGTTGGTGACAAAGTTGCGGGGTGGCTGGTTAAACACCTCTATGAAGACGATGTTCGTTACCTTGAAAGCAGTGAGCGTTGTCCCGTAACATCTTTTTGTTATCCTACTGGTGTTAGGGTAAAACGGGCCAAGTTGGAGCGAGTAGACTGATTACTAACCGATCATTGGCCTGTTGTGATGGATGTTGTGACTAAATCACATAATACATCCTAATATGGTGGATAAAGTTGCTCATAATAGATGCAGGCATAAAAAAACCCGCTGTATTTTTAGCGGGTTTTTTTATGTCTCACTGAATTAAATGTTATTAATGTAGATTAATTTTATGAATACCAGAGATACCAGTGAGTCCATCCCATTGGTCAACTCGGCCTTCACGCCAGCCATTTAACCAATATTGGCGAGTTTCACTGTGGCGATGGGGGCAGGCATCCTTAGCACGGCCGGTTGCCCCCGCGTTATAACCCCTGGCAAATGCTCGTTCAGTCATATCCCGTTTCTGTCTTCTCATAGAAATGTGCCTCGTTCTATATTGAAATAAATCTTTAGCACTGCACCTTAGCTTGCAGTGTATTCAGATCACCGTACTTCCAGATAACAGTCGTACCAGATAACATTGATGGTAGTGGTTAGGAGCGGGACTTGGTAGAATCCCCCGCGGCTATAGTCACACTGTATGCATTACATCTGCACTTACATTGCACTTACGGACATTGCACTGCGGAGACTACTGTCCTATTACAGTCATACTTTAGTCACACTACGGTTCTATCTAAGCAAATCGTATAGCTGCTGTCGACTACTCTACATGCTCAGTTTATTTAGCTCTGTCAGGGTTGTTGTCGTGATGATAAAATTAATGTTTAAAAATCAGTGACTTATGTTTTAGTGGCTGAGCTACTATTCCCTGTGTTTCTTCTTGGTTCGGGTATTAGTACCATATAATCTAAGTTTTCTTACCTTTAGGGTAATTTACAGGCCGTTTTCTATGTCTAGTGTTGTTTCTTTTTTTGCTACCTGCCCTAAGGGACTGGAGTCACTACTTCTCGATGAAGTGCGCTCCCTCAATGTTGCCAGCGCAAAAGAAACCGTCGCAGGTGTCTATTTCGACGCCACGCTGGAACAGGGTTATCGTTTTTGTCTTTGGTCGCGCTTGGCCAATAGGGTGTTGATGCCGCTGGGTAGCAGTGAGTGCCGTAACGTTAGTGACCTTTATCAAGGGGTTAAAGCTATTGAATGGGAGCAGCATCTCGATTTAAATGGTAGTTTTGCGATTGACTTCTCTGGGGCCTTAGCCGATATCAAGCATAGCCATTTTGGCGTGCTTAAAGCTAAAGATGCAATCGCGGATTACTTTACCGAGCGCCATGGTCGTCGACCCGATGTTGATTCAGATCAACCTGGCGTGAGGGTTAACGTCCGTGTGAGCAAAGGGCTGGTGGTGACTAGCCTTGATTTATCTGGTGGCAGTTTACACCGTCGCGGTTACCGCCTCAGCGGGGGTAGCGCGCCATTAAAAGAGAACTTGGCGGCGGCTATTTTATTACGAGCGAACTGGCCGGGTATTGCCGCAAAGGGTGGGGCTTTGCTTGATCCAATGTGTGGTTCTGGCACTTTACTTATCGAGGGGGCTTTAATGATGGCTAATATTGCCCCTGGTTTATTGCGCGAGCATTGGGGCTTTAGTGGTTGGTTAGGCCACCAGCCAGGGGTTTGGGATAACATCGTTGCCGAGGCCGAAAATATGCGCGATCAGGCAATGCAGCGACAGTGGCCAGAAATTCGTGGTTACGATGCTAGCCCCAGAGCAATTGAAAACGCTGAGGAAAATATTGAGCGCGCTGGCCTAACAGGTAAAGTAAGAGTGTTACGCAAAGAGTTAGCCAAATTTAGCCGACCAACACATACCATCGTTGATAGTGGCCTGGTAGTCACCAACCCGCCTTATGGTGAACGTTTAGGCGATGAGTCGTCGTTAATACACTTATACCGTCATTTGGGTCATCGATTAAAGACCGATTTTAGCGGTTGGCATGCAGCAGTATTTACCGGCAACCCTGATTTAGGCAAACAAATGGGTGTGCGCAGCAAAAAACAGTACCAGCTATTTAACGGCGCTATTCCCTGTAAATTATTAATTTTTGATGTGACTCAAGAATTTTTTATTGATGATAAATCACGATCAATCGAAAATATCGAGGGCAAATCTGCTAATCAGGCGGAAAATGAATATATGCGCGCCGCGCTGTCACCCGGCGCGCAAATGTTCGCTAATCGTTTGGTGAAAAATCGCAAACAGTTGCAAAAATGGTCAAAGAATAATGCGATCAGTTGTTATCGGTTATATGATGCTGACATGCCTGAATACGCTGTAGCTATAGACTATTATGAAGGTTGGGTGCACGTGGCAGAGTATCAGGCACCGGCAAAAGTTGATCCTGCTGCAGCCGAGCAGCGGTTACGCGATGTGATAGATGCGATTCCTGTTGCGCTAGGGATACCTGCTAAATATGTGGTGTTAAAGCAACGCAGTCGACAAAAGGGCAGTAGCCAGTATCAAAAGAACAGTGAGAGCGGTGAGTTTTTTGAAGTAAAAGAAGGTCAGGCAAGGTTTCTGCTTAACGTAAAAGATTATTTGGATACTGGTTTATTTTTAGATCATCGTCCGGTGCGGTTAAAAATTGCCGAGATGGCGAAGGGTAACCGCTTTTTAAACCTTTTTTGTTATACCGCCACAGCTAGTGTCCATGCCGCCTTAGGAGGCGCTACCTTTACCGATAGCGTGGATCTCTCGACAACGTATTTAGATTGGGCCAAAAAGAATATGGCACTGAATGGATTTAGCGATACCCAGCATCGCTTTATTCGAGCTGATGTGATGGAGTGGATTAAAAGCTGTGATAATCTTTACGACTTGATTTTGCTCGATCCTCCCACATTTTCTAATTCGAAAAAAATGGAAGCAACACTCGACGTACAGCGCGATCATGTACAGTTGATTAACGATGCAATGAAGGTTTTATCAAAAGATGGTGTATTGATTTTTTCAAACAACCAACGAAAATTCAGTTTGGACGAGGATGCCTTGACTGCTTACCGTATTGAAAATAAAACCGCTTGGTCTATCGACAAAGACTTTGAACGCTCTAAGGGCATCCATCAATGTTGGTTTATTCGCCATGATAAAAATTAATCGCAGGGCTTTTATTGGCAATATATTTGCCGGTTTTATCACAGTTTTTTGGGCTGGCACACTAAGCGCAGCAGTGGCCGAAGACGCTATATTTGCGCAGCGCATACAGGTTGAAAAGGCGGGCATTTATCAGCCTTTAGAGTTGCCGCAAAGCGTTTTTAAGGCTGATACTACCGCCGGCTATGCCAGTGTGTTGTCGACGCGCTTTTTACACGCCACGCATCGTATTCCATTACAGAAGAAAACTATCTTTGGATTTAATTATAGTATTAGCGAAACTTCGGTAGATGCTGAATGGGTGCCGGTTTCTATTAAAGTGACGCACCCTGAAACTGCTGATTATTTAGGTAATGTTTCTACCGGGTTTACTCAGCTTAGTGCCGCGCGTCTGAAAGCTGATGGCCGTTACCACAATAGTGCGCTTTACATTTTCAGTGAAAGTTATGAAATGGTGCCTGGGGATTGGACGATTACTGTTATCTACGATAACCAGATAAGCGCTTCACAGACTTTTTATGTGCACGACACCCAGATAGATGTTGCCTCTAGCTGCTGCGACTCGTAGTTTAAATGTTGTAGTTGTAAATGTTGTAGTTGTAAATCTTGTAGTTGTAAATCTTGTAGTTATAAACCTTGTAGTTACAAACCTAGTAGTTATAAATCTTAGCAGTCGTAAGCTCTGGTTCTTAGGTCAATACCACCGTCCGTGGTTTTAACCTAAGTCTCTTTAATTAATGGTATGCGAATTTGAATCTGCGACATAAGGAGCCAAGGATTCGCTATTTGTTATTATGTGCTTTTTCGCTGAGCTCTCACTGCACGATTCTTTCTTGATTTAGCGCCTCCCGCCAGTTTTTTTCTTGGTACATAACTGCCATCGGCTTTGGGTGGTAACCCGCTATGTTGGGTTAGTATTTTTTGCCCATTTTTTACAGCGCCACCCTGAGGAGGTATCCAGCTGCGCGGTTGTTTGGCTGGAACCAAATGTTTTTTACCTGGCCCGATTAAATCGGCACGGCCCATTTTTCTCAGCGCTTCGCGGATCATTGGCCAATTGTCGGCATCGTGGTAGCGTAAAAACGCTTTATGCAAGCGGCGGTGACGATGCCCTTTAGGTGTTTTGACAGTTTCACTGTCACGGCTGACTTTTTTCAGTGGATTTTTTTCTGAGTAATACATTGCCGTGGCCGATGCCATAGGCGACGGATAAAAAGCTTGTACTTGATCGGCTCTAAAGCCGCTACTTTTTAGCCACAGCGCAAGATTCATCATATCTTCGTCGGTAGTGCCAGGGTGGGCGGCGATGAAGTAGGGGATTAAATACTGTTTTTTTCCTGCGAGCTCAGAATATTTTTCAAACATTTTCTTAAAACGATCATAGCTGCCAATACCAGGCTTCATCATTTTAGATAATGGGCCACCTTCAGTATGCTCTGGTGCAATTTTCAGGTAACCCCCTACATGATGGGTAACCAGCTCCTGCACGTATTCAGGCGTCTCTATTGCGATGTCATAACGCAAACCGGAGGCAATAAGAACTTTTTTAACGCCCGGTAACTCCCGTGCCTCTCGGTAAAGATCAACCAATGGTAGTTGGTCAGTTATCAGGTTTGTACAAATACTGGGGTAGACACAGGATAGACGTCGACAGCTTTGCTCGATTGCTTTGGTTTTACAGCTTAATCGCCACATATTTGCCGTTGGGCCACCCAAATCGGAAATAATGCCGGTAAATCCGGGGGTCTTGTCCCGAATTTTTTCGACTTCTTTGATAATCGATTCTTTGGAGCGGCTTTGAATAATACGACCTTCGTGCTCGGTGATGGAGCAAAAGGTGCAGCCACCAAAACAGCCGCGCATGATATTGACTGAAAACTTAATCATTTCATAAGCGGGTATACGTGCATCACCGTAGGCGGGGTGGGGTACACGTTGATAGGGTAAGTCAAAGACCTCATCCATCTCTTCAGTTTCGAGTGGAATCGGTGGTGGATTTAACCAAACTTCGCGGTCGCCATGGCGCTGGATTAAGGCGCGGGCATTGCCTGGGTTAGTTTCCAAGTGCAGTACCCGTGAGGCGTGAGCGTACAAAACGGGATCGTTTTTGACTGCGTCATAACCGGGTAGCCGAATAACGGTGGTATCTTTATTGAGTTTGTTCTTACGCGCACTCAGTGGGTCAATAATGGTAACAACTTGGATATCACCGCTATCAGCGGATTTATCTTTGTCACAATCTTTGCTGCCACCACTGTCACTGACTTCGTAGGGATTTAAGTGTTTTTCTACTTTGCCAGGGGTATCCACGGTACTGGAGTCGATAACTGTCCAGCCGGCTGGGACACTATTGCAGATAAAAGCGGTACCGCGTAAATCACGTATTTGTTGAGGCTCTTCACCCGCGGCGATACGATGAGCAATATCAATAATAGCGCGCTCGGCATTGCCATAAACCAAGATGTCAGCTTTTGAATCCATCAATACTGAGCGACGTACCTTGTCGCTCCAGTAGTCGTAGTGGGCGATGCGACGCAGGCTGGCCTCGATGGAGCCGATGATTACTGGCACACCTTTGTAGGCTTCTTTGCAGCGTTGTGAGTAGGCAACCACCGCACGGTCAGGGCGCCTGCCGCCTTCATCATTAGGTGAGTAAGCATCATCATGGCGCAGCTTGCGATCAGCTGTATAACGATTGATCATCGAATCCATATTGCCGGCGGCAACGCCATAAAACAGATTCGGTTTACCCAGCGCCATAAAAGCCTCTTTTGAGCGCCAATCAGGCTGGGCAATGATGCCAACGCGAAAGCCCTGAGCTTCTAAAACCCGACCTACCACTGCCATACCAAAGCTGGGGTGATCGACATAGGCATCACCGGTAACAATAATAATGTCGCAGCTATCCCAGCCAAGAGTATCCATCTCTTCACGAGACATGGGTAAAAATGGCGCAGGGCCATAGCATTCAGCCCAGTATTTACGGTAAGAGAATATAGGTGTTGTAGTTTGTGATGATGCTTTCATTGAGAGTTTTTTGCTGCTTGAGGTAAGAGATGTGGATAACGATGTGCCGTATTGTACGTGATCTTGGCTTGGAAAACCTATGCAAAATGGTCGGGAATAACCACGATAGGCCATCGCAGTAGCGAAAATGTCATAAAAACGCGATATTTATTTAATATTTGCCGCATTCGGTCATTATTGTCATATTGCTGTAACAATGTTTTCCTTTAATAATCCTAGTCATGACTAAAAATAGATATCAAAAGGTGGTGTGTTAATGCAAGACAAAACAATCCTGATCGTCGATGATGAGGCTGCCATCAGAGAGATGGTCCGTATGTCTTTAGAAATGGCTGGTTTTGATTGTGAAGAGGCGGGTGATATTCAGCAAGCACATCGAATGATTGTCGATAACCGGCCTGACTTAGTTTTGCTCGATTGGATGCTGCCCGGCGGTAGTGGTATTGAGCTACTGCGTCGTATCCGCAAAGATGATGTGTTAGCCGATTTACCGGTTATAATGCTGACCGCAAAAACAGAGGAAGATAATAAAATTCAGGGGCTGGATGTCGGTGCTGATGATTATATAACCAAACCATTTGCACCTCGGGAGATGCTCTCTAGAGTCAAAGCAGTGATGCGCCGGACTGGCTACGGCGAAGCCGATAAAGTGCTTACATGTAAAGGCTTGAAGTTAGACCCGTCCAGTCATCGTGTTTATATCGGCCAGCAACCGATTAATATGGGGCCTACAGAATTTAGATTATTAAAGTTTTTTATGACGCACCAGGAGCGGGCTTATAGCCGTAGTCAGTTACTCGATCAGGTTTGGGGTGGCAATGTCTACGTCGAAGAACGCACGGTCGATGTCCACATACGTCGCTTACGCAAAGCTCTGAGTACTGATCAAGCTGATTATAGTGATTTGGTACAGACTGTTCGCGGTACCGGTTATAGATTTTCCGAGACTGGCGGCATAGCGGATTAATACCATCTTTTCAATCAGCGAGTTGATTTTTAATGTACACAATTGATTGGAAGATCGAGTGCCGTAACCTCTGTGTCTGGTTCTCATTGGCAGGATTATTGGGTTGGTTACTCGGATTGTTGCCATGGTTATTACTACTCGCAAGCTTTGTTTACATTGGCTGGACTGTATTTCAGCTGCAGCGCATTCAATTGTGGCTAATTCGTCGTTCTGGCGTAGCACCACCTGAAACTGGCGGAATGTTGGGTAATGTGTTTGATGGCATCTACCGGATGCACCGACAAAATCTGCAAGAGCGTTCCAAATTACAAGCGGAAGTTGATTATTTACAAGATTCGCTAGCTTCGCTTGAGGATGCGGCGGTAATGATCGACCATCGTGGCAATATTCAGTGGAGTAATCGGGCCGCAGAGCGTTTGCTGGGGTTGCGTTATCCTGAAGATCGACAGCAACAGCTGGTTAATCTTATTCGTGCCCCTGAGTTTTTGAGCTATTTCGAGAGCAAGGATTATACGCAGTCGTTACAAATCCGCTCGCCACATAATAATCACTACCACTTACAGATCAATATTACTCACTTTGGTGAAGGTAGTCAGTTGTTGTTCGCGCGGGATATCACCGAAACCAATCGTTTACTGCAAATGCGTAAAGATTTTGTTGCTAATGTTTCCCACGAGTTACGTACTCCTTTGACCGTTATTACCGGCTATTTAGAAACCATGTCCGATAATGGCGCCCAAGCCAGTGTAGCTAATGAGTCGCGCTGGCGTCGTGCGATGGAGCAGATGCTCAATCAGTCGCGACGAATGGAGGTGCTGATAAAAGACTTAATTATTTTATCTCGGCTTGAGTCTGTTCCCGTTAACGCTAAACACACCGCTGTTGCTATCTACCCAGTGTTATCGATGATCCGCGATGAGGTTTTGTCTGCTATAAAAGGGGACCGCAGTATCACTATCACCTGTGATAAGTCGATTGCATTGCTGGGTAATGCCGATGAACTGCATAGTGCCTTTGCTAATTTAATTATGAATGCGGCTAAATATACTGCTGACCAAGGATCTATTTCGATCCGCTGCTACCATGATGAGCAGTATTTATATCTGGAGGTTGAGGACAATGGCGAAGGAATTGATGATCATCATCTGCCACGTTTAACTGAGCGCTTCTACCGCGTGGATAAGAGTCGTTCTATCGATACCGGCGGTACCGGTTTGGGTTTGGCCATCGTCAAGCATATATTGTTGCGTCATCAAGCTGAGCTTAGGATTAGCAGTAGTTTGGGGCAGGGCAGTGTTTTTACCTGTGTATTCCCCATTGTGAAAATGGTAGGGCAGTCAAATAGTGATTAATGTCATATTTTCTTTGGCGCCATATCATTTAATAAAACATTGTTAATTGAAATATTTTATTAAACAAACAGTCATATTAATGTCATATAAAGTTTTTATAGTAACTCCTACATCTTTACCAGACCTATTACAGGATTCCCCTGTAAATTAATGGCCTGCATATTAACGGAGAGAAAAATGAAGCTCAGTAAAATATTTAAAACAGCAGCATTGGCAACAGCGATGTCGGCGACAGTATTGATGGGTTCGTCAGTGCATGCAGCGACAGAGGTGGATGCGGGGCTACCTGAGTACACTAAGGCGAGTGGTGTTTCTGGTAATCTTTCTAGTGTTGGCTCTGATACCTTAGCTAACTTGATGACGCTGTGGGCTGAGGACTTCAAGCGTTTTTATCCCAATGTAAATATTCAAATTCAGGCGGCTGGTTCTTCTACCGCGCCTCCAGCTCTGACTGAGGGCACGTCAAACGTTGGGCCGATGAGCCGAATGATGAAAGACAAAGAGTTAGCAGCTTTCGAAGCTAAATATGGTTATAAACCTACAGCAGTCCCCGTTGCTATTGACGCACTGGCCGTTTATGTCCACAAGGATAATCCTATTAAAGGTTTATCTATCGAAGATGTTGATGCGATCTTTTCATCGACTCGCAAGTGTGGCGGTGCTCAGGATATAGATGTATGGGGTAAAGCAGGTTTAACCGGTGCATGGGTTAATCGTGATGTGCAGCTGTTTGGCCGCAACTCTGTATCTGGCACTTATGGTTACTTCAAAGAGAAAGCGTTGTGTAAGGGTGACTATAAAAATACCGTTAATGAGCAGCCTGGCTCGGCTTCGGTGGTACAGTCAGTTGCTACCTCAATCAACGGCATTGGTTATTCGGGTGTTGGTTATAAAACATCGAGTGTCCGTGCGGTGCCGCTTAGCAAAAAGGCAGATGGTAAGTTTGTAGAGGCAAATCCTGAAAATGCAGTAACCGGTGCGTATCCGCTATCTCGTTATTTGTATATTTATGTAAACAAAACGCCAAACAAACCGTTGGCACCTCTAGAGCGAGAGTTTGTTAAGTTGATTCTTTCGAAGGCAGGTCAGCAAGTTGTTGTCAAAGATGGCTATATACCTTTACCGAGTGCGGTAGTTAGCAAGCAATTAAAACAGCTTCATTTAAACTAGTAGCTCGCTGAAGTTAGTCCTAGGTCCGATATTGAGTGCCACGGTCGATATGATTGTGGCATTTTTTTAGGCAAGCCTAGAGCGATTAAATTATTTAAGCCAAGCCAGGTGACTGTTGTCACATAAATGTCATATTTCGGTCATATAATGCCAGTTATGAAAAATACTCATTCATCATCTTCAACAGTGACTATTTCGCGGGAGAAAATTTCTGAGCAACGGCTGAGTGGCTGGCGCAAAGTAAAAGACTCCGCTGCCAACCTCACCATTACCGCAGGTGGTATGGCGGTATTGTTTTCAATTCTGCTGATTTTCTTTTACCTGTTATACGAAATTTTACCTTTATTTGCTCCTGCTCAAGTTGAGCTTCAGTCTGAATATAGTTTAGCGTCGCCGCAATCAGCACGTACACTGTATATGGCAATGGAAGAGCAGGCTGAGATTGCGACACAGTTAGATGATAGTGGTCTACTGCAGTTTTTCAAAGCCACAGATGGTCAGCCTGTTAGTGAGTTTCAACTACCGGTTTCTACCAGGATAAATAGTTTTGCACTGAACTCTGAACAAGAACCTTTATTGGCTTTGGCTACGGGCGGCGAAGTTTTACTGATTAAACCCGATTACAAAACCAGTTACTCCGATGCTAAGCGTCTTATTACGCCTGTGGTCAACTACCCTTATGGCGAGCAACCGCTCAAGTTTAAAGGCAAATCAATCAGCAGCCTGGCCGTACGCGATAGTAACGAGCAATTAGTCTTGGTGGTCAATATCGACGGTATCTTGAACGGCCGACGCTTTGTTAAAGAAGAGAATTTTTTAACAGGTGAGAAGGTTATTACCGAAGAAGAGTTGGCGCTACCTATTGTTGATATCCCAGCTGACTGGTTGTTGATCGATCCTGATCAACGCTGGCTGTACGTGGCGAGTAAACAGGGTGATTACCGCGTCATCAACTTGGCCAATGAAGAGCTTATCGATGCAGGCCGGCTGAATGAGAGTGGAAAGCTTACAGATTTTCGATTCCTGCTGGGTGGCATTTCTTTGATTGCTGCAAGCGACACGGGTGAGGTTTCTCAGTGGTTTATGGTGAGAGAGAGCAATAAACCTGCACGCTTGCAGTATATTCGTAGCTTTCAACAGGGTGATGTAGCTATCAAAAGCATTGCGGTTGAGCATCGACGCAAAGGTTTTTATGCGCTAGACGCTAATGACAGGATGACGATCTATTATACGACATCCGAGCGTGAGCTATTAACTCAACCAATGGTCGCAGAAGAGCAGGCTGATACCAGCAGTAGCATTGTTCATTTTTCCATTGCTCCTAGGGCCGATGCTTTACTACTTAAAAATAATAAAGGTAGCTTTAGTTATTGGACAGTTGCCAATGAGCATCCCGAAGTATCCTTTAGCGCACTGTGGAGCAAGGTATGGTACGAAAGCTACCCTGAGCCCGACTATATATGGCAATCCTCTGCCTCCAGTAATGACTTTGAACCAAAATATAGCTTTGCTCCTTTAGCCTTCGGCACCTTAAAAGCGGCTTTTTATGCGATGGTTATTGCCGCGCCTTTAGCTATTTGTGGGGCAATTTATACAGCGTATTTTATGGCACCGGCGGTACGCAGAAAAATAAAACCTCTAATAGAATTAATGGAGGCCTTGCCTACGGTCATTCTGGGGTTTTTAGCAGGCTTATGGTTGGCCCCCTTTATTGAGCGTAACTTACCTGGTGTTTTTAGTATCTTCGTACTCATTCCTGTCGGTGTTTTGTTATTTGGTTATTTATGGAGCCGCTTACCCGAAAATGTGCGTCTGCGGGTACCAGATGGCTGGCATGCTGTGTTTTTGATGCCTGTTATTGTGCTTATTGCCTGGAGTGCCCTTTCTTTTAGCGGAGTGCTGGAGTTATGGTTTTTCGATGGTGATATGCGTGCTTGGCTAACACACGACATGGGTATTGCTTTTGATCAGCGCAATGCCATGGTAGTGGGTATTGCGATGGGCTTTGCAGTTATACCCACTATTTTTTCGATAGCCGAAGATGCCATATTTTCAGTCCCTAAATCACTAACCTATGGCTCCTTAGCTGTAGGTGCTACGCCGTGGCAGACACTGGTTGGAGTTGTTATACCTACGGCGAGCCCCGGTATATTCTCTGCACTGATGATTGGTATGGGGCGTGCCGTGGGAGAGACCATGATTGTATTAATGGCTACTGGTAACACCCCGATTATGGATGCGAATATATTTGAGGGCATGCGCACACTGGCAGCCAATATTGCCGTAGAAATTGGTGAGACTGAGGTTGATAGCTCACACTTTCGTGTGTTGTTTTTGGCGGCTTTCGTATTATTTCTATTTACCTTTGTTGTTAACACTGCTGCCGAAATTGTGCGCCAGCGTTTACGTAAAAAATACGGCTCGTTATAAAGACTATGTCTATGAAATTAAATATCAGTAAAAAGCAAACCCTTACAACATGGATAAAAACCGGAGAGCCGTATATTTGGCTAAATGCGGCTGCCGTGGCTATCAGTGCTATTGCAGTGGTGGGGTTGCTGGTGCTATTGGCGGTTCGGGGCTTAGGTCATTTTTGGCCGGCCAATATCGCTTCGATTGATTACGCAATGCCGGGTTATGAACAGCGTAAAGTTGTCGGAGAAATAGTTGAAACAGAAACTGTTCCCATCGAACAGTTACATTCAGCAGGGGTTGATATTCAATCCACTGAACGGTTTATCCATCGAGATTTAATTAAGCAGGGCAACCGAGATATTACCGGTATTGATTTCGTTTGGTTGATCGAAGACTATATGGTCAGTGTTACATACCCAAAAGATCTAATGGTTATTGAGCGCCGTGAATGGGGAAACTTCTACGGTTACTTAAAGTCGATTAAACAACAAGGGGTACTGGTTGAAACTGGTAATACTTGGGATGAATTTCAACAACGTATACAACGCGGCTTAAACATTCATGATGATATTGAATCGATCGAAAAAGGTCAGATTGGTACTATCAATTACCAGCTTGAACGCCTGCGCCTGCGTACTCGTGGCTTGGAATTAAAAACTAGTTTATCGGCACAGGAGCGTGCCGCTGCCATGGCTGAAATTGAGGCTGAACGTGCCCAATTAAAACTGCAGTACGCGCAATTACAACAGCAATTAATAGAGCTCTATGGGCAGATTAATCGCGACAGCTTTACCGTCGAGGCGATGGATGGCACTGAGGTAGATATAAAAATAGCCGCGGTGGTTGACGCTAAACGCCCTAATAGTATGACTGTTGGCGAGAAAATGAGCTCTTATGTTGAAAAACTTTGGGGGTTTTTAACTGATGAGCCCAGAGAAGCCAATACCGAAGGAGGGATTTTTCCAGCTATATTCGGCACGGTAATGATGGTTCTTTTAATGTCGGTGATGGTGACACCTTTTGGGGTTATCGCTGCGGTCTATTTACGTGAATACGCGAAGCAGGGCGTGATGACCAGAATTGTGCGTATAGCGGTCAATAATTTGGCTGGTGTACCCTCTATAGTTTACGGCGTATTTGGTTTAGGTTTTTTCATCTACTTTCTGGGTGCCGAAGTTGATAATGCGTTGTTTCAAGAAGCACTCCCTGCGCCGACTTTTGGTACCCCTGGTATGTTATGGGCATCGATAACCCTGGCCCTATTAACCTTGCCAGTGGTTATTGTTGCCACCGAAGAAGGTTTGTCACGCATACCCAAGGCTTTGCGTGAAGGTAGCTTGGCGTTGGGAGCGACCAAGGCTGAAACCTTGTGGCGAGTAGTGTTACCCATGGCGAGCCCAGCAATGATGACCGGGTTGATTTTGGCGGTTGCACGGGCAGCGGGGGAAGTGGCACCGTTAATGCTAGTTGGCGTGGTGAAATTAGCGCCTTCATTACCTGTTGATACCAATTACCCCTACCTGCATTTGGATCAAAAATTTATGCACTTGGGCTTCCATATCTTTGATGTGGGCTTCCAAAGCCCTAATGTTGAGGCGGCAAGACCTTTGGTTTACGCCACGGCCTTATTACTGGTCATCATCATCGCCTTGCTCAATTTCAGTTCGGTGGCTTTGCGTAATCATTTACGTGAAAAATATAAATCACTGGATATGTAGCCGAATTAAACTGCGAGAGAATATATTGTGAAACGTCATGCAATTAATATAGATAATATCGGTCGGCCAAATCAACAGCTGGACCTTTCCCATGAACAAATAAGTTTGTCGGTAAAAAACCTTAACCTTTATTACGAAGGTAAAAAACAGGCTTTGTATAATATAGATTTGGAAATTCCACAGCAGCGGGTGACTGCTTTTATTGGGCCCAGTGGCTGTGGTAAGTCAACCTTGTTACGTTGTTTTAACCGAATGAACGATTTGGTTGATGGCTGTGAGGTAAGCGGTAGTATTTTATTAGATAATGACGACATTTATCAGCGCGCCGTGGATGTGTCTTCTCTGCGTCGTCGCATTGGTATGGTGTTTCAAAAGCCTAACCCGTTTCCTAAATCCATCTACGAAAATGTTGCCTATGGTTTACGTATACAAGGCATTAATAAAAAGCGCACCCTCGATGAGGCGGTAGAAAAAGCGTTGCGACAAGCAGCTTTATGGGATGAAGTTAAGGACCGCCTGCAGGATAGCGCCTTAGGCATGTCTGGAGGTCAGCAGCAGCGCCTGGTCATTGCCCGAACCATAGCGATTGAACCTGAGGTGTTGCTGCTTGATGAACCTGCATCCGCGTTAGATCCTATTTCAACCTTAAAAATTGAAGAGTTAATCAACGAATTAAAATCTAAATATACCATCATTATCGTCACCCATAATATGCAGCAGGCTGCACGTGTTTCTGATTACACTGCGTTTTTGTATATGGGAAAACTGATCGAATTTGATAATACGGAAAGAATATTTACTAACCCGGTTAAAAAACAAACTGAAGATTACATCACTGGCCGCTACGGTTAGGAGACAATGCCATGATCGATAAAGACACACACAGTCATCATATTTCACAGCAGTTCAATACCGAACTTGATCTAGTCAGAACCCATATGCTCGAGATGGGAGGATTGGTTGAAAAACAGGTTTATGATGCAGTTTTAGCGCTTATCGAAGCCGATGAAAATCGGGCCGAAAAGGTAAAGAAAGGGGATAAAAAGATCAACGCCATGGAAGTGTCAATCGATGAAGATTGCGCTCGGATTCTTGCTTTAAGACAACCTGCAGCTAGTGATTTACGTCTAGTTATTGCTATTAGCAAATCGGTTATTGATTTAGAGCGTATTGGTGATGAAGCTCGTAAAATTGCAGTACAAGCATTGCAGTTGATTGAGAGTGGTGAATCACCACGTGGCTATACAGAAATTCGTCATATCGGTAATCATGTTGCAATGATGGTACGTGATGCCCTGGATTCTTTTGCCCGTGTTGATGTCGATATGGCTTTAGCCGTTGCCAAAGAGGATAAACTCGTCGATGAAGAATACGGTACCGCTGTGCGTAGCCTGATTACTTATATGATGGAAGACCCTCGCGCCATTGGTAAGATGATTAACGTACTATGGGCGCTGCGTTCATTAGAGCGAATCGGTGATCATGCGCGTAATATCGCCGAGCAAGTGATTTATTTGGTAAAAGGAACTAACGTGCGTCATGTCGGTATTAAAGAAATGACAGCACGCGTTCAAGATGAAAAATAGTGACCGATAAAAATATCAGCAACGACGGCTTTAAAGAAATAGCTTGGCCCCTGGCCCAAGGGGCCAATCAAGCATCATCCAAACAAGTAATAATACCGTCCAGCTAAGCAAGAATGCTATCGAATAGGGTAGCATGGTGGCGATAATAGTACCGATCCCTGCTTGTTTATCGTAGCGTTGGACAAAGGCGATGACGACGCCAAAATAAGGCATTAGTGGTGTGATGATATTGGTGGTGCTATCACCGATGCGAAAGGCGATCTGGGTTGCTTCTGGGGTGATGCCGAGTAATAAAAACATTGGCACAAAGATCGGTGCAAACAACGCCCATTTTGCTGAAGCACTGCCGATCAACAAGTTGATTAAGGCCGACATAACAATAAAGCTGGCCAACAAAGTAGCGCTACTTAAATTCAATGTCTTAAGGAACTCTGCGCCGTTTATTGCGCTGATAGCACCTAGCTGGCTCCAGTTAAAATAATTGACAAACTGTGCCGCAAAAAACATCAGTACTAAATAGCTCGACATACTGTTAAGGCTGCTTTCCATGCCGCTAATAAAATCATCTGCGCGCCGGTAATTGCCACTGACTCGGCCAAAAATAAACCCTGCTATGGCCGCATAAACGGCAATAATGACAACAATGCCTTGAATAAAGGGTGAATTTAAAATGCTGCTATTATCACCTCGAAGTATACCGGTTGCAGGGATCAGCCCCCACAGCAATAAGCCGATAAAGATGATCGAAAACAAGCCAACCCAATAAACAGCACGTTTTTCCTGCGGGCTTATTGGTTGGTTGATAGTGTCTTCTTGCTGTTCACTATATTCACCGAGTTGCGGGATAACGATTTTTTCTGTTACCCAGGTACCAACCACACTGATTAATAAGGTAGATGCGACAATAAAATAATAGTTAGCCGCAGCGCTGACTTGGTAACCGGCTTGTACCAAGTTTGCAGCTTCGCTGGAAATACCACCGAGGATGGCATCGACTGGGCCGATCATTAAGTTAGCGCTAAAGCCACCCGATACGCCGGCGAAAGCTGCGGCTATACCCGCCAGCGGGTGGCGCCCAGCGGAAATAAATACCAGCGCTGCTAAAGGGATTAGTACCACATAGCCCGTATCCATTGCCAAGCTGGAGAGCACCCCAGTAAACACCACAATAAAGCTGAGCAGCTGACGAGGTGCTTTGAGCACAGTCGCTTTGAGCACGACGTTGATTAAGCCGGAGTGCTCGGCGACGCCGATCCCCATAATGGCAACTAACACCGAGCCTACCGGTGCAAAGTGAACAAAATTGCTGATGGCTTTAGTGAGGATTAATTGCAGCCCATCACGGCTTAACAGATTAACGCTGTTGATGACTTCGCCGCTGATGGGGTGGGTAGCAGAGATATCCAGTGCAACGGCCAAGGCAGATAATGCAAGTACCAATCCGCACAAATAAATAAATAAAACAGCCGGGTGGGGCAGTTTATTACCCGCCCGCTCAATGTGATTAAGTATCGTATTAATGGTGTTATTACTCATGCTACTGCCACCGGTTTTGTTATGTTTTATTAGGTGTTTTGTCTCTAAAGTAGCGGGGCACTTGTTCAATACCTAACAATTCTCGCCTGACTAAATCTAGCGTAGTCGCTGTAACCATTGACTGAAAGCCCTGACGTGAAGTGTTAAATTGCAGTCGACGGGTTTGGATATTATTTTTTTCACCCCAAGCCATCCAGACTGTACCTACTGGCTTGGTCTCGGTACCGCCCTCGGGGCCAGCAATACCTGAAACAGCAATACCAACGTCAGCGCCACTGCGCTCGATAGCACCATTAACCATCGCGCGCACGACTTCCTCACTGACAGCGCCATGTTCAAGCAAGATAGCTTCCGGTACACCCAATAGTGTTTGTTTCATGGTATTTGAATAGCTGACAATACCTGCTTCGAACACTGAAGAGGCTCCTGCAACTTCGGTGATAGAGGCGGCGATTAAACCACCAGTACAGGATTCTGCCGTGGTAATTTTTTTATTCTGCTGCTGTAAAATAGCAATCACCGCCTCGGCAAGGTTGGTGCCACCCTCACCGATAATATAATCACCTATTAAGGCTTCTAGACGTTGGTAGCACTGGGTTTGTATCGGCAGATGCTCAGGGTCCTGGATTGTCAGTTTTACCTCTAAGAGCGGCATTCCAACCCTAAACCCCAGCTCAACACAGCTGGGCCAATCTTTGTATTCATTGGTGATTAGTTGCTGTAAATTGGATTCACCCAGGCCAAAGGTTTGAAAACGACGTGTCGATATTTGTCGGTTATTAGGAAAACGCTGGCAAATGAGGGCAATAATGCTATCCGATAGCATAGCGCGCAGCTCATTGGGGACCCCTGAAGTACAAATAATCAAACAGTTGTTATGGGTTAGGCTAAAGCCGACAGCGCTGCCGATAGGGTTAGCGATAATATCGACGCCTACAGGCAAAACTGCTTGTTTAAGGTTGGCAGCATTCAGCGCAATGTTACGTCGGTTGCACCAGTTAGTTAAATGTTTAAGTGCTGTGGCGTTTTCTGCCAGTACCTGGCCGCTACACCGACTCAGGGCCTCGGCAGTGAGGTCGTCAACCGTTGGCCCGAGGCCACCATTGACAATCAATACATCGCTATCGAGGGAGAGACGTTGTAACTCGTTAACTAGCTGGTCTATGTTATCGCCAACTGTGGTTTTACCGTAAATGGTATAGCCTTCGCTGGCGAGAAGATCTCCGATCATTGCGGAGTTCGAATCGATAGTATGCCCTGACATGAGCTCGTTGCCGGTTAGCAGCAGTTGTATTTTCATTATATTGAATTCTTATAGTGCCGTTGATAGTCTTGGCTTGTTGAAAGATAAAGTTTTTAAGGGTTAAAATTTAACCTATTAACGATAAACTACAGGTAAATACGAGTTCCTGTTAGATAACAAAGATTAAATAGCCACTTACTCTTAGCATTTTAAGCTATCTAAAGTTAAATTTAGAGGCTAATTTACTAGAGGATCAGTTGGGAGTTTAATCCTATTTTCCGCCGAGGATAACCTCCTTTTAATTTTCATTCAAAAGACCTTGGTTCAACTGGGTATTTAAAGAGGCTTTATGACCGATTTATTGGCGGTAGACTTCCATAATATGCACTTGCTTGAACTACCAGGACGGCTCACTGGCGACGCTGGTCTGCGAGCTGCGATTGCTGCTAGAGAGCTGCCCGCCATCTGTTTTCAAATAGAAAACTCTGATCATGCTTATACCTATTGTCCTGGGCCAGAGACGATTAATATTGTTGCAGGTACTGAAGCTGAGACGATTTTAAACCTGGGGCTCGAGCAGTGGCGGAGTATGATCGTCTGGTTACAAACAGGGGAACAGCAGGTAGTTGTGTTGCCAGAGAGCCTCACAGGCAATGAAGACTTTATTCATTGGCGGGCGGCGCTTAAGGAGATGTATTTGTCGTAATAGAGCAAGCAAAAATAAAATTTTTAGTATCGATTATCTTATGGAGTATGTTATGAAACTGATCAAAATTGTAGGATGGTTTTTTGCCGTTTTATTAGTATTGTTGGCAATTGCTGTTTTCCTGGTAGCACAGAATATCAATGATTTGGTTAAAGTTGCCGTTGAAGATATAGGCTCCGATGTATTAAAAACGTCAGTAAGTCTTGATAGTGCAAATGTAAAGCTATTTGAAAATCGCATTCAACTTTCCGGGTTGAAAATAGCAAACCCGCCTGGGTTTAGTGCGGGTAACGTGTTTGAGATGAGCGATATTGTAGTTGACGTGGAGCTGGCTTCACTGCTGGATAATTTAGTGCTGGTCAATGAAATATCCATTGATGGCGCACGGATTAGCGCTGAGCAAAAAGGTATTAATACTAATTTTCAAGCCCTGATGAATAATATAGACAGTGGGGATAAAACTGAACAAGTGCCAGTATCAAGCCCGGACGATGAGGATTCATCTACCCCTATTGATATATTGGTGAGGGTAGATCTGTTTAGCTTTTCAAACAGCTCAATGGCGGTAACCACAGAAAAATGGGGGGCGCAAGAAGTCAGTATCCCAACTATTGCCTTGCGTAACATTGGTGGTAACGCAGGTTTACCACCGGAGCAGTTGGCGCCAGCGATCCTGAAACCATTGATCAAACAACTTAATACGGTGCTAAAAAAACGGGTTCAAGAGCTACTGGAAGGCAAAGCTAAGGAAAAGCTAAAAGAGAAAGAGGATGAGCTGAAAAAGAAACTGGATAAAGAGCTTGGTGGCAACGCCGATAAATTGAAATCACTTTTTTCAAATTAATTACTTTACCGTGGCCTTATTGATTAAGGCCACGGTAAGGCTGAATAACTAGACGGGGTCAAATAACAGGTTGAATTCACGGAAGACTTCACCCTCGGGCCAAAGTATTTGCAAAATGAAGTTTAAGTAAGGTTCTTTCATGAATTGATGGGTGCTGATATTGATTTGAATATCGCCACCTTCTAAATCTAAACGATCAAATTTTAGGTTTTGATACAGGGCGCTGCTGTCTACGCCCATCTCCTTATGCAGGCTTAATGGTGCCAGTTTAACAATCAGCTCTTGCTCGGTTAACACCTGATCATTTTTAATAATCAGGTGGGCGGATAAGGGTTGCCCTAGGGCTGAGTTTAAGCTGATCGCTCCTACCTCTAAGCCATAGGCATTGGTGCCCAGCAGCAAGCTGAATAACAAACAGGCAACGATTGATTTGATATTTAAGCCAAGTGCAGTGTTGCTTATACTTGGTGATATTTTGGGAGAATGAAGTAATGTCAGCATGGTCTTCGCCTTGAGTTTTAGTTGGCGGCAATAAGCTCCTTATTACCGTTAATACTTGGCCATTATGTGTGGCTAGTAGTTAGTATTTAGTTGTTTTTGGCTAATAAGTTTGTGGTGACTATTATTTTTTGGATGATTATAAGAGAGTGGCCATTAAAACGCGGCTGTGGCTATCTAAATATCACTACTGGATCACATCTAACGGTGAAAAATAAGCATGAAAGGCCGGCGTATCAACTATGGATCCAGGGTAATTTGTCGGTATCTGTGCCGGTTATATGGTTTGTTTATCTGCTTGCCGCCGAGCAGGCTTTGTAGCACACTGCATGCATTGTTTTAAATCCTTGTATAAACTTTAGTTGGAGATAAATATGGCGGAAATAAAAAGGGCAGTAAAGACTGTCGAAGTGAATTATGTGTGCGATGAATGCAACCATGGCATGATGCATAAATCCGGTGAGCTGGATGAAGCAACGGGGGATATTCCGCATAAATGCGTTATTTGTGGCCACCGTCAAAATTTTAAGTGGGTAACTTACCCCCGAATTGATTATATCGATGAGAATGAAAGTATTGCCTAGGTTTTCACTCCCATCGAACGGCACCTCCAATGTGCTATATCCACGATGCTGACAGCGTGATGTTATTGAGGAGTGCGAATGACCAGCAGTCGTAATTCAGTCATATCCTCAATAGCATAGCGTATCCCTTCACGGCCTACGCCGCTGTCTTTAACACCGCCATAAGGCATGTTATCAACCCGCCAGGATGGCACATCGCCAATGACTACGCCCCCGACGTCTAGTGTATCCCAGGCTTTTTGCGCTTTGTACAGGTCACGAGTAAAGATGCCGGCTTGCAAGCCGAAGTCACTGTTGTTGACTTCCTCCAACGCTTTATCAAAATCATCAAACGATGATATGACAACGACTGGGCCAAAGGCTTCTTTGGTGTTAATGCTGCAGTGGTTGGGTACGTTTTCAAGTACCGTTGCCTCTAACATTGCCCCTTCGCGCTTGCCGCCGCAGAGTAGGGTAGAGCCCTGTTGTAAGGCTTCCTGTATCCATTCATCTAAACGACGAGCTTCGCTTTCAGAGATCATTGGACCAATGAAAGTGTTTTCATCTTTAGGGTCGCCCATGACTAAAGCTTTGGTGGCAGTGACAAAGCGCGCTTTGAACTCATCATACAAAGAGGCGTGAACAATAATACGCTGTACACCGATACAACTTTGTCCAGACTGGTAGAAAGAGCCAAAAATAATTCTTTGTACAGCATCATCAAGGTCAGTATCTTCATCGACGATACAGGCTGCATTGCCGCCGAGCTCCAGGATGACCGGCTTTTTACCCGCGCGTGCTTTAAGGTCCCAGCCTACATCGGGTGAGCCGGTAAAGCTGAGCAGCTTAAAGCGATCGTCGGTAGTAAACAGATCGGCACCATCGCGATGGCAGGGCAGGATAGAGAAAGCACCTGTGGGCAAGTTGGTTTCGGCTAGTATTTCGCCGATTATTAATGCGCCAATAGGCGTGCGGCTGGCAGGCTTGAGTACAAAGGGGCAGCCTGCAGCGATAGCCGGTGCAACTTTGTGTGCAGCCAAATTAAGTGGGAAGTTAAAGGGTGAGATAAACGAGCATGGGCCGATAGGGACATGTTTGGTCATGCCGCGGTAGCCTTTGGCTCGCGGGGTAATCTCTAAGTTTAATACCTCGCCACCGATACGTACCGACTCTTCGGCAGCAATGCGAAATGTATCAATCAAGCGGGTGACTTCTCCACGAGCATCTTTAATCGGCTTGCCGGCCTCAATACACAGGGCCATGGCCATCTCTTCAAACCGTTCTTGAAAACGTTTGACGCAGTGGTTGAGAATATCTTGTCGCTCATAAGGGGCTAGATCGGCCATCGGTTTAGTGGCTGCAACAGCTGCAGTAATCGCTCGATCAATCGCGGCTACGTCAGCCATCGCCACTCGATAAGCTACTTCGCCAGTAAATTTATCCGTAACTTCTAAATCGGCGTTTGGCTGCTCTGCCTGATTGGCTAAATAGTAAGGGTATTGAGTTTTAAGCATGGATACTCCTTAAAGGTTTTAATTCGATTAAATTTTTCGACTCAACTCGCGGATCTCGTCGTTGAGGATTCTGTCGTTCTCTGAATAATCGACTGGCACATCGATAACATGTACACCTGGCTCTTTCTGGCAGCGCTTTAACAGCGGCAGTAATTCTTCGCTGGCTTCTATACGATACCCGTTAGCTCCATAACTTTCTGCATATTTTACAAAATCCGGGTTGCCATAATCGAGGCCAAAATTATCGAATTTCATATTGGCCTGTTTCCATTTAATCATGCCGTAGCCATCATCACGGATGATGACAACCGTTAGGTGCATATCTAACCTAACCGCGGTTTCAAGTTCTTGAGAATTCATCATAAAGCCGCCGTCGCCACAAATTGCGGTGACTGCTTTGTTGGGAAACACTAAATGTGCCGCCATCGCTGAAGGTAACCCGGCTCCCATGGATGCTAACGCATTATCCAGCAATACCGTATTGGGTTTTTTGGCGCGGTAATTACGTGCAAACCATATTTTATACACGCCATTATCCAGTGCGATGATGCCGTCATCGGGCATCGCTGTACGTACATCGGCGACGATGCGCTGTGGGTACATTGGCCAGCGGTTATCGTCAGCACCTTCAAGAATATGTGCGTCCATATGGGATTTAACTTCCATAAAGTAGCTAAAATTCCAGTGATCTTGTGGGGTGATGCGTTCTTTGATTTGCCAAATGCTATTGGCAATATCACCTAACACTTCAACCTGAGGAAAATAAACAGGGTCAACTTTGGCTGAATTGAAATTGATATGGATAACCTTGCTGCCTTCGCGCATAAAGAAAGGCGGCTTTTCTACCACATCATGGCCTACATTAATAATTAAGTCAGCCGTTTCGATAGCGCGATGGACAAAGTCACCATCGGATAATGTGGTATTACCTAAAAAGAGTCCGTTAGTTTCATCAATAACGCCTTTACCCATTTGTGTGGTAATAAAAGGAATACCGGTTTTTGCCACAAATTCCGTTAGCATTTTGCTGGGCAATTTACGGTTAGCGCCTGCACCGACAAGAATAATCGGTTGAATGGCTTTTTCGATCATGGCCACTGCGTGGCGAACAGCTTTTTCGTCGGCTATTGGGCGGCGATGATCGCTGATCGCAATTAATGGCGTAGTGGAGTCTTCATCGGCGATATCTTCGGGTAATTCAAGGTGGGTAGCGCCCGGACGCTCTTCTTGAGCTAAACGAAATGCCTCTCTTACCTTGGAGGGGATATTGTCTCCGCTAATAATTTGATGGGTAAATTTAGTGATTGGCCCCATCATGTCGACCACATTAATAATCTGAAACTGGCCTTGTTTACTCGATTTGATTGGCTTTTGCCCAGTGATCATCAACATGGGCATTGCACCGAGTTGCGCATAAGCGGCCGCGGTTACTAAATTGGTTGCACCGGGCCCTAGTGTTGCCATGCAAACACCGGCTTTACCTGTAAGCCGGCCATAAGTAGCGGCCATAAAGCCGGCGGCTTGTTCGTGGCGGGTAAGGACGAGTTTGATGGATGAATGACGTACGGACTCGAGCAGGTCTAGGTTTTCCTCTCCGGGAATGCCGAAGATATACTCTACGCCCTCTGCTTCTAAGGCCTTGATGAAAAGATCTGATGCTTTCATTCTCGTCTCCTATGGATGTTTTAGTGCTGATTCTAATAAATTAGATCATTTTTCTATGAGTTACGTGCAACATAGCCTTTTTGTTGTATGTTTTCGAAATAGAGCTCTGAATAAAATTGGGAATAACTTTTATCGCTATGCGAATGTCAGACTTTATGTTGTAACTTTCTTGTTGTCAGTTTGGTCGGGGCCGTGTTGATAGGATCATCCGGCCAGGGGTGTTTAGGATAACGACCCTTCATATCTTTTTTGACATGTGCGTAGCTATTGTTCCAAAAACCTTCAAGGTCCTGAGTGATTTGCAGTGGCCGCTGTGCTGGTGAAAGCAAATGCAGTTGTAGCTTGATATTACCATTAGCAATGCTAGGGGTGGTTTTGCAGCCAAACATTTCCTGCAGCTTAACACGTAATACTGGGGGATTCTGGCTGTAATCTATATTGACTTTTGATCCGGAGGGGACTGTTATGCTGGTGGGTGCTAATTGTTGTAGCTGTTGAGACAGATGCCATGGCAGTAATTGTGTAAGGATGGATTGCAGGTCCAGCCGTTGAAAATCTTTTAGTGTATTGATTGGCGCTAAAAAGGGCCCTAACCATTGCTCTAACGTTGAGGCCAGATGTTCATCTGATACGTCGGGCCAGCAGGTGTCAGGGTTATCCTGCGTGTTTCCAGATTGGCTGTCAGCGGCAGTGGTTTGCAAGTTGCGTAACAACAGGCAGCGAGCCTGCCATTGACGAATGGACTTATCCCAGGGCAGCGGCGTTAAGTTTTTCTTTCTTAGCAGGCTTATCAGTGCGGTTTGCTTTTGTTCCGGGCTAATGGCGTTACTGGGTTGCCGAAGTAGGGTTAGCTTACCCACGGTATGGGTTTTTTCCGCGGTGAAGCGCTGGTTTAACTCATCCCAGTCAGCGCTGTGGCGAGTTTGTACCAAGCTGGATAAGTGGGTCTCAAAAAGCGCAGGATTGAAGCTGACAGCGGAAAAAATACGGTCGCTTGCGCGCTTTACGCCACGATTAATTGTGCCACCCAACTCAGCCACAACCAGCCAGGACTGGCCCGCCAGGCTGTCAGCATCGTTAAGTAGCGCGCTGCGACCATTAGTCAGCTGGTATTGTGTACTGCTGTTTTGTTTTAGTCTGGCAATGCGATCAGGGTAAGCGCAGGCGAGTAAATAACCTGGTAGATCATGCTTGTCTAATTCAACTACGCCTAAATCATCGCTGCCAGCGTGTTGCGCGGGTATAGCTATCGCTTTGATGAATTGAGCAAATGATTGGGCTTGTTTGCGGCTGCGATTGAGCCAGGCCTGATGCTGTTTTGGGCAGGGTAGTGTGCCGTTAAGTAGCGCTAGGTGGTCGTTTAAGTCAGTGCCATAATCACGACCGAGTGGATTGCGCTCTACCAGGAGAGCGGCTAGAAATGTTGCAGGTTTACTCTGTTGTAAACTGGCACCACAGATCATCATATGAGCCAATCGAGGATGGGCCGGTATTGTTGCCATCCACTCACCATATTGACTGAGTTTGCAGCTGCCCAAACTAATGATCTCGGCAGCCATGTCACCGCCATGCTTAGCCTCAATGGCACCGAGCTGCAGTAATAAATCTAACGCTTGAGCGATATGACCTGCTGGAGGCTGATCTAGCCACCTCAGCTCTGCAATATCGTCTACTCCCCAAGCTAATAACTGTAACAGCAAGGGTGCCAAGTCTGCCTGTAAGATCTGCGCGGTGGCTTGTTGTTGTAATTGACCTTGCTGCTCTTGACTCCACAGCCGATAGCAGTGCCCAGCTTGTAAGCGACCAGCTCGGCCCTTGCGTTGTTCGCTGGCATTTTTACTGATGCGACAAGTTTGTAGCCGTGTCATTCCTGTGGCTGCGTCAAAGCGTGGCTCTCGACACAGGCCGGTATCAATTACAAGGGTGATGCCTTCAATGGTAAGGCTGGTCTCGGCAATGTCAGTCGATAAAACGATTTTATAAAGATCTTTATCAGCCCCCTCTAGTGGTTCAATCGCTTTTTGCTGCGCGGCTAGCGGCAAGCTGCCGTACAGTGGTAAAACAATATGGCTGGCACTGCTGGCGGCAGGCAAGCGGTGTTTTAATTGGGTCAGGACACGGTGAATTTCTGCCTGTCCCGGTAGAAACACTAAGATGCTACCCGTTTTATCAAGGATAGCATCGAGCAGAGTAGTCACGACACGCTCGACGATATCATCATCGTACCTGGCCGCATGACTGTAGCTGACGGTAACAGGAAATTGTTTTCCGGCACTGCGGATTATCGGTGTATGCCGCAAACTTAATGCCGTTGCGTCAGGCTGCGCCAGTAGCGACGCGATAGCCTCACCATCCAGTGTGGCCGACATCACCAGTAGACGCAAAGAGTTGTCGGCGTCTCTAAAGATCTCTCTGGCTTCTAAGGTCAGTGCCAGGCCGAGGTCAGCCTCTACACTACGCTCGTGAAATTCATCAAAAATCAGCAGGCCAACACCCTCTAAGGCAGGGTCTTGAATTAACATATTGGTCAAAATACCTTCGGTCATAACCTCAATGCGGGTATGTTGACTAACCTTAGTATCCTGGCGGACCCGATAGCCTACGGTTTGTCCTACTGGCTCCCCAAGTAAACTAGCCATGCGTATTGCTGCGGAGCGCGCAGCAAGGCGACGAGGCTCTAGCATGATAATGCGTTGACCAGCGAGCCATGGCTGTCGCAACATTTCCAGTGGTAGCATTGTGGTCTTACCGGCGCCGGGCGGTGCTTCTACCACCACTTGATGATATTGTATAAAGGCTTGCCGCAGTGGCTCAAAAATATCTTCAATCGGTAACTGAGGTAGTTGAGGGCGTTTTTGCTCAAAAAACGTTGTCAGAATCTTATCTTGGGACACAATCAGTCTCTATGGCGAATAGGATGTGATAATAACAAGCTTGCGTATGTTGCGACTCAAGTAATAGCTAAAGTAGTCATCACATTGCAGCTAGTGTGGATGATCTGTAGAGCAGTTCACAGCAAAATAATGGTTTTAGCATAAACTTTAACAAGCTGTGCTAAGCGTCTAATCTTAAAGGGATTAAGAGAATAATAGGCTCGGCATTATTGATCTTAGAAAGCACTATATATATTACCAGTAACATATTGATATATAAATAATTTTATGCTGCACAGGACTAGCTGATGAGCGTGGGTACAAACAAAGAAGCGATTGTCTTTGTTGACAATAATCGTGTTATTAAAGAAATCCTGTATCCGGAGTTTGAGGCTGTTTTAGATCATGTGGTCGGACTAAGCGACCTTAAAAGTCGTAAGGCCTTTGCTGTTTATTTGACGATCAACCCACAGCTTTACATTACCGCAGCCGTTTTTTTTACCATCGACTTTGACGATAATGGCTATGCTGATCGATCATGGAATTTACCCTTGCAACATTTATCCCGTCACACAGGTACTGGCCCCGATCTGGGTGCGGGGCCAATCAAGCTGGCCTGCCGTAGCCAGTGCTCTGTTGCATGGCACCAGCGCTCACTATGGGACCCAGTGCTATCAACAGGAGATCACAACACCTTGAGTCTTCTAGCTACAGCGATCAAGCGTAACCGCTTGGGGCTTGCAGTTATTGAAGCGGACAAAAAAGCCGATAAAGCTAGCGATAACAGCTCGCTAAAAGCAGCTGACCAGCATAAAGCAGCCTCTGCTGCCAGTATTAATCAAGCCAGGCAAGAGATTGAGGCGACCTTAGCAAAGAAATATAAAGCCCAATACCAAGCACGTGTAGCAAGTCTAAACGAAGAGAGTAATCTTCGAATTGCCGCAATAAAGTCCGAAGCGCAAGAATATATTGAAAAAATACAACGCCATTACCGCTCTGAACGCGATCGCTTAAACCTGACACTGGAAACGACAAAGCAACTGTTTTCAGAAGAGAAGCACCGCAACATTAAGCTTAAAAATACCTTACAGTCGCAAGCTAAGGATATGCGCAATGCTCGTGAGCGGTTTCAGGGGGAAATAGAACAATCTAAGGAGATTGAACAGGTTCAACTGCTAGCCCTTGAGGAACAGTTTGAGCTAGAAGCAAAAGCTAAAATTGATGCCGTCACTGCTGAATTAAAAGAAATGCTTGATATGCGCGAGGTAGAGTTGTTTTATCGCGATGAACAAATTAAGCGTCTAAATGAAGAAGTCACTCTGCTACGCCAAGAAAAGGCGTCCTTGTTAGCTGGTGGTGGTGATCGTATATTGCAAAAAATGGTTGAGAGTGGCATCACTTTCGTCACTTATCATCCGGGGATCGAACACCTGACGATTCCAGCGTCGAATTTAAGTCAATATATGGATTCACCTCTCGCTTATGTGGCAGATAAATGTGCCGTTGATATATCCTTGTATCAGCAATGGTTAAAGCACCAGCAACTACCAGTTTGTTCCCATACTTTAGCTGATGGCGCATTGTGCGCTGCACCAATAAGCAAGGTTGAGGTCCCCTCACGTTTTATTATTGGCCAAAGTGATCGCTGTCATGAGCATAGTAATTCCCTCGATGCCACGCTGACTGAGCCAGAATCTGTTAGCGAGAGCGACTGAGCCTTTATGCAGTTGACAAGCATCTCCCCAATGCAGCTTTTGTCTGATTCAGTACTGGTGCCACAGGATATCGAGTTAAACGTGTTGCGACTGGATCAATTTGCCGAGCCGGTATCGGGCAATAAGTATTTCAAGCTCAAATATAATATTGAATTTGCCAAAGCCAATGGCTACCAACAGTTATTAAGTTTTGGTGGCGCATTTTCAAATCATATACATGCGCTGGCTATGGCGGGACAAGTGTATGGGATAAAAACAATAGGGCTTATTCGTGGTGAGCCCGGCCCACAACAGAGTGCAACGCTGCAAGATGCCGCAACTGCGGGGATGGAATTGCACTATTTATCCCGAGAGCGCTATAAATTACGACACGACCCCGTATTTCTGGCTGAATTAAAAACGCTTTACCCCGATGCTTTCATTATCCCCGAGGGCGGCAGTAATGATTTAGGGGTTAAAGGCTGCATAGAAATTGTTGACCACATACGCCAACATTTGAATAATGATTTCGATATAGTGTGTCTGCCTTGTGGCACTGCGGCTACTCTGGCCGGAGTAGCCGCAGGGCTAAATGCATCGCAGCAGGTATTAGGGTTCTCGGTGCTAAAAAATGCTCATTATCTCGATACTGAGGTAAAGCGTTATTTAGCACACCTGGCGCTTAATAATAAATCACAAAATTGGCAAATTCTGCACCAGTATCATTGCGGTGGTTATGCCAAGGCAAGTACTGAACTGGCTGTTTTTATTGAACAATTTGAACATCGCTTTAATATTCCACTTGAGCCGATTTACTCGGGGAAGATGTTTTTTGGCCTGCATCAGCTATTATTAGCATCGTCTCCCGTTATACCCAGGGGGAGCAGGGTAGTGGCGATACATACCGGTGGCTTACAAGGTTTACGCGGCATGCAATCAACATTACAGCGCTTGCGCAGTAATAGATAATAAAATCCTGTATAAAACTGAGCGCTGGTGGCAATAAGATTAATGGATGGACAATGAACAAAGCGATTTACAAAATTTCTGCAGACATTGACCCCTGTGTACTGCAGACACTGGTGCCGGTGAGCGCACTAACCATCGATCATCTCAATGCGCTCTTACGTAATCAATCTATTGAAGCGGTTTGTCAGGGAGAGTCCTTATTTGCCATCGGTGATTATGATGAAAAAATGGTCTATTTACTGAGCGGAGACATCGAAGCCGTTGATAGTCTTGGAACCAGCACCATATTACATGCTGGCAGTCCCCGGTGCAGATACCCGCTGTTTGATCAACAGCCAAGACGATGTACGGTAACAGCCTTAAGTGATTGTAGCGTTATTCGTTTCCATCGTGATCAGCTGGACGCCATGCTCGCTTGGGATCAGGCATCTCGTTACATTATGCTTGATATAAGTGCTCAGCGTGATTTGGACGAGGATGCCGATTGGATGCTAACACTGCTAAAATCCAATCTGTTTTATAAAGTACCACCAATGAATATCCGCCACATCATTAATAAATTTGACCCTCAGTATGTCTCTGCTGGAGAGACGGTGATACGTCAGGGCGAGCTGGGGGAGTGCTGTTATTTTATTAAAGAAGGTTTGGCGGGGGTTTACCAGTCCGTCGATGATAAAGCCTCCCCGAGGTTGGTTGCTGAATTGGGTGCAGGGCTTTGTTTTGGTGAGGATGCCTTGCTTAACGAGGCCGCACGTAACGCAACAATAACCATGCACAGCAACGGTGTGTTGATGCGGCTCAATAAACAGGATTTTTTTACCCTGTTAAAATCACCGCCTGCAGAGAGTATCAATTTGCATGATGCTAAAATTCAAGCTGAAAACGGCTCAATATGGATTGATGTGAGAACTCAAGCCGAGTACGAGCGGGGCCACTGTGAGGGGGCAGTAAATATGCCGTTGGATTTACTCAAACTTAAATCTCGGATGCTGGATCAACACCAGCATTACATTAGTTTTTGTAATAGTGGTCGGCGCAGTGAAGCAGCTGCTTATTTATTAGCTGAAGACGGTTTTAACGTGAGCGTGTTGGCGGGAGGTTATTGTAACTATTCTGCTGCTGAGCAACTGTATTTTGAGCAAGTAACTCCTGACATTTAATGCTGTCCCTTTGTCATTATTGGCCAGTTGTTACGGGTTATAAAATATCGCTGCTGTTCAATATACTCGTGGCCCTGTATCGCAACAGCACATAACAGCAGCGGCTGTTGGTAGCGATCAAAATAGTCTTTTAGCACAGCGGCAATGTCATTGCCGTGTATCAATTGTTCGCTGCTGGCAGCTATGGTGCCATAAGCTGGGCTAATCCATTGTGGCTTTTGTAACCAAAGCCAATATATCGACTGAGATATAATGCTGTCGAATTGATTGAGCTTAAGCCAGTAATTTTGCTGTGGCAGCCAAGCTATGGGCTGCTCTTGCTTACTCGTCATCTCGCTGCTGGGTAAGTTAAGCGGATAAAATAAATAGCCCTTCAATGCAATTTCTTGGTTAACCTCATCAACACCTTTAGCTTGCAAGATTAGCCTGGCTTCATCTGAATTTGACAGCTGGATTTGATGGCTAAGCAGTCGATTGAGCTTTTTATCTAATCGGTCTATCGCATTAGGCCCTACCCAGTGGTGGTAATCGTTCGAAAATACCGACGATGGCCCTGTTAGCGATTGATTGAGATAAAATTTGATCGCTAATTCAAGGTGGGTGTATTGGCCCGAATAGGTATCTTGGTAGATTAAGTCGATTTCGCCATAGGTTATTTTATTGCGATACACCTTCAGGTTATGCGTAATTAATCGATATTGCTGGTCATGGCGAAGAAAAAACTGCCATAGTGACTCGAAATAAAGGCCTATTCGCGAGCTTTTTAAGGTTTTAAGGTGCTGGATTAGTGGTTCTGGAGTTTTGTCTAGTTGCGCTAACCAGGCCAGGCGCTGTTCAGTTAACTCAATAATGTTGTTGCTTATATTTTGTCCGTCGCGCTGCTGGCTAAAACTATTGATGAGATTGTGTCCAAAACAGCTCCAGGCCAAATCGCGTACAGCCTGATTTTTAAGTTGAGGGATAACATGCATGCTGGGTGGTCATCTTTGGGACTGGGGCGATTTAGAGTATACTCGCCGCATGAATAACTGCAGACATCTAACACTATGAGTGAATTTAATACAATAGGTATTCTTGGCCGAGAGAGTGATGCAGTGGGTGAGTCTCTGCGAGTTCTTACCGAGTTTTTGTCGAAACGAAAAGTATCGGTCATTCTAGGTGAAAAAATAGCCACTCTACTCCCAGACAACCCTTTCCCTGTTTGTAGCCGTACTAAAATGGGAGAGAGCTGCGATTTAATTATTGTACTTGGTGGAGATGGCAGTTTACTAGGCGCTGCGAGAATTATTGCGCGCCACAATGTGCCAGTGTTAGGTATCAACCGTGGCCGTCTGGGCTTTCTAACCGATGTGCTGCCAGATGAAATTGAAGAAAAAGTAGGCGCGGTGCTGAATGGCGAGTACGTTTTAGATAAACGTTTTTTGATGAGCGTAGTGGTTAAACGTGAAGGGGAAATTATCGGCCGTGCCGAAGCACTTAATGATGTGGTAGTAAACTCTGGAACCTCGGCCAAAATGATTGAGTTTGATCTGTATGTCGATGATGAATTTGTTTATCGTCAACGATCCGATGGACTCATCGTATCTACGCCTACGGGGTCAACAGCTTATTCTTTATCGGCCGGGGGGCCCATCATGCATCCTAAGCTTGACGCTATGGTGCTGGTGCCGATGTTTCCGCACACCTTAAATAGTCGGCCTATTGTTATTGATGGCAACAGTGAAATAAAGATAGAAATTATTCTAGGTAATGAAAAGCATCCGCCGGTCACCTGTGATGGCCAGATACCACTAACCGTGCTGCCGGGTGACGTCGTTCATATCACTAAAAAACGCCATAAATTAAAACTGATTCACCCTATGGGACATAGTTTTTATGCAAGTTGTCGAGATAAGCTGGGTTGGGCTAGCCGCTTAACCTAGTTGCAAGCTTAAAATTTAATTTCATGTATAGATTGTAAAAGTAAAACACACATAGGTTTAAATGATCCAGATAATGAAAACGGGAGTATATGTTGCCCAATACGATGGATAATGATCTGAGTCAGTTTGCGGGTTACGATCTTATTGGAGATGTGCACGGCTGTGGCGATAGCCTGGAGTTGTTACTGCAACTATTAGGTTACTGTACCCGTGGTGGCGTTTATGGATACCGCGATCAGCGCAAGCCCCGGCAAGTGATATTTCTTGGGGATATTTTAGATCGTGGTCCAAAAATTCGTGAATCTATATTACTAGTAAGAGATATGGTGGAGCGAGGCAGTGCACAAATAGTAATGGGTAACCACGAATATAATGCGTTGGCTTACTCCACCAAGAAGCCAGGCAGTGACACTCGATATTTACTGGATCACACACCTAATTTAAACCGGCTCATTCAAGAAACTCTTGATCAATTTGCCAATCATCCTCGTGACTGGAAGGATACATTAAACTGGTTTTATGACTGGCCGGTATTCCTGGAGTTTAAGCATTTTAGAGTGGTACATGCCTGTTGGGATCAGCACTTAATCGATCAATTTCTTCAGCGCTGTCCCGACGCGACAATTGATAAAGACTTCTTAGTTGAGTCAGCTGATTATCGTAATCCCGCTGGTCGCTTTATGAGCCGAACCACCCGGGGAGCCAGCTTGATGTTGCCTGATAATTTAACTATCACTGGTAGTGATGGTTATTCTCGACGGGCTTTCAGGGTCAAATTTTGGGTAGAGGAGCCACAAACTTACGGCGACGTTCAATTTCAACCCGATCGACTGGATGAATTATTGGCGGAGCGATTACTGAGCGACGAAGAGAAAAACTCCATTCCTTTTTATGACCAAAACCAGCGGCCATTATTTATTGGCCACTATTGGCAAAGCGGCAAGCCAGGTCCTTTGGCAAATAATATTGCTTGCTTAGATTATAGCGCGGTAAAAAATGGCCGCTTGATGGCTTATCGTATGGATGATGAAAAGATACTATCTGCAAAAAACTTTGTCTGGGTAAATGGCCATGAGAAATTAATATTATGACAGAAATAGTTGTGGTTGACGTGGCCGCCGATCAAGACCTGAGTGAATTTAGCCAATATCTATGGTCGCAAGGAGTTAGCCATCGAGTACTAGAATCTCAAGAGCGGAAGTTGTTATTGACGGCAAACAAGCAAGTTGCCATTCAGGTTCGGCAAGCTTACGAGAAGTTCTTGTTGGGCGATCAAGAATTACCTTTAATAGAGGTTCCCACCAGCCCAGCTCCCTCATTGGTAGCCAGCAGGCTGTTTATACATTTGCCAATCACCCTGAGCTTTATCTTATTGAGTATTCTTGGGTATTTGTTGGTTAATTTTGATCATGATTTTAGTTGGGTTCGATACCTGACTTTTTATGATTTTAATATGGTGGGTAATTCGCTGACATTTAAGTGGCACGCCGGACAGTACTGGCGCCTGATTACCCCTATATTTTTACATTTTGGTTTAATGCATATTGCTTTTAATATGACATTGTTATGGTTTTTAGGGCAACGCATCGAACTACTGCAAGGCAGTATAAAAATGTTAGGTATATGTCTGCTAATAGGCTTGGGGTCTAATATTATGCAAGCTGTTTACACCGATGCCGGAATTTTTGGCGGCATGTCTGGAGTTGTTTATGGCTTACTCGGTTATGGCTGGGTATGGAACATGGTGCGACCGGAGCGTCATCTGCATATACCCAGTGCTTTAGTTTACTTCTCATTATTTATGTTAGTACTGGGATTCTCTGGGTTTGTTAGTTTACTGGGGGCAGGGGAGGTCGCAAACCTGGCTCATTTGGGCGGGTTGATAATGGGCTGTTTGATCGGGCTGGGGGCAGCTTTAATTGACCGCCGTACATCCGCTGACCACTCTTCAGAATAGATTAATTTTTACGATTTATGGGTATTAGTATGGACTTTGAACAGCTTATCAACAATATCACGCCAGAAATTCACGCGAATTTAAAGCGTGCTATTGAAATTGGCAAATGGCCAAATGGTGTTGCACTTAGTGCTAAACAAAAAGAGCTCAGCATGGAGGCTGTAATCAATTATGAGCAACGTTTTGTGGCAGAGACTGAGCGCGTTGGTTATATCGACAGAGGCAGTAAAGCCGAGGGAGAGTTGTGCGATGATGACAATATGCCCCAGCAACCCACAGAACAGCCATTAAAATGGACTTGATTTTATCGTAGCCTCGCTGCTTATTTTCACTGTTTGCCCTTATATTATTGGTCTTTATCGTCAGGAGAGTTATTTTGACACAGCTTGTTATCGGTCACCTAAGTAAAATGAAAACCCAATTAGGGGCTACGGATACAGCGCCAGTTCAATATCATTTACCAGTAGGTGACAGCTTGATTTTACTTAATACCCTGATGGGTAAAAAAATCAAGCTAACGTATACCGGCGTGATCAATTGCCATCATTGTGGGCGGCTCACTAAAAAAAGCTTTAATCAAGGTTTTTGCTATCCATGCTTCAGAAAATTAGCCCAGTGTGATAGCTGTATTATGAGCCCTGAAAAATGTCATTATTTTGAAGGAACTTGCCGTGAGCCGGAGTGGGGTGATAGTCATTGCATGATTGATCATTATGTTTATCTGGCCAACTCATCGGGCATCAAAGTGGGTATCACCCGTGGCACTCAGATCCCTACTCGCTGGATGGATCAAGGAGCCATACAGGCCCTACCTATTTTTAGAGTGAGTAATCGCAAGCTCTCCGGTTTAGTTGAGGTAGTGTTTAAAGATCATGTGGCAGATAAAACCAGCTGGCAAAAAATGCTTAAAGGGGACATTGACCCCGTAGATTTAGTCGCCGAACGCGATCGTTTAATGATCGAGTGCCAAACTGATATAGAGGCATTACAGGCCATCCACGGCATCCAGGCAATTCAGGCTCTTACCAGCGCCGAGGTGGTTAGTATCACTTACCCAGTTGATGTATTTCCCAGTAAAGTTAAATCTTTTAACTTCGATAAACAACCGATCATCGAAGGCGTGCTAAAAGGTATAAAAGGGCAGTACCTGATGCTGGATACCGGTGTTTTGAATATCCGTAAATTTGGTGGCTACGAAGTTGAATTTTCAGTAGAAGATTAAGCTGCTACAGTAAAACAACACACTAAACCGTTTAGAGAGAATATACATGCGTGATGCACAGGCTCCGACGATCTATTTAAAAAATTATACCGTCCCTGATTTTTTAATTGATAAGACTGACCTTTATTTTGATTTGGGTGAAGATTACACACAAGTTAGCTCGACCTTATCGATACGACGCAACCCAGAGTCAGATAATCAAACATCTGATTTAATATTAAACGGGCAAGACTTGATATTAAATTCAGTGGTCATTGATGGCAATCCACTGGATGAAACACAGTATCGAGTGTGTAGTGACTTTTTAACTATCGCCGATCTACCCGATGCATTTGAACTGTGCTGTGTGACCACCATAAAACCTCAGGATAATACCTCGCTGGAAGGCCTGTATAAATCTAGCAATATGTTTTGTACACAGTGTGAAGCCGAAGGATTTAGGAAAATCACTTACTATTTAGATCGTCCTGATGTGATGTCTGTTTTCACTACCACGGTTAAAGCGGATAAAAAACGCTATCCGGTATTATTATCCAATGGTAATAATGTTGATTCCGGCGAGGCCGATGATGGAAGTCACTGGGTTAAGTGGGATGATCCGTTTCGCAAGCCCGCCTATTTGTTTGCGTTAGTTGCCGGGCAACTAGAGTATGTGGAAGACCATTTTATTACCATGAGTGGTACTGATGTGACACTGCGTATTTATGTAGAGGCTAAAGATATTGATAAGTGTGACCATGCGATGTCTTCATTAAAACATTCAATGCGCTGGGATGAAGAGGTCTATGGCCGTGAATACGATTTGACTATATTCAATATCGTCGCTGTCGATGATTTTAATATGGGCGCAATGGAAAATAAGAGCCTCAATATATTTAATACCTCCTGTGTTTTGGCTAAGCCTGAAACGACTACTGATCTTGGTTTTCAGCGCGTTGAAGGCGTCGTCGCCCATGAATACTTCCATAACTGGTCGGGCAACCGAGTCACTTGTCGTGATTGGTTCCAGCTCAGCTTGAAAGAGGGCCTTACCGTATACCGCGATGCAGAGTTTTCTGCTGATATGGGTTCAAGAACCGTCAAGCGAGTTGAAGATGTTTCATTACTGCGCACAGTACAGTTCGCCGAAGACGGTGGACCGATGGCTCACCCCGTTCGCCCTGAATCATTTATGGAAATATCCAATTTTTACACCATTACTATTTATGAAAAGGGCGCAGAAGTTGTCCGGATGATTGCTAACTTGCTCGGACCAAAAACATTTAGGCAGGGTACAGATTTATATTTCGAACGTCACGATGGACAAGCGGTTACCTGTGAAGATTTTGTACTAGCAATGGAAGATGCTTCGGGTAAAGATTTAACTCAGTTCCGTCGCTGGTATTCTCAGGCGGGCACACCCAAACTCAATGTCAATGGCGTTTACGATGAGGCAGCGCAGACCTATACCTTAACTGTTCAGCAATCTTGTCCTGCGACTCCTGGCCAGCAAAACAAGGAGCCTTTCCACATTCCTTTGGCAATGGCTTTGTTGGGTAGAGAGGGCGCTTTACCGCTACAGCTAACCGATAATAACACCGACACGAAGCTTACCGAATTGGTGCTTGATATTACTGAGCCCAATCAACAATTTGTATTTCATCGTATTCCAGAGCAACCCATCCCCAGCTTATTACGCGGTTTCTCTGCGCCGGTTAAATTATCCTTCGCCTATACTCGCGAAGAGTTATTATTCTTGATGCGTAATGATACTGATGGCTTTATTCGTTGGGATGCTAGCCAGCAATTAGGCGTGCAAATACTTGAAGATATAGTGTCGGCTTACCAAACCGAACAGCCGATGGTGCTCGATACACGCCTGGTTGAAGCGTTCCGAGCTATCCTAGTTGATGAAACACTCGATAAAGCCATGGTAGCGCTTATGCTGGTCTTGCCCACTGAGGCTTATATGGCAGAGATCGCTGATGTTGTCGACGTACAAGCTATTCATCAGGCCAGGTCTTTCGCCAGAGTGAGTCTTGCTCAGCAGCTTGAAGCGCAATTATGGTCAGTTTATAAGGCCAACTGCTCAAAAGAAGCCTACCAACCAACAGCTGAACAAATCGCTCAACGCAGCCTTAAAAATACTGCGCTCAGTTATTTGATGCTGTTAGACAGTGAAAAGGCCTTGGCAGCTTGTATTCAACAATTTGAAACTGCAGATAATATGACTGATCAGTTATCGGCGTTTAATGCCATTATCAATAGCTCATTTACAACGGAGAAGGCGCGAGTAATCGCTGAGTTTTATCAGCGTTGGCAGCATGAAGCTTTAGTGGTCAATCAGTGGTTTACTGCTCAAGCAGTTTGTTCATTGCCCGGCACGCTGGCATCCGTTAAAGAATTAATGACCCATCCTGCTTTTGATATAAAAAACCCCAATAAAGTCAGAGCCTTAATTGGGGCTTTTTGTGGTCAGAATACGGTTAATTTTCACCAGCCAGATGGTGCCGGCTACGCGTTTTTGGCAGATCAAGTCATCCTCCTCAACAGCAGAAATCCACAGATTGCTTCACGCTTGCTCGGACCATTGACCAAATGGAAGAAATACACACCGGCAGCACAGCAACTAATGAAAGCCCAGCTTGATCGAGTACTGGCAACACCTGACTTGTCCAGCGATGTCTATGAAGTCGCGTCTAAAAGCGTACAAGCGTAAAGCGTTCGCACGCTTTATTTAATGAAGAGGGGGCGGGGGGCTTTTATAAGGTGCCCCCCAGCACCTTTTGAAGCATTGGCATCGAATTGCCTGCTCTTTTTTCAGCTACGTGTACGATATAGCGTACACAGCACTCTTATCAGTGGTTTAGGCTGCCAGTTATTTTATTAGCCATTTACCATTAAGTTGAATGTATTGACCGCTGGGGGTTTTTTCCAGCGCTTTTTTCCCCGCCATGGTTTCTACATCGGCAAGCTGAATGTTGTTGTTTTCTGCTAAGCGTTGATACTCGGCGCGACGCGCATCATTGATTAAACGAGCAATTTCTGCCGCATCACCTTGCGCTTTAACCACACCTAAATAACCATTAGGCTGCTCACCAAGTAACCCCGCTGACTTTGCTTGGCTGAGGTTGCTCATCGCGCTATTAAGATCCATGGCCATAACTGTTGTGCTGAGAAGGCTACTCGCCAGCAATAAAGGCATTAAGAATTTACGAAAAGTCATACTGTTCTCCTTAGAATAAACCACTGGATTCGTCGAGAATATCATCCAGCTCTTTATCAACTTTGATATAGATCTCGTGTTCAATTTTTACGTTCAGGTTAATGTTGATTGGCTCGCTAGGCATCGCCAGTTGCACGGTTGGAGTGCAGGCGCTGCTGAGTAATGCCAGTGTAAAAATACTAAAAATCAGGTTTATACGCATAGGTACCTTCTGTATTAACGTTTTTCAAGGCGTTCACGAACGCGCTTTTGAATAATCTCGCTGACTTGACCGCTGAGCTGAATACTGGCCAATAATGCGGGAATATCTTCTTCTAAATTGACGTTTAAGTGGATCGGGCGACCATTATCAACGTCTGGGTTTGCCCCCTCTAAACGAACATTAAGTAATAACTTACCGGATTGATTATAGCTTAACTCGCTGCTTAGCAGGTTAAAGTGAAAATTTTCCAAGGCATCAGCGACCAAACGCATGGCCGGGTTGCTTTGCCCTAAAGCGTTAATCTTATCTGAATGAAACTCCAGCACACCAGGTTGCCTTGCCTGTAGCTGGCCTGCTGCTATATTGAACTCGCTGTTTTCGATACGGATTGGTAGCAGACCATCAATAGTACCCGTACCGGCTAGACCTTCAGCAGGATAGACCTTGAGTAGCTCTTGCAGTTCCAAACCTTGTAACTGTAATACCAGCGTTTGTGAGCGGCTCAAATCAAATTGCTGATCCTCTAACCAGATTTTACCGTTGAGTAGATTGGCTTGTAGGCTTTGCCAGTCAGCAATACCTTGTGACAGATTGTTGAGGCTGGCTTGATAATGGGCTGTTTTAAGCTGAATAGGCCCAACCGGAATACCCGGATTAAGTTGCTCGATGGCCAAGTCGTTAATACCTAGCTTCAGGCTTTGCCCCGATAATTGGCCATTGAATTGTAACGTAAGATTTTGCAGCTCACTACGATTGATAATACCGCTAAGCCCGCTGGCACTACCGTTAATTGTTAGTTTAAGTGGGCCGTTATCGGCTAGATTAAAGTCTATTTGGCTGACTAAATGCCCGCTATTAAAAGAGATTAATTCAGGCCAGTCTTTAAAAGTTTTCTGTAAAGGGTTACCCGCTTTAAAAAAGATCTCTTTTAAGATGGCGGTGCCCTGTACTGTGTTTTCTTCTAGACGAATAGTGCTATTTAAGCTCAGCCCTTGTTGCCCAGTCAACCTACCGGTAAGTTCAATTTGGGGTAATTGACCGCCGATATTACCGCTAAAGTCCCAATTTTGTCTGTGTAACTGCTCTATATTGAGATCCTCTATGTGCGCGGTTATTGGGCTGCTTACCACCGTAGCATAGGGCGCAGCACTTTGACCTTGTAGCTTAAGGCCGGGCAAGTGAATGAGAACTTTTTCTGCACTGCCGATAGTCGACAGTATTACTTTACGGGCCTCTAGGCTGGATGGTTGGATGAGATCAACGGTAAAACGCTCGCTATCAGCATGCCCCTCAAAATAGATGCGTAGCTGCAGCTGTTTAGCGTGTACTGTGGGGTGGGCTAATGCGTCTAGCTGAACAAAAAGTTGTGCGTTTTTTAATGTGCCTTGCCAGTTCGGTGTGTGCTGCAAGTCCAGGATACCATTAAGCTGCAAACGCATTGGCCCCTCGCTGTGTACATCAATAGTTAGTAATTGCTGTCCGTTAGGTGTGTCTTGATGGTCCGGGTGTGTGATGATTTGTGCGCTTAACTGTGTCGGCTGAAACTCTGCGGGGATGCTATCCAACCAACTACCTTGTAGTTTATTTAAGCTTAATTGGCTGTGAATAAAGCTGGGCTGCCATAGTTTACCCTGTGCGCTGGTACGTAGATTGAGGCTGCCTTGCAAATGGCCGAGCCCTGCTAACTGAGCGTCAATGTGCTGAAATTCAATATGCCGTGGTAACCACTTTAATAGTGCTTCAGGCAAGTTTTGCTTTGTCTCAACGGCTGCACTGTCATCAGTTAAAGACCATTGCAGCTGTAAGCGAGAAGCCTGTAAGCGCTTTATTGGGAAGGACTGCCACGCCCAGTCAATGTGTAGTTTATCGAGTTGTAAATAAAGCGGCTGCGCATTGTCTCTGGGCAAGCTTAGTTGTAGAGAGGAGGCACTAAAACTATTATGCCGCCACTGCGGGTTTTGCCACTGAAAATCAATCCCCTGTTGCTGCAGTAACCAAGGTAATGTAAAGGGCAGGGTAAGCGTCGCAGCCGTCAGCAGTAGCAGCAATAATATGCAGGCACGCAATAAACGCCCAAACCATGTTGGCTTGAGCGTTTTCGCTGGCGGTTTACTCGTCATCGTAATCTCAGTTTACTCGTCGATATGGCCTCGGCCACGAATTTCATGGATACGTCACATAATAACTCACGGCAATCGCCGCCAGAAACGGACAGTATAGGTATTTTTAATCAAACTTTGCGATTTTTCCCACTGGAAGCACGTTTTTTATCATCGGCCTGAACGTAGACTGTATCCGTAGTCGACATGCTTGCATGACCTAAATCTTCGGATACATCTTTTAACGCGCGACCTCGTTCTATTTCTAAGCTGGCGCCAGTATGACGTAACCAGTGCGAGCTGGCCTCTTTAAATTGACTGGCATTTTGTTCACCGTGGCTCGCTTTCATTTGCTCATAAGCTTGGTCAAATACCTCTTGTACTAAACGAGATAGTTGTCGTGAAGTCATGCCGCCTCGACCACGTAATTTTTCGATAATAGGGTGGTTCTCACCAGCCACAGGTAGCTTGCTGAGCCCGCGCTGGAGCCTATATCGGGATAAATAATGCAAAAAACTAAGTGGAACCGTAATATCTCGGACTTTGCGCCCCTTACCGTAGATTTTTAACCACCAATTATTATCATTATCCTTCCAAAAATGACTCATTACTGGCGACCATTCTGCTCGTTCTGAATATTCTGAAATACGTAAAAACAGGGTTTTTAGTGAAGCAATTAAAAACAAACTTCGCTCATAACGTGAGTCGGTATCTGCCATCACTTGTGCAACATCTAGTAAAAAATTCCATTGGTCTTCGGTTAATCGTTTTACAGTTTTGACCTGTGAGTCTTTGATTAAATAACGACAATCTTTTTTCGCTATTTGTACTGGGTTGCCATAACAATATTCCTCATCAGTTAAATGCTTATAAAACGCATTGACCGCAGTAAACATAGCATTCAAGGTTTCTTGAGAAGGCCGATAGTTCTTCTTATCAGGTTTAGACGTATCGCCTTTGGCGATCATTAGTCTGTAAGGAGCCCATTCCTTATTGCTCGTATATAAACCACCTTTAAGGATAAACTTTTCAACATTGGATAAACAGATCCAGGACAATGGCGGCTGCCAGCAGAAATCTGCATATTCAAGAATGTCAGCTTTTCGATATTCATCAATCGGCTGATCCTTGATAAGAAATGCCCACAGGAGAAATTTTTCAACCTCCGAACGAAATCTGGTAAAGGTATGTTCAGATTTATTGCGACCAATGTATGATAGAAACTCTTGACCCCAAAACCATGCTTTATATTTCCATTGATTTGTATCTACGAGCAACGTGGCTAAATCAGGAAACTCATCAAGCTGAACATCTTTTAACGCTTTATAAGTGGGATACAGAGGAATGGGTTTAGGAGTTGCCATGGTTTATCCTGTGATCTACATATATCTGTATATAGTGTGGATCACGAGTATAGCCACCTATAGCCACTATGTCCAATACTGAGGGGTATCGGACTTTTTAAAGATGGCATATTCAACTTGCTCGTTGGTGAATCTCTTCCCGTAGCGTTTAGAGACCAAATTTTCTCGATTCCACTCATACCGCTTCGCTCATCAGTTTTGAATCGGAGCCAACACGGGCGTGAACTGACCAGACACTGTCTACCGGTCCATGTAGTGCGCGTTGCCGGCTGAAGATGGCGGCGCGATAAAAACACCAGGCACTAAGCAGTGCTACTGCATCTACACTCAAACTGGCAAGGCTACCGTTAACCCACAAACCTAGTGATGGAAACAACCATGCCAATAGCGAGGTTAATGGGATCAATACAGCAGCAATACCGCATAATGCTAATAATTGTGGCCCAGCAATGGCTGGGCCACGCCAAAACGACCAGACAACAGCACCGATAAATACGGTGTAATAGCTATAAAGGTAGACCCAATTAATCGTATCGACATACGCATATGCCCATTTTCCCATTACAAGAGAAAAACCCACCGCAGCAACAGCCCCCAAACAAACACCTATCGTGGCTGCTGCAAGGTTACGCGCGGCAAGACGCTGGCTCACTGTATGTCGCTGTTGTTTTTGGCGTTTGCGGCGTTTTTCTATCCATAACAAATTACCGGAGTAAAATAAAAAGGCACCGCTGATACCCAATAAAAAATATACCCACCGAATGATATTTCCACCATAGCTGCCAAAATGTAAAGCAAAAAAACTGCTGACAATACTACCCCATACAGAGCCCTGTCCCGGTACCATACTGGTAGATATGATCTTTCCAGTGAATGGATGAATACCGATATAACCAGCAAGCGGGCCATGTACAACATGCTCAGCACTGGTGATAGCTCCCCGTACCATTGGACGATCAGTATCGATACCCATGTACAGTAATTCGGTAACACTGAAACCAGGAGCCGCCGCCTCAATATGATTTACCAAGGTTGATACGGGTAATAAATCTTGCGGCGCATACTGCTGCTGCACCACTGCTGGGCGAGTGAACATTGGCTGATCGTTATAGACCACAGCACCCAGAGCATCATAAAACTGATCATGAAACGCAAATACAACAACCGTCAGGCTGATTACGATGTGATACGGCAAACTGGTAATACCAATAATATTATGAATATCCAGCCAGAATCGTTTCTTGTTTTTTCCTGCACGCACCGCAAAGAAATCTTTCACTAGTGTGGGTAGTAACACGATCACGCCAGACACCAGTGCTAAAAAATATAATGCGGCCGCAACACCTAACAGATAAACACCTAAATACTCACCATCAATAATAGCGGGGATACCGGCTGTTCTGTGTAGCTGATCAATAAGATTACCTAGCTGCGTGGGGACTGCCTGCTGCAGCTGTAACTGCCCTTCAGTATCTAATGATGCTTGCCACTGACTGGAAGATAAATCCAGCACTGGGCCATCACTGCCGCCCCCCCAAGTAACAGCTGCGTGAATATGCTCACCACTCTCTAGCGATACTAGAAATTCATTTTGACTATCAGGTCTGGCAACAACTAACTGACTGACCAATCTATCAATTTTATCTACCGTAACTTGCTGTATTTGTTGTGTGGGTGCACTAGTCCATCTATCCAAGGGTTGCTTGAACATGGTTAAGGCGCCAGCAAAAAAACCGATAAATAATAATAAACCTGACGTTATTCCCACCCAGGTATGTAGCTCGGTATAAACACGCAAAATATCAGTACGAACTTTCATAATGTGGGTACTCCTCTGGCTAAAAATAATAAGCCATAAGCAAACAGGTTCAGCACTAGCAGTAAGATCACAGCCCGAAGCCCTGTGCGGCACAAAAACACTGCGCTAAGAGGTAATAGCCATAGCGGTGCAATCATCCACATAACGAACTGAACTTTATCCTCAGCACTAATACCTCCAGGGCCATACCAGGCAATCAACCCGCTGAGAGTCAGCGCTAGGGGAAAGCCTAGTACCACACCCGCAATAGATTTGCTCCACCAATCTGGCGATATAGGTTTTTTTTTAGCAGTAGATTCCAGCTTGGTAGATACTGGTCTGGACTGCTCACCCATATTGTTTGACTTCATTGTTTTTTACCTTCTTCAAGCTGCTGGCGAGTGGGTGCTGGCATGATTAAAGCCTGACAAAAAGGAACCAGCGGCAGCAAACTGAAGCTTAGTGACACCACCGCAACCACTGAAAATATAACGGTTAACAATGACAAATATTGCAAGCCGGCAACAATAGAGCCAAGCATGATTAACAACGCAGCAATGCCCGCCTTTGATCCTGAAAATTCAGTTTTCTTCCAACGTTGATTAGGGTGTGTCAGATAAAATAAACCGCTGGATAATACTAAACCTAAATAAAACAGCGTAGTCATGTAAGCTCCTTGATGACTATTGATGTTGAAAGCTTATCCGCCTTATCTTCGCTATTACGCAAGGTTAGTTTGGCAACGACCAGATAACATAGAGGAACAAAAATAATAGCCAGAGCGGTGGCGGAAACAACACCACCCAATACGCTGGCGCCGATAGCACGCTGCCCTGCAGCACCTGGGCCAGTAGCAAATAGCAGTGGTAACACCCCAGCACCAAAGGCAAAAGATGTCATTAAAATAGGTCGCAGGCGTTGTTGTGCTGCTTCAGTGATAGCAGCAATTAATGGGCTGCCTTCGCGTACTCGAGTCACTGCAAATTCGACAATCAAAATTGCATTTTTTGCTGACAGCCCCACAGTCGTTAGCACACCTACCTGAAAGAAAATATCTCTTGGTAACCCCAAAGCCGTTATGCCAATAATGGCTCCAAACAAACCCAGCGGTATAACCATTAAAACTGAAAAAGGAATAGACCAGCTCTCATATAAAGCTGCGAGGCATAAAAAAATAAATAAAATAGATATGGCATAAAGTATAGGAGCCTGGCCGCTGGATATTTTTTCTTGTAGCGACAAACCACTCCATTGGTAGTGGGTAATATTATTCTGTTTTGCTATACCTTCGATAATGTGAATAACATCCCCAGAACTTACCCCTTCCATACCTACCCCGCTAATATTGATAGCAGGAAGGCCATTAAAGCGAGTTAGCTCAGCGGGGGCTGAATCCCAGCTTGTAGAAGTAAACGTGGTGAATGGTGTCATTGCTCCATTACCGCCGCGTACGAACCAGTGCTGTATATCTTCCGGGTCTGACCGATAGTCTGCCTCGGCTTGCAGCATTACTTTTTTCACTCTACCCTGGTGGATAAAATCATTAACATAGACACCGCCCCAGGCACTGCTAAGGGTAGAATTAATATCCTCCAGATCCAAACCCAGTGAAGCTGCCTTAGCTTGATCAATGTGTAGACGCAGCTGTGGCATAATCTCACTGCCACCACTATCAGCATATAAAATATCCGGGTGTTTCTGTGCGGTAGTGATCAACTTGTTCGCTGTTGCAGCTAATCCGCTATAACCCGAAAGCCCTGTATCTTGCAGCCAAAAATCAAATCCATTGGTATCACCTAATCCATCTATAGGTGGTAATACCATAGCAAAAACACGGGCATCCCGTAATGTCGCCAACGACTGCGTAGCACGGCTGGCAATCGCCTGAGCACTATTGTTAGGTTCGTCACGCTCGGACCAATCCTTGAGCGTAACAAAAGCAATTCCTGCATTTTGACCAGAGCCACTAAAACTGAATCCCGCCACGGTGTAGATGGCATCGACATTAGTAGCTTCCTGCTCCATAAAGTACTGTTCAATAACCTTAACCAGCTCAGCGGTTCTGGTATAACTAGCACCCGATGGTAATGTGTAGCGGACCATCACCGTCCCTTGATCCTCTACTGGTATAAACGCAGTGGGCAAACGCTGATAAGCCCACAGTGCTATTACCGCAATAACCGCATACACCAGCATAAAACGCCAGGGGCGTTTTAACATGCTGCCCAATCCTCTGGTGTAACACTGCTGTAGATAACTTAATCCGCGCCGCTGCGACTTATTGGAGGGGTCAAGTAACACAACATCACTCGAGGCTTTAATCGGTTTTAGCAAAGTAGCGCACAGGGCTGGAATCAAAGTAATGGCAACCAGCACCGATAAGGCCATTGCCGAAACCAGCGTGACTGAAAATTGCCGATAAATAACCCCAACAGATCCAGTAAAAAATGCCATCGGTAAAAATACCGCACCCAATACCAAGCTAATACCAACTAACGCTGGGGTTATTTCACGCATAGATTGCAACGTAGCTGTCGTCGCATCAAGCCCCTGTTGCCGCATAATGCGTTCAACATTTTCTACAACAACAATCGCATCATCTACTAACAAACCAATGGCCAGAACCATGCTAAATAATGTCAGGGTATTCAGGCTGTAACCAAATACGGCTAAAATTCCCAAAGTACCCAACAACACCACAGGCAATGAAATAGCAGGAATTAATGTGCTGCGCCAGTTTTTTAAAAACAACAGCATCACCAACACAACCAAGATCATCGCCTCTACCAGTGTTTGCAAAACTTTACTGATAGAACGCTTAACAAAACGCGAGGCATCTTCCGGGTACATGACTGTATATCCCGCAGGAAAGGACGGTTTCATGTCATTGATGCGCGTTCTAACGGCTGCAGCCGTTGCCAGCACATTGGCGCCGGGGGCCAGTGAAATAGCCACACCTGAAGCTGGCAAACCATTTAATCGCGTGGTGGTGCTGTAATCCTCTGGCCCTATTTCCACCCTAGCCACATCGGCTAATCGTACTACCGCACCACTGGACGATGTTTTTAAAACAATATTGCGAAAGTCTTCAACGGTTTGCAATCTCGACATAGCCGTCACCGTGACATTAAGCTGCTGTTCACGGCTGCTAGGCCGCCCACCCAACTCTCCCACAGGTACTTCACTATTTTGCGTTTCTATTGCACGAATAACGTCTTCTGGCATTAACGAAAAACTATTCAGCCGATGTGGCTGCAACCAAATACGCATAGCAAAGGGGGAACCAAAATTTCTAACGCCACCTACCCCGGATACTCGGCTAAGTGCATCAACCACCGTGCTCGACAACCAGTCTGAAATATCAGCATCTGTAGCAGCACCGGTTTCATCGTAAAATACCGCTACCATTAAAAAACTGGTTTTTTGGGCGCTGACACTCAAGCCTGCCTGCTGTACAGCACGCGGCAAACGATAGCTTGCTTGATTAACTTTATTTTGCACTTGTACCTGAGCGACTTCGGGATCTGTACCGTGCTTAAATGTTAAGGAAATTTCCATTTGGCCCGTTGAACTGCTGGTAGCATCGAAATACAGTAATTGGTCAAGACCTTTTAATTCCTGCTCAAGGATTTGCGTTACACTATTTTCGACCACCGCAGCAGAAGCACCTGGATAAACCGCGCTAACTTGCACTACTGGGGGGGCTATATCCGGGTATTGAGCAACAGGTAAAAATTGAATAGCCATAATGCCCGATAGCATAATAACAATCGCCACAACCCACGCCATGACTGGGCGCCTAACAAATATTGCCGCAATCATAATTACTGCCCCCTGTCATCCGCAGGCAGCTCAACTGCTGCGGACAACTGTTCGGTAACAGCAGGAACTGGATCGACTTTTAATCCAGAGTACACTCGCATACTGCCTTCAATAATAATCTGATCACCATGGTTAATTCCTCCCTGAACTATCCATTGATTTTTTTTGCTTCCAATTATATCGAGCACTCGAAGCTCTACAGTCTGTTGATCATTTACCACCCAGGCTTGTGCTTGATTGTGGCTGCTATAATGCACAGCTTGCTGAGGTACCAAAAAGACTTTAGCGGCAATACCCTGTTCAATACTGGCTTGTACATACATACCCGGGAGCAATAAGCCATCAGGATTAGGGAATTGCGCTCGTAATGTGACAACGCCAGTATTGGGGTTAACATCCATCTCGGTAAATTTCAGCACACCACTATGCTCATACGGCTGCCCATCTTCCAATAGCAAGCCTACTTTGTTACCCCCCGGTTTTAACTCACCAGATATTAACCGCCGTTTGTAATACAGTAGCTGCTTACTCGGTTGAACAACATCGACGTAAATAGGGTCAAGTTGCTGAATGGTAGCCAGTGCCTCGGCTTGGTCAACTGACAACAATGCGCCTTCGGTTTTAGCCGAGCGACCGATACGACCGGAAATAGGTGCTTTCACTAGAGTTCGTTCCAGCAGTACCTTAGCGGCATTGGCTGCTGCTTTATTGGATTCAACTTGAGCTAGGCCCTGCTGATAATTAGCCTGAGCCAAATCGTATTCTTGACGGCTAACGCTGTTGCCACCTAGCAAAGTTTGCTGGCGTTCTGCTATAGCTTTTAAATTTACCAAGCGAGCTTCAGCTACAGCTAAATCAGCATTGGCTTTGATAAAATCTGCCGCGTAGCTATCACTATTAATGCGATAAAGTACATCACCTTTATTAACCAGAGAACCTTCAGTAAATAAGCGTTTTTCTATTATTCCCCTAACCTGTGGCCGCACTTCTACAACGCGCCGCGCAGAAACTCGACCAGATAAATCCTCACGCTTGATAAAATCGGTAGCCGATACTGTAACTACTGCAACCTCTATTAATGGCTGAGCCTGCTCATCAATTACTTCATTTTGATTAGCTTCTGTGTGGCTGATGAACAATAACAACCCCAGCAGTAAACCCACGCGTGCTATACGTAATTGGCTTATTGGCCGGACCATAAATCTATATATTAATAAGTTCTTATTATTCATTCAGGCTGCCAGAGTGGCACCTCCATCGACTACAATATCCTGTAGGGTGATATGTGCTGATAAATCAGAAGCAAGAAATACCACCGCATTAGCAATATCTTCTGGCGTAGCAATTTTTTTCAAAGGAATACCTAATTTATATTGCTGTGGAAGACCCACTATGGTTTTTGCAATCGCATCAGCATTAGGTAACATTTTCTGCAACATAGGCGTAGCAGTACTACCGGGAGAAACAACGTTGCAACGTACGCCGTATTCAGCCAATTCCAACCCGATACAATGACTCAAGCTAACCAGCGCTGATTTAGATGCACAATACGCCCCCATATTAATACGCGGGACATGAGCGGCGTTAGAAGCAATACTAACGATCTTTCCTTGGCAGAGAAAACTAAGGTTAATAGCCATTCTTCTGATTTGTTAAGGGTCTTTAATTGACTTTTCTCTATGCTATTAATAATCTGTGGTGACAAATCCTTTGCAAGTTTACCTGTGAATATTTTTTCAATATCAATCCCTAAATAGTTATACTGCGCTGTTAATCCCACTACACTTAGCGCCTGAAAACCGCTATGAGTAATTGATCCCCTACAGCCATCAGGCCAGACAGGAGATCGATCAGCATGCATAGCTATATGCTCTACAGGCTTTCCAATTTGATCTAAGGCGCAACCTCCTGCATAGCGTCCTGCGAGATAATCACCCTGTCGCTTAATAACCGCATCGGCCAGCTTATAAGGTAACAGAGCTTGTTTACGCTGCTTACTTAGCGATAACAGATGAGAAACATCAAACTCGCAACTGATCACGGCCCCGAAAAAATCCGGGAAATAATCATTATCCGTATGCACAATAAAACCTGGCGGAAGTTGTAACGCCTCCACCACCTTACTGTTAGAAATTATACGTTGCACTCAAATAATAATTACGACCAAGCTCATGTGTGACAAACTTATCATCCTTATCTTCCAGATTTACATCAGTGAGATTCTTCACTCCGAAGCGCATTACAACCGCACTGGAGACATCCATTACCGCAGTTAAATCAACGCGTGAGTAACCAGATAACTCATCGCCTTCATAAAATTGCTTGCCCACATAATTGGTCGTCAGCGCGGTAGTAAGATTTTCAGTAAGCTGCCAATTAAAACCCAGGTTAGCTAAAAATTCGGGGCGATTATCCAAATCAGTTTCTTTACCATCGGCATCAATATATTCTGTATCTAGATAAGTTAGGTTAGCGTTAATACTGAAAGTCGATACAACATCAACCGAGCCTTCCAGCTCAATACCGTTGGTTTTAGCGGTGGCAATATTTCTCCACTCACGTGACGGACCTGATGGGTCATAAACAGCAATTATCATATCCTCAACATCATTGTTGAAAATAACTGCACTCATATTCCATGTTGGTCTGCGGATTTCAAAACCCACTTCGTAATTAACACTGGTTTCGGGATCCAGATCCGGATTACCCGCCAGATAGCAACTGCCACCGCAGCTGATAATTCGATACTCTTCACTCAGCTGATAAGCATCAGGAGCTTTATAGGCTTCGCTAACGCCACCCTTAAACGTAATAGCATCAGAGAGCTGATAAGTTAGATAAACTTTGGGAGAAAAGTGACTGCCAAAAATATCGTGCTCATCCACACGGCCGCCGAGGGTGAAATTTATTTTCTCCGTCAGAGAAATTTCATCCTGAACAAATACAGCAACATTGTCGGTAGATACTTCACCAGTATCCAAATAAGTCACTGGATCTTCAATAACCTGCTGTCGGTAATCGATACCTGCTGTTAAACCGTGACGCCCCCAAACACCGGCACCGTAAGCTTTGGCATAGGTATTTTTTTCTTTTACCTGGCGTTGCTGTGGGGCGTCGTAATCTGTATTAAAGTCATCAATTTCGCTATCTTCCTGCTTAACAAAAACAACCGTTTTACCCCAATCCCAAGTGCCCTTGTGTGTCAAACCGTAGGTATAGCGCGTAATTTCCTGCTCACCATAACTATAATTCTCATAATTCCAAGCTGGATAATAAACATAGCTATATAAACCATAAGGGCGCTTATCGTGGTTATAACTCAAATCAATATCAAGAGTTTGGGCATCTGTGAGCTTCACCACTGTAGTAGCCAAGAAACTGGAAGACTGCTTTTCCTCAAGCACAGGAACATCCTTTGGATCATTCGCCGAGTTAGCAAACCATGCATCACGATCATAGTACTCACCGCTTACTGACAAGCTGACCTTGTCAGTTACCGCACCTAATGCTGACACACTTACTCGATATTGATCGCCCTCTTCTCCCGAGCCAACCGTACGCAACTCACCAGTAACACTACCCTGCCACTCCTTAGTAGGATGCTTGGTAATGATATTCACCACCCCACCCATCGCATCAGAGCCATACAATGCAGCCATCGGACCTCGAACAATTTCAACCCGCTCAATACTACCCATCGGAATTGAGCTGTAATCAAAATCTCCCCCGCGCCATAAAGCACCCGAAGAAGAAACGCGCTTGCCGTCGATTAAAATCAGCGTATAACGACCACTCAAACCACGAATCTGCACCTCATCACGACCGGTATTATCTGTCTTGTTATTGACCCCCACTGTTTCACGCAGTAAATCAGCAATACTATTTCCAGGTACTCTGGCAATATCTTCTGCTGTTATAACCGTGGTAAATGCAGGGGAAGTCGCGCTGTCTCGTTCCGTCATAGTGGCGGTGATAACGACTTCTTCCACTGGACTTCTTTCAATGGCATAGGCCCACATTGGGGATACACACTGGGTAACTGCCAATCCGGCAATCCATTTTCTCGACAGCATCTAAATATTCCTTTAAGCACAATTTATTTAATCTAAATAATAATGCTTATCATTTAGATTGGCAAATAGTTTTAGGGGTAGAGTTAGATGACGTTGTGCTGGCTAGCAAGAAAGATAAACAACTCGGCCGCAAGCGACCGAGTTTTAAAACAATCCGAGTTGGCTGCTAGATTTTTCGCCTTTGTTCATTACCTTTAGCTGGTCTTGAACATACTTTCGAATAACTTCTTCGCTAG
>Ga0172382_10000420_pt1 | contig 79810 bp, 70 predicted proteins | sample Leawel138RmetaG_FD_122245 | JGI IMG/M metagenome (GOLD analysis project Ga0172382, IMG submission 122245) | Leachate microbial communities from a municipal landfill in Southern Ontario, Canada - Leachate well 138R metaG | ecosystem: Engineered > Solid waste > Landfill > Unclassified | place...
ACCATCTTTCTTGGCGGCCCGCCATTGGTCAAGGCGGCCACGGGCGAAGTGGTCTCGGCCGAAGACCTGGGTGGCGGTGACGTCCATACCCGCCTCTCGGGGGTGGCCGACCATCTGGCTGAGAATGATCTCCACGCCCTGCGCCTGCTGCGCGATGCCGTGGCACGCCTGAACCGTCCCGCCCTGCCGGATGCAGGCCCCTGGCAGGCGCCGGCCTACGACCCGGCCGAACTCGATGGCATCATTCCGGGCGACACCCGCAAGCCCTACGATGTGCGCGAGGTGATCGCCCGCATCGTCGACGGTTCCGAGTTCGACGAATTCAAGGCGCGCTTCGGCACCACGCTGGTCACGGGCTTTGCACATCTCTATGGCATGCCCGTGGGCATCGTGGCCAACAACGGCATCCTGTTTTCCGAAGCGGCCCAGAAAGGGACCCATTTCATCGAGCTGTGCTGCCAGCGCAATATCCCGCTCATTTTCCTGCAGAACATCAGCGGCTTCATGGTCGGGCGCAAGTACGAGAACGAGGGCATTGCCCGCCACGGCGCCAAGATGGTCACCGCGGTGTCGACGGCGGCCGTGCCCAAGTTCACGGTGATCATCGGCGGCTCGTTCGGGGCCGGCAACTACGGCATGTGCGGCCGGGCCTTCGACCCGCGTCTGCTGTTCCTGTGGCCCAATGCGCGCATTTCCGTGATGGGCGGCGAACAGGCAGCCAGTGTGCTGGCCACCGTGCGCCGCGACAACATCGAACGCCAGGGCGGCCACTGGTCGGCAGCCGACGAAGAAGCCTTCAAGGATCCCGTGCGCGCGCAATACGAGCACGAAGGCCATCCCTACTACGCCACGGCACGCCTGTGGGATGACGGCATCATCGCGCCCGCCGACACCCGCCGGGTCCTGGGCCTGGGGCTGGCCGCAGCCCGTCAGGCTCCGCAGCAGCCCACCCGCTTCGGCGTCTTCAGAATGTAAGGAGTTCCCACCGTGTTTCAGACCCTGCTGATCGCCAATCGGGGCGAAATCGCGTGCCGTATCGCAGCCACAGCCCGCCGCCTGGGCATGCGCACCATTGCGGTATATTCCGCTGCCGATGCCCAGGCGCGCCACGTACAGGCCTGTGACCAGGCCGTGCACATCGGCGGCGCGGCACCGGCCGACAGCTATCTGCGTGCCGACGCCATTCTGGAGGCGGCACGCCGTACAGGTGCCGAGGCCATCCACCCCGGCTATGGGTTCCTGTCCGAAAATGCCGATTTTGCCCGGGCCTGCGCGCAGGCCGGCCTGATCTTCGTCGGTCCGCCCGCAGACGCCATCGCGGCCATGGGCAGCAAGGCCGCAGCAAAGCGCATCATGGCAGAAGCCTCGGTGCCCCTGGTCCCTGGCTATCATGGCGAGCGGCAAGAGGCCGGATTCCTCCAGGAACGCGCACAGGAGATCGGCTTCCCCGTACTCATCAAGGCCAGCGCAGGCGGGGGCGGCAAGGGCATGCGCATCGTCCACGAAGAGGCGGCCTTCGCGGCCGCCCTGGCGTCCTGTCAGCGCGAAGCGGCCAGCAGTTTCGGCGATGCCCGGGTGCTCATCGAGCGCTATCTGCTCAAACCCCGGCACATCGAGATCCAGATCTTCGCCGACACGCACGATCATTGCGTGCACCTGTTCGAGCGCGACTGCTCGGTCCAGCGGCGCTACCAGAAAGTCATCGAAGAGGCCCCCGCACCGGGCCTGACGCCTGAGCGTCGCGCAGCCATGGGCGCTGCGGCCATCGCCGCAGCCCGGGCGGTGGGCTACGTGGGCGCCGGTACGGTCGAATTCATCGTCGAACCCGACGGGCGTTTCTACTTCATGGAGATGAACACCCGGCTGCAGGTCGAACACCCGGTCACCGAAGCGATCACCGGCCAGGATCTGGTCGAATGGCAGTTGCGCGTGGCGGCCGGCCAGCCGCTGCCGCTCACCCAGGAGCGCCTGAAGATCCACGGCCATGCGATCGAGGCGCGGATCTACGCCGAGAACCCCGACAATGACTTCCTGCCCAGCACGGGCCAGCTGGATGTACTGCGCTGGCCCGAACACACTGCGTTTCGAGTCGGCGCCTTGCGGGTCGATGGCGGGATACGCGAAGGCGACACCATCACTCCGTACTATGACCCCATGGTGGCCAAGCTCATCGTCCATGGTGCCGACCGTGCCCAGGCCTGCCAGCGCATGCGGCGTGCATTGCAGGCCATCCGCTGCACCGGGGTGCATACCAACATTGCCTTTCTCGACCGCCTGATCGCCAATCCGGCCTTTGCCGCGGCCGATCTCGATACGGGCCTGATCGTGCACGAACACGAGCGTCTCTTTCCAGGCGCCCGTCCGGCACCCGAACAGGCGCTGGCCCTGGCCACCGCGCGCATCCTGCAGCACACCGGCCAATCGATGCGCCCGGCCGCAGTACAGCCCGGTACCCCCTGGGCCGTGCTCGATGGCTGGCGTGTGGTGGGCGCACATGAACAATCCTTCGTCTTTGCCAGCGCCACGGGCGAACACACCGTCCATGTGCGGCATCGCGGGTCACACTGGGCATGGCAGGCCGACCAGGGCCCCGAACATGACTTCGAATGGCACGCCGATCCTGCAGGCGGGGCCGGGCTGCGTATCCGGCTGGGTGACGTCGTCAGTCAGGGGGAAGCCTGGCTGCACGGTGAGCGCCTGGACGTATTTTGCGATACGGGCCGCCACACCCTGAACTGGGTGGATCCCATCGCCCAGGCTGTGGGCACGCTGGATCAGGCCGCCGGTGGCCTGAGCGCGCCCATGCCCGGCAGGATTCTGTCGGTGTCGGTGGCTGAGGGCGACACCGTGACGCGTGGCGCGGCCCTGATGGTCATGGAAGCGATGAAGATGGAACACACCATCGAAGCGCCACATGATGGCATCGTGGGCCAGATCCTGTTTGCGGTGGGCGACCAGGTCCAGGAAGGCGATACCCTCATCGAACTGCAGGAATCGGAATCCGGTACACTGTAAGGTGTTTCAAGTGTGCCGCCGCCATGTACGACATTCTGGTTTACCTGTTCGAAAACTATCAGGCACCCCAGGCCTGCCCACGGGCCGAGATCCTGGCCAGCAAGCTGGCTGCCGAAGGCTTCGAACACGAGGACATCGACGATGCCCTGCGCTGGCTGCAGGGCCTGGCCATCACCACCGAGCACTGCCAGTTGCTGTCGGCCGAAGGCCGGCAGTCGGCGCAGGCCAGGCGCATCTACACCCACGAGGAATACCGTGACCTCGGCACCGAGGCCATTGGCTTCATTGCATTCCTCGAGCACTCGGGGGCACTGCCGCCCTCATTGCGCGAAATCCTTGTCGAATGCGCCTGCTCGGCCAACCACGGCCCGCTGTCGCTGTCCGAGATCAAGGTACTGGCTCTGATGGTACTCTGGAGCCAGCAGGCCGAAGTCGAACACCTCATCTTCGAAGAGCTGCTGGCCCACGAAGAAGACCCGCCGCTGCACTGATCGCCATGGCCTGCGGCCGCGCCCCGCAACACCAGCCATGCGCTGGCCAGGCCGGTGTCAACAGCCACCGGGGTCGGCCCATGGACATGGGGGCGGTGGGCACGTGGGTAACAGGCCTGTGGGCCGTGCCATGACACCTTACGTTGGCCGTTTCGCGCCCAGCCCCAGCGGCCCCCTGCATGCGGGTTCGTTGCGCGCGGCCCTGGCCAGCCATCTCGACGCCCGTGCCCATGGTGGACGCTGGCTGCTGCGCATCGAAGACATCGACGAACCCCGAACCGTGCCGGGCGCAGACCGCACCATCATGCAGCAGCTGCAGGCATTGGGCCTGCACTGGGACGCACCGCCGGTCTGGCAGAGCCAGCGCCACCCCCTGTATGCACACGCCTTTGCACAACTGCAGCAGGCCCGCCAGGTGTATCCCTGCCACTGCCACCGCAAGGACCTGCCGCCCGGGCCCTATCCCGGTACCTGCCGGCCCGGCCGACACAATGACCCGCGGCAGCGTGACCTGAAACAGCGGCCTGCCGCTGATCTTGCATCGGACACCCCGCCTGCGCTGCGCCGCGGCGAGTCCGGGCAAGCAGCCCAGGCCACCTGCAGCTGGCGCTTCCAGGCACCCCATGGCCAGGAATCCTTTGTCGACCGCTGGTATGGCCCATGCCACCAGGACGTGGCGGCCGAAGTGGGCGATTTCATCGTTCGTCGTGCCGATGACCTGTGGGCCTATCAGCTGGTGGTCGTGGTCGATGATGGCGCGCAGGGTGTGACCGATGTGGTGCGCGGCAAGGACCTGCTGCCGTCCACGGCACGCCAGCGATGCCTGGCCCGCGCGCTGGGCCTGCAACCGCCGCGCACCTTGCATGTCCCCCTGCTGTGCGACAGCCAGGGCCACAAATTGTCGAAACAGAACCACGCACCGGCGCTGACCATACAGCAGCCCCTGACCTGCCTGCAACAGGCCTGGCGGGGCCTGGGCTTTGCCCCGCTGGCGGGGGTGCGCTCGGTGCCCGGTTTTCTGGCCCAGGCCACGGCCATCTGGGCCAGACGGTTCGGCCCCCGGAGCCACGGCGGCCATCCGGGCCAGCAGGCTGACCCAAATGTACGGATCGGGTAGGCCACGCTCGACCAGACGGGCCGAGCCGCGGGCCGGCAAATCACCCACCAATGACCGGATTCATGCCCACCCTGGCCAATCTGACGGGGCGGACCGAGGCCCAGTGCGTCAGCCGTCGGCCGGCTCGCCGGCCGGTTCGGCCGCCCCGGCCCGGGTCGTGGCTTTTCTGGCCGTGGTCTTCGCCGTTGCCGCTTTCTTTGCCGTGGATTTCGTCGTGCCAGGCTTCGTTGCAGCAGATCTGGCCGAGGCCGTCCCGGTCGCTGCTGCTTTCGTAGCTGCTGCTTTCGTAGCTGCTGCTTTCGTCGCTTCTGCTTTCGTGGATGCCGCCTTCGTGGATGCCGCCTTCGTGGATGCCGCTTTCGACGTGGCTGCTTTCGACGTGGCTGCTTTCGTCGTGGCCTTTTTGGCCGGCCGCGGTTCGAACTCGAAGCCGATCTTGCCATCGGCCTGGCGCACCAGAAAGGCCTTGAACTTGCGATGCGTACGGCTGGAGACGAAGCCATCGAGCAGATCGGTCTTGCCGTCAGCCAGGAGCTTGCGCATCTGGTCGGCGCTGATCGCCTGCTGGAGGATCACCTTGCCACTGCGGAAATCGCAGGTCTTTTCGGGGCCCACCGAGCGCTCGCAGACGTAGTTCATGCCGTGTTCGTAGACGCTGGCCTGGCAGCGCGGGCACGGTCCCAGGGACGTCTGGCCGGAAAAATCCACCGGCTCGGCATCGTCGTCGTCTTTCTGGCCGAAATCGAATTCCAGCTTGTACTCATCGTTGATGCGCAGCACCGCAGCGAATGGCCGGCCCATCTTGCTGATGAAACCGGTCAGTGGCCCGAGCACGCGATCCTTCAGCAGCGCCTCGACCTCGGCCACCTCGAACGTACGCCCACCGGGGTGCTTGCCTATCGAGAAATCGCAGGCAGTGCAGGCATAGCGCCGGTAGTTCTCGCGCACCACGCCGCCACACCGCGGGCACGGCGTCTGCAAGGTGACATAATCCCCCGGCACCGTATCACGCTCGTATTCCTTGGCACGCTTGACGATCACCTGCGTCATCTGCGCGATCTCGCGCATGAAACTGTCACGGTCCAGCTTGCGCTGCTCGATCAGTTTGAGCTGATGCTCCCATTCACCGGTCAGTTCGGGCGATGTCAATTCGCTGACCCCCAGGCCGGCCAGCAGCGTCATGAGTTGCCGGGCCTTGGCACTGGGCACCAGTTCGCGCCCTTCACGACGCAGATAGGCTTCGTTGAGCAGGCCTTCGATGATGGCGGCGCGGGTGGCCGGTGTCCCCAGGCCGCGCTCGGACATGGCCTCGCGCAAAGCCTCGTCATCGACCCGCTTGCCGGCACTTTCCATGGCCGACAGCAGCGTGGCTTCGGTATAGCGGGCCGGCGCACGGGTGGCCAGGCCACGCGCTTCCATGTCTTCGGTGCGGACCCGTTCGCCATCGGCCACGGCCACCAGCGAGCCCTCTTCGCCTTGCGCCTCGCGCCCGTAGATGGCCAGCCAGCCGGGAGCCACCAGCACCTTGCCTTCAGTCTTGAAGTGATGCCCTGCAACCTGGGTAATGCGCGTAGTGATCCGGAACTCCGCGGCTGGAAAAAAGACCGCCAGGAAGCGACGGGTCACCAACTCGTAGATCTTGAACTCCGCCTCGGACAGTTCGCGCGGAATCTGCAGCGTGGGAATGATGGCAAAGTGATCCGACACCTTGGCATCATCAAAGATACGCCGGTTCGGCCTGACCCACTGCTGCGCGACCACCTGGGCGGCAAAGGGCTGCACCGTGCGGGCCGTACCCGCCTCGCTGGCGGCCAGACCCGCCATGGTCTGCTGCACGGTCGACAGATAATCCTGGGGCAAGTACCGTGAATCGGTACGCGGGTAGGTCAGGGCCTTGTGGCGCTCGTACAGGGTCTGAGCGATGGACAGCGTGGTCTTGGCAGAAAACCCGAAGCGGGCATTGGCCTCGCGCTGCAGCGTGGTGAGATCGAACAGGGCCGGCGAGAGCTGGGTGCTGGGCCTGGACTCTTCCTGCACCGTGCCCGACTGCCCGCGACAGGCCGCCACGACGCTTTGCGCGGCAGCGGCCGACCACAGGCGGGATTCGCGGGCCTCGGGGTCGTTCTCGTTCTTCCTGAAGGCCGGATCGAACCAGCGCCCTTCGTAAAGGCCAGCCGCCGCAACGAATGTGGCATGCACCTCCCAGTAGTCGCGCGGCACGAAGCGGCGGATCTGCTCTTCACGCTCGTTCACGATCGCCAGCGTGGGGGTCTGCACCCGCCCGACCGGCGTCTTGAAGAAGCCGCCATCCTTGCTGTTGAAGGCCGTCATGGCCCGGGTGCCATTGATACCCACCAGCCAGTCCGCCTCGGCCCGTGAACGTGCAGCGGCCTCGAGCGGTTTCATGGCCTCGTCGTCGCGCAGGTTCTCGAAAGCCTCGCGGATTGCGGCCTGGGTCATGGAGCGCAGCCACAGGCGCCATACGGGCTTGTTGACCTTGGCATACTGCATGATGTAGCGAAAGATCAGCTCGCCCTCGCGCCCGGCATCGCAAGCGTTGATGACCGCAGTGACATCCTTGCGCCTGATCAGCTTGACCAGCAATTTCAGGCGCTCGGTCGAGCGCTTGTCGACAGGCCCCAGTTCGAACTGCTCGGGGATGACCGGCAAATGGGCAAAGCTCCACTTGCCGCGTACCGGGTCATTTGGGGCCACCAGGCCCAGCAGATGCCCGACACTGGAAGAGAGCACATATTGCTCGCTTTCGAAATAATCGCCCGTACGCGTGAAGCCGCCCAGGGCCCGGGAGATATCCAGGGCAACCGAAGGCTTTTCTGCAATGATGAGTGTTTTGGTCATGAAGTTCCACAGGCGGCACATGTGGGGCCGCATTGGCACGGATCATACGAGCCAGCCGGGCAGCGTGCAAGTTCGGCGGGTTCCGCGCGCCCTGCACGCCACCACCGCCCGTACTGGAAATTCATGCCGCTGGCCCGGCCCCGGCATGACCCGGCATGATCCCTGCCGGGGCGCCGGCGCGGGCCGCCCCGGCGATGCCCGCAAGGCCGGATGCACCAATGCGGAGCTGCTCAACGCGTGCCGCGCAAGGCGTCGATCAGTGCCTGGCCAAAAATATCGACATAGGCCGGGTACACGGCCTGCGTTGCGTGCACGAAGGCTGCGCGATCGACCTCATTGAGCTGCATGCCCTGGGCCTGCAGGGTCGTGGCGCCATCATGAATCTGGATCTTGCTGACGAAATCACGCATGTCCTGAGCGGCCTTGCCGGCCGCCTGGCGCATCTTGGCCTGGTCTGCGGGTGTGAGCCCGGCCCAGGTCTTGGCCGACATGACGATCAGCGCCGGTTCGTAGAACATATTGGTGGCAGACGCATATTTCTGCTCTTTCCAGATGCGTGTCGGCAGCAGCACGGCGTAGGGGTTGACTTCGCCATCGAGCGTGCCCGCGCGCAGATCGGCCACGATGCGCGGCCAGTCCTGTATCACGGGCTTCGCACCCAGGGCCTGCAGGGTCGCCTTGTGCAGCGGATTGTCGGCAATCCCCACCGTCATGCCCTGCATGTCGCCCGGCACCCGGACCGGACGCTGATTGTTGGTGACCTGGGTGAAGCCCTGATCACCCCACGCCAGGGCAACCAGATCGTGGTGGCCGAGCTCGGCCAGGATCTTCTGGCCAGTCTCGCCATCCAGCGCGCGGCGCGCGTGATCCAGGTCTGCGAACAGGTAGGGCAGGCTGAAGACTTCGATCTGCGGCACCATGTCACGGACTGCATTGCCCGGCACCACCGCCATGTCGAGCGTGCCATCCTGCAGGCTGCGCAGCATCGCGGAGGGATCGGCACCATCCGTGTTGGGACGCTGCTGTACGTGAAAACCCGAGTGCTGACCTTCCAGCGCGTCCTGGAAGGCCTGGGCCGCAATGCCGAAATGCGAGAAATTCGACAGCGGATAGGCAACGGACAGCGTTTTCTGCGCAAGTACCGGGGTACTGACGGTCAGACCGGCCAATGCCGCAGTGGCCAGCCAGGCCTTGATTCTATGACTCTGAAACATGGTGGAATCCTCCGGATGATAGCGTTCGGAACGCCGGGACAGGGGCTTGCGAGCCCGATGTTACATTTCTAGCATGAAGATACATCGAACCTCAACGAAAATATGCCCACTGTTTGATCTGCATCGAACCTGCATGCCGCGCGCAGGACACGGAAAAACTGCTAGAGTAGGCACCTGCTCCAATCAGGTGACCCTATGATGACACACAACATCGCCGTGATCCCGGGTGACGGGATCGGAATCGAAGTCATGCCCGAAGGCCTGCGCGTATTGCAGGCCGCGGGCACGCGTTTCGGCTTCGCCCTGCATTTCGAGACCTTCGACTGGGGCAGCGATCATTACATGCGCCACGGCAGCATGATGCCCGACGACTGGAAAGACCAGATCGGCGGGCATGATGCCATTTTCTTCGGCGCCGTGGGCGACCCCGGCCGCGTCCCCGATCACATTGCGGTCTGGCAGTCCATCCTCACCATCCGGCGGGAATTCGATCAATACATCAACCTGCGTCCGGCCCGCCTCATGCCGGGCGTGCCATGCCCCTTGGCCAACCGTGCCCCGGGCGACATCGACTTCCTGATCGTGCGCGAAAATACCGAGGGCGAATATTCGAACGCGGGCGGGCGCCTGTTCGCAGGTACCGAGCGCGAGATGGCCATCCAGGAATCCGTTTTCACCCGCACCGGCACGGACCGCGTGCTGCGCTACGCATTCGAACTGGCTTCGAAGCGGCCCCGCAAGCACCTGACCGCCGCCACGAAGTCAAACGGCATCTCGATCACGATGCCGTTCTGGGATGAGCGCGTGGCGGCCATTGCGGAAGAATTCCCGGATGTCACCTGGGACAAGTTCCACATCGACATTCTCTGTGCCCACATGGTACGGCACCCCGATCGCTTCGACGTCGTGGTCGCTTCCAACCTGTTCGGCGACATCCTGTCCGACCTGGGCCCCGCCTGCACCGGCACCATCGGTATCGCGCCATCGGCCAACCTCGATCCCGAACGCCGCCATCCGTCGCTGTTCGAACCCGTGCACGGCTCGGCGCCGGATATCGCCGGCCGGGGCATTGCCAATCCGGTCGGCCAGATCTGGTCAGCCGCCCTCATGCTCGACCACCTCGGGCACGCCGATGCGGCCTCGGCCATCGTGCAGGCGATCGAAGCCGTGCTGGCCCAAGGGCCCCGCACCCCCGACATGGGTGGCCAGGCCGTCACCACAGAGGTGGGCCAGGCCGTCACCCGTCAGGTGCTGGCGGGCTGAAATGCCTGCCGGCTGCGCCACAGCAGCCACAGGCTGGCGCCCGCCGGCACCACCAGCACGGCATAGGCCAGGACATAGCTGTGCAGGCCGCCCGCCACCAGCCCGAAGGCGGGCGGGCCGAGCACATTGCCCAGAAAGGTGATGGACAGCGTGCCGCCCGTGGCGATGCTGGCTTTTCCTGCCGGCGCCTGACGCGCCACTTCGGCCAGATAGACGCCATTCCAGCCGATGGCACAGAAGCCGAACACCAACAGCAGGGCCCCCAGCAACCAGAGCGGCCCTGATGGGCTGACCGGCATCAGGACAGCGCACAGGGCGACCAGCAGGGCAATGGCCCCCAGCGCACGCAGGGGGCCCAGAAAACGGTCGGATGCGTACCCCCAGAGAATGCGGCCTGCCACCCCCGCCATCTGCGACAGCGCCGCCAGCAGGCCGGCCGTCACCAGGTCGATGTCCATGTCCTCGTGCAGGCAGGTCACCAGATACGTCACCAGCGACAGCTGGGTGACCGAGAACAGAAAAGACACCGCGGCCAGCGCCCGCAGACTGCGTTGACCGAACACCAGGCGCAGCGGCCCGGCGAGATTGCCGATCAGCGACACCGGATGCGCCGGGTCCCGATCGGCATCCAGCGTACGGCACAGCGGCTGGATCAGCAGGGCACAGGCAAGGCTGCAGGCGGCCACCATGGCAAAGGCCATCTGCCAGGAGCCGAACTCGGCCAGCCCCGGCACCAATGCACCCGCCAGCACGCCTCCCAGCGGCACGCCGGTCTGCTTGATGGAAAAGACAAAGGACAGGCGATGCGCCGGCGTACTGCGGATCAGCAGGTGCGAACTGGCCGGTGTGATGGGGCCATAGCCCACGCCGATGAGCAGGGCCCCCAGCGCCGTGACGGCCACATGGGGCACCAGGCTGACCAGCAAGCCGCAGGCACACAGCACCAGACCCGCCTGGCTGGCGCGTATGGCTCCATAGCGCCGCACGAGGCCGCCCGAAACCAGACTGGAGGCCATGGCCGCGGCATAGGCCAGGGCGACATACAGGCCCACGTGCACCGGCGAGACCCCCAGCGAACGGGCCACCACCGGGGCCACCACGGGCAGCGTGAGCAGGCACATCGCCACCAGCGACTGCACGGCCAGCGTGGCCAGCAGAACAATGAGCCCCGAATCCGCCCGGGCACCCTGCGTTCGACGGCCGTGCACCCCGGGCATCTGCGGATCAGTCTTCGACGTACCAGGTGTCTTCGGACAGCATGACCTGCTGGTGTCCATAGCCCGCCGGCATCATGGGAAAGCAGTTCTGCAATGGCACCACGGCCACATCCAGAAAATAGGGCCCGTCATGCGCCAGGCAGGCCTCGAGGGCCGCATCGAGATCACGCGGGTGGGCGACGCGCGCCGCGCCCCAGCCAAAAGCACCGGCCAGGGCCACGAAGTCGGGGATGGATGCGTTGTAGCTGTGGCTGTAGCGCCCGCCGTGTATGAGTTCCTGCCACTGCCGTACCATGCCCATGTGCCCGTTGTTGCACACGATCACCTTCACCGGTGCCCGGTGCTGCATGGCCGTGGCCAGTTCCTGGATGTTCATCAATACCGAGGCATCGCCACTGATGCAGACCACGGTCTTGTCCGGATGGGCGATCTGCGCCCCGATGGCCGCCGGCAGGCCATAGCCCATGGTGCCGGCACCCCCCGAGGTCAGCCAGCGATTGGGCCGGTCGATCGAAAGGTACTGGGCAGCCCACATCTGGTGCTGCCCGACATCTGTGGACACCACGGCATCCTGCCCCTGCAGGCAGCGATCGATGCGCAGCATGAGATCCTGGGGCAGGATCACGTCTTCGGCTGGTGCCACCTTCAGGCAATCGCGCGCCTGCCACACCGCAATGCGCTGCCACCATTCATCCAGCCGCCCGCAGGCCAGCGGCCAGGCGCCCAGTTCCTTGTGCAGGGCGCGCAGCAGAGGGTAGCAATCACCCACCAGCGCCACATCGGCACGCACCACCTTGTCGATCGAGGCCGGGTCGATGTCGAGGTGGATTTTCTCGGCATGCGGGCAGAAATCGGACAGGCGGCCGGTGATGCGGTCATCGAACCGGGCCCCCACGCAGATGATGAGATCGGCATGGTGCATGGCCAGATTGGCCTGCAGGGTGCCGTGCATGCCCAGCATGCCCAGAAATTGCCCGTCGCCCGCCGGATAGGCCCCCAGGCCCATGAGCGTGAGCGTGCAGGGTGCCCCGGTGGCCTGCACCAGGCTGCGAAACGCATGGCAGGCATCCTGCCCCGAATTGATCAGCCCGCCGCCGCCATAGAACACCGGGCGGCGAGCACGGGCGATCAGGGCCGCCGCCCGCTTCAGGGCCGCCTCGGTACCCGGTGAAAACGGCTCGGGTGCATCGGCCTCGATCTGCACGACGGTGTGCTCTGGCTCGACGGCCGCCATCTGCAGATCTTTGGGAAAATCGAGCAGTACGGGCCCTGGCCGCCCGCTGTGGGTCAGGCGCAAGGCCTTGGCGGTCAGCTCGGCCACATCCTGTGCGCGCCGGACTTGCGCATTCCACTTGGTGACCGGACGGGAGATCGCCACGGCATCGCATTCCTGGAAGGCATCGGTGCCAATCGCACTGGTGGCCACCTGGCCGCTGATGCACAGCACGGGAATCGAGTCGCACAGCGCATCGAGCAGGCCGGTGGTGGTGTTGGACATGCCCGGCCCCGAAGTGACGAACACCACTCCGGTACGCCCGGTGCTGCGTGCGTAGCCTTCGGCAGCGTGCACGGCCGCCTGCTCATGGCGCACCAGTACGTGCCGCAGGCGGGGCTCGGCGTACAGCGCGTCATAGAGGGGCAGCACCGCACCCCCAGGGTAGCCGAATACCGTATCGACGCCGTGGGCAATCAGGGTATCGAGCAGGACTTCAGCGCCGTTGCGCTGTGTTGGCGCACAGGGAGTCGCCGGCCGGGCCGGGGACAGGATCGAGGCAGTCTGGGGAGCATTCACGGTACGACCTGTTTCGGGTGTGGGCCCGCCACGACGACGTGCGGGCTTGTGGCCCGGCGGCGCCAGAACGGGCAGGACAATGGCGAAGGACGCGCTGACCACAGTGGATGCTGCGCGGCCAAGAGCGATCGCCCCAGTGTATCGCTTTTCAGGCCGCTGGTACGGGTAAACCCATGGCCGTGAAACCACCATCCACGGCAATCACCTGCCCCGTGACGTAGGAAGAACCGTCGGGGTCGAGCAGCCAGCAGACCGGCCCGACCAGTTCATGGTCTGCGCCGTAACGCCCCATCGCCACCACCCGGTTCCAGTTGTCGCGCGTGACCTGCGTATGGATTTTGCGGGTGAGCGGCGTATCGATGGGGCCCGGTGCCACCGTATTCACCCGCAGCCCGCTGTGCGCCCACTCGACCGCCATGATGCGCGTCATGTTCAGCAAGGCCGACTTGGATGACCCGTACGCGACCCGGCCATAATTGCCGCGCATGCCCGACACCGAGGAAATCAGCACGATGGAACCGCTGCCGCGTGGCTGCATGACACGTGCCACCGCGCGCGCCGTGATGAAGGCGCCCGTCACATTGACATCCAGTATGCGGCGGAACATGGCCACCTCGGTTTCCAGCGCCGGCACCTCGGCCGCAATGCCAGCCGAGTGCACCAGACCGTGCAAGGGCCCGAAATCGGCTTCGCAGTCGGCCACCACCTGCTCGATGCGCGCTTCGTCGGTGACATCGGCCTGGGCAAACTGCAGCCGCCCGGCAGAGGCCCCGGCCAGCGCCTGACGCGCAGCCTCGATCTGCCCGGCCTGCACATCCACCGCGAGCACCCGCCAGCCTTTGGCCAGCAGCCCCTGCACCAGGGCCAGGCCGATGCCCGACACCCCGCCCGTCACCATCACGACCCTGTCTTCACTGGTATTGCGCATCGTCTGAAAGCTCCATTCGTTGTTCCACACACCATTCCTCGAGCACGACCTCGATCGTCATGCACGCTGGATTGCGCCCGCGCACAAACCGGCCGGCATGAAATTTCCCCTGCAGGTCCATCACCACCCCGGCCAGCAAGGCCTGCGGCAGACCATCGGCTGCAGCGCGGACCTCGCCCTGCAGGCTCATGATCTCGAGGGCCGGACCCGGGAGGTCGAGGCGACGCCCGCCCGCCACCTCGAGACAGGCATGCGCGAGGCTGCCCACACTGCTGCGCACCATGGCCACCGCCAGACCCGCCTCGCGTGCCGTGTGCTCGACGCTGCGCAGGAGATCCTCATTGGGATGGATGCGCACGTAGAAAATGCGCCCGGGAGCGCCCTGCTCAATGATCGCCATGAAGATTGTCCTCGGACAGGATGGGGTGGAAGACGGGCGTGCAGATTTCAGGATCATCGCCAATGACCAGACGCATGTGATCCAGTGCCCATAGCCAGGCCACGCCGGTTTGAGCCAGCATGCAGGCCTGCGGCAACAGGTGCCCGCCCACGAAATGGCCTGCGCGGTCGACCGTGAGCGCATGGCAATGGATTGCGGGCTGCCCTGCGGCCGTCTGGCCCACCGTGGCCCCGGCGCAGATCAGTTCCAGCGGCCCGGTGCGATCCCGCGGCGTGGTGTAGTGGGCCACCGGCACGACATCCGGGCTGGTCGCGATCTCGAAGTAGCGCAGGTGCGAAAACACCGCCTGCTGCAGCCCCAGACCGGCCGTGGAGACCTTCAATTGGCGCATGGCCGCCAGCACCGAAGTCTGCAATGTCTGGCCGGCCACCAGCGGAATACGCCAGACCTTCTGGCCATGCCCGGCCAGCACGTTGCGACGTACGGCATCGGGCGGCCCCGGGTGCTGCAGCACAGGCACGCCGGGATCGGGCCGGGTCGCGCTGTCGGGCCCGCCGGCCCAGGCACGGTTGCGATTGGCGAAATCAGCGATCATGATTCGATCAAGCTCAGGCAGCCGGGAACAGGCCGCGTTCCACGAGGGCCTCGCGCACGATCTTCTTGGTGATCTTGCCATAACCCGACTTGGGCAGCTCGGGCCAGATCACGCAGTGGCGCGGCTGCTTGTAGCGCGCGATGTGGGCATCCAGCCAGTGCTGGAAGGCGTCGGCATCCCAGGTGGCACCCTCTTCGAGCACCGCCACCATCACCCCGATTTCGCCCCAGACGGGATCCGGCATGCCCAGGATGCAGATCTCCTGCACCCACCCCGCTGCCAGGATCTTTTCTTCGATCTCGCGCGGGTAGATATTGGAGCCCCCCGAGATATACATGTCGGATTCGCGCCCGGTAATGGTCAGGTAGCCTTGCGCATCCAGATAGCCGATATCCCCCGTTCTGAACCAGCCATCGCGAAACGACTTGCGGTTGGCTTCCGGATTGTTGTAGTAGCCGGCAAACACCGCTGGCCCGGATACGCAGATCTCGCCTTGTTCGCCCGCAGGCAGATGGCGGCCGTCGGCATCCTGTATGCTGATTTCCATGCCCGTGCGCGGCCGGCCGCAGGACCCCGCATGCGGCATCAGGGCGTCATCGGCCGAGTGTTCCTCGGGCGGCAGCACCGTGATGTTGCCGGTGACCTCACCCAGGCCGAAATACTGCACGAGCACCGGCCCCAGCTTTTCGAGCGCCCGCTTCTGATCGGCACGGTACATGGGCGCGCCGGCATAAATGACATGACGCAGTGAGTCGTGGGCGTAGCGGTCCACACTTTCGTGTTCGACCATCATCTTGAGTATGGTCGGCACCGTGAAGAAATTGCTGATCCGGTGGCGTTCTATGGTGGCCCAAGCCGCCTCGGGTGAAAACCGCGCTTGCGTGCCAAACACCGTGGCCGCCCCGCGCGCCACCTGCGTCAGGTAGTGGATGCCGGCCCCGTGCGACAGCGGCGCCACCACCAGGCTGCGGTCGCGATGCGTGGTGCCGGGCATGAGATCGGCCAGGTGGTTGGTGAGCACGAACGCCATCTGACCGTGGGTCAGCACCGCCGCCTTGGGTTTGCCCGTGGTGCCCGAGGTGAAGAAGAACCAGCACGGGTCGTCGTACTCTACGGCCTGGGTGGCCCGGGCCTGACCCGCAGCAAGGGCGGCATCGATGCGCGCGCCAATGCCATCGGGGCCCGCCTGCGGGCCCAGGCCGGCCACCAGCCGCAGGCCATCGAGCGTGGAGGCCAGGGCGGCATGTTCGGGGTAGCCGGCATGACAGATGAAGGCCGCCACCCCCGCACTGCGCGCCAGATGATCGACCTCGTCGGGGGTGATGCGAAAATTCGTGGGCACCCACACGGCACCCAGGCGAAACGTGGCCAGCATGACCTCGATCTGCTCCACGCCGTTGGGAGAATGGGTCAGGATGCGATCGCCGCGCCCCAGGCCCGCCTGGGCAAACACCGCAGCCAGGGCGGCCACCCGCGACTCGAGGGTGCGCCAGGTGATCACCTGCTCGTCGACGATCAGGGCCGGTTCGTCGGGCAGGCGCGCCGCCGCCTGGCTGACGAACGTCGCCAGGTTCATGACCCGGCGCGATACGGGCACCAGGCCACCCAGTGGCGCTTTCGGGGCGTGTGCTGTCATTATTTGATCCGCTCGAGAATGCTCACGTAATTGGCGACGGCCGCCCCGCCCATGTTGAACACCCCGGCAAGGCGGGCGTCCGGGATCTGCATGTCGCCGGCCGTGCCAGCCAGCTGCATGCAGGCCAGCGCATGCATGGACACGCCCGTGGCACCCACCGGATGCCCCTTGGCCTTGAGGCCGCCAGACGGATTGACGGGCAGGCGGCCATCCTTTTGCGTCAGGCCCTCGCGCACCACCTTCCAGCCCTCGCCGCGCGCGGCCAGGCCCATGGCCTCGTATTCGATCATTTCGGCAATCGTGAAGCAATCGTGGGTTTCGACGAAGCTCAGGTCATCGAGCGTGACACCGGCCTGTTGCAGCGCCTGGCGCCAGGCCCGGGCAGCGCCTTCGAAGGCGAGCGGATCGCGCCGGCTGAGGGGCAGGATGTCGTTGACCTGCTGGCGCGCCCTGAAGCGTATGGCGCGCGGAAACTGATCGACCAGCGAATCGGCCACCAGCACCAGCGCGGCCGCGCCGTCGGACACCAGCGAGCAGTCTGTGCGCCGCAGGGGCGGGGCCACATACGGATTCTTTTCGGACACCGTGTCGCAGAACTCGACGCCCAGATCCTTGCGGATCTGGGCGTAGGGATTGTCGACCCCGTTCTTGTGATTCTTGGCTGCAATGACGGCCAGCTCATGGCTGAAGTCACCGTAGCGCTCGAAATACTGCGCGGCGAGCTGGCCGAAGATGCCGGCAAACCCCCCCAGGATGTCGGCCTCTTCCTTGCGATAGCTGGCATTGAGCAACAGGTCGCCCACCTCGGGGGTGGAGCGCGCCGTCATTTTTTCGGCCCCCACCACCAGCGCGACCTGCCCACGGCCCGATTCGATGAAGTCCATGGCCGCATGAATGGCCGCGCTGCCCGTGGCACATGCGTTTTCCAGGCGATTGGCCGGGACATGGGTGAGATCGGGGTCGGCCAGCGCCACCAGGGCGCCCTGGAAGTCCTGCTTCTGGAAGCCGTTGTTCATGACCCCGACATAAATGCCATCGACCTGCCGGCCGCTGATGCCCGCGTGTGCCAGAGCCGGCCCGGTGACCCGGGCCATCAGGGATTCGGTATCCGGATCAGACAGTTTCCCGAAGGGGATGTGTGACCATCCGGCGATGACTGCTTGCGTCATGGTGATGCCTCTTGGATTGGGTGGCCGCGGCGGCGGCCGATGAGAAAAAGATCGGCGCCAGGCCGGGTGCGGATGCCCGCGCGCAGAGGATCTGTTCGAGCGCACGGGCTTCCTGTGCCAGCAGGTCACCCAGGAACTGTTCGCGTTCGGGCGTTACGCGGCTTTCCACCGTCGCGATGCTGTAGGCCCCGATGACCTGGCCTTCGGGGTTGCGTACCGGCACGCCGAAACCCCAGGAGCCTTTCAGCACCTGCCCGCGATTGACGGCAAAGCCCTGCCTGCGCGTGGCCGCCACTTGACCCAGCAGCGATTCGCGCGTGTAGCCGGGAAAGGCCAGGCGGATTTCATCCATGACCGCAGCCAGCACCTGATCGATCTCGGCATCGGCCAGTGCCGCCAGCATGGACAGGCTGCCCCCCCCGACACCCAGTGGATGGCGGTCTCCCGCCTGGAGCACATGCGACTTGAGCGGATAATTGCCTTCATGGCGCAGCAGGCACAGCGACCAGGCCCCCTGGCGCACGGAAAAGAACGCGGCATCGCCCGTATGCTGCGCAAGGCGGCGCACCGGCATGTCCACATCATGGTGCAGGCCAAAGCGCGCCGCCGCCACCAGACCCAGGGCATGGCATTCCACCCCCAGAAAATACAGGCGCGTCTGCGCGTCTTGCTCGACCATGCCAGCCGCCACCAGGGCCGAGGCCAGGCGATGCGCAGTGGACTTGTTGAGCCCCGACTGCTGGCAGATGGACGACAGCGCCACGCCCTGATCGCGCCCGCGGGCGATCACGTGCAGCACGTTGAGTGCACGGTGCACCGCCTGCGTGCCGGCCGTGCGGTTGGGATCAGGCTGGTCGCCTTGTTTCACAATATGGACCTATAAGATGCTTCAGATCGATTATTTACCAACAATCGCCAAAAATCAAACGCTCTCTTTCACTAATAGGTGTAAATCCCGATGAGATCAACCGTTCCACAAGATAAAACTAATGGTTAGAATCGATGATGTCCATATTGGCCGGAAACGGCGTTCAATCCCAAGGAGATCCCATGAAACTATCCCGCCTGCGCCTCATTGCCCTGGCTTCGGCCGTGGCCTGCCTGGGTATGGTCGGCACGGCCTCGGCCGAAACCCTGCGCCTGTCGCACAACACGTCGGACACCACCACATGGCAGAAGGGGTCCGAAAAATTTGCCGAACTGCTCGACCAGGCCACCGATGGCAAGTACAAGGTGCGCATATTCCCCAACGCCACCCTGGCGGGTGGCGACCAGATGAAACAGGCCGAAATGACCAGCCGGGGCGCCATCGATTTCGTGGTCACCTCGGCCATCAACGTGACACCCATGGTGCCCGAAATGGCCGTGTTCTCGCTGCCCTACCTGTATGCCGACTACGCCGAGGTCGATGCCACCACACAGGGTGACGCCGGCAGAAAAATGGCCGACATCATGGCCGACCATGACATCATCGTGCTCGCCTGGGGCGAAAACGGCTTTCGCGAAGTGACCAACAACGTGCATCCAATCAAGACCCCGGCCGACCTCAAGGGCCTGAAGATGCGCGTGGCCGGGCCCATGTACATCGACGTCATGAAAGACCTGGGCGCCAATCCGCAACAGATGCAATGGACGGAAACCTTCTCGGCCCTGCAGCAGGGGGTGGTCGATGGCCAGGAAAATCCCATTGGCGCCGTCATCATCCCCCAGCGCGTGAACGAAGTGCAGAAATACCTCAGCACCTGGCACTATTCGTACGACCCCATCTTCATCGGCATCAGCAAGAAGCGCTGGGATGCCCTCGATGCGGACACCCAGCAGAAGATGCGCAAGGCCGCTGAAGACGCCATGGAATATCAGGTCGACATCACCCGCAAGGCCACCGACGACGGCATTGCCTACCTGCGTGAAAAAGGCATGGAAATCCACGAATCCACGCCCGAAGAACTGCAGCAGTTCCGCGCGGCCACCCAGGGCGCATTCGACACCTGGGCGGCCAAGGTCGGTGCCGATCTGGTCAAGACCTTCCAGGACAGCATCGCCGCCAAGAAAGGCTCCTGAGCCTGAGCCGATTCTGAAGGCCCCTCTGCCCGGTTGCCGCCGCTGCGCCGGGCGCATGGGGCCCCACGGGCCCGCCCGACAGGGCCGGCCCGTGCCATGCCCCGGGAGATCCCCATGCATCTGCTGTTGCGCGACGCCGAGAAGATCATCTGCGCCGTCATCTTTTCGCTCATGACCATCCTGGGCTTCGTCAATGTGGTCGTGCGCTATGTCACCAATTACTCATTTGCCTCGACCGAAGAAATCCTTGTCAATGGCTTTCTCCTGCTGACGGTCTTTGGCGCCGCCATCGCCGCCCGGTCGGGCGAGCACCTGGCGGTGACGCTGGTCTACGATCTGCTGCCCGGCCGGCCGCGCAAGTTCGTGCTGGCGGTCTCCATCGTCCTGTCGTGCATCCTCCTGCTGCTGTCGGCGTGGTTCAGCGCCGAACTCGTCTTCAATCAGATCTCCAGCGGCATCCGGTCCTACGCCCTGCAGATTCCGGCCTGGTACTACAGCATCGGCGTCCCGTTCGCCTTCCTGCTCGTGCTGGTGCGCTTCCTCCAGCACAGCGTCGAAATGTGGCGGGCCCTGGATCAGGAGATCCAGCATGTTTGAGCTGGGCGCCGGCACGCAGATGATCATCCTGTTCTTCATCTTCCTGGCCCTGCGCGTGCCGGTTGCCTTCGCGCTGGGCCTGTCGGCCATGTATGCCATGTGGGACCTGGGCTTTGGCCTCGATCTGGTGGGCGACCTGATCGCCACCGGCGTGTCCAAGTTTTCCCTGCTGGCCATTCCCTTCTTCATCCTCGCCGGCGCGCTCATGGGCTCGCTGGGCATTGCCGAGCGCATGATCCGTTTCTTCCGCGTGCTCATCGGCCGCCTGCCCGGGGGCATGGGCGTGGTGGGCACCGTGGTGTGCCTGTTCTGGGGCGCCGTCAGCGGTTCGGGTCCGGCCTCGGTGGCCGCCATCGGCCCGTTGATCATCAAGAGCATGGAAGAAGACGGCTACAGTCGCGCCTTCGCCGCCGGCCTGGTGTGCACGGGGGCTGCGCTGTCCATCGTCATCCCACCATCCATCGGCCTCATCATCTATGGGGTGATCGCCGAAACCTCGATTGCCAAGCTGTTCATCGCGGCCATCATTCCGGGCCTCTTCATGGGGATGCTCATGCTGCTGACCCTGCCGCTGGCCAGAAGGCACCACGACGTCCATGGCACCCCCGCGCTCGATCGCCTGAGCCCCGACCCCTACCCGGGCCTGCCCTACCTTCAACGCCTCTGGTGCGCGTTCCGCGATTCGTTCTGGGGGCTGATGACCCCGGTCGTGATCCTGGGCGGCATCTACTCGGGCATGTTCACGCCCACCGAAGCCGCGCTGGTGGCCACGGTCTATGCCCTGTTCGTCGGCGGCCCCATCTATCGCACCATGGATCTCAAAGGCCTGTACAAGGCCCTGGTGGATGCCTCCTCGTCATCGGCCTTCGTCATGTTCGTGGTGGCCTATGCCAGCCTGTTCGGCTGGGTGGTCAACGTCGATGACCTCATCGGCCAGTATTCCACCCTGCTGCTGGGCATCAGCAGCAATGAGTGGGTGGTGCTGCTGGTCATCATGGTGATCCTGCTGATCGCCGGCATGTTCATGGACGCCATCACCATCATGTTCATCAGCCTGCCGATCTTCCTGCCGGTCGCCCATCAGCTGGGCTGGGATCCCATCTGGTTCGGCGTGGTGGTCACCATCAACCTGGCCATCGGGCTGATCACCCCTCCGGTGGGCATCAATCTGTATGTGGCCGCCAACATCACCCGGCTGCCCATCGAGACCGTGGCGCGCGGCGCACTGCCCTTCCTGCTCACCGCGCTGGTGGGCCTCGTCGCCGCAGCCGCGTGGCCCGAGATGTCGCTCTTCCTGGTGGGTCTGCTCGATTGAAGGCGGCCCCGTACCCTGGCCCGTACATGGGTGCGTGGCACCGGCCGGATCGGGCGGCGTACCCAGCGCAGCCTGGCCCCCGCAAGCCTCAATCTGGCCACTGCAAGCCTATTTGAAGGCCGTTTCGATGAAGCTGCGCAATTTGCGCGAATGCAGCCGGGCCGGCGGCATTTCGCGCAAGTGTTCGAGTGCCCGTATACCGATGTGCAGGTGCTGGTTGACCTGGGTACGATAAAAGGCGCTGGCCATGCCCGGCAGCTTGAGCTCGCCATGCAGGGGCTTGTCGGACACGCACAGCAGGGTGCCGTAAGGCACCCTGAAACGGAAACCGTTGGCAGCGATGGTGGCGGATTCCATGTCCAGCGCAATAGCGCGCGACTGCGACAGACGCTGCACGGGTTCCTGCTGATCGCGCAGTTCCCAGTTGCGGTTGTCTATGGTGGCCACCGTACCGGTGCGCATGATGCGCTTGAGTTCCCAGCCCGAGAGGCCGGCAACCTCGGCCACCGCCTGCTCGAGCGCCACCTGCACCTCGGCCAGCGGCGGCACGGGCACCCAGAGCGGCAGATCATCGTCCAGCACATGGTCTTCGCGCACATAGCCGTGCGCCAGCACGTAATCGCCCAGGCGCTGGGTGGTGCGCAGGCCCGCGCAATGCCCGAGCATCAGCCAGGCCGACGGCCGCAGCACGGCCACATGGTCGGTAATCGTCTTCGCATTCGACGGGCCCACCCCGATATTGATGAGTGTGATGCCCGAATGCCCCGCACGTTTCAGGTGGTATGACGGCATCTGCGGCATGGCGGCCGGTGCGGCCGGCGCCGCGTGCGCCTGCTCGGGCCTGGTGACCACGTTGCCGGGCTCGACGAGTTCGGTGTAGCCCCCCGTGCCCTGGGCCAGCGACTGACGCGCCCAGCGCACGAATTCATCCACATAGAAAGGATAGTTGGTGAACAGCACGAAATCCTGAAAGTGCTGCGGGGACGTGGCCGTATAGTGCTGCAGTCGGTGCAGCGAATAGTCGATGCGCGGTGCCGTGAAGGGCGCCAGGGGGCGGGGCTGGTTGGCCCGCCCGCGCCACGTGCCGTTGACGATGGCATCATCGGTGACGGCCAGATCGGGCACGTCGAAATGATCGCGCAGCGTGTGCCCGGGGACTTCGGAGATTTCGCCCTCGACATATTCGCCCTCGGGGAAGGCAAAATGCAGGGCAATCGGCAGGTCGGACTCGCCGATCTCGACGGGCACGCGATGGTTGCGCAGCAACAGCCGCACCTGCTCGCGCAGATAGTCGCGAAACAGGTGCGGCTGGGTAATGGTGGCCATGTACACGCCCGGTTCGACCAGATGCCCGTACGACAGGCGGCTGTCGACTTCCTGATAGGTCTGGATGCGGATGCGCAAAGCCGGGTAGCAGGCCCGCACCCGTTGCCCGGTTTCGAGGCCGCGGGCACAGTATTCCCGAAAGGCGTCACGGATGAAAGCCGTATTGCGCCGATAGATTTCGATCAGGCGGGCCACGGCCTGGTCGGCATCGTCGACGCTGGCAAAGGGGATCAGCGGCGGCAGCCGGGTCGGGCGGTTGAGTTCGAACTGCAGGTCCATGCCGCAGATTATGGCACGGGCGCGACGCTGGCAAGCGGATCGCGTCGATGAACCTCGCGCCCGGCTGCATACGTGGCAGCGACCACCCGATCATCACCCAGCATGGCCAGCGCGAACAGCAGCTCTTCCAGTGACCCGGCCCGCTCGCTGCGGCGGGCAAGCAGAGGCGTGGCACGCGGATCCAGCACCACGAAATCCGCCTCGGCGCCCGCCGCCAGCGTACCGATGCGCCCCGACAGCCCGAGATGACGGGCCGCCCCCTGGGTCGCCAGCCAGAACATGCGCTGCGCGCTCAGGTGATGGCCCCCCAGACGGGCCACCTTGTGCGCCTCATTCATCGTGCACAGCATCGAGAGCGACGTCCCGGCGCCCACGTCCGTGCCCAGCGCGACGGGCACACCCAACGCACGGGCGGCGCCATGGTCGAACAGGCCGCTGCCCAGGAACAGGTTCGACGTGGGACAGTGCGCAGCCACTGCGCCGCTGTCATGCAGCCGCCGGCGGTCATCGTCATCCAGCCAGATGCAGTGGCCGTAGACGGCCCCCGGGCGCAGCAGGCCATGGCGATCGTAGATGTCCAGATAGCTTCGATGGCCGGGGAACAGCCCCATCGCCCAGTCGACCTCGGCCCGGTTCTCGGCCACGTGGGACTGCACGTAGACATCGGGATGGGCCTGCGCCAGTTCGCCACAGCGCCCCAGCTGTGCGATGCTCGACGTGGGTGCAAAGCGCGGCGTGAGCGCATACAGCTGCCGCCCCGTGCCATGCCAGCGCTGCAGCAGCGCTTCGCTGTCACGGGCGCTCTGCTCGGCTGTGTCCTGCAAATAGGCTGGGCAGTTGCGGTCCATCATGACCTTGCCGGCGATCATGCGCAGGCCGCGGGCGTGACTGGCTTCGAAAAACGCGTCCACCGATGCCGGATGCACACTGCAATACACCAGCGCCGTGGTCGTGCCGCAGCGCACGAGTTCATCAAGAAAAAAACCCGCCACCTCGCGCGCATGCGCGGGGTTCTCGAAGCGCCGTTCGGTGGGAAAGGTCCAGGTGTCCAGCCACGGCAACAGACCCTCGGCGGGCGATGCAATCATGTCGGTCTGCGGATAATGGACATGGCTGTCGATGAAACCCGGCATGATCACGCATCCGCGCCAATCGTGCCGCTTCACCTCGGGGCCCAGTGTGGCCGCCAGCGGATCATGCTCGCCACAGGCCACGATATGGCCATCCTGAACCACCAGCAAGCCATCCCGGATCCAGACCACCGCCTGTTCGTCCTGCTGCGGGTCATCGACGAAATACAGCATCTGGGCACGGTACGCAGCGCGTCCGGGGTCGGGTGACTGCTGATGCATCAAGCGTTCTCCTGTGAGTGCGATACGTTCAAAATGGCCGGCACCGTGCAGCGCAGCGCTGTACGGCCCCGGCATGGGCCATGGCCTTCACGGCTGCAGGACAGGCAGGGCGCCACGGGCCTGTGGGGCCCGATCTGCAGCGTGCAGGCGCAACAGTTGCGCCGCCACGGCGACGGCGATGATTTCCGGCTGCTTGCCTGTGATGCCGGGCTCGCCGATCGGGCACGTGATGCGCTGCTGGCGCTCGATCGGAATCCCCTTGGCACTGAACCGCTGCTGGAATCGATGCCATTTGGTCGCCGAGCCGATCAGACCGCACCAGGCAAAGTCATTGCGCCGCATCAGATATTCGCACAGGCGCTGATCCAGCGCGTGATCATGGGTCATGATCAAAAAATAACTGCCGGCGGGCGCCTCGTCCACAACCGCTTCAGGGGTATCCGTGGCCTCTATGGTGACCGTGCTGCCGACCCGGTCAGGAAACTGGTCTTCGCGGGCATCCACCCACGTGACCCGGCACGGCAGGGTCTGCAGGATGCGCACCAGCGCACGCCCCACATGGCCGGCGCCAAAGATCACGACATGCTGCCCGTGCGGCGCCACCGGTTCGGTCAGCACCGGGCAGCCCCGGGCATCGTGCAGATCCAGCAGACAGGCGGCCTGGACACGGCCCGCGGGCCGGGAGGCCAGGCCGGCCGGCCGCAGGCGTACCCAGGCGGTCTGCCCGGCGGCCCCCAGGCCGACCTCGCGTTCAAAGGCCTGCTGATGGGCCAGGCGCGCTCGCGCATCGTCGAGCCATGGGCGGTCGGCCTCGTTCAGGCGCTCGAACAGCAAATGCACCAGGCCACCGCAGCACTGCCCCAGCGAGGCCGCCAGTGGCACTTCGAGCACCTGCCGGTCGGCAGCCCGATCCGGGCCGCGGGCCGCCTGCAGCATGGCCCGCCCACGAGCCATGGCCAGCCATTCGAGCTGGCCGCCGCCTATGGTCAGCCACTGATGGCCGGCCGACACCAGCATCTTTGCGCCCGCTTCGCGCGGCGCAGAGCCCCGCACCGCAGCCACCGTGATCAGCACGACCGGCTGTTGCCGATCGAGGCACCAGAGTGCCTGGTCAATCCAGGCGGCCATTATGCCGCACAGGTCTGGCGCACACCCTCGATGGCTCGCAGGATGGCTTCAGGCGTTGCGGGGGCATTCAGATCGGGGGACTGGCGGCCGTTGCCCACCGCCGCCACGGCATCGGCGATGGCGTTGAAGACGCTGATGCCATGCAGCAAGGGCGGCTCGCCCACCGCCTTGGAATGATGCACGCTGTCCTTGTGGTTGCGCGCCTTGTACAGGCGCACCCGGAAGTCACGCGGGCAATCGCTGACCGCCGGAATCTTGTAGGTGGACGGTGCATGGGTCATCAGCCGGCCATCGGCGCGCCACACCAGCTCTTCGGTGGTCAGCCAGCCCATGCCCTGAATGTAGCCGCCTTCGATCTGACCCAGATCGATGGCCGGATTGATCGAGGCACCCACATCATGCAGGATGTCGGCGCGCAGCAGTTTCCATTCGCCGGTGAGCGTATCGACCACGACTTCGGACACTGCCGCCCCAAAAGCAAAGTAATAGAAGGGGTTGCCATGGCTGGTCGCCTTGTCCCAATGAATGCCCGGGGTGGCATAGAAACCGTCGGACCACAACTGCACCCGCTCGAGGTAGGCGTCCTCGACCAGTTGTGCAAATGGAACCGTATGCCCATTGACGCTGACCTGACGCCAGGCAAACACCACGTCTTCGGGCTGGCCGCCATACTGGCGTGCAGCCAGGCCTGCAAGGCGCGCCCGCAGCGTGAGTGCTGCGTCTTCGGCGGCCTTGCCATTCAGGTCCGTGCCGGTGGATGCCGCAGTCGCCGAGGTATTGACGACCTTGTAGGTGTCCGTGGCCGTGATGCGCACACAATCCAGATCCAGCCCCAGGGTGTTGGCCACGATCTGGGACACCTTGGTGTTCAGACCCTGGCCCATTTCGGTGCCGCCATGATTGATCAGCACGGAGCCATCGCGATAGATGTGCACCAGCGCCCCGGCCTGGTTGTAGGCCGGCACATTGAAGGAGATGCCGAACTTCACCGGTGTGAGCGCCAGACCCTTCTTGAGGATCGGGCTGTGGGCATTGAATTCGGCAGCGGCCCGACGGCGCGCCCGGTAGTCGGCGCCGTGCTCGAGTTCATCGACCAGCGGACCGATCAGGTTGCCTTCGACCACCTGCCCATATGGCGTGACGTTGCGCGTATCCGTGCCGTAGAAATTGCAGCGGCGCACATCCAGGGCATCCTTGCCCAGGAACCGGGCGATCCGGTCGATGACCACCTCGGTCACCAGAGCCCCCTGCGGCCCGCCGAAACCACGAAAGGCCGTGTTCGACTGGGTATGGGTCTTGCCGCACAGCGTGTGGATGTCAGCCGCAGGAATGTAATAGGCGTTGTCGAAATGACAGAGCGCACGACTGGCCACGGCCTCGGACAGATCGGCTGAAAACCCGGAATGCAGCGTCATGTCGAGGCGCACGCCCAGGATGCGGCCATCGTCATCGAAGCCATAGTCGAATTCGTACCAGAACCCGTGCCGCTTGCCGGTGATCAGGAAATCATCGTCCCGGTCCATGCGCAGCTTGACCGGACGCCCGAGGCGATGGGCGGCCACCGCCGCCAGACAGGCGAACAGGGCAGATTGGGATTCCTTGCCACCAAAACCACCCCCCATGCGCCGGCATTCGACCTGCACCTGGTGCGCCTGCCAACCCAGGGCATGACCCACCACGGCCTGCATCTCGCTCGGGTGCTGCGTGGAGCACAATACCAGCATGCCCTCTTTTTCCTGCGGGATGGCGTAGGAAATCTGGCCCTCGAGGTAGAACTGCTCCTGGTCGCCGCACTGGAAGGTGCCGCGCATATGGTGCGGCGCAGCATCAAGGGCGGCCTGTACGTCGCCCTGCTGCAGCCGCAAATCGCCCAGGGTGGTGCGGGCACCGGCCGCCCGGGCGTCCCGGGCGGTCAGCCGGTGCGGCAGGCTGTCGTACTGCACGCTGCCGAGTCGGGCGGCATGGCGCGCAGCATGAATGCTGCGCGCCACCACCATGAAAACGGGCTGGCCCACATACTGGACCAGGCCGTCGGCCAGCAGGGGATCGTCATGCAGCACGGGACCACAGTTGTTTTCGCCCGGAAGATCCCCGGCCACCAGTACATCGATCACGCCCGGTGCGTCGCGCACGGCCTGCAGATCCATGTCCAGAATGCGGGCGTGCGCCTGCTGCGACAGGCCCAGCGCAGCGTACACGGTACCGCGCAGTTCAGGAATATCATCGGTGTACAGCGCTGTGCCACTCACGTGCAGGGTGGCGGATTCGTGCGGACTGGCGGCGCCCGCGACGGGCTCACCGGCCACGGGATGTGGAATGTGGTGGTTGCTGACAGCCAGACGTTCGAGTTCGGTGGGTCTATTGACGTGGATATCCATGTCGGTCTCCCGGGGTACGCACGCAGCCGTCGGACGCTGCGCCGCGCGCCCCTACAGTGTTTCGGCCAATGCCACGGCATGCACCTGCCGGGGTGCCAGTGCGCGGCCTGGTACGGTCTCGAGGTAGAAACGGTACAACAGGTTGCGGGCCGCAGTCAGGCGGTAGTCGCTGCTGGCACGCAAGTCGCTGAGCGGCTGGAAATCATCGGCCAGGCACTGCATGGCCGCCCGCACCGTGGGCTCGTTCCAGGGCTGCCCCTGCAGGGCGGCTTCGGTCGCCCGCGCGCGCGCCGGCGTGGCCGCCACCCCGCCGAAGCCGGTGCGTATCGTCTGCACCCGGCCCGTGGCATCGAGCGTGATGGCAAAGGCCACGCAGACCGCAGAGATATCCTGGTCATACCGCTTGGACAGCTTGTACGTGCGGAACCGCCGCCCGGGCACATCGACCGGCACCCGCAGGGCCTGCACGAACTCGCCCGCCTCGAGCGCCGTTTTCTGGTAGGCCAGGTAGAAGTCTTCGAGCGGCATTTCGCGCAGGCTGTCGCCGCGCCGCAGGATGACCCGCGTGCCCAGGGCAATCAGCGCGGGCATCGAATCCCCGATGGGCGAGCCATTGGCCACATTGCCACCCAGCGTACCGGCATTGCGAATGGGAAAGGATGCAAAGCGCTGGCGCATCTCGGAGAGCCCCGGCAGATACGCCACCAGCGCATCGAAAGCCTCGTTGAGCAGGGCCCCGGCGCCGATGATCAGATCGGTGCCTTCTGCCCGGATGCTGCGCAACGCCTCGACCCGGCCGATGTAGATCAGCTCGGGCAGTTCACGGTACTGCTTGGTGACCCACAGCCCGACGTCGGTGCTGCCAGCCAGCAGACGGGCATCGGGGTACTGCTCACGCAGACTGGCCAGTTGCGCGAGCGTGCGGGGTGCGTGGAAGCGATGGCCGGCATGTTCGTACACGAAGACACCGTCGTCCTGCAAGTGAGCCAGCACCCGGGCCAGCCCGGCCCGATCGAAGGGCACCACCGGCCAGGAAAACATTTCGCTCGCTGCCCGGATGATGGGCCGGTATCCCGTGCAGCGACACAGGTTGCCGGACAATACGTCATCGATCTGCTTGCGTTCCGGCACAGGGTCACCCGGCGTGTGCGCCAGATACATGGCCCACAGCGACATCACGAAACCGGGCGTGCAGAAACCGCATTGCGATCCGTGGTGATCCACCAGGGCCTGCTGCACCGGATGCAGCGTGCCATCGGACTGACGCAGGTCCTCGACCGTATACAGCGCCTTGCCATCGAGCGTCGGCAGGAACTGAATGCATGAATTCACAGCCCGCAGAACCACGCCACCCTGCGGGTCGAGCTCGGCCACCACCACCGTGCAGGCCCCGCAATCCCCTTCTGCACAGCCTTCTTTCGTGCCTGTGCAGCCCAGGTCTTCACGCAGGTACTGCAGTACGGTGCGGGTCGTGGGCTGGTCTGCCACAACCTGCGTCGTGCCGCGAAAATGAAAGCGGATGGGGCGTGTCTCCATGGTCTTGCCTTGTTTTGGGGTTCATGTTCTTTCATCCATGGATGAAGATAGCACCAATAGGACGCAAAACCATTCAGGAACGATGATGGTGCATATCAGAAACCATCGGAAATCGAGCTCGGGGCACGCTTGAGGACACCGTCGTGCACGCACAGCGCACCCGCGGGCGGCGCCGGGACATCGCTCATGGACGCCTTGCGCACAAACATGAATAATGCGCTCATGCCCAGACCTCGTGAATCCATGGACAGCCATTTGTTGCGGATGCTGCAGACCCTGCTCACCGAGCAAAGCGTCTCGCGCGCCGCGGTGCGCCTGGGGCTGTCGCAACCCGCGCTCAGCAACGCGCTGCGCAAGCTGCGCGATCTCGCCGGCGACCCCATTCTGGTGCGCAGCAAGAATGGCATGGTGCCCACCGAGCGCGGCCTCGAACTGCTGGCCCACGCCAACGATGCGCTGGCAGCCATCGAGTGCATCACCAGCCCACCCCGCGTCTTCGACCCGTCCACGACCCGGCGCGTGTTTCACCTGGGGGCACCCGATTATCTGGATGCCATGTTCCTGCCCAATATTGCCGCCATCCTGCGCCATGAAGCACCTGGCGCGCGGTTCAGCATCCACACCATCCACGCCGAGCATGACTATATCGGTGCCCTGGAAGACGGCAGTCTGGATGTGGTCATCGGCAACTGGCTGCAACCACCGCCGCAGATGCATCTGTCACGGCTGTTCGATGACGAGGTGGTCTGCATGGTCGGCAGCCAGAATCCGGTGGCCCATCGCCACCTCACGCTGCAGCAGTATCTCGAATTGCCTCATCTGGCGCCTTATCCCTATGTGTCCGAACGGCACAGTTTCATCGACGGCTGCCTGGCCGCCCAGGGCCTGCAGCGCAACATCCAGATGACCATCCCCTATTTCGGCCAGGTGGCCGGCATGCTGCTGCGCACCGACCTGATCTTCACGACGGGCCGGCAGTTTGCGCGCCATTACGCGGGTTATCTGCCGATCACCCTGCTGCCATCGCCATTCAGGTTTCCGCCCATGCGCTTTTATCTCCTCTGGCACCGGCGCACGCACGGTTCAGCCGAAGCGATCTGGCTGCGGCAATGCATCAACCGGGTGGCGGGGATGCTGCAGGCCAGCCAGAGTGCCTCCCTACAACCTTCACCTCCGTTGCCATGACGCCGAAAGAATTGTCCACTTTGTCACAGGATGCCTTCACACGCCAGCTCGAAGCGGTTTTCGAACACTCGCCGTGGGTGCCCCGGCGCGCCTGGCGGGCGCGTCCTTTTGCGGATCTGCCCGCTTTGCACCAGGCCATGATGGCCGTCGTCCTCGAGGCCAGCCCGACAGAACAGCTGTCACTGATTCGCGCGCACCCCGAGCTGGCAGGCCGTGAAGCCCGGGCTGGTACCCTGACTCAGGCGTCCACCGGCGAGCAGCGCGGGGCGGGGCTCGATCAATGCAGTGCCGCAGAACTGCTGCAGCTGCGCACCCTGAACCGCCGCTACCGCGAGCGCTTTGGCTTTCCGTTCGTGATTGCCGTCAAGGGGCGCGATCGCCATCAGATCATGGCCGCGATGGCGGCCCGCCTCAACCATGACCCCCAGGTCGAGCAGGCCACCTGCCTCGAACAGATCGGGCAGATTGCGCTCTTCAGGCTGCAGGCCATGCTGGCCACCTGATCCCCCGGGCCAGCAGCGCACAGCCCTGAACCGGTGCGCCGCCATTCCGCCACGAACCCCCACCGCATGAGGCCCAGAATGCCCACCCCCCATGTTCTTTCTGTCGAACCACTCACCCGCAGCGCCTTTGCCCCATTTGGCGATGTCATACAGGCCGATGGGCACACGGTGCACTACAGCATCAACGAGGGCAACACCGAACGGTTCCATGATCTGGCGCAGATCGACCCGGGCCCCCAGGGGCGGGCCATCGTCTCCATTTTCCGCGGTCACGCGCGCAGCCTGCCCTTTGCCATCCGCATGATGGAACGCCACCCCAAAGCCAGCCAGGCCTTCATTCCGCTCTCCGGGCGTCCGTGGCTGGTGGTCGTGGCAGCGCGCGACACCCGGCCACAGGCCCAGAACCTGCGCGCCTTCCTGTGTACGGCCCACCAGGGGGTGAACTATGCGCCCGGCGTCTGGCACCACCCCTTGCTGGCCCTGCAGGACACCAGCGACTTTCTGGTCATCGATCGCGCGGGCCCGGGCGAGAACTGCGATGTGGTAGCGCTCGCGCCACACGCCCTGCTGACACCCTCTGAAGGCCGAGGCTTGCCGCACATCGGGTCAACGCTTCAATGAGCGCAGGCTGAGCACGACCAGGGCCCCCACGATCAGGAACATGCCCGCCAGTTCCATGCGCGCCGGCGCTTCGCCCAGTTGCAGCCAGGCCGACAGCGTCCCCACCACAGGCACGCCCAGCGCCGACAGGCCGACCACGCCGGCCGACAGATGCTGCAGGGCGAAGACCCACAGCGCCCAGGCCAGTGCGGTGGAAATGAATACGTTATAGAGCAGGGCCCCCCAGAAATAGGGCGCCGGGTCGATGGCGCGCTCGGGCACCAGCCAGGCAATGACGCACAGCACCAGGGCGCCGTACAGCATCTGCCAGGTGGTCAGGGGCAGCACATCCATCGGGCAATCGCGCTTGATCCATTTGGCCGTGATCATGGCCAGTGCCCAGCACAGGCCGGCCAGCAGTGCCATGACCTCACCGACGATGGACGCCTGACCGTGCCAGGGCTCCAGCACCAGCACCAGCCCTGCAGCCGCCAGGGCCAGCGCCAGCCACTGCACGCCCCGAATGCGCTCGCCGAAGCTGACCCAGGCCATGGGAATGACCCAGAATGGCATGGTGTAGGTCAGGATGGAGGATTTCCCGACATCCCCGTGGACCAGCGCCAGCTGCACGAACACACTGAACCCCGTCGTCTGCAGCAGACCGAACAGGAACACCCGGCGCCAGGCGGTGACCCGCAGCGGCATGCGTCTGAGCAGCACGATGGCCAGCAGCACCAGCGCGCCGAGCAGATTGCGCAGCGCCTGGAAGTCCATCGGGCCGACATAGCGCAATACGTTCTTCATGATCACCCAGTTATAGCCCCAGGTGATCGCCATGGCCGCCAGCGCCAGCAGGGCCAGGCGCTGATTGCGGGCGGCTGCAGCCGTACCGGCAGTCACGGGTGCCGATGCCGGCACCGCCGCGGACGCCGTGGCGGATGGCCCGATGGGGCTGCCGGGATCAGAATGGGGCATCAGAATGGGGCGACGTCGTGGTGTCGGGTGGTTTCAGGGTCGGCTGAAAATCATGCCTGCAGTGTAACAATGAATATCACCGTGGACGCTGCATGCACCGATCTGTCGTACAAATCTGCCGTACTATTGTCACCATGTACCCTGACATGAGCCGCCAGAAGGAGACCCTCGATGCCCCGCTTCGCCGCCAACCTGTCCCTGTTGTTCACCGAGGTCGACTTTCTGGACCGTTTCCAGGCTGCAGCACAAGCCGGTTTCAGAGGGGTCGAATACTTGTTTCCCTACGCCTGGGACAAGGCCGAACTGGCCGCCCGCCTGAAGGAACACGGGCTGACGCAGGTGCTGCACAATCTGCCCGCAGGCCACTGGGACGCCGGCGAACGGGGCATCGCCTGCCTGCCCGGGCGCGAAGCCGAGTTTCATGACCAACTGAGCCTGGGGATCGAATACGCCCGGGCACTGGGCTGCCCGCGCGTCAACTGTCTGGCGGGCATCCTGCCGCAGGGGCTGGATCGGGTCGAGGCGCGCCACACTCTGGTAGCCAACCTGCGCTTTGCCGCGGCCGAACTGCAAAAGGCCGGCATCCTCCTGGTGATGGAAGCCATCAACCAGTACGACATGCCGGGCTTCTTCGTTTCGCGCACCGCCGATGCCCTGGACATTCTTGCCGACGTGGGCTCGGACAACCTGAAGCTGCAATACGATATCTACCATGCCCAGCGGACCGAGGGCGAACTGGGCAACACGCTGAGCCGGCATCTGGCCCACATCGGGCATATCCAGATGGCCGACAATCCGGGGCGCCATGAGCCTGGCACGGGTGAAATCAACTTCCCGTGGCTGTTTCGCCACCTGGATGCCATCGGCTACCAGGGCTGGATCGGCTGCGAATACCACCCGCTGGGCACGACCACAGAAAGCCTGGGCTGGCTGCAGTCCGCCGCCCTGCCGCGCAGAGACTGACCGTGCATGCAGACACAGACCCGCGCAGCGTGCTCAGGCGGCTGTTCACGGCGGCCGTACAGTCGGCCCAGCCTGCACATGTACTGGCCGCCCACTTGCCCGAACCCCCACGGGGCCGCACCATCGTCATCGGTGCCGGCAAGGCATCCGCCGCCATGGCCCAGGCACTCGAAGCCGTCTGGCCGGGTCCGCTGGAAGGTACGGTGGTCACCCGCTACGGCCATGCCGTCCCCTGCCGCCACATCCGCATTCTCGAAGCGGCCCATCCGGTACCCGATGCCGCAGGGCAACAGGCCGCCCGGCAGCTGTTCGACCAGGTCCGCGGCCTGGGCCCGGATGACCTGGTCATCAGCCTGATCTCGGGCGGCGGTTCTGCTCTGCTGCCCCTGCCGGGCGCGGGCATCACGCTGGCCGACAAGCAGGCAATCAGCAAGGCGCTGCTGCGATCAGGCGCCAACATCCGCGAAATGAACTGCGTGCGCCGCCACCTGTCGGCCATCAAGGGGGGGCGCCTGGCGGCCGCCTGCGCCCCCGCACGCGTGCTCAACCTGCTCATCTCGGATGTGCCGGGCGATCGCCCCGAGGATATTGCCTCGGGCCCGACCGTAGCCGACCCCAGCACCTGTGCCGATGCGCTCGGGATCGTGCAGCGCTACGGCATCCATATGCCGGATGCCGCCCTCAGGCTGCTCGAATCCGGGGCGGGGGAAACCCTCAAGCCCGGGGACCCCCGTCTGGCCCGTGTCCAGACCCGCCTGGTTGCCACCCCGCAGCATGCGCTCGAAGCCGCGGCCCGCGTGGCCCGGGCCGCCGGGATCACCCCGGTGCTGCTGGGCGATCGCATCGAAGGCGAAGCGCGCGAGGTCGGCAAGGTGTTGGGCGGCATTGCGTTGCAAGTGCAGCATCACCACCAGCCCGTGGCGCCCCCCTGCGTTCTGCTCTCGGGCGGTGAAACCACCGTCACCGTGCGCGGCCAGGGCCGCGGCGGGCGCAACGTCGAATGTCTGCTGTCGCTGGCCCTGACACTCGATGGCTGCCCGGGCATCCACGCGCTGATGGGCGACACCGATGGGGTGGACGGCCAGGAAGAAATCGCCGGGGCGCTGCTTGCGCCCGACACCCTGGCACGGGCGTGGCAGCGCGGCAGATCACCGCGCGAGGCCCTGGACGACAACGACGGGCACGGCTTTTTCGAAAGCCTCGGCGATGCACTGGTCACCGGACCGACACTGACCAATGTGAATGACTTTCGCGCCATTCTGATCCTGTGAAGGCCATTCTGGCCCGAAATCCCGTACACGCCCACGTCCGTACGACCACGCGAACCAGCCGACCATCGCATCGGAATTGATTTTGTCATTGATAATCAATGTATTGGCAGGTATCGGGTACACTGCTGGCTCTATCGCAGAGGCCGTACCCTTCTGCCGGACTCCTTATAATCAGTGGCAAGACCACGGTACGATCTTCCAGAAACATTCGAGCAAGGACCTCCATGACTGACCGCATATCCTGCCACGGGCTGCAAGTGGCCACCGTACTCCATCGATTCATCGAACACGAAGCCCTGCCCGGCACGGGCATTCAGGCCGATGCCTTCTGGGCCGGCCTCGCAGCCCTGATACGCGATCTGACCCCCGAAAACCGTGCCCTGCTGGCCGAACGCAAGCGCCTGCAGAAGGCGCTCGACACCTGGCATGCCGAGCATCCGGGCCCCGTGGCCGACCCGGCGGCCTACCGCCGATTCCTGCAGGACAGCGGCTATCTGCAGCCGGCACCCGCACATGTGGCCGTACACACGTCAGGGGTGGACACCGAAATCACCCGGCAGGCCGGGCCGCAGCTCGTGGTGCCAGTCACCAACGCGCGCTACGCGCTCAATGCCGCCAATGCCCGCTGGGGCAGCCTGTACGACGCCCTGTATGGTACCGACGCCATCCCCGAAACCGGGGGCGCCGAGCGCAGCGGCGCCTACAATCCAGTGCGTGGCGCGCAGGTGATTGCCTTTGCGCGCAACGTCCTCGACGCCCATTTTCCGCTCCGGCACGGCACCCACGCGCGTGCCACAGGCTACCAGGTGGCCGACGGGCAACTGCTCGTCACACAAGAAGACGGCAGCCAGACGGGGCTGGCCGACAGCGCGGCCTTTCTGGGCCACCGCGGCCCGGCCAATCAGCCCGACGCGGTCATCCTGCAGCACCATGGCCTGCACGTCGAAATCCAGTTCGATGCCACGCACGCCATCGGGCGCACCGACGCGGCCCACATCAAGGACGTGCTGCTCGAGGCCGCCGTCACCACCATCATGGACTGCGAAGACTCGATCACCGCTGTGGATGCCGACGACAAGGTTCAGGCCTATCGCAACTGGCTCGGCCTCATGCAGGGCACGCTCAGCGCGCAACTCGAAAAAGGGGGCAGGACCATCACGCGCACGCTGAGTGCAGACCGCCGCTATACGGCACGCGACGGCAGCGAGGCGAGCCTGCATGGCCGCTCGCTCATGTTCGTGCGCAACGTCGGCCACCTGATGACCACCCCCGCCATCCTCGATGCCGAGGGCCACGAGGTCTTCGAGGGCCTCCTGGATGCCGTCTGCACTTCGATGATCGCCATGCACGATCTCGAATCGCGCCGGAACACCCGCACCGGCTCGATCTATATCGTCAAACCCAAGATGCACGGCCCTGCCGAAGTCGCCTTTGCCGACACGCTCTTTGGCCGGGTCGAACAACTGCTCGGCCTGCCGGCACAGACCGTCAAGATGGGCATCATGGACGAAGAACGCCGCACCAGCGTCAACCTCAAGGCCTGCATTGGCGCCGCCGCCGGGCGCGTGGTGTTCATCAACACCGGCTTTCTGGATCGCACGGGCGATGAAATGCACACTGCCATGCACGCCGGCCCCATGGTCCGCAAGGGCGACATGAAGGCCCAGGAATGGATCCGCGCCTATGAACTGAACAACGTGCAGACCGGCCTCGAATGCGGCCTGCGGGGCCATGCGCAGATCGGCAAGGGGATGTGGGCCATGCCCGATCTCATGCACGCCATGCTCGAGCAGAAGATCGACCACGTCAAGGCCGGCGGCAACACCGCCTGGGTGCCGTCACCCACGGCGGCCACCCTGCATGCCCTGCATTACCATCAGGTGGATGTGGTTCAGGTACAGAAGGCGCTCGAGAGCCGGCACGAAGACTACACCGGCCGCATTCTCACCGTACCCGTGGCGACCCGGCCCGATTGGTCCGAAGCCGAGCGCCAGCAGGAGCTCGACAACAATTGCCAGGGCATCCTGGGTTATGTCGTACGCTGGGTCGACCAGGGCGTGGGCTGCTCCAAAGTGCCCGATATCCATGACGTCGGCCTCATGGAAGACCGCGCCACCCTGCGCATCTCCAGCCAGCACATCGCCAACTGGCTGTTGCATGGCGTGGTCAGCCGCGAACAGGTCGAAGCCACCCTGCGCCGCATGGCGGCCGTGGTCGACCAGCAGAACGCCGGCGACCCGCTCTACGAGCCCATGGACGGCCATTTCGACACATCCTGTGCCTTTCTGGCCGCCAGCGACCTGATCTTCAAGGGCCTGGAGCAGCCCAACGGCTACACCGAACCCCTGCTGCACCACTGGCGCCAGGTAAAGAAGGCGCGGCAGGCCGGCACACCCGCCCAGGCTGGCTAGGGCCGGGCATCGGCGGCCCAGTCGATCGCGAAGCGGCCGTTGGGCCCCGATATGACCCTGCAGGCCGATGGCTGTGCAAAGTGCGTTGGAAACAGGCGTGTATCGCGATCCACGGACGCTTCCAGGATGCGCTGGCGGGTGCGCAGTGCCTGCTGGCTGTCATCATCGAACACCGAACACACCTCGGGGTAGTGGACCTGAATCGGATGGTGCAGGATGTCGCCTGTGAACAGGGCTTCCTGGTCCCCCACTCGCAGCCGCGCACAGGCATGGCCCGGGGTGTGCCCGGGTGATGCCTCCACGCACAGCCCCGGCTCGATTTCATGGCCATCATCGATCAGTTCGACCAGCCCCGCCTCGAGCACGGGCAGAATGCTGTCTTCGAAGGCGCCCTCATTCAGGGCCGTGGGCTGGTAGTCGGGCCGGCGATCATCCCAGCGACTGAACTCGGTGCGTCCGAAGAGATAGCGGGCCTTGGTGAAGGTCGGCACCCAGCGGCCATCCTGCAGCCGGGTATTCCAGCCGATATGATCCGCATGCAGATGGGTGCAGAAGACGACATCGATGTCTTCAGGTCGCAAACCGACCGTGGCCAGACGCTCCAGCCAGGGCGCGTTGCGCATGTGAAAGCTCTCGACCGCCGGCCTGTGCTTGTGATTGCCCACACAGGCATCGATGAGCACGTTGTGTCGCCCGGTCTGCACGACCCAGCTGTGTACGCTGGTGCGCAGGCGATCCAGATCCGGGTAGTAAAAATCGGGTACCAGCCAGGCCCATTGTTCCTGCAACATCCTGCGTTCGATGTTGGGGAACATGCCCTCGGGCACGAACCCGGGGCCCTGATAGTCTTCGATGCGGTGGATGCGCACATTGCCGCAGTGAAACACGTCGGCCCCACCGGCATACACAACGGACAAGGTGTCACTCCCCGATCAGCTGGAAACGGCCATCCTCGACCCGCGTGAGGTAGATGGCACGATCATCCAGCCCCAGATGATCCTGCGGCGTGAAATTGAATACGCCACTGACCCCCTTGTACTCCTGCAGGGCCTCGATCGCCTGACGCAGTGCCTGACGCCTCTCGTCGGATCCGGACGCTGCAGCCGCCTGCGCGTCATCCAGCCCTTCGTAGGCCGCCACGATCATGCGCACGGCATCCCAGCTGTAGCCCGCATACTGATCGGCCTTGTTCTTGCCATACTGCGCGTCGTAGGCCTGCACGAACTCATCGAGCACGGGCAGCAGCGGATTGTCCCCCGGCAGCTGCGTGTAGGTCTGTATGGGCCCGACGGGAACGATGGTACCCGCCACGGCCGACTTGCCCACATCGATGAAGGCCTGGTTGGCAGAGCCACCGGATTGATAGACCTGCCCCTTGAAGCCGACGCGGCTGAGCGCATCCTGCATCAGTGCCGCCGAAGGCGGAATCGCATGCACATACACGGCGTCGGGCCGATGCTGCTTGATGCGCAGCGATTGCGGTACGAAGCTCGTGTCATCGCGCGAAAAGCGCTCGCTGGCCACGATCTCGAGCCCGCTGTTGCCCGCGGCCCGCTGGAATTCTTCCCAGCCGCCATCGCCATAGGAATCATTCAGCCCCAGGAAGGCGGCCCGCTGGTACCCGCGCGCCAGCATGTCCTTGACCACATGTTCCATCATGAGCCGGTCGGTGATCGCCGTCTTGAAGACGTACTGGCGCTCATCGGCCGGTTCGATGATGCTGGTGGCCAGCGCCAGCGAAATCGTCGGCACCTGGGCCTCCTGAACCACCGGCACCACCGCCATCGACGCCGGCGTCGCCGTGCAGCAGACAACGGCATCGACCTGATCGCGCTGGATCAGGTTGCGCACCGCGTTGACGGCCCGGGTCGGATCCGATGCGTCATCCATGACGGTGATTTCGAGCTCGTATGGCCGATCGGCCGCGCTGCTGGCGTACTGCTCCTGGAGCAATTTCACGGCATTGGCCTCTTTGGTCCCCAGGGACGATGCACCGCCTGAAATGGAGATGACTGCACCGATGTGCAGTTTCTTCGGGGTCTGGGCGTGAGCCGCCGGCAGACCGTTTGCGCACAGCAGCGCTGCAGCGAACCAGAGCAGCGATTTGGATGACATCATGATTTTCTCCACGAAACCCTCACCCCTTGAGGGTTGAACGACTTGCCAAGGGTTCAGTATTTTTGTCCAGACTCGGGAACTCTGCTGTATCCCCGGATACAAAACACGTGGCCGCGCAAGGGGCGCCCTCGGCCCGGACACTGGCCTATGTATAATGAATCCGGATATTTCCCGTTCCAACGACCATGGCCAAGCACTCGAATGTCTCCAGCCACCGGCTGGCGGCGGAAACCTGGCTCCCCCAGAGCCCGCAGGCCTCGTATCTCGCATCCCTCCGGCACCTGGCCACCACCATCGAGGTGGCGGCGGGCGACTCGCTGTTCGACCAGGGGCAGATCGACAAGTCATTCTATGTCGTGCTGAGCGGGAAAATCCACGTATCGACCATCAGCGAACACGGCTCGGAAGCCATCCTGAACATCATGGGCCCCGGCAGCGTCATTGGCGAAGCCGCGGCATTCCTGCTCAAACCCAGGTTTTCGCGCACCCGGGCCGTGGTCGATTCAACCCTGCTGCGCTTCGAATCCGACCAGATCCGGCGGTTCATCATCGAAGACCCGGACTTCGCCATGGCGCTGCTGTATCTGCTGAGCATCAAGCAGCGCCAGATGGTCGAGCGCCTGCGCCAGGCGATCTTCGACACGCCCGAGCGCCGCATCCTGGATTTTCTGCGTCAGTTCTATTTCACACACCAGGAAGAAGACACACCCGACAATGCCGTCGCCGTGAATCTCACGCATGAGCAGATCGGCAACCTGACCGGGCTATCACGCGTGACCGTCACACGCATCCTGAACCGCCTCAAGACAGAAGAGATCCTTGCCTTTTCAGGCAAGCGCATTCTCCTGCCCGCCGGTTTTCCCGACGGCCCGGCATTCAGCACCTTGCGCTGAACCCGGCCTTGCGCAAGGCCGCGCAGCACGCGCCACCAGACCAGACAGTCAATTGCCGGATCAGCCCGGCCGTTTCAGGCCGACTATTTCAGGCTGACTATTTCAGGCTGACTGTTTCAGGCTGCCCGCTGCCCGCTCGGGCCGGGCGGCCCGGTGCCTGCATCAGGGGTGCTCGAGCCCCCAGCGGGGGATCGGGTGGCTGCCCATGGACACGCAGACGTTCTTGACTTCACAGAAGGTCTCCAGGCTGGCATCGCCCCCTTCGCGGCCCACGCCCGAGTCCTTGATGCCGCCGAACGGCTGGCGCAGGTCGCGCACATTCTGGCTGTTGACGAACACCATGCCCGCCTGGATACCAGCAGCGAGCCGGTGGGCCTTGCCCAGATCCTGGGTCCAGACATACGACGCCAGGCCGTAGCGGCTGTCGTTGGCCAGCGCCAGACCATCGTCTTCATCATCGAACGGAATCAGGCAGACCACGGGGCCGAAGATTTCTTCCTGGGCAACGCGCATTCGATTGTCCACGCCCGTGAGCACGGTCGGCTGGATGAAATGGCCGCCCGCCACCCGCGCCGGCAGATTGGCCGGTGTTGAACCGCCCGCCGCCACCTGCGCGCCCTCGCGCTGGCCCAGTTCGATGTAGCCCATGACCTTTTCCCAGTGCTGGCGCGTGATCATGGCACCCACGTTGGTATCGTACTCGCGCGGATCGCCGACCACCAGCCGCCCGGCCCGTTGCGCGAACTCGCGCGCGAAGCTGTCGTAGATGGAGCGCTGGATGAAGATCCTCGAACCTGCCGTGCAACGCTCGCCATTGATGGAAAATATGGTGAACAGGGCGGCATCGAGGGCCCGCTCGAGATCGGCATCGGCAAAGATGAGCACCGGCGACTTGCCGCCCAGTTCCATCGACAGGCGCTTGATGCCCGCCTGCGTGCTGATGCGCTGCCCTGTGGCGGTACCCCCCGTAAAGGAGATGGTGCGCACGTCGGGGTGCCTGACCAGCGCCTCGCCGGCCTCCGTGCCGTAGCCATGCACGATGTTCAGTACCCCGGGCGGCACGCCCGCCTCGAGGGCGATCTGCCCGAGGCGGTCGGCCGTCATGGGCGACAGTTCGGACATCTTGAGCACCGCCGTATTGCCCAGGGACAGGCAAGGGGCGACTTTCCAGGTGGCCGTCATCAGCGGCACGTTCCATGGCGAAATCAGACCGCACACCCCCACCGGCTGCAACAGGGTGTAGTTGAGCATGGTCCGGTCCACCGGGTAGGTATGGCCATTGACCCGCGTGGCCACCTCGGAGAAAAAACGGAAGTTCTGGCTGGCCCGTGGAATCAGCTGATGCCTGGTCTGCGTGATGGGCAGGCCGGTATCCTCGGTTTCCAGTTCGGCCAGCTCGGGCACGTATTGATCCAGCAGGTCGCCCAGGCGGCGCATGATGCGGGCCCGTTCCGCAGCCGGCGTATTGGCCCAGCGCGGAAAGGCGTCCCTGGCCGCCGCAACGGCCGCCTGGATCTCCTGCTCGCCCCCGCGTGCGATCTCGCCGATCACCTCGCCCGTGGCCGGACTGCGATTTTCGATGACCGCGGCGCTTTCCACGGCCTTGCCGTTGATCAAGTGTGGGATCATGTCGATGCCCCCTTCCTGCGGTAGGCAATGACCTCGATTTCGACCTTCAACCCGGGCCGGGCCAGATGGGCCACCCCCACCGTCGAGCGCGCCGGGGGGTTGTCCGGGAAGACATCGCGAAACACGGCATTCATGGCCTGGAAATCGGCCGACATGTCGGTCATGAACACCGTGGCCTTGACCACGTCCTGCATGTCGGCACCCGCCGCCGCCAGCACCGCACGGATGTTGTCGAATGTCATGCGTGTCTGCTCGGTGATGTCGTCCGAGAACTCGCGGGTCACCGGATGCGCGCCCGTATGCCCGGAAACAAACAGGAAATCGTCGACGAGTATCGCCGGCGAATAGGGGCGGTGCGGCAGCAGCCCTGTTTCTGGCACGATGACCCTGCGATCCATGTCAGGTCCTCCTGGGGGTGATGGGTTGATCAGTCGACGTAGGCCGGAATGGCGCGTTGCGTGGGTGCCACCTTGGGCACGGCCTGCCCATCGAGCGTATAGACGGTCATGGATTCCTCATACCAGCGACGCGGCGGTGGGGCACCCCACAGGCTCTGCCTGCGGGGATCGTCCAGATCCCAGGCAATGGGCTCGCGCTCGCGGTCAACCGTGAGGTAATCGCCGGTATACAGCTCGAAGCGGTTGCCATCAGGGTCGCGCAGGTACACGAACAGCGCATTCGAGATCCCGTGACGCGCCGGCCCACGCTCGATGCTGTCGGCATAGCCCGCGGCCGCCAGCGCATCGCAGGCCCGGATGACACCCATGGGCTCCAGCAGGGAAAACCCCGCATGGTGCACGCTTGGCCCGGAGCCGGTCATCACCGCGATGTCATGGATCGTGGGCTTGCGAAACAGCCACGAGCCATAGACCGAATCCGAGGGCGCGGCGGCGCGCGTGTATTCGGAACAGTAGAAGCCCAGTTCGCGCGTGTACCATTCGTAGCCGACCTGGGCATCGGGTATCAGTATGTTCAGGTGATCCAGGCGAGTGGGGCAGCCATGGCGATGCAGATGATAGCTCTGCAGCAGCCAGGGCACGGATTCCATCTCGGCAAAATACTCGACCTGGAACCCGAGCGGATCCTGCACGCGCAGCGCCCGCCCCTGACCAAGTTCTTCACCCGGCTCCAGCCAGCGCATCGGACAACCCAGGCCCTTGAACTTGTGCGCCAGACGTTCCAGATCCTCTTCGCTCGCCACCTTGAAGCTGAAATGCCCGATGCCCGCAGTGGGCGAGCGCGTCAGCACGACGCTGTGGTGATCGCGATCTTCGATACCCCGAAGGTAGATGTGGTTCTCGTCGCGCGCGGTCTCGAACAGGCCGATGGCATCGACATAAAATGCCCGCGCCCGATCCAGGTCCTGGACGAAGTATTCAATATGCCCCAGCCGCAGGATATTGAAATCGGTCTTTCCTACACGATATTCCATTGGGAGTCTCCTTGGCCACCAAAGTGGTGCTGATGAGTGATTTATTGTGCACGCTCCCGTGCGTTGGGTCTGTATCGACCGATACAGAACAGGAAAGCCGGCATCACGCGGTTTCTGCACCCAGATAACTGCGCAACACATCGGGATCCCGGGCCAGGCTGTCGCCAGGGCCCGATTTGATGATGCTGCCCAATTCGATCAGATAGCCCAGGTCGGCATCGCGCAGCGCAACCTTGGCATTCTGCTCGACCAGCACGATGGTCAGCCCGTCGCGCTGGCGCAGTTCGACGATCACTTTCATGATCTGGTGCACGATCAATGGCGCCAGACCTATCGATGGTTCGTCGAGCAGCAGGATCCGGGGGCGGGCAATCAGCGCCCGCCCGATCGCCACCATCTGCTGCTCGCCCCCCGACAAGGTGCCCGCCAGTTGCCTGCGCCGCTCGCGCAGCACGGGGAACAGGTCGTAGATGCGATCGAGCTCTTGTTTGAAATGCGTCGTCCGGCGTTTCGAATAGGCGCCCAGGCTGAGGTTGTCCTCGACCTTCATCGAGCCGAACAGCGAGCGGGTCTCGGGCACCAGACAGATGCCGCGGCGCACGCGCTCTTCCACGGACATCATGTCGAGACTGACGCCATCCATCTCGATCGTCCCGCTGCGCGCCGGCAAGGCGCCCATCAGGGCCTTCAGCAACGTGGTCTTGCCAGCCCCGTTGGCGCCGATCAGGGTGACCAGCTGTCCCGAAGGGACATCGAAACTGATGCCGTCGACGGCATTGACCTGCCCATAGGACACCACCAGATTCTTCACACTCAGCGAGCTCATGCGTCATTCCCCCAGGTAGGCTGCGATCACCAAAGGATTCTGCTGCACGTCCCGCCGCGTACCCTCGGCCAGCAATTGGCCGTAGTTGAGTACGAACAGATAATCCACGCAGCGCATGACCAGATCCATGTCATGCTCGACCAGCAGCACGGCCATGCCCTGCTCGTCGCGCAGGCGCTGCATCAGCCCGATCAGGGTCTCTTTCTCGGGCCCGCGCAGGCCTGCCGCGGGCTCATCGAGCAACAGTATCCGCGGGCCCGACATCAGCGCGCGGGCCACCTCGACCAGACGCTGGCTGCCCAACGGCAGGCTGCCGACAGGGCGCAAGGCCTGGTCATCGAGGCCCACCTGGGTCAATGCCGCGTGGGCCGCGCTGCGCAGGCGCGCTTCCTCCTGGCGATCGAGGCCAAACGCTGCGGCGAACAACCCGGCCCGGCCGGTGACGTGACCACCCAGCATCACGTTGTCGAGCACATCCAGTTCGCGCACCAGTTGCACGTGCTGGAATGTCCTGGCCACCCCCTGGCGGATCACCCTGTGAGCCTGCGCCGGCATCGTGGCGCCATCGAGTACCACCTGCCCGTCGCTGGGCGGAAATACCGACGTGAGTACATTGAACAGCGTGGACTTGCCGGCACCATTGGGCCCGATCAGGCCGGTGATGCGACCGGCCGGCACTTCGATGGACACGTCCCGAAGTGCCTGCAGACCGCCAAAACGCTTGCCGACGGCCTGCGTGGCCAGCAAGGTGTCGCCCTCAGCCCGTTGCGCGGCGGGCAGGGCCGCAGTGGAATCCGACCCGGACGCCTTGCCACGACGGCTGAGATAACGCGGATTCATCCAGGTCAACAGGCCCTGCGGCCAGCGCAGCAGCGCCACGATCAGGATGAAACCGAACAGAATGGTCTCCATCTGCCCGGGGATGCCCAGCAGATTCGCAAAGACATACTGGGCACCCAGTTCGATCAGGGTAAAGGCAATCACGCCCAGAACCGCGCCCAGAGGATGGGCATAGCCCCCCAGCACCACCATGATGAGCAGATTGAACGACTCGAAGATGCCGAACGAGCTCGGGCTGACGAAGCGCATGTAGAAGACATACAGGCCCCCGGACAGGGCGGCGAGCCCCGCCGAGAGCACGAAGATGCGGATCTTGACGCGGGCGACATCGACCCCGACGGCCGCGGCCATCATGGGCGCCGACTTGATGGCCCGGGCGCCGCGCCCGATACGCCCCTGATAGATGCGGCAAAAGGCCAGATACGTCAGCCCGACCAGGAGCCACGTCAATGCCGACATGCCGCGCACGCCTTGCTCGACGCCGAAGATCTTCAGCGCCGGAATGCCGGACAGCCCGGATGCGCCCCCCGTGACATCGATGGCCGCCACGAAGCAGACATAGATGGCGATGCCCCAGGCCAGCGTGGCAAGGGGCAGGTAGTGGCCGCGCAAATGCAGCGTCAGGCGCCCGATGACATAGGCCAGCACCAGATTCGCCAGCAGGGTGACGAAGATGGCGAGCACCGGATCGACGCCGTAGTCACGCGCCAGAATGGCCGAACCATAGGCCCCCAGGCCCACGAAGGCCACGTGCCCCAGCGACAGCTGGCCGGCCGCCAGCAGAAAGCCCAGCCCGATGCACACCAGGATGTTGGTGCCCGCGATGGTCAGCACCCCCACGTGATAGGTGGACAGCGTTGCGATCAGCAGCCCCACGACGACCGCAGTGACCAGAAAACCAGTTCGGTGTGTATCCATGTCCAGATGAGTCCAGTACCGCATGTGTCCCCGCTAGTCCAGGTTGTCCAGATCGGCACCCGCACGGGCATTGCGCCAGATCATGATGGGAATCACCAGGGCAAAGACCACGGCGTCCCGGTAGGAACTGCTCAGGAACGAGGCAAAGGATTCGAAAATGCCCACCAGAAAGACCCCCAGCACGGCCAGCGGGTAATCCACCAGACCGCCGGTGGCCGCGCCCACGAAGCCCTTGAGGCCCACCACGAAGCCCATTTCGTAGTGGGCCGTCACCAGGGGGGCCAGCAGCATGCCGCTGGCGGCCGAGAGCGCCGCGGCCAGAAAGAAGCTCAGGCGCCCCGCCATGATCACCGGAATGCCGCAATATTGCGCGCCACTGCGGTTGATGGACGCCGCGCGCAGCGCCTTGCCCGTCAGCGTGTAGTTGAAGAACAGGAACAGCGCGATCGCCGCCAGCAACGAGAAACCCATGATGAACAGGGACTGGGCTGCGACATCCACCCCGCCCACGTCGAACCATTGGTCGCTGATGGCCTCGACCGGTATGGGATCGGCGCCCCAGAGCAAGAGTGCCAGCGGATGCATGATCAGCGAGACCCCGATACTGATGATGACCAGCACGATGATGGGATTGTCAGGCTTGGGCTCCACCGTCAACCTGTAGATGATGGGCCCCAGCGCCGCCACCAGCGCGAGCGTGGCCACCATTTGCAGGACCAGCCAGCCAGTGGCCAGGGCCAGCCAGGTCAGTACCGCCAGCACCACGGCCGCCAGGACGTAGATGGTCGCCAGGCGCCAGGGATTGTGATGCTGGCGCCGCGCGCGCACCACATCGAGCACCAGGCACACCGCCCCGGTGATGGCGACGACGTAGATCACGGGGGCAAGCCGCCCCTCCATGAAGGTGGCGAAGGTCAGCGCGCCAAAGGCCACGAATTCCCCCTGGGCGATGTTCACCACCCGCGTGGTGGTGTAGACCAGCACCAGGCTCAGCCCCACCAAGGTATAGACGGCCCCATTGGTGAGGCCGTCGACCAGCAGGAACAGGCTTGTCAAAGCATCCATCAATCGGCCAGAAGCTTGAATTGCCCGTCTTCGACTTCCACCAGCAGCGTGCTGCGTTCATCGATACCCAGGTGGTTGTCAGGCGAGAAGGTGTAGATCCCGTTGACGCCCTTGAGATCCTTGACGTTCTCGAGCGCGTCGCGCACCGCCACGCGCGCGGCCGGCAGATCATTCGCATCGACACCCGCCTGGGTCGCCAGCTTCAGGGCCTCGATGGCCACCAGCATAGTGTCGTTGGCCTGGGCCGAGAACATGTCGACCTTGCCCGGCCCGTACTTCGCGTCGTAGCTCGTGACGAACGCCTCGATCACCGGCCGCAATGGGTAGTCTGCAGGCAGTTGCTCGCGCACGGTGAAGGGGGTGGCCCCGACGATGGCGCCTTCGACGGCCTTCTTGCCCACGGCAATGAAGGACGGTGTAGGTGTACCGGCCCCATGGAAGATCGGGCCCTGGTACCCCACCCTGCGCAGCGCGGCCGTGGCCAGCGCCGAAGAGGGCGGAATGGCGTGGAAATAGACGGCATCGGGCTTCTCCCTGGAGACCTTCAGCGCCTGGGGCGTGAAGTTGGTATCGCCGCGCGCAAAGCGCTCGTCGGCCACGATGTTCAGGCCCTTGTCGGCCGCGATATTCTTGAATTCGACCCAGCCCCCCTCGCCGTAGGAGTCATCCAGCCCCATGAAGGCCACGTTCTTGTAGCCCTTGTCGAGCATGTAGTCTATCGTGTAGGCGATCATCAGACGGTCGGTCAGCGGTGCCTTGAACGTGAACGGGTGCTCGGCCGCCGGGTCGATGACCGAAGCCGCAGAAGCAAGCGACAGATTGGGGGTGCGGGCTTCGTCGACCACCGGGTTGACGGCCAGCGAAGCCGGTGTGGTGGTGCAGCAGATGACCAGGTGCGCGCCGTCTTCCTGAATCAGCTTGCGCACGGTATTCACCGACTTGGCCGGATCGGAGCCGTCGTCGTAGTTGATGAAGCGCACCTTGAAGGGCAGCGTGTCATCCTTGGCGTAGCGATCCTCGAGCAGGTCGAACGTCGAGACGGCACCGGCCGCGATGGCGGATGCGCCGCCCGTGACGGAATTCACGACCCCGACGACAAACTCCGGGCGCTGCTCTGCCGCCTGGGCAGACTGCGCCAGGCACAATGCGGCCAATGAGGCTGCACAAAAAGACAATCCGAACTTGTTCATGGCTTCTCCGAGTAAGGTCATGCGAGCCCAGGCACGACGGTCATGCGAGCCCGGGCGCGACGAATTGCCGCTGTTTTGCATGATGACATTGGACACCGCGACGCCAGTCTAGCAACGCCCGGCCATTGGGGATGTATCGGCCGATACAAAGCCGGACCCGCATGAATGGGTATTTTCCCGCACTCGGGCTGGGGGCCGCCGATGCATTTGACCGATGCGCCGCGACAGTGCAAAGATACCGCGAGATTTCATACACCCGTCGCAACCAGAGGCTTGCCGTGAACCCATTTGCCCTTCCCTTGAACGACACCTATCTGTGGCGCTGCGACCAGCCCGCCCCCGTTGACGTCCCTCTTGAAACCGCACGGGGCTGGCTCGCGGCAGGGGTGGCTGTGCATGCGCCGGTGCGAGGCTCGGTGTACGGTACGCTGCTCAATGACCGCCGCGCCCTGCAGGCGCTGGGCGATGCCGTACACCAGCCGCCCTACAAGGCGCCTCCGCAGGCCCCGGTGCTGTACATCAAGCCGCGCAACACGCTGTGCGCCCATGGCACCCGGGTCGTCGTGCCTGCGGGGGTCGAAGGCCTGCTCGCGGGTGCCGCCCTGGGCGCGGTGATCGGCACGACGGCCTGCCGGGTGCGCGAACAGGACGCCCTGGCCTGTGTGGCAGGCTATGTCATCGTCAACGACCTGACCGTGCCGCACGACAGTTTCTACCGCCCGGCCCTGCCCTTCCGTGTCCGCGACCACAGCTGTCCCATGGGGCCCTGGATCCGTGCGGCCCGCCTGCTGCCCGACCCCGATGACGTCACGCTGTCGGTGTATGTCGACGGCATCCGGCAGCAACAGGCCAGCACCGCCGGCTTCATACGCCCTCTGGGCCGACTGCTGCAGGACATCACGGCCTTCATGACGCTGGTTCCGGGCGACGTGCTGCTCACTGGCGTGCCTGCAGAAGCCCCCCTGGTCAGGGCCGGCCAGTCCGTGGCCATCGAAATCGCCGGCCTGGGCCGGCTGGAAAACCACCTGATCCCGGAATCGCCCTCATTCACTGGAAACAAGCCATGAAACACGCACGCGTCGCCTACGCTGGCGCAATCCATCATGCGACCCCCCACCCTCGTGGCCTGCAGCTTGCCGACGGCCGCGTGCTGGCCGAAGAGGCCGTCGTCTGGCTGCCGCCCATCGAGGTCGGCACGGTTTTTGCACTGGGCCTGAATTACGCCGATCACGCAAAAGAGCTGTCCTTCGACAAGCAGGCCGAGCCCCTGGCCTTCATCAAGAGCCCCCAGGCCATCATGGGCCATCGCGGGCAGACCCGCAGGCCCGCCGACGCCACATTCATGCACTACGAGTGCGAACTGGCCGTGGTGATCGGCCGAACGGCCCGCAACGTGCCCCGCGAAGAGGCGCTGTCGGTGGTGGCCGGCTATACCGTGGCCAATGACTACGCCATACGCGACTACCTCGAGAACTGGTACCGACCCAATCTGCGCGTCAAGAACCGCGACACCTGTACGCTGCTGGGCCCGTGGCTGGTGGATGCTGCCGACATCCCGGACCCCGGCAGGCTGCAACTGCGCACCGAAGTCAACGGTTCGACGACCCAGGAAGGCACCACGGCCGACATGGTGTTCGACATCCCCGAAATCATCGCCTACCTGAGCGGCTTCATGACCCTCGCGGCGGGTGACGTCATCCTCACGGGGACCCCGAAGGGCGTGGTCGACGTCCAGGTCGGCGATGTGGTGACCACCGAAATCGAGCACATCGGCCGGCTGGTGAGCCATATCGTGGGTGACGAGGTCTTCGGCATTCCGGCCGCACCCACCGCAAAAGCCTGACGAGCCCGTCCCGACAGGTCCATCACATCAATTTCATCCAGGAAAGACCATGCCTCACCTCACGCTTGAATACAGCGCCAACCTGCGCCCCCTGACCGACATCCCGAGCCTGCTGCGCAAGCTCTCGCAGGTGCTCGTCGACGAACGCGCCGATGGCCAGCCCGTCTATCCGGTGGCGGGCATCCGCGTGCGCGCCGAACCCCGTGAAGCGTATTGCATTGCCAACGACCGCGTGGCAGATGCCGCCTATGTCCACGCCACCCTGCGCATCGGCAACAAACGCCCGGCCCAGGTGCTGCAGGCCACCGGAGACCACCTGTTCGAGGTGCTCAAGCAGCATTTTGCCGATCTGTACGAGCGCCAGGGTCTGGCCCTTTCGCTGGTGGTCGAGGAATTCCCGCCGCCGGGCGCCTGGAAGCACAACAATCTGCACCAACGCCTGAAGGACTGACCATGCTCGCCGACCATCTGATTCATCAGCTTGCCCAGGAACTCTACGACGCGCGCAAGACCCGCACGCCGGTGCGCCATTTTTCGGCCCGCCATCCCGACATGACCATAGAAGACGGCTACCGCATCCAGCAGGCCTGGGTGCAGCGCGAACTGCAGGACGGTCGCCGCATCCGGGGGCGCAAGATCGGCCTGACTTCGCGTGCCATGCAGCAGGCCTCGCAGATCAGCGAACCCGATTACGCGCCGCTCATGGACGACATGTTCTTCGAGGGCAACGGCGATATTCCCTTTGCGCGCTTCATTGCACCGCGCGTCGAGGTCGAGCTGGCCTTCATCCTCGCACGCGATCTCAAAGGCCCGGGTGTCGATCTGTTCGACGTACTGCGGGCCACCGAATACATCGTCCCGGCGCTCGAGATCATCGACGCCCGCATCGAGCAATACGACCGCGAAAGCGGGGCACCGCGCAAGGTCTACGATACGATTTCCGACTTTGCCGCCAACGCCGGGATCGTCATCGGCGGCACACCGGCGCGCCCGGACGCACTGGACATCCCCAGGGTGGGTGCCATCCTGCTGCGCAACGGCATCATCGAGGAGACCGGGCTGGCTGCCGGCGTGCTGGGGCACCCGGCCACCGGGGTCGCCTGGCTGGCCAACAAGATCGCACCATTCGACGAACACCTCCAGGCGGGCGATGTCGTGCTGTCGGGATCCTTCACGCGTCCGATCACCGGTCAGGTGGGCGATACGCTGCACGCAGACTACGGCCCGCTGGGGCATATTGCCTTCCGCTTTGCCTGACGGGCGAGCAGACTTTGAACCACCGGATTCCAACCCCATTTTCGTCAACGGCTGCCTTTCATGAAACCCAACGCCTTCAAACAGGCCCTGCGCTCGAACCAGGCCCAGATCGGCCTGTGGGCCGGCACGGCCGATCCCTACGTGACCGAGATCCTGGCCGGCACCGGCTTCGACTGGCTGGTCATCGATGCGGAACATGCCCCCAACGACCTGCGCACCATTCTCGGGCAATTGCAGGCCATGGCGCCCTATCCCACAGCACCCGTGGTGCGCACCCCGTCAGCGGATCCCGCCGGCCTCAAGCAACTGCTGGACATCGGCGCGCAGAACCTGCTGATTCCAATGGTGGACACGGCCGAACAGGCCCGGGCGCTGGCGGCCGCCACGCGCTACCCGCCGCAGGGTACGCGCGGCGTCGGCACGGCACTGGCCCGGGCGGCCCGCTGGAAACTGATCCCCGACTATCTGCAGCGGGCCAATGACGAAATCTGCCTCATGGTGCAGGTCGAATCGGTACGCGCGCTGGAAAACCTCGAGGCCATCACGGCAGTGGATGGTGTCGATGGCGTGTTCTTTGGCCCGACGGACCTGGGTGCCTCGATGGGCCATATCCACGACCCTGGCAACCCGGCCATCCGCCAGGCCGTCGAAGACGGCATGCGCACGGTACTTTCGATGGGCAAGGCCGCTGGTGTGCTGACCACCAGCCAGGCCTTTGCGCAAAGCTGCCTGGCGCTGGGTGCCCAGTTCGTCGCCGTGGGCCTGGACACCCTGCTGATCATCGACGCCGCCAAGGCGCTGCTGGAAAAATACCGCCCAGCGAAGCCCTGATCACGGGCAGGCCATGTGGCCAAAGCCTGCCGCCTGCTGCGGCAGCTGAATCACCCGAGCCCGCCGCAGGCGCAGACGGGCCAGCGCGCATGCCCGCTGGCCGGCCGTGGCCGGCCGCTGCCGGCGCTTGCAGCTACGCCGTGCACACCTGACCGATCAGGCCATCGAGCCACTTCAGCAGGGTCTCGATTTCATCGGCAGTGACATTCAGGGCCGGCATGAAGCGCAGCAGATTGTTGCGCGGGCTGTTCAGCAGCAGACCTTCGGGGCTGCGTTCACGCGCCGCCTCAACAAGGGCCGGCCCGTGGTCGCCGTCCAGTTCGAGCACCCGCAGCAGGCCCAGGCCGCGTTCACCCGGCAGGCCCCATTTTTCACACAGGGACAGCAGCCCGGTGGACAGCAGCTGCGCCCGGGCATTGACGTCATCCAGAAACCCCGGGGCCGTCAGCGCATCGAACACCGCCACGCCAACGGCCGTCATCAACGGGTTGCCATTGTAGGTGCCCCCCTGGTCGCCCGGGTCGAAGCAGCTGACCGCCTCGCGCGCGCACAGAGCGGCCAGCGGCACGCCGCCACCGATCCCCTTGCCCAGGGTCATGATGTCGGGCTCGACATCGGCATGCTGGTAGGCAAACAGCCGACCGGTCCGGCCCATCCCGGTCTGCACCTCATCGACGATGAGCAGCAGGCCATGCTCGCGGGTCAGCGACCGCAGGGCCTGCATGAACGCCGGCGTGGCCGGTATGACCCCCCCTTCGCCCTGCACCGGCTCGAGCATCACGGCCACGGTCTGCTCGTCGATCAGGGCACGTACGGACGCCAGGTCATTGAGCCGGGCCTTGGGAAAACCCTCGACCTGTGGTGGAAATTTTCGATCCCAGCCTTCTTTGCCGGATGCCGACATGGTCGCCAGGGTGCGCCCATGAAAGGCATGCTCGAAGGTGATGATCCGATAGGCGCCATCGCGGTGCTTCTGCCCCCATTTGCGGGCCAGCTTGATCGCCCCTTCGTTGGCCTCGGCACCGCTGTTGGCAAAGAATATCCGGTCGAAACACGAGGCCTGCACCAGCCGCAGGGCCAGATCGATGGCCGGCTGGTTGTAGAACGCTGCAGACGGGTTGATCAGCAGGCGCGCCTGGCGCTCGAGCGCCGCGACGATCTCGGGGGCCTGGTGCCCCAGGCTGTTCACCGCCCAGCCCTGTACGAAATCGAGATAGCGCTTGCCCGCGTGGTCCTCGAGCCAGGAACCCTGCCCGCGCACGAATATCAGTTCGGGGCGGGCAATGATTTCCATCAGGGCGTCGAACCCTTTGCGATGCATGGACATGGTAGTGACCTCATTCAAAGTTTTTTCAGGAATCCCGGCTGCAGCCAGCGCCAGCCAAACAGGTTGACGGCGAGCCCCACGAGAATCACGAGGCCGCCCAGCCATTGCAGCAGAACCAGGTGCTCCCCCAGAAACACGCTTGCGCACAACAGCCCGACGATGGGGATCAGCAGGCTGAGCGGCGCCACACGCGCCATCGGGTGGCGTGCGAGCAGCTGCCCCCACAGCACATAACCCACCAAAGTCGCCAGAATCGAAAGATAGGCGATCACCAGCACGCCCTGCAGGCTGACGTGGGCAAGGCTGTACATGATGTTTTCCCTGCCTTCGAACAGCAACGACAGCAGGCCGAACGGCAACGGTGCCACCAAGGATCCCCACACCACCAGCGACAGCATGCGCACCTGGCCCGCGCACTTGAGTGCCACATTGCCCACGGCCCAGCTGAACGCCCCCATGAGGGTCAGCAGCAACCCGACCAGCGGCACTGGCGCAGCCCCCTCACTCCAGGGATACAGCATGAGCAGGCCCACCACCGCCAGCAGCATGCCCCAGAGGTGCTGGGCCTGCAGGGTTTCGCGCAGCACGATGGCCGCAATGCCCACGGTCATGAAGGCCTGCAACTGCATCACGATCGATGCAAGCCCCGCGGGCATGCCCAGCCATAGGCCCAGGAAGAGCAGCATGAACTGGCCCACGCAGATGGTGGCACCGTACAGCAGCACATGGCGCCAGTGTATGGCCGGGGGCGGCACGAACAGAATCGCCGGAAACGCCACGAACACGAACCGCAAGCCGCCCAGCAGCAGTGGAGGAAATTCTTCCAGCCCCAGCTTCATGACCACGAAATTGGCGCCCCAGACCACGATCAGGATCAGGGCCGCCAATATATCTCTGGGGGGCATCCGGGCTCCCGATGGTTGCAAGCGGCAAAACCTGCATCATACGCTTCCGGGATCCAGGCACGGGCTGCAGCGTCGGCAGCCGCGGCGTGGCATGTTCAGATTTCACCCACCAGTTCGGTCCCGGCCCGCGGGCTGCGGCGATACGAGTAATGCATGAAGACCAATGACACACAGACCGTACCATAGAGCAGCATGAAGGCACTGGAATAGACCCCGGTGAGATCGAGCAGAATACCGAACAGGATGGGCAGCACAAAGCCGCCCAGGCCGCCGGCCAGCCCCACCACCCCGGAAACGGCACCGATGTTTTCGACATAGTCATCGCTGATGAACTTGAAGACCGATGCCTTGCCGATCGCCATGGCCACCCCGACGATGAACAGCAAGGCCGTGAACAGGCCGGCATTCAGGCCGATGTTCAGCGACAGGGGGCCGTGCAGGGTCTGGACCGTCATGCGGGTCTGGGGATATGACAGGATGAAGAAGCACACCCAGCACACCCACATCACCCACCAGGTGACAGGGTACGCCCCGTAGCGGTCGGAAAACCAGCCGCCCAGTGCCCGCAGCACCCCGCCAGGCAACGAGAACACCATGGCCAGGAACGCCGCGAGAGTCAGGTCGAAGCCATATTCGGCCACGTAGTATTTGGTGATCCACAGGGCCAGGGCGACATAGCCGCCAAACACCACCGAGTAGTACTGGCAATAGCGCCACACGCGCGGATCCTTGAGCACCTGGAGCTGTTCCAGCATGCTGACCCTACCCGCCGAGCGATGCCCCGGGTCGGAGTGGCTGAAGAGCCAGAACAGCACCGCCGTGCCCAGCATCAGGCCGGCGTATACCTTGGGCAGCATGGTCCAGCCAAATGCCGCGATGATCAGCGGGGCCACGAACAGGTTCAGCGCGGAGCCCGAATTGCCGGCACCGAAGACCCCCATGGCAAAGCCGCGCCGTTCGGGGGCGAACCAGCGCGCCACGTAGGGTGTGCCGACAGAAAACGTGCCGCCGGCCAGGCCCACGAACAGGGCCAGCACCAGGAACTGCATGTAGCTGTCGGCGTGCGCCATCAGGTACAGCGGCGGCACGCAGACCAGCAGCACCAGGAAGAATACGATGCGCCCGCCAAAGCGATCCGTGAGCATGCCCAACGGCACGCGCACCAGCGAGCCCGTCAGGACCGGCGTGGCAATCAGCAGGCCGAACTGCGTCTCGTTCAGATCGAGATCTGTCTTCAGCGGCACACCCAGCACCGAGAACATCGTCCAGATGGCGAAGCAGATGGTGAAGGCGAATGTACTGGAAAACAGCACGGACAGGGCCTTGCGCGAAGCAGGCACGGCAGGTGCGGCAGCATTGGATGGCATGGTGGCCTCATGGGTCAGGATATGTGCGGACCCATGATAACCACATTGATCACATCGTTATTTGACCTGCATCAGACAGCCTGCATCAGGCATGCCCGCAGGAAATTCGCGCGCCAGGCTACTGTACGGTGAGTGTGACGCGGATGTTGTTCTGGGTGGCGTTGGAATAGGGGCACACGACGTTGGCCTTCTGCACCAGACTTTCCAGCACGGCCTTGTCCACCCCTGCTGCGGCGATCGTCAGTTCGACGGCCAGGCCAAACCCGGTTGCATTCGGGCCGATGCCCACGGCGGCGCTGACCGTGGCATCATCGGGCAGGGTCACCTTGTCCTGGCCAGCCACCAGCTTCAGCGCCCCCAGGAAGCAGGCCGAATAACCACAGGCAAACAGCTGCTCGGGGTTGGTGCCCGACCCCCCGCCGCCACCGATCTCGGTCGGCGTGGACAGGGTGACCGACAGGCGCCCGTCGTCGGTCTTCGCGCTGCCCTCGCGCCCGCCGGTGGCGGTCGCATGGGCGGTATACAGTACTTTCTCTGGTGACATCATGGCACTCCTGTAAAACAGATTCATGAGAACGATACTCATTCTACGCTTCAGGAGACTACGCGCCTGTCATCCCCCACTTGCTGCAGTGGGCATTCCAGGGCCACGCGTTCATGGATCCGGCACATGAATGACCAGGCACCCGTGCCATAATGCAACGAAAATGGAGGAGGACCCGATCATGGCCGAGCCCGTACTCACTGACGCCGAAAAAATCCTCAAGGCAGAATCCGGTGGGCGTGAACCCGACAAAACCTGGCAGCGCTGGCTGATCGTACTCATCGCCGTGGCCTGGTCCCTGTTTCAGGTCTATGCCAGCGACACGGGCTCGCTCGATCCCCAGAAAGTCGGCTCCATCCACCTGGCCTTCGGTTTCGCACTGGCTTTTCTGGCGTATCCCGGCAAGTCCGGGCCGATGAACCGCATCCCGTGGCTGGATTGGTTGCTGGCCATCGGCGGCATCGTCACCTCACTCTATATTTTTGTCGATTATTACAACCTGATCGCCGTCCAGGGCGGGGTGCCCATCGAGCGCGATGTCTGGATGGGCACGGCACTGCTCATCATTCTGTGCATCGCGGCCGCCCGCATCGTCGGCTACGCACTGCCCATCATCGCCGGGCTCATCATCCTGTACGGGGCCATGGGTCCGGCCGGCATCATCCCGGTCACGCCACCCGACGTGCTGTATCTGCACAACGGCTACAGCTGGAACGAAATCATCCAGCAGCTGTACATCACGGCCGAAGGCATCTGGGGCACCCCCATCCAGGTGTCGGCCACCTTCGTGTTCCTGTTCGTGCTCTTCGGGGCCCTGCTCGACAAGGCGGGCGCAGGGCAGTATTTTGTCGACCTGGCCTACAGCGCGCTGGGTACGTACCGAGGCGGGCCGGCCAAGGCCGCAGTGGTCGCGAGCCTGCTCACCGGGGTGATCTCGGGCTCGTCCACGGCCAATGTGGTCACCACGGGCACCTTCACCATCCCGCTCATGAAGCGCGTCGGCTACCCGGCCGTCAAGGCGGGGGCCACCGAATGCGCCGCGTCGGTCAATGGCCAGCTCATGCCGCCGGTCATGGGCGCGGCCGCCTTCATCATGGCCTCATTCCTGAATATCCCCTACTCGCAGCTCATCATCTACGCCTTCGTGCCGGCCATCCTGGCCTACGTGGGCCTGCTGTACGTGGTGCACCTGGAAGCCGTCAAGCTCGACCTGCACGGTCTGCCACGCGCCGAACTGCCGCCGTTCTGGCCCACGTTCTTCAAGGGCATCCATTACCTGATCCCGGTCATCTGGCTGCTCTATGAACTGATGTGGGTGCAACTGACACCCGAACGCAGCGCCCTGCATGCCACCTTCGTGCTCATGGTGCTGATGCTCGTGCAGGAAACCTGGCGTGCCTGGCGCAAGGGCACCGGCGTGGTGGCGGGTCTGTGGAAAGCCTGCAAGGACATCTTCAGGGGCTTCGAGGCCGGCGCGCGCAACATGACCACCATTGCCATCGCCACTGCGGCAGCCGGCATCATCGTGGGCATGGTCACCATGACCAACCTGGGCTATGGCCTGACCCAGGTGCTCGACATCCTGTCGGGCGGCAATATCTGGATCGTGCTCATCCTGTCGGCCATCACCTCCCTGATCCTCGGCATGGGCCTGCCCACCACGGCCAATTACATTGTCATGGCGGCGCTGGTGGCCCCGGTCATCGCCAATCTGGCCGATGCCTCGGGGCTGATGGTGCCGCTGGTGGCCATCCACCTGTTCGTGTTCTATTTCGGCATCCTGGCCGATGACACCCCACCGGTCGGTCTCGCGGCCTACGCCGCGTCGGCCATTTCCGGGGGCGACCCGATCGCCACCGGGGTCCAGGGCTTCATCTATGACCTGCGTACCGCCATCCTGCCCTTCATGTTCTTCTTCAACCCGCAGTTGCTGCTCATCGACGTGGGCAGCTGGTACAGCGGCGCGTGGATCATACTCACGGCGCTGATCGGCATGCTGGCCTTCGTGGCCGCCACCCAGGGCTATCTGAAGATCAAGATGCACTGGTACGAGCGGCTCGTCATGCTTGCCGCCGCTGTGCTCATGATCATTCCCGGATGGCAGTCCGACTCGTTTGGCATCGCCTTGCTGGCGTTGGCGCTCGCCTACCACCACTGGCGGGTGCGCCGCAACCCCACCCCGCCGCCCGCCATGGCCTGAGTGCGCAGCAGCCCGAACGCACAGCCCGGCCCTGCGCACGGTCTGCACGTCCGAGCAACGCCGGCCGCCGCGCCGCAGTGCAGGCTCAATGCGGTGCAAACGGCGCCGGATCGAGCGCCGGGCGTTCACCGGCCATCAGGCCATCGAGCAGGCTCGCGCTGCCACAGGCCAGGGTGAAGCCCAGGGCACCGTGGCCGGTATTGAGCCAGACATTGTCGGTGCCGGGGCAGCGCCCGATCAGCGGGCGGCCATGCGGGGTGGCCGGGCGCTGCCCGGCCCAGGCCTGCGCTCGGCCGAAGTCCGCCTGCGGCAGAAATTCGCCCGCCTCGCGGCGCACCTGGGCGATGCGATCCGGCTCGGGCGCCAGCCCATCGAGCCCCATGCCGACCATGGCCGAAACCCGCAATGCATCGCCCAGGCGGACGTACACGGTACGCCGCTCGTAATCTGTCACGCTGATGGCTGGCGCGCAGTCTGCGGCGTCCTGCACGGTGAGGCTGTAGCCTTTCAGGCCATACAGCAGGGGCGCATACCCAAGTGTGCCCAGCAGCGCGCGGCTGCCAAGCCCGCCCGCCACCACGAACTGATCGGCCTCGATCTCGCGCCCGTCGTCCAGGCGCAGCGCCCGCACGCGCCGGCCCTCGCGCCTGAAACCCAAGGCCCGCGAACCCAGCCAGGCCGACTGGCCGCTGCGCGCGGCCCAGTGCTCGAACAGCCGTTGCGTGAACAATCGGCAATCGCCCGATTCTTCACTGGGCGTATGCAGCCCGCCGGCCAGATCGCCCGCCACGGCCTTCAGGGCGGGCTCGAGCGCCACGCAGGCGTCTGCCGAGAGCACAGCCTGCCGGGCCCCGCCCAGTTCGGCCTGCAGCCGGACCTGCGCCCGGGCCTTGTCGAGTGGCCCCGGATGACGGTATACGATCAGCTTGCCATTGCCGGCATGGTGGAAATCCAGCGCAACGGCCTGCATCCAGGCCTGCAGCGTGGCCCGGCTGAGGGCCGCGAGCCCAAGCACCTGCGCCGTGCTGGCCGCGGCCTGCCGCGTGGTGCAGGCGCGCAGGAACGCAAGCCCCCAGCGCCATTGCAACGGATCGAGCCGGGGCCGGAAGCGCAAGGGTGAATCACGCCGCAGCAGCCAGGCCGGCAGACGCGGCAGGACCCCGGGCTCGGCCAGTGGCGCCACATAGCTGTAGCTGAGCTGGCCGCCATTGGCGTGGCTGGTGAGCGCAGCCACCTGCCCGCAGGCCTCGACCAGGCTGACCCGGGCGCCGCGCAGCGCCAATTGCCAGGCCGTGGTCACCCCGATCACCCCACCTCCGATAATGCATACCTGCATGGTCCATTCCTGTTGCGTGCACAAACGACGTTACCCTTGATACACTTCCTTATACATCACGACAATTTGAGGAGTACACAAAATGGGCTCTAGAACTGCAAAGTTTCTCATCGCTCTGGCCTGCACCCTGGGGTTGATCCCCCTGGCTGGTGCCAAGACCTTCGTCACCATAGGCTCAGGGTCCACCACCGGCCTGTACTATCCCACTGCCGTGGGCATGGCCAAGATCATCAACGACGCCAACATCAACGTGCGCGCCAATGCGCGTTCCACCGGCGCCTCGGTGTTCAACTGTCGCGCCATTGGCGAAGGCCAGCTGCAGATGGGCTTCACCCAGAACAACGTCGCCTACTACGCCTACAAGGGTGAAGGCGTCGAAGCCTTCCAGGGCAAGCCGATCGAAAATCTGCGCGGCCTGGCCGTCCTGTACCCTGAAGTCATCCACATCCTCGCCCGCAAGGAAGCCAGCATCCAGTCACCGGCCGATTTCAAGGGCAAGCGCGTCTATGTGGGCGACATCGGTTCGGGCACCGAGCAAGATGCCATCAACGTGCTCGAAGCCTACGACCTCACCCTCGATGACCTGAAGACCGCCGTGCGCGGCAGCGCCGGCAGCGCCGTGAACCTGCTGCGCGACGGCCAGATCGACGCCATGTTCTACACCGTGGGGGTCGGTTCGTCCGCCATCACCGAAGCCGCCCAGACAGCCCCCATCACGCTGGTATCCATCTCCGACGACATGGCCGCCAAGCTGCATGGCAAGTATGCGTTCTACACGCCCTTCACGATCCCCGGCAAGACCTATCCCGACATGCCGGCCGACATCCCCACCATCACCCTGTCGGCCATGCTGGTGGTCGATGCCAACATGAACGATGACGACGTCTACGCCTTCATGGATACGCTCTTCAACAAGAAGCTCGACACCTTCTACAACGATATCCAGAACCCCAACCTGAAAGAATACTTCCAGGTCAGCAAGGCGCTCGATGGCATGCCCATCCCGGTGCACCCCGGTGCCATCAAGTTCTTCGAAGAACAGAACGTTGCGGTAGCGCCCGCGCTCAAGGCCAACTGAGCCAGGGCGGCGGGCTCATACGCCACAGGAGACACCATGATTCGTGAAATGGCCCACATCACCGTTCGGCCAGGCGCACAGGCCGCTTTCGAAGCGGCCGTCGAGAAGGCCCGCCCCCTCTTCGAGAGTGCACGTGGCTGCCGCCACGTCACTCTGCTGCACCAGATCGAGGATCCACACGAATATGTGCTCATGGTGCACTGGGACACGCTCGAAGACCACACCGTGCATTTCCGTGGGTCCGACGCCTTTCCGGCGTGGCGCGCCCTGGTGGGCGAGCACTTCGCCAAGCCCCCGCACGTGGTGCACGTATCGTTCAACGCGTACTTCTGAACGCCCTCAGGTATCGGGCCAGCCGGGCGACTCCGTCGAGCAGCCGTTCGGGCGAGGTCGCATGGCACCAGCGCAGCCAGGCGGCCGATTCGGGCCCGAACGCCACCCCGGGGGCCAGCCCGAGGCCGACCTGATCCACCAGCGCGTGCGCCAGCGCCATCGAATCCCCATGGCCCGCTACCCTGAAGAACACGTACATGGCGCCATCGGCGCCCGGCACCTCGATCTGCGGCAACGCTGCCAGGGCATCCACCAATGCACTGCGGGTCTGCGCCAGCCGTGCGCGCAACTGTGCAACCTCGGCCTCGCCCTGCTCGAGCGCTGCCACGGCGGCCCTTTGCACGACTTCGAATACGCTGGCGTAATTGAATTCGATGAGCTTGGCCAGATCGACCTGCAAGGCGGGCGGCGTCACCATCCAGCCCACACGCCAGCCGGTCATCGACCACGCCTTGGAAAAACTGTTCACTGAAATCACGCGATCATCGGTGGCCTGATGCGCGAGAAACGACGGCGCCACCGGCCGCTGCACGTCGTATACCAGCCGCTGATAGACATCGTCACACAGGATCCAGATCCCGTGCCGTCGGCAGTGGGCCAGCAGCACGCGGATTTCTTCATCTGAAATCACCCAGCCCGTCGGGTTGTTGGGTGAATTCACCACCAGCATGCGGGTGCCGGGCACCAGAGCGGCCAGCAGGCGATCCAGGTCCAGGCTCCAGCGCCGCTCGCGTACCACCAGTGGCACGCGCGTGACATGGGCGCCGAGAATGGCCGGGATCTCGATCAGATTGGGCCACAGCGGCGTGATGGCGACCACGCGATCGCCCGGATCGAGCAGCAGCTGCGCGGCCAGCATCAGCCCCGTGACCCCCGAGGCACACACCGAGATGCGATCCTCTGCAATGGGCAGGCCGTGCAGACGGCCCAGATAACTGGACAGTGCCTGCCGCAGATAGCCGCGCCCCGGATTCTGGGTGTAGAAGGTCTGGCCCTGATTCAGGGCCTCGATCGCCGCCTGGCGGATGAACGGCGCCGTAGGCTGATCGGACTCGCCAAACCAGAACGGCAGGACATCAGTGCGCCCCATGGCCCGATCGGCCAGGTCGCGGATGGGCGACGCCGCCATGCGATGGATGGCAGACCGGGCGTGCAGCGTACGCTGATTCACGGGCTGTGTGAAAATGTCGGGCATGATCCTGCTTCCATGTTGCGTGCCGGAGAGACTTGGGTGCCGGAGATACGGGCGGCACCATGCGCATGCGCCCGTGCCAGCCCCGGCACGCTGCGCGGCTTGGCCCCGGTTCCTGCATGGTACGGCAATTCGGCTGCTGTCAGGCCACGGGCACGCATTCGTGCAGCCGCCTGGCGAGCGCCGAATCATTGTCCAGCCGCTGAACGAGCGACAAGGCAATGCAGCCCCGTGCGCCCGGATCATCGAGGGCCACGAAACGGACCCGCCGATCGGCGTGGTGATGCCGTGTCACCGCAGGCACCAGGGCAATGCCCATATTGTTGGCCACCAGACCCAGCATGGTCTGGACCTGGATCGCTTCCAGACTGATGCGGGGCTCGAACCCGGCCGCATGACAGAGCCCGCGCGCCACTGAATGCACCCCGGGTGCGCGGGTCGAACCATTCATGATGAACGCCTCGTCGCGGCACTCGGCCAGGCGGATGCGGCGCCAGTGGGCCAGGCGATGCCCTGCGGGCACCAGCAGCATCAGGTCGTCCGTCTGGATCACCCACGACTGGAGCACGGGATCCTGGGTGAACGGGCTGCGCACGAGACCGGCGTCCAGTTCACGCCCCTTCAGCTGCTGAAGGACGCCGGCCGTGCTGTCTTCCTGGAGAATCAAGCGCACATCCGGGTACTGCAGCCGGAAGGCATCGACGATCCTGGGCAGCAAGTCGTGGATGGCCGAACTGACAAAGCCGATCTGCAGCGTACCCCATGCGCCCGTGGCCACCAGATTGGCCACCTGACGCGCCTGCCGGGCATGGAACAGGGCGCTGCGCGCTTCATCCACGACGGCCAGGCCAGCCGCCGTAAGCCGCGCCCCGCGCGCACCCCGTTCGACCAGGCGCACGCCAATGGCCTGCTCGAGCTTCTGGATCGACACCGACAGAGCGGGTTGCGCAAGATGCAGCTGCTCGGCGGCCCGTCGAAAGCTGCCGGCTTCGGACAGGGTGATCAATTGCTGAAACTGCCGCAGGGTGATGGGCAGTGCACTGGATATGGAATCGGGCACCGGCATGACCATGAGTATATGACGATCACTGAATAATAAAACAATATTGGATATCTATCGCTGGTACCCGGTACACTGAGCCGGACGGGGTTGCATCGGGCCGCCGGCTGCATCCATCGATGCCGGCCTGCCACTTGCGCGGCAGGGTCGGGCCGTGAAAGCCGGCCCGGCAGGCGGGATGCATGCCGAGCGGCGCGAACCCGGGCTTGAACCGCCCAGACCCCGATCCTCAGGCAACCACAAGGAAACACCATGGCAGGTCCTTTCAAAGGCATCCGGGTACTGGATATGTCGACGGTGCTCATGGGGCCATACGCCTCGCAGATGATGGCCGACATGGGCGCCGATGTCATCAAGATCGAACCACCGCAGGGCGATGTGATGCGCAAAGTCGGCCCCATGCGACATGACGGCATGGGCGCTCTGTTCCTGCATGTGAATCGCGGCAAGCGCTCCATCGTCCTGGATCTCAAGGTGCCCGCCGGCCTGGATGTCCTGCGGCGCATGCTCGTGGACGCCGATGTGCTGCTCTACAACCTGCGGCCCCATTCCATGGAACGGCTGGGGCTGGGCTACGAGGCGGTGGCCAGGATCAACCCGCGGCTCATCTACCTGGGTACGTTCGGCTTTGGCGAAGCTGGCCGCTATGCCGGGCGACCGGCATTCGATGACCTGATCCAGGGGGCCATCGGCCTGCCTTCGCTGATGCACGCCGCGGGCACCGACGTGCCCCGTTACGTACCCGCGAATATCGCCGATCGCACCGTCGGCCTGCATGCCGTGGCCGTGCTGGGTGGCGCCCTGTATCACCGCGAGAAAACGGGCCGTGGCCAACGCATCGATATCCCCATGTTCGAAACCATGGTCAACCACCTGCTGGGCGATCACCTGGCCGGGCAATCATTCGACCCGCCGCTGGGGCCGGCAGGCTACCCCCGGTTGCTGGCCTCGAACCGGCGACCCTATCGTACCCGCGACAGCTACGTCTGCGCCATGATATACAACGACCCCCAGTGGATCCGTTTCCTGTCGGCCATAGGCAGATCCGAGCTCTGGGGCACCGACCCGCGCCTGGCCGACATGAATACGCGCACGCAGCATGCCGAGGCCCTGCAGACCATGCTCGGCGAGATCTTCCTCGAACGCACCACGCAAGCCTGGCTGGCCCTGCTCGAGCAGGCCGATATCCCCTGCATGCCCCTGCACACGGTCGATACCCTGCTGCAGGACCCGCACCTGGCCGATGTCGGGCTGTTCGAGTGGACCGAACACCCCACAGAAGGTCGCCTGCGCCAGATTGGCGTGCCGACCCGCTGGTCGGATTCCCAGCCCGAACCCGGTACCCCGGCACCCCGGGCGGGCGAGCACAGTCTGGAGATCCTTCAGGAACTGGGCTGCACTGCGGTCGAGATCGAAGAACTCATGCGTTCGGGGGCGGCAGCAGGCGTGCCCGGGGCGGACCGGTCCACGGCCAACCCACAGACCCTGGATACGCCACAAACACGCTGCGCGCCCCCAACACCCTCACGAACCGACTGAACAGGAATACCCCATGGACTTTTCCTTTTCCCCAGAGCAGGAATCCATCCGCACGGCCATCCAGGATATCTGTGCGCGCTTCGATGATGCGTACTGGCTCGAGCATGACACCCACGGCGGTTTCCCACACGAATTGCACGCGGCCATGGCCGCTGCCGGCTGGCTGGGTATCTGCATGCCGGAAGCCTATGGCGGTGCCAATCTGGGCATCACCGAAGCCGCCATCATGATGCAGGCCATCAGCGAGTCCGGGGCCGGCCTCAGCGGTGCGTCGGCCGTGCACATGAACATCTTCGGCCTGAGCCCCGTCGTGCAGTTTGCTACCGAAGCGCAAAAGCAACGCATGCTGCCACCGCTGATCCAGGGCCGCGAGCGCGCCTGCTTCGCCGTCACCGAACCCAATACGGGCCTGAACACCACGCAACTCAAGGTTCGCGCCCAGCGGGCCGGCGACAAATACATTCTGAATGGTTCGAAAGTCTGGATTTCGACTGCCCAGGTCGCAGAAAAAATGCTGATACTGGCCCGCACCACACCGCTGGAATCCATCCGCCGACATACCGACGGCCTGAGTCTGTTCTACACCGACCTGGATCGCGCGCGTGTGCGGGTCCATGAAATCGAGAAAATGGGGCGCAAGGCGGTGGATTCGAACGAGCTGTTCATCGACCAGCTCGAAGTCCCGGCAGACGACCTGATCGGCACGGAAGGCGAGGGCTTTCGCTACATCCTGCATGGCATGAACGCCGAGCGCATCCTGATTGCCGCCGAAGCCGTGGGTCTGGGGCGGGCCGCCTTGCGCAAGGCAACCCAATATGCGGGGGAGCGCATCGTCTTCAACCGGCCGATCGGGCAGAACCAGGGCATCCAGCATCCGCTGGCGCAGTCATGGGCCGAACTCGAAGCGGCAGATCTGCTGGTGTTCAAGGCGGCCACCCTGTACGACCAGGCCAGGCCCGCCGGCACGCACGCCAATGCCGCCAAGTACATGGCCGCAGAAGCCTGTTTCAACGCCTGCCAGCGTGCCGTGATGACCCTGGGCGGCTATGGCTATGCCAAGGAATACCACGTCGAGCGCTACCTGCGCGAGAGCTTCATCCCGCGCATTGCACCCATCAGCCCGCAGCTCATCCTGTGCTATATCGCCGAGAAGGTGCTGGGGCTGCCCAAGTCGTACTGAGCATGGTTGTACGGGCTGCGGCCATACGGCGCGCTCAGGCCGCGTAGCCCGGATTTCTGCGATCCAGGTGGCGCAGCATCGCCGGCCATTCCATCAGACCGAACCGGCGTATGGTGTCCGGGCGATAGACATGGTGTGTCCTGGCGATGACATCGTCCGACGGCCTGATCAGCGGCGTGCCGGCCGACAGGGCATCGACCTGTGCACGACAGGCCATCTCGAGCCAATACATGGCATTGAACGCCTCGGCCACGCTGGCACTGGCCACCAGCAGGCCATGGCTGCGCAGAATCATGGCATCTTCGGTACCCAGATCCCGCACCAGACGTTCGCGCTCGGCCAGTTCAAGCGCCACACCTTCGTAGTCGTGGTATGCAATGTCGCGAAAGCGCATGGCCGTTTGCGTGATGGGCAACAGCCCGACCTCCATGGCCGACACCGCCATGCCCGCGCGTGAATGCGTGTGAATGACGCAATGGACGTCTGCACGCGCCGCGTGCACGGCGCTGTGGATGACGTAGCCGGCCAGATTCACGCCATGATCCCGATGCGGATTGTCCAGAACCTGGCCATCGAGATCGATCTTGATCAGGCTGGAGGCCGTGATTTCTTCGTACAGGAAGCCGTACGGGTTGATCAGGAACTCGGCCTCGGTGCCCGGGATGCGCGCACTGATGTGGTTGTACACCAGATCGCTCATTCCGTAGAGCGGCATGAGCCGGTAACAGGCGGCCAGATCCACCCGGGTTTGCCATTCGGCCGGGCTGTAGCGCGTGGAAGCCGCCGCATCCACGGCCAGTGTGACAGATGAATGCATGAACCTCTCCTTGAGGTATGGTGTGGAATGTCAGCCCTGCGTGAGCCTGCTCTTCCTGGCCCGCCGGCGAAACTGCTCGAGGTGCCGGCGCACCAGTTTTTCGACCCGGTTGCCGTCGCGCGCACGCAGTGCGGCAACGATGTCGGAGTGGTGCTTCACTGCAGTCTCGGTGTCGCGGCGGGAGTATTTCACCAGCACCTGCTCGTTCAGGAAAAACTCACGAAAATCATTGATCATCGCAATCAGGCGCTCGGAGCGGGACGCATTGAAGATGATTTCGTGAAACGCCCGATTCGTCGCCACCCGCCCCTGGATGTCGCCCAGCATCGAGCGGTGGGATTCCTGCAGCAGTTCATCCAGACGCCCGAGTTCGGCCTCGGTGATGCGCGCCGCTGCCAGCCGGGCTGCGGCGCCCTCGAGTGCTTCGCGTATGCAGCAGATTTCATCGTATTCGCTTTCTGTGTCGACCACCTCGACCCCACCGCCAGCCAGCGGCGTCACCAGCCGATCCCGGATCAGCCGTGAAATCGCCTCGCGCACCGGCGTACGGCTGGCATCGAACTGCTCGGCGACTTCGGCCTCGACCAGCCGCGTTCTGGACAGGATCTGCCCATGCAGGATCGCCTTGCGCAGCTGCTGGTAGACCTGATCAGCGCGATTGTTGGCACTGGGCGCGGGCCGTGATCCCTGCTGGCGCTGACGCACCTGGCCCACGACCCGACTGCCGCTGGCTGGGGTGACTGGATGATCGGCATTGATGAAACCCTTGCCCGACACTCGAAAGCTCCGTTCGAAGAAATAGCCCTGTACGGGACGCGATGCAATGACGCGCATTCGATGCACCAACCCGTTCTATTATATAAATGGACAACGCCTGTAACGCAATGATACAGGATCCATCAAGTGGGTTGCGCCGGCCGGGTCGCGGCCAGCGATGGCCGCTCGGAGATGCGATCCAGCCATTGCGCTGCATTCGGGGCCATCGCACGCCAGCCCATGTCGGCAAACCTGAAATCCAGATAGGCCAGTGCGCAGGCAATGGCAATCGTGCCGATGTCGAAACGCCCGGCCCAGCTTTCATGCGTGGCTTCGAGCAGGCGCACCCCGTCCTCGATCTTGCGTCGTTGCCCGGCGGTCCAGTCGGCATGCTGCATGGCGGGCTCGCGCACGGTGAGCTCGTAGCGCACCAGCAGCCCGGCATTGAGTATGCCGTCGGCAAGCGCCTGATCACGCAACGCCACCCAGCGCCGCGCCGGATCGGCCGGAACCAGCTGGCCCTGGCCGAAGGTGGCATCCAGATATTCACAGATGACGCGCGAATCATACAGGACCGTGCCATCATCCGTGAGCAGGGTGGGCACCTGGCCCAGCGGGTTATGGCCGACCACGTTCGCATCGATGCGGATCGGATGCACGGCGCTGGACAGGCGTTCGATCTTCTGATCCACGCCCAGCTCCATGGCCACGATCATGACCTTGCGCACAAAGGGCGAACTGACAGAATGGTAAATCTTCATATGGACTCCGAAAGGTTGGTTTGTTGCTGGGTGGCCACGCAAGGTGCCCGGTTGACATGCACCAGCTTGCCTGATTTCACGACCGCATGGCACAGGCCACCCCCAATATAAGACGAAAGTTCGGCAGGATGGCCGACATCCCAGATCGCCAGGTCCGCCCGCCGATTCGCCATCAATGTACCGCACTGTTCCTGCAACCCCAGGGCGCGCGCCGCACAGCGCGTGAACCCGGCCAGGGCTTCGACCGGGGTCAGCCCGAACAGCCTGCAGGCCAGATTCATGATGGCCGTGGGTGCCACGCACGGGCTGCTGCCAGGGTTCGAGTTGGTCGCCAGCGCAATCGGTACGCCATGGGCCCGCAGAGCATCGATGGGCGGCACGGAACCCAGCGACATCGTCCAGCTCACCCCCGGCAGCAGCACGGCGGTGGCCCCGGTTCGTGCCATCGTCGTCGCCGCTGCCGCATCGGCATGCTCGAGATGGGCAACCGCCCGGGCCCCGTGTTCGGCAGCATGCTGCGCGGCACCAAACGCCACGTACTGATCCGCATGGACATGCATCCACAGGCCGAAGCGACGCGCACAGGCAAACAATTGGCTGGCATGACGGGCATGGAAGCCTTTTTCATCGAAGAATATGTCCACGCCATCGACCAGCCGTTCCTCGACGAGCCGCGGCAGCACCGTATGGCACAGAAAATCGATGTAATCATCGGGGCGGCCGGCATATTCGGGGCCTGTCGCGTGAGCGCCCAGAAATGTCGACACGACGGTGATCGGCAAGCGCTGCGCAATGGCGCGCGAGACGCGCGCCATGCGACGTTCGGTCTCGAGGTCCAGGCCGTAGCCGGTCTTGCTCTCGAGCGTGGTCACCCCTTGCGCCAGCAAGGCGCGCGCACGCGTGAGGCTTTGTGCGAGCAGATCGTCTTCGGAGCAGGCCCGCGTCTGCCGCAGTGTCCACATCAGCCCCACGTGTTCGGCGGGGGGTGCCTCGCTGCCCGGCGTGGTTTTCCAGAGAAATTCTTCCCAACGCGACCCGGCATGCACCACATGCGTGTGGGGGTCGATGAGGCCAGGCGTCAGCAGGCGGCCGGCCAGATCATGCACGTGATGCGCAAGCCGCGCAGGCGCGCCCGGCAGCGCACTCATCGGCCCCACCCAGGCAATGCGCCCGCTGCGGATACCGAGTGCACCGTGCCTGATCAGGCCGAACCCGCACTGGTCATCGGCCAGTGTGGCCAGGTTCCCGTTCAGCCAGAGGCTATCCCAAGGGGCCTCTGGCATCACGACTGCACGACATATCGCTGGGGATCGGTCACCCGACTGATGTAGCCATCGCGCAGGGGCGCATACAGATCCCAGAGACGCTGCAACTCGGTGAGCGGCTGATCGTGCTGATCCACCCGCAGATCGACGGTCTGCCACCCGTGCCGGTCGGCCACCACCAGCCCGGCCGATTGCAGCGCACGCGTTTCGCCACCCGCCGCCAGCCCCGCGTGCATGGCATCGAGCAGGCGCTGTGCCAGGTCCTGGCCCGCAGATTCTTGAAATGCAGCAACCATGCGTGCTGGAATGCCGTCATTGGCCAACAGGTTTCCGGCCGCACCACAGTGTTCGTCGATGTGGCTGGCATGAATGGGCAGTGCCCGGGCCCCCGTGTGATGGACGCAGTGCCCATGGTGACCGAGCACAAGAATCTGGCGGTAATCCCGCCCCGGATCGGACGCCAGCAGCATGTTCATGACGTGTGCCTCGTCCAGGTCATCGCGCGCCAGCAGATCCAGGCCTAGAGGCCCCAGCAGGGGGTTCGTCAGGTTCTGCGTGGCGACCGCACCCACGTCGGAGCGCACCCAGGCGCAGCGCGCCGCCACGCACACGCTGGAGGAACTGATGGCCAGACCGAAGGCACCGGTGTCCGGGCAATGCCCGACTATGGAGAATGTCATCGCGAAACCTCCGTCGAGCGGGCCGGCGCGCCGACCTCGTAATAGGAACGGTCCAGATACACCAGCGGCTCCTGGCGTGCGATGCGGATATGGGCGACACGGCCAATGAGGATTTCGTGCGACGCATACGACAGATGGCTTGCCAGTTCGCAGTCCAGGGCCACCATGGCTTCATCGAGCATGGGCGCACCCGTGGCACCGCTGGCCCAGTTGGCACAGGCAAACCGGTCGTGGCGCCGATGCGGCACCCGGCCGGCAAAGATTTCGGCAATCTCGAGGTGCTGGCGCCCCAGCAGATTGACGCAAAAGCTCTTGTTGTGCTGGATCAGGCCCAGCACACCACTGCAGCGATTGATGCAGATCAGCACCGAGGGCGGCTCGGCCGATAGCGAGCTCAGCGCGCTGATGGTCAGGCCCGCGCGCCCCGCCTCGCCATCGGTGGTCACCACGGCCACCGTAGAGGCCACACAGCGCATGGCCTCGAGAAACATGCCCCGCTCGACCGGGGATTCCGTATTCACCATGAGTCCTGTCACTCCACCCTGAACATTTTTTCCAGCCCCACAAGCCGATTCATCACGAATACCAGAATCGTGGACAGGGCAATCAGCACGGCCGCCATGGCGGCCACCGTGGGATCATCGAAATCCCGTATGTAGCTATAGCTTTCAACCGACAGCGTGGTGACATTCATGGTGGTCAAGAACACCGTAATCGAAAAATTATCGATGGCCTCGACGAACACGAACGTCCCCCCCGCCAGCAACCCGGGGCGCAGCTGGGGCAAAATGACGTGCCAGAAGACCGATGAAGCCGGCGCACCCAGATTGCGCGCTGCTTCTTCCATGGATGGCTGCAGCCCATGCATGTTGGCGACCAGGGCACGCACCGAGAAGGGCAGCGTGAAACAGGTCAGGCCCAGCATCAGCCCGATGAACCCGGGGCCGATGCCCAGGGCAGACATGAGGATGAGGAACGCCAGGCCCGTCACCACCCCGGGCACGATCAGTGGCGACATGATCAGCATGCTGATTGCGTCACGTCCGGGAAACCGGCCGCGCACCAGGGCATAGGCCGTCGGTACCGAAATGGCCAGACTCAGAGGTGTGACCAGCGCGCCAATGCCAAAGCTCACCAGCATCGCATGACGGAACCGTTCATTGGAAAAGAAATTCTCGAACCACTTGAACGAAAAGCCGGTGGGCGGAATCACGAAGTAGGCCCCGTCGTGGAAGGCAAAGATCACGATGAACACGACTGGCGCGAGCAGGAACAGGGCCGTCAGGACCGCCATCAGCAAAACGGACCGGGAATAGGGCTTGTGATCAGGGTGCATGCGTGCCTCCTCAGTGCGCCTGGTTCGTCGGACCCTGTCCAACCATGCGTTGCAGAACCCCGAATCCCCAGAAGAAGAGCAGGGAAATCACGAGGAACACCGAAGCCGAGGCGGCTGCCATCGGCACGTCGAAAGCCTGGAAGATATGTTCATAGATCGCGTTGGAGACCATGCGGAACCGGCCACCACCCAGCACCAGGGGAAACAGGAACGAACTGAGGGCCACGGCAAAGGCCAGCGAGCCCGCCGCCACCAGCCCGGGCACCGACATGGGCAGTGTGACCAGGAGAAAGCAGCGCAGGCGCCCCGCACCCAGGTTGATCGCCGCGTCTTCCAGCGAGCGCGGGATGTTCTTCAGCGGGCCCATCATGGTCAGCACGAAAAATGGCAGCACGAAGTGCAGCAGGGAAATGAACACCCCGGTCTCGTTGTAGACCAGATGCAGGGGGCTGTCCGTCAGCCCGATCTTCATCAGCAGCGTATTGATCAGCCCGCGATTGCCGAGGATGATCAGCCAGGCATAGGCCCGCGTCACCGTGCCCGACAGAAAGGTGACGACCAGCGATACGATCAGAAACTTGCGCAAAAAAGATGACTGGCTACGCACCATGACATAGGCCATGGGATAGCCGATCACGATACAGGCCAAGGTGAGTTCGACCGAGATCACGAACGTCCGCCAGAGCGTGTTTCGTTCGTTGGCCGAGGCAAAATAGCGCAGATAGTACTTCAGCGTCCAGCCCGCATCTGCGGCGGCGCCCCCTGTGGCTGGCGGATGTACGCTGTAGAACAGGAAAATGGCGTAGGCGCCGAAAAAGATCCCCAGCAGCAGCGCCGCCGGCGACAGGCTCAGGATGACCTGGCGCCAGTGGATCGGATTTGCGTCATGCATCGCTGCCGTCCTCCAGCATCACGCAGGCCCGCGTGGGCGCGCTCAACGCCACACGCTCGCCCACCTTGTACAGCCGCGTGGCGGGGCCGCGTTCGACCTCGGCCAGAATGTTCGCCCCGTTGTCCGCGCGGATTTCATACGAGACGCTGCTGCCGAGCAGCACGCAGTTGCGCACTTCGCCCGGCAACGAGAAGGCGGCGTGGCCGTTCAGCTGCCCATTCATGGCACGCGCGGTCGCCATGTCGAACACTTCGAAAGCGCGCGGCTTGATCGCCAGATCCACCGCTGCGCCGCGATTCAATGCGCGGTCGGTCGCCAGCTCGAATTCCGGCATCTCACCGAGCCGCAGCATCGCCCGGCCCGCCTGGGCCTGCACGACTTCAGCGCGCAAAATGTTGGAACTGCCGATGAACTGGGCCGTGAACAGGTTGCGCGGCGTGTCATAGATTTCCAGCGGTGTGCCGAATTGCACGATGCGCCCCTGGCTCATCACGCTGACGTAGTCCGAAATGACCATGGCTTCGCGCTGATCGTGCGTCACACAGACCATGGTCAAGCCCAGCGCCTGCTGCAGCTTGCGCAGCTCGACCTGCATATCCTCGCGCAGGTTTTTGTCCAGCGCTGCGAAAGGCTCGTCCAGCAGCAGGATCTTGGGTTCGGTGACCAGCGCCCGCGCCAGCGCCACGCGCTGCATCTGTCCACCGCTGAGCTGTGAAGGGTAGCGATCGCCCAGTTGCGACAACTGCACCATCTCGAGCGCCTGCCCCGCGCGCGTCAAGGCCTGATCCCTGGGGACGCGGCGCATCTTCAGGCCGAACATGACGTTATCGATCACACGCATGTGCGGAAACAGCGTGTAATTCTGGAATACCATGGCGGTTTCACGCCGATTGGGCGGCAGGTGCAGGATGCTCTGGTCATTGAGCAGCACATCACCTTCATCGGCGTTCACAAAACCGGCGATGATGCGCAGCAAGGTTGACTTGCCACAACCACTGGGCCCCAGCAGGGTCAGTATGCTGCCCCCTTGTACCGCGAGTGTGATGTCCCTCAGGACACGTTCCTGGCCATATGATTTGCCAATCCTGCTGATGGTCAGATTGACGCTGTTTGTTTGAGACTGCATCAAAAACCTTCTCCTCTGCCCGAGATTTCAGGCGGGGCTGCGATTCGCGGCGCTGGCCGCAGCCCCTGCTTGCCTCGACAGAATGACTGAAATGGGTTGTGGACCTCCACGGCTGCGGCCACTCGCCTGATCGAGCAGCTGGCGTGTCTGCGCACAGCGGGAGGCATGGGGGTTCGTCAGGCAATCAGCCAGGCATCAGTTGGCAATCTTGTCCTTGAAGATGTCGATCCAGCGCGCGATGTGCTCGTTGACGACCGCCTCATCCGGTACATATTGATCCTCGGCCTTGGGCAGCATCCCCTTCAGGTCTGCAGGTTGCTCCGAGTTGACATTGACCGCAGCCATGCCCAGCTTCGCCGCAACCTCCTCGTTGACCGGGGCCGACAGCAAATAATTGATGTACTTGGCCGCGGTATCTTCCTTGCCGCCACGCACGATCATCATCACGTCATAGTTCATCACCGTGGGTCTGGGGCTCACGACCTTCACCGGGAAGCCGGCATCGGCGATGCGCTTGGCGTGCGAAGTGGGGCCGACCATCACCGATGCTTCACCCTGGGCCAGCGCCTGGCGGGCCTGGGAGTCCGACGCGAAGAACAGGACGACGTTGGGTTTGAGTTTTTCCAATTCTTCGAAGCCGCGCTTCTCGTCCATTGGATCGCCACCATCCTTGCCGGCAGCGATCATGAGCAGCCGCCCCTGGAAGAAACCCATGTCGGGCATGCCCAGCTTTTTCTTGAAGCGCGGATCCCACAGATCGGCCCAGCTGGTGATGGGCTCGGCCACCAGATCGGTGCGGTAGATGATCGACGTCGGGTACGAATAAATCGGTGCGTAGTACGCCGTGGCGGACCCCGACACCAGTTCCTTCAGGTTCGGCATCAGCTCGGTGGGCAATTGATCGAAGAGCTGCTTGTCTTCCATGGCACGCGTGGCTACCGAAGCCGTCGTGAACCAGACATCCACCGTGGGTTTGTCACGCATGGCCTGGAGCTTGGCCAGACCCTCTCCAGAGCTCGCCTGGGACACCAGATTCACCTTGACCCCGGTATCCTTGGTGAACCCCTGGCTGACCTCATCGATGGCGCTTTGCCAGGTCGCGCCCCAGATCATGACATTCAGGCTGTCATCGGCCGCCTGGGCGGGTGCCATGGCATGCAGCCCCACCGCCAGGGCGCCCGCCCACAACCAACGCTTCGTGTTTTTGACTTCCATTGGATACTCCTCCGTATGATGAATCATCAGCCGCATCGACATGACGGCCGTTCTGGGTAACACCAGCCCTTTCATATCCTGCAGCGAGAACATGATCGGGGTGATTTCAGGCACGTTCGCACGCCCTGTCCGGATGCCGTGCGGCCCAACCCGGGCCATGCGGCATCGCCGCGAGACACCCTGCGGATCAGGTCAGCCCGGCAAACCTGGCGGCCGTGGCGCGTGCGCGGTCACGGTCGTAGGTGTTGTACAGGGACATGGCCTGGACCATCGGCGGGCTTTCGGCAAACATCTGATAGCCTTGCATGCGCCCGGCAAACGCCGTGGACGTCAGCTCGGCCGCCAGATTCAGCACCCGCATGCGCGCCTGGGCGTCGACATCATTGATGCGGTAATACTTTTCGACATCCGCCTTGATCTCGGGGTGTGCTGCATTTTTCAGGTCGGTCAGCATGATCGGCGTCCCGCCGGAAAGATCACGCAGGATCTGGACCATCTGGTAGTAGTGCGTGGACGCAAAATGGCGCCCGGCGTTCTGGATCGCCTGATTGGGCATCACCATGCCAGTATGGCTGGGCTCGTGCTGTGCCTCGGCGGCCATCACGAAGGCGTGGATGGTTTCACGATATTCCATCAGCTGGGCGATCTTCTCGCGCACCGGTGGCAAGTGCTCCAGGCATGACTGCTCGGACAGCAGCAGGGCCGTGCCCACGAGCAGGTCGGCCTTGGCCAGCGAGCGCACCAGAAACCCCTGGGCGGCCCAGTTGTGCAGGTCCTTGCGGATCTGGGCAGCCAGTTCGGGCTGCCGCGAGAAGATCACGTTTTCCCAGGGGACGAACACATTGTCGAACACCATCAGGTTGTCGATCTCGTCAAAGCGCGATGACAACGGGCGCTGATCCGGATCCGGATCGCGAATCAGCGGTGCCCGGCAGATATGGCGCAGATTGGGCGAATTCATGGGCACCACGCAGGACACGGCATAATCGCGGTTTTCGGGCAGCCAGACCCCCACCGTGGGCTTGACGAAAGCCACGTGCGCATAGCTCGCCCCGGTCTCATATTTGGCGCCACGCAGTACGATGCCGTCCTCACGCTCTTCGACCACGCGCAGATACATGTCCGGATCTGGCTGCTGGTAGGGCTGCTTGCTGCGATCCCCCTTGGGATCGGTATTGCCGCTGGTCATGAACCAGTTGCTGGCCTGCAGTTTCTTCAGCCAGCCCTGCACGTTCTGGTAATAACGGGTGTCGTACTGATCCAGCAATGCCTTGTTGTCGGTCAGCACGAAAAGCGGCGTGACGGTTTCGTCGCCAAAGCGGTCGATGACGGGGCTCACCTCTTTCAGTACGGCCTGCGTCATCTCGCGGCGCATGCGCAGATCGTCGATGGTTTCGGGCAGCTTGTAGACCCGGCTCACGCGCTCGCCTGCTTCGTTCACGTAGCTGAAGAGCTCGTGATATTGCGCGGTGTGCTGCAGATCATAGACGCGTGCCATGGTCTGCACCATGGGACGCAACGCCGGATGCTCGGACACCCGGGCAACCTTTTCACCTTCTATATAAACCTGTCGACCATCATCCAGAGACTGGATGTAGTCCTTTCCCGTCATCAAAGCCATATTGTGTTCCTCAGAGTGTATTGGAGTGGAGCTGGGAGATTCGACGGATGATTTCGTGCAGCATGGCGCCGCGCGTCACCATCGTCTGGATTTCCATGGTTTCCTGCAGACTGCAGATGTCGTGGCTGACCGGCCCCAGACTGTCCAGGGTGGGCACGCCCATTGCGGCCGGAAAGTTGCCGTCCGAGCCCCCGGCCGTCGGGGGGACCTCGTGGATGTCGAAGCCCAGCTCACCACTGATGTCCCTGGCCAGCGCATACAGGGTCCGGTTGTTGTCCGGAGTGAAGGCCGGGCGCGTCATGCCGCCGCGGATTTCGACCTGCACCCGCTCGACATCCTGGCGCTGCGCAATGGCCGTGATGCGATCGAGCAGGGCCTGGGCGCGCTCCTGGGTACGGGCACGGACATCGATGTTGAGCATGGCCTCGGCAGGCACCACCTGCTTGGCCACCCCGCCCTCGAACACCCCCACGTTGACCACCGTGCCGTCTTCGGGTTCGGAGAGGGCTTCGAGATCCGCCACTTTCATGGCCAGCGCGCGCACGGCACTGGCGCCCGATTTGAAATTCACGGCGCAATGGGCGGTGCAGCCGTGGGCGTGCATGAACAGGTTGCCCAGGGCACCCCGGGCGGTCGTGATGCCATTGCCCGGACGCCCGGGTTCGAGCACCAGAGCATAATCGGCGTCACGAGCCAGCGCCTCGATATGCGCGCGGCTGTTCACACTGCCGATTTCCTCATCGGGCACGATGGCATAGGTGATGGACTCGAGCGCGTCAAAGCCGTTCTCGAGCAAGTGCTCCAGGGCAAACAATGCAATCACCAGACCGCTTTTCATGTCGCCCACCCCGGGACCGGTGGCCAGATCGTCATCGCGCTCCTGGTACGGCCAGTGCGCCACCGTTCCAGCTGGCCAGACCGTGTCGGCATGGCCCAGGATCAGCACCCGCCCGGCGCCACCCAGCGATTTGCGAGCGACCACGAAATCACCCACCGCGGCATTGGGCTTGCGCTCGATGGCAAAACCCAGACCGGCCAGACGCTCTGCGAGAATTGACGACACGGCATCCACGCCCTGCTTGTCGTGTGAACCACTATCGATATTGACCAGTCGTTCGAGCAATGCCCGCATGTCCGGCAGACGGGCATTGAAATGGTCCAATAATGCACTGCCTGTTTCTGTCGTGATGGATGTCATCCTGGCTCTACCCTTTCCGTGAATACTGCATGCGTCATTGCATGCAATGTTGCATGCACCGAACTGTATTCCTGGAATTGATTCAGATCAACTCAAGGTTTGCCTCGACTGGCTTTCAAAAAGCCAACGAATCACATATCAACTGATTTTATTATTTAAAAACAATAGCTTATTGATATGATAGCTAAATTTAGGGGTTTTCCCTTGTTGTTCGGGATCAATACCCCAGATGCGGATCAACCACACCGGAAACAGGTGTTCCATGCAGGAACGCACGGATTTTTCCTGCAATCTGCTCTATGATTTTGCTTCGCTGACTGATGCCGGCCAGGTGTGGCGTCACCTGGATGCGCGGATGCACCCAGAATGGATGCCCTTGCGGCAAGGGCTCGGCCGCGAACACATCCAGCGCGGCACCAGCCAGCTGGCCGTCGGCCAGCGCCGCGAGCAGATCCTCTTCCACCAGATGCGCGCCGCGGGCCATATTGATCAGGTAGGCCCCGGGCAGGAGTGCATCGAACACCCGCCGCGACAGAATGCCCGTAGTCTGGGGCGTCAGTGGCAGTACATTGATCAGGACCCGGGTGCGGGCGAGGAACGCGTCCATGCCAGCCGCGCCGGCATGCGCCTCGAGCCCCGCGGGCGCACGGCCGCTGCGCGACCAGAGTGCCACCGGAAACTCGAGGCTTGCAATGGCCTGGGCCACCCGCGCGCCGATCACCCCGGCCCCCATGATGCCCACCGGCCACTGCCCAGGCTGGAAATCATCGAGACGACGCCAATCCTGCCGTGCCTGCAGCCGTTCATAGTCAGCGAACCCGCGGGCGACGCGCAACAGATAGTAGAGCGCATACTGGGCCATGAGGATCGCCATGCCGCCATCTTCCAGACGCACCAGGCGCACGCTGGCGGGCCGCCCCGGCATGTTCAGCAGGGCATCCACACCCGCGCCGATGTTGAAAACGATCTCCAGCTGCGGTTCGCGCTCGAACAATGCCGCGGGCGGATCCCAGACCACGGCGATCCGTGCCTGGCCGTGTTCGCCCGCACGCCAGTCGCGCACGGTCAGCTGCGGCAGCGCCGCACGCAGCTCGTGCAGCCATTCGTCGTAATGTTTGATCGAACGCGAGGCAAAGACAATGTCCATGAATCATGCTCCAGTGCAATGGGTTGGGTTGGGGACGGCTGAACTGCTCGGCATGATGCCTGACACCACGGTAGTCCGCCAGGATGACGCTGTCGAATTCCGGCCCCTTGCCCAATAGCGTGTCGCCGGCACGCAGTTCGTAGAGCGATCGGGCACTGCGATCATTGGGCAACAGCACGCGTAGCGTATCGCCCTTCTATCGTCGATATGGTGCACATGCCTGCTGCCCTCATCCAGCCCGGCGTGACCAAACGTGATGGCCATCGCTTTGCTTGATTATTCAACCATCGACTTATGAGATCACACTCGGCTGATTTGTTGAAATAGGTGCAAATGGGTGTGCTATTGGCTGGATGATCAGCGCAATCCCGCAACGCGCAGACTTGGTAATGTGTTCATTATTGAGTATATTGAATACATCAAGACTGCAAGGAGCTGACCATGCCCCGCACGAACACCACCACCATGACAGTGCGCCTCAGTGGCCCTCTGAGCGAATTCGTTGCCACAAATGTTG